>Ga0209542_10000368_pt1 | contig 110414 bp, 95 predicted proteins | sample RifCSPhighO2_01_FD_184028 | JGI IMG/M metagenome (GOLD analysis project Ga0209542, IMG submission 184028) | Soil microbial communities from Rifle, Colorado - Rifle CSP2_plank highO2_0.1 (SPAdes) (version 2) | ecosystem: Environmental > Terrestrial > Deep subsurface > Rock core/Sediment ...
CCCGCCGGCGGCCTCGCTTGGCAGCAGCTTGGCAATTGGGGAGGTTATATAGCCAACCGTAGTGTCCATCCAGACCGTGCCATTCACTGCGGTTACAAGCACGGAAAAAAGCAAAAATACGATTGCAAAATTAATCCCAACACTCCTGATTTTTTCCCAGCTCTCCTTGCGAAACCACATGAGCGCAGTTGTGAAAATAGCCCATCCTCCCAAAATGAGCGGTATCACAATGAAGCCTCCCCAGCTCCAGCCCATGAATGTGAAGAAAATGGCAGCGAGTACGGAATTGATGGCCGTGTCCCGGTTGAAGTTGCCGCCCTTGACGGCCTTAACGAAGAAATAAAATCCGAATACAAGCCACATGAACCCTATTGCATCTTCCTCATACCAGCCCGCCATGGTCCTGTAAGCAAAAGCAGGCATTGCCGCTGCTAGGACGGCAATTGATGCGCCGAATCTCTTGTTGTACATTTCTTTTCCGAGAAAATATAGGCCGACACAGGTGATTGCACCGAACAATGCAGGCATGATCTTGATTGCGACTATCCATGCATCCTTGCTGAAAGGCGCATTTAGTGTGAAAAGCTTGAAAAGTAACACCGTGAAAATCCAGAAAAATGCGATGCCACGTGGTATGGCTGCGCCGCCTTCGCTTGCGAGTTGGTAATATGCCCCTGGATCTACTTGGGGAATTGAAAGGGTCGTTGCGACATATTCTCCAATCCTTGCATGGAAATAAGAGTCAAATTCAAACATCAGGTCATAAACCATTAGTTGGCCCCTTATGCCAAAAGCCAGCATGAAAAGAAGCAGGACGAAAAAAATCTCTTTTTTGTGGCTTAAAACAAAGGGCTTAATCCGCTCAATCATTATTGTAAATTAATTCATAAGGTTTTTAAGCACGAATTTGACCTGTGGCATCCAATATTGCACCATTTTTTGCCGCATATTGCTTGCCTTGAATAATAATGGCGCCGCATACCAATAAGCTTTAATTGCGGCGGAGCCGATTTGGTTGTATGCGCCCAAAAATATGCCTCGCCTGCTCTGCTGGGGGGCATCTTTCGGAAATGCGCCAGCTTTCGGGATTTTATTCGGGGCACGGGCATTTTTTCATAACTTTCAGGCGTGCGGACACCGAGAGCCTTGCGGAGAAGGAAAGGGTTTTCTTCACAGAGCTGCCCGCACGAAACCCGATTGCAACGGCGAGAAGCTTTCTGCAATGCATTGAAATACTCAGGCGTGAAAAGCCGGACATTGTTGTCTCCACGGGCGCGGATGTCGGGCTCGTGGCATGCATCGCTGGCAAAATTCTTGGGAAGAAAATAATTTTCATTGAAAGCTTTTGCAGGCCCCTAAGGCCCGGGATAAGCGGCAGGATTGCGTATTTGTTCTCGGACCTGTTCATATACCAATGGAAAGAGCTTGCGAAGTTTTACCCGAAAGGCATTTTTGGCGGCAGCATTTTTTAGGGGCGAATGGCAAAATGAAAGAACATGCGAAAATGCAGGGGAAAGAATCCATATTTGTCTCCGTTGGGACTCACCCGCAGCAGTTCGACAGGCTTTTGCGCGGGATTGACGCCCTTGCGGAAAATGGAAAAATAAACGGGGAAATCTTTGCCCAAACAGGCTACAGTGAATACTCCCCAAAAAACTACAAATTCAAAAAATTCCTCTCACTTGAGGAGTTCGGCGAAAAGCTTGCGCGCTGCAGCATCTTCATCACCCATGCAGGCGAAGGCAACATAGGGCAGGCAAAAAACCTCGGAAAAAAATTCATCGCAGTGCCGCGCAGCAGGGAATTTGGCGAGCACACAAATAATCACCAGCTCGAGCTTGCGCAGGTGGTGGAGATAAAAAAGCTCGGGCTAGTGGCATGGGACATGGATGAACTCGCCAAAAAACTTTCTGAAATAGGAAAATTTGCCCCGGCAAAAGTTGCAAGTGGAAGAATTCCGCAAATTCTTGATGATTTCATCAGGAAGGAATTTTCATGACTGGAATTTCCATAGTGGTTGCGACCTACAATAACAGGAAAACGCTTGAAAAAACACTTGGCTCCCTGCTTGCCCAGAAATTCTATGGAAAATTCGAGGTGATTGTGGTCAATGACGGCAGCACGGACGGCACAGCGCAATTCCTTGAGTCGTATAAAAAAGGCAAAAAAAATCTTACAGTAATCCACCAGGAAAATCTCGGCGTGTGCAGGGCGAGGAACATGGGAATTGCGGCGGCAAAATTCAGGATTGTTATCAATATGGACCATGACTGCATTGCGCACAAACACTGGCTTTTGCAAATGGCACGCGGTTTTGACGGGCCGCTCGTCGGAGTTGTGAGCGCATACGATTATTATGGCGGGACATCCACTGGCTTTCGGAAAGAGCTGCTTGAAAAAGTCTCCGGCTATGATGAGGAATACAGGTATTACCGCGAGGACACGGACCTCTCATTCAAAATCATGGACCTTGGGTATAAATTCAGGCTAGTGAAGGCAGGATATGCACACGACCATACGCAGGCAAAGCCGCGTGGCCTTTTTTCCCTGGCAAGGCACGTGATTCAGAGGCTTTATTATCACCAAAATGATGTGCTGCTTTACAAAAAGCACCCGACCAAAGTGTGCGAGAAGTTCCTGCACATCAAATTTGGATTTATTGTGGACCCGATGCAGGATTTCAGGGTGGCAACCGGCCTTTGGAAGGAAGGCGGGAGAATGGAGCTTAGCAGCCCACGCGGGATAACTTTTCTCGAAAACAAAACCCCAATGCACACACTTGCAATAATCATAATTGGCATCGGATATGTCATTGCCGTGAAAACAAGTAGGCTCATCGGAAGCCTGAGGTTTGGAAAACTGCTCGTGTAATGCGCAGCTATCGGCATGGTACCAAAAGCATTTAATTGATTATTCGTCGAATATAGGTGGAGAATGGATATGGACAGGACACTTGTAACCGGGGGATGCGGCTTTATAGGCAGCAACTTTGTGCGCATGCTTCTTGCGAAAGCCGATATCGAGGTCGTGAACCTTGATTTGCTCACATATGCGGGAAACAAAAATAACCTAAAAGGCGTTGACGGCGCAAAAAATTACAGCTTTATAAAAGGCGACATCGCGGACAAAAAAACCGTGAAGAAGGCACTTGACGGGGTCGACACCGTGTTCAATTTCGCGGCGGAGAGCCATGTGGACAATTCGATAAAGGATGCGGGCGCGTTCGTGCACACCAACGTGGAGGGCACAAGAAACATTGCCCAATGCGCAATGGATGTCGGCGTGAAAAGGCTCGTGCAGATAGGGACGGATGAGGTTTATGGCTCGGTTGAAGAGGGCTCCTCAAAGGAAACCGACAGGCTTGAGCCGCGAAACCCATACTCCGCATGCAAGGCCGCAAGCGATTTGCTCGCGCTCAGCTTCAACACAACGTTCGGCTTTGATGTTGTTGTGACGAGAAGCTCTAACAATTACGGCCCTTACCAGTACCCTGAGAAGGCCATCCCGCTTTTTATAACAAACCTTATTGAGGGGCAAAAAGTCCCGCTTTATGGGGACGGGAAGAATGTGCGCGACTGGCTCCATGTTGAGGACAATTGCACGGGAATTATTACAGCGGCACAAAAGGGAAAGCCCGGAAATATCTACAACATCGGCGGCGGCAATGAGGTGCAGAATGTCGATCTCACACACAAGATTTTATCGCTGCTTGGAAAGGGGGAGGAAATGATACTCCATGTCGAAGACAGGAAAGGGCATGACAGGAGATATTCGCTTGACTGCTCGAAGATGCGCGCACTTGGATGGGAGCCGCGCAAAAAATTCGGTGTGGGCCTGCGGGAAACCGTTGATTGGTATGCAAAGAACGAGTGGTGGTGGAAGCCGCTTAAAAAGAAGCAGGCGATGCAGGCAAAGGGGGGGAAAAAATGAAGGGCATAATTCTGGCTGGCGGATTTGGGACAAGGTTGCGCCCGCTTACGTTAGTTCTCAACAAACATCTTCTTCCGGTTTACAACAAGCCGATGATTTACTACCCTATTGAAACATTGAAGAAGGCTGGGATAAAGGAGATTTTGGTTATTACAGGAACCGAGCATGCAGGAGCCCTATTTGCACTGCTCGGCTCTGGCAAGGACTTTGGCGTGAACTTCACTTTCAGGGTGCAGGATGAGGCCGGAGGGTTGCCGCAGGCTATCGGGCTTGCGCGGGGGTTTGTGAGCAATGACAAGTTCGTTTCAATCAATGGCGATAACATCCTCTTTGATGACATAGGCCAGTTCGTGAAGGAATTCGGGAATGGCACGGAAAAATCAAGGATTCTGATTTACGAAACCACAACCGAAGAAGCGAGCAAGGCAGGAGTTGCAGTGCTTGAAGGCGACAAGGTTGTCAAGGTTGTGGAAAAGCCCAAGGATCCGCCAACGAATTGGGTTGCGGTTGGAGTGTACATGTATACTCCGGAAGTTTTTGATGTGATTAAAACTCTAAAGCCCTCAGCGCGCGGAGAACTTGAGATATCAGACCTGCACAACTACTACATAAAAAAGGGTTCACTGAAAGCGAGCAAGCTCCAAAAAAAATGGCTTGATGCGGGCTCGTTTGATGAGCTGCTGCGAGCAAACAGGATTGTCGGGGAAAAGGGAAGAAAATAAGAGGCGGGCATATGTACCAAAAAGGCTTTTTAAATCGGAAAACAGAACATTTAAGGTGAAAATTAACAATAGTGAATTTATATACTAAAGTATGCAACAATAATAGTTTGGTGAAAACAAAATGAAAATCCTCATGCTAAGCCCGCCGTTCCTCTACAGGTTCTCAAGAACAAGCAGAAGCCCTGCCATTTCAAAGGGCGGATGTGTTTACTACCCCATATGGATGGGCTATGCCACGGGAGTTCTTGAGCAGGCAGGCCATGATGTGAAACTTATTGATGCACCGGCGAACGGAATGACGCAGGATGAGATAGTAAAGCTCGTGAGCGAGTGGAAACCAGAACTGATGGTACTTGACAGCGTGACAGCATCTTTCAAGAATGATGTGAAGGTCCTTGATGCGCTCAAGGCGGCAAACCCCGATTCATTTGCAATCATGGTTGGGACGCACGTAGGCGCGCTTCCGGAAGAGTCAATAAGAGCAAGCGAAAAAATCGATGCTGTTGCGCGCGGAGAATATGATTATATTTTACGGGACCTTGCGGACGCGCTTGAAAATAGCAAGCCGCTTAGCACTGTAATGGGCCTTACTTACCGCGACAATGGCAAAATAATGTTCACGCCGAATATGCCTCCGCTTGAAACGCCAGAACTGGATGCGATGCCATTTGCAAGCAAGGTTTACAAAAAGCATCTGCGCATAAACGATTATTTTTACCCCTCAGTTCTCTTTCCGGAAGTCACAATAATCACCGGAAGAGGCTGCAAATTCAGGTGCACGTTCTGCAAGTTCCCGCAAACTCTTACGGGCCATAGCTACAGGGCGCGCTCGCCGAAAAATGTTGTTGATGAGTTCGAGTGGATTTCAAAAAACCTCCCGGAAGTCAAGGACATCATGATTGAAGATGACACTCTCACGCAGGACAAGGAGAGAATGATTGAGATTGCAAAAGAAGTCATTGCCCGCGGCCTTAATGTCACATGGACATGCAACGCAAGGGCGGATGTTGATTTGGAGACCATGCAGTGGATGAAAAAGGCGGGCTGCAGGCTTTTGTGTGTCGGCTTTGAAAGCTCGAATCAGGAAATACTAAACAACATCAAGAAGGGAACTCGCATCGATAAGATTGAGCAGTTCATGAAGGACACCAAGAAGGCACAAATCCTCGTGCACGGCTGCTTCATGCTCGGAAACAGGGGCGAGACAAAGCAAACAATAAGAGACACTGTTGAGTGGGCAAAAAAACTAGACCCCGACACCGCGCAGTTTTTCCCGCTGATGCTCTATCCCGGAACGGAAGCGTACAGGTGGGCATCGGAAAATAATTTTTTGGCAACGCACAACTGGGATGAGTGGCTAACTCCTGAAGGCACGCACAACACGATTCTCAATACCGATAAGCTTAGCGCAAAAGAGCTTGTTGCGGGATGCGACTGGGCAAGAAAGGAATTTTACATGAGGCCTTCTTACATCGCAGGAAGGGTCAAGATTGCGCTCACGCAGCCAAGGGAAGCGCGGCGCCTTTTGATGGGCGGAAGGACTTTTTTGAAATACATTTTGGATATAGAATTCTGGAAGAAGAGCGCGGCAATGAGGCAGGTTAAGGATGAGAAGAATGCCGTGGTTGCGGAATCCGTTGGAAAAGAGCAAGAGCAGCAGGCAGAAGTTGAAGTTGCGCGCAAGCCAATATTTAAAATCACGCAGTGACTATTTGCATCCGGTTTAGGGCTTGATTTTTATGGACAGGGTAGAGTTCGCTTTGGAGAACCTTGGCGGGAAAATACTTGATGTCGGCTACAGCGTTGGCGGCATCCACCAAAAATTCATTGAAAAGTTCGGCGCGGAAAACATTTACGGCGTTGACATTGAAACACGCGAGAACAGCGGGCACTACAAAAGGGCATCGGCCGAGCGCATCCCATTTGACAGCGGCTTTTTTGATTCGATTTTTGCAGGGGAGCTAATTGAGCATGTGTACACCCCTGAAATTTTTCTTCGCGAGGCAAACCGCGTGCTCAAAATCGGCGGCGCTCTTGTAATGACAACCCCAAACCAGAAGAGCATCATAAACCGCATTTTCAGGTCATACCAGACGAAAATACATGTGAGCCTCTTTGATGAGGAGTCGCTTAAGAAAATGCTTGCGCAAACCGGATTTGCTGTTGAAAAATTTTACTGCCAGCCATATAGCGGCGAGAACTGCTATGGCAGCAGGAACAAGTGGTCATTTGAGGCGAGGGCATTTTTGCACAAGGTGCTGCCCCGAAGCCTACAGGAACAGATGATAGTGAAGGCTGTGAAAGTGAACTGAATGCCTAAAGCGGTTTTAGAAGCGAGCGTCATAATACCGGCCTACAACAGCGCATCAACTATTGGTGATTGCATTAAAGCGCTTGCGGAGCAGGATTTTGCGCGAAGGGATTTTGAAATAATTGTTGTAGATGACGGCTCGAAGGACGGCACTGGCAAGATCTCAAGGGCAGCAGGGGCGAAGGTGATTTCACAGGACAATGCGGGGCCTGCGAAGGCAAGAAACCGTGGCGCGAAAAGCGCGAGTGGAGAAATACTCGTGTTCACGGACGCGGACTGCGTGCCGCAAAAAAACTGGCTGCGGGAAATGCTTGAGCCATTCAAAAGCATGGAAATTGCAGGGGTTCAGGGAGCTTACAAAACTAGGCAGAAGTCTCTTACTGCAAGATTTGGGCAGATTGAAATCGAGGAGAGATATGAGAGAATGAAAAAGCGTGCGCAAAGCCTTGATTGGATTGGAAGCTACTCGGCAGCATACAGGAAAAAAGATTTTTTTGAAGCAGGAGGGTTTGATGAATCCTTCCCCAAGGCATCTGGCGAGGACCCGGAGCTTAGCTACAAAATGCAGAAAAGCGGCAAGAAACTTGTTTTCAACCAGGATGCGATTGTCTACCACACACATCCTGATACGATGTGGAAATACCTGCGCACTAAATATTACCGCGCGTTCTACAGGGTAAACCTTTATTCAAAGCACAAGGACAAGATTGCCAGCGATTCATACACGCCGGGAGATTTGAAACTGCAGGTGTTCATGGCATTTGCCGGAACCGGCGCATTCATTGCAGGATTTGCATTTAGCCAGCCGGTGCTGCTTGCGGCTTCGCTTGCACTTGGAGTTGTGGGCTTTTTGAGCACATACAGGCTCACGCTCTTTGCATTGAAAAAAGATTTCTGGGCCGGGCTTTTTTCAATTCCTCTAATCCAGCTCAGAAACTCGGCATTCATGCTCGGCCTGATTGCGGGCTTTGTGAAACACAAGGTGCTGAAATGAAAATCGTGCAGGTCGCAAACCACTACGCCCCGTGCATTGGCGGGATTGAGAGGGTTGTGCAAGACATCAGCATTGGACTCGCCGGCAAGGGGCACGAGGTGCGCGTTGTGTGCCTTGACAGGTGCGCAAATTCAAAAGAAAAACTTCCAGAAATGGAAAATATTGGCGGCATAGGGGTTGAGAGGGTCCCTTTCCTCGACCTCAAATATTACAAAGTGGCACCATCGGTTTTTTCAAGGATTGGGGATGCAGAGGTAGTGCACGTGCATGGAATCGGATTCCTTTCGGATTTTCTTATAATTACAAAGCCGCTGCACAAAAAGAAGGTGGTTGTTTCCACCCATGGCGGGATATTCCACACCAAAGCCATTGGCATGCTCAAGTCGGTTTATTTCAGGGTGGTGCAGGGCATTGTGCTGAATTTTGCGGATGCCGTAATAGCGGTGAGCAAAAATGATTATGAATTGTTTTCCAAAATATGCGGCAAAACCGCGCTAATTGAAAACGGCATTGACCTTTCTGGCATTTCTGCGGCCCAAAAGAGGCGCAACACTTTTCTTTTTGTGGGGCGCTTTTCCAGGAATAAGCGCGTCGAGAACATGCTTGAAGCGTTCTCAAGGCTGCAGAACAGAAAATTTGAACTGCTGATTGCGGGGGTTGATTGGGAAAATCTCCTCGAATCATACAAGGAAAAAGTGAAGGCACTTGGCATTGAAAAGAATGTGCGCTTCGTGATTGGCCCCTCAAAAGATGAGCTCAGGGCACTTTATGCAGGCTCCGAATTTTTCGTCTCCGCATCGCGCTATGAGGGATTTGGGCTTGCGCTCGTTGAGGGAATGGCACACGGGTGCATACCGATTGTGCAGGGCAATGAGGGATTTTCGGCAATACTGCGCAAAGGAGAGGGCTTTTTTGTCGATTTCGATGAAAGCGGCCCTGCAGCGGAGAAGATAGGGCAGATATTGGGAAAAAACAGGGAATCAATAGGGAAAGCCGCCGCAAAAAGGGCAAAAGATTTTGACATGGGAAAAAATGCATCGTCCCTTGAAAAGGCGTATGGGGCGATAAAATGAACGTGCTGCTGCTCACATCCACAGCCGATACACGGGTGAAAGCCGGCGTGGAAACATACAATCAGTACTTGAAAAAAATATTTCCCGGGCTCGAAATCATCGGCTATGAAACAGTAAGGCCAAGCGCATTCGAATGGTTCTCCCCGCTAAAGGAACCGCTAAAGGCCAATGCCATCGGCTCTTATGTGAAGGAAAACATCGGCAAACTAAGGCCGGGCCTTGTAATAACCAACGGGATGTACGGCTGGAGCCTCACAGAAAGGGATACGAACTGCCCAATAGTCAACATCTCCCACGGGGGATTCGTTGGCCTCGCGCTCAATGCCATAAGGAAAACAACCCTTGAGTTTTACAGGACAATGATTGTTTATTCTTTTTTCGAAAAACTCAGCGCGAAAAATGCCTCGGTAGTTGTGGCCAATTCGCATCTGACTATGGAGCTGAACAAAAAATATTACGGTGTGGGCTCAACAGTCATACACAACCCTGTCGACACAAAAACCTTTGCGCCAACAGGCAAGAAAAAAGCGAGGAAAAAACTTGGCCTCCCGGAGGGAAAAAAAATCGGCCTGTTTGTGGGAAGGCAGGAATACCAGAAAGGATTTGACCTGTTCGAAAAAATTGCGCGGATGAGGCCGGAAATATGCTTTATTTCAATCACATTCCCAAAAACGAGGAGCGGCATGATAAACATAACTGGGGCTTTGGCAAAGAATCGCAAAGAGCTCGCACTGTACTATTCTGCCGCCGATTTTGTGCTATTCCCCTCAAGGTTTGAGGGTTTTGGCTTTGTGCCAATAGAAGCGTTATCGTGCAATACTCCAGTTATTTCATCCGATGTTGGCGTGGTCAAGGAATTAAGCATTGACGGGCTCGAAAAAGTGCCCTCACTATATATTGAGGATTGGCTTATGGCGATTGACAGGGTTATTTCAAAAAAAAGAAAAGTGGCCCCCTCGGAGGCTATTGGAAAAAGATTTGGTTTTGGGGCATTCAGGGACGAATTTTTGGCTTTAACTAGCCGCCTTGCCAAGAATTAAAATACTTTGTCAATAGCTTTAGTAGTTTAGGAGCGCTGAAAAAATGAAAAAAATCCTTATAACCGGAGTAACAGGCTTTGCAGGATCCCACCTTGCCGAGTACATAATAGACAACAAGCTTGGTGAAATACACGGAACTTTCAGGGGCAAGAGCACCGACCTTGCCAACATCAATCATGTGAAAAGCAGCCTCAATCTTGTGAAGTGTGACATCACGGATTATTTCGTCGTTAAGCAGACCATAAAGGATATCGACCCGGATTATATTTTCCATCTTGCGGCCCAGTCTTTTGTCCCTGAATCGTGGAAATCGCCAAGGGAAACGCTCGAAACTAACATCATGGGCGCGTTGAACATTTATGAGGCGGTAAGGGAAGTAAACCCTGGAATAAAAATCCAGATAGCCTCAAGCAGTGAAATTTATGGGATGGTGCCAGAAGACGAATTGCCAATAAAAGAGACAAACCAGCTAAGGCCGCTTAGCCCTTACGGGGTCAGCAAGGTCGCGATGGACCTTCTTGGCTATCAGTACCACGAGAGTTATGGGCTAAATATTGTAAGGACCCGCGCGTTCAACCACACAGGCCCGAGAAGGGGAGATGTCTTTGTTGCCTCAAACTGGACAAAGCAGGTTGCCGAAATAGAAAAAGGCACGCAAGAGCCTGTTCTTATGGTTGGCTCGCTCACTTCGAAAAGGGATTTCACAGATGTTCGGGATGTTGTGAGGGCTTACTGGCTGTCACTTGAAAAATGCGAACCCGGGGAAGCATACAACATCTGCTCTGGAAAAACCCAGACAATGCAGGAGCTGCTTGACATGATTCTCTCGTTCACGGACAAAAAAATCCAGGTAAAAGTTGACCCAAAAAGGATGAGGCCCTCGGATGTGAAGGTGCTACTTGGGGATTACAGCAAATTCAACAAGCAGACAGGCTGGAAACCGGAAATACCGCTCGAAAAAACGATTAAGGATTTGCTGGATTACTGGAGAAAAAAACTGGCATGAGAACCGCCAGACACCTTGCATGGAAGCGCACAACAGGAAACATCGGTGGCGAAGGAATTTGGCATGTTCAGCCAAAAAAGCAAAATCCGATTGACACGCGCATACCAAAGACTATAAAAACTTGAGAAAGCCCCTAATAATACAAGGAGCTTCTGACACTTTCGGCTGGCAAGTCCATTCGGGCTTTATGGCCTCAAATTGCCAAATCAGGGCAGAATCCCGTTGCCAAAAAGGCGGCAACCGAAATTGTCGAAAAGCCCATTTACACAATTGAGGAACATCATGATTGTTGCAAGAGCCCCTCTCCGGTTGCCATTGGGAGGAGGCGGAACCGATCTCCCGGCGTATTATACCCGCTATGGCGGCCATTGGCTCTCGGCCGGCATTAATCGCCATATGTACATCGTTTTGCACGGCCGCTCCATTGAGCCCGCCATCAAGCTCAAGTACTCTAAAATCGAGGAAACAAATTCGGTTGATAAAATTGAGCACGGCATCTTTAGGAGCGCATTAAAGCGCTATGGCATAAAGGACCACTTAGAACTCACATCCATCGCAGATGTGGGGGCGGGAACCGGGCTTGGGAGCTCTGGAAGCTTTACAGTGGCGCTACTCGCGGCCCTGCACGCATACCAGTCCAAGGAATGCAGCCCATCTTCACTTGCAGAAGAGGCATTTGAAATAGAAATGAGTGATCTCAATTTGCCGGTCGGAAAGCAGGACCAATATGCCGCCGCATTCGGGGGCATTCGCTCATATACCGCAGGCAAGGATGGAAAAATTGAGGCCAAAGATCTCGGGCTTGATGGCGAAACCGTGCTCGGGCTTGAGTCGAACTTGCTGCTTTTCTTCACGAATTACACGAGATCATCAATCCAAGTGCTTGACCAGCAGGGGAAAAAAATTGCGGCGAACCAGGACAAGGCGGCGGATGCGATGCACCAAATTAAGGAAATCGGAAAAAGAACACAAAATGCCCTTGAGAGGGGCGATATAGACCAATTGGGGCCGCTCTTGGATGAACATTGGAAACTCAAACGCGGAATTTCTGACAAAATGTCCAATGATTCGATTGACAAATGGTACTCACTCGCGCTCAAAAATGGAGCAACCGGCGGAAAAATTGTGGGTGCTGGCGGAGGGGGATTCTTCATGTTCTACTGCCCGAGTGGCCCAAAAAACCAGGAAAAACTCCGCTCTGCGCTGGCTAATGCGGGCCTTAGCGAGATGCGGTACAAATTCGATTTTTCAGGCGCCACTACATTGCTTAATTTGGAGGGAGATGAATGAGCCGAAATGAAATATTCGTCAAAAAGTATCTCTCGGAAGCACAGGACATAATCTCGCGACTGCCCGTGAAAAAAATTGACCTGGCAATTGACATGCTCTTTGAGGCATATCAGGATAACAAGCAGGTTTTCTTCATGGGCAATGGAGGAAGCGCCTCGAACGCCCAGCACTTTGCCGCGGACCTTTCGAAAACCACCATCATGAAAACCGGCGAGTCGGTTTTAACTGCGAAGCGCTTCAAAGCGCACTCGCTATGCGACAATCCGGCATTGATTAGCGCATGGGCAAATGACATGGGGTTTGAAAGCGTCTTCCGCGGGCAGCTTGAAAATGTCCTGCAGGCTGGCGATGTTGTCATCGGCATTAGCGTTCATGGCGGCGGCAAGTTTTCCTCGAACCTTGGCGAAGCATACAAGTATGCAAAATCCGTCGGGGCCAAAACAATTGGATTTTCAGGGTTTGACGGCGGGTCAATGAACCAGCTCTGTGATGTGAACATCATCGTTCCTGCCAATAGCACACCGCACACGGAATCGCTCCATTCAGTGCTGCAGCACATGATCATCTTTTGCCTGAAGGAAAAAATTGCCAATAATGGGGAGGCAAAATCCAAATGAAAAAAAACAAGTCCAAAACCGTCTTTTTGGACAGGGACGGGGTTGTGAATGAAATGGTGATTCACAAGGAGCAGGGCCTTATTGACACCCCATTTTCCGCAGAACAGATGCGGTTCATTACAGGACTAGAGGAACCGCTGCGGCGTATGGCCGCCTTGGGTTACAGCCTGATTATTATTTCAAACCAGCCCGGGCTTGCAAAGCGGCAATACAGCCAGCAAACATTTGATGCGCTGGACCAGAAACTGCGGGATTTTTTCAGGCAAAATGGCATACCCCTGCTGGACGTATTCTATGCGCTTTCGCACCCTGATGCCAATGACCCAGAATACCGGAAAAATCTGCACCTGCGAAAACCAGAACCGGGAATGCTGATTGAGGCGGCCAAGAAACACAACATTGAGCTTTCCAAATCATTCATGGTCGGAGACAGCTGGCTGGATGTGGCGGCAGGAAACGCGGCAGGATGCTGCACAGTCCTGATTGCGGACAGGTATAAAAGCGAACTTGCAAAGCTACTTGCGGAAAAAAAAGTGAAGCCGGATTATTATGCCAAAAACATGGCGGAGGTGTTGGAGATAATTGAAAAACACGCAAAAGGAGAGGATAAGCCTTGAGAAACCCTATCATCTCGTTTTTTCAGAACCGGACATACAAAACAGACGACATCAGCGCAAAGCACCACATCGCGGAATTGATAGCCAAGCTGGCACGCGCCCATAACGCGAAGATTATTGTTGAGACCGGGACATTTCGCGGCTTAACGACTCTTGAGCTGGCGAAGGAAAATCCGCAGGCGACCATTTACACTTTCGAAATCGACCCGAAAATACTCAGGCAGACACGGATTCTTTTCGGCATTTCAGGACACCGAAACATTGTTTTGGTTGAAGGGGATGTGATGAAAACACTTCCGCAAACAATTGCCGGAAAATCGGTCGATTTCGCTTTTTTGGATGACGCCAAGAAGAATTATAGGATGAATTTTGAGAATCTTCTCCCGCATCTCTCAGACAGCGCATTGGTGTGCGCGCATGACACGAATTTTCGCCCAAATGACATTGATGATGCTATTCAATTCGGAAAGTACCTCGCAAACCACCCGGCATTCAGTGCAATCTCGGTGGACTGGAGCGATCGTGGACTCACGATAGCCCAGAAGCGCGGCTCTGCCCGCATTGAAAAAAAGCCCACAGGAGGGATATGAATGGAAATTTTTGCCGATACGGCGAATCTGGATGAGATACGGGAACTGCAGAGCTGGGGCGTAATTGACGGATGCACGACCAACCCAAAAATCGTCGCCAAGGAGGGCGCAGATTTCGAAAAACGCATGAAGGAGATACTAAAGCTTGTTCCGGGCCCTGTGAGCATTGAGGTCACGTCAAATGACCTGAATCCTATGTTGGCGGAAGCGAAGAAATTCGCGGCATGGAAAACAAATGCGGTCATCAAGGTGCCAATGACAACTAACGGCCTTAAGGCGGTGCAGGAACTCAAAAAACTTGGAATTAAGACAAATGTCACGGCATGCATGAGCGTGCCGCAGCTCGTGCTTGCGGCCAAGTCAGGCGCAACTTATGCGAGTTTTTTCTACTCGCGGGTTGGTGATATAGGTGTGAACCCCAAGGAGGTCCTGTCCAAGGCGGTTGCAATATACAATCAGCATGCATTCACAACAAAAATCATAGTAGGCAGCATCCGCTCAGTTGACCAGATCACGGATATCATGGAAACTGGCGCGCATGTGATAACGATTCCGCCGGAATTCTTCAAAAAAATGGCCCAGCACCCCAAAACCGACGAGACAATCGATGAATTCCTCAAATTCTGGGCCGAGTACAGGAAAAAAACGGCGTAGGTTTACCAAATGGCCAAAATCAGCGTGGTTATCGGAACACTTGGGCGCATTGAGCTCCTGAGGGGAACACTTGAATCGCTTGTTGCCCAGCATTTCAATGCAAAGGATTTCGAAATTGTGATAGTCACAAGCGGGCCAGGTCGTGTCCGTGAACTCGTGAAATCCATCTCCAAGCCAAAAGGCCTGCGCATACGCCTGATTTTTTGCGCATTCAAATGGGTGGCGCCAAAACGCAACATCGGAATCAGGTTTGCCAAAAACCCGGTTGTCGCCTTCATCGATGATGACTGCATTGCGGATACTGAATGGCTTTTGGCGATATCCGGGCAATTCGACCGCCAAAGCAATATTGCGGGGCTTGAGGGCAAAACAGAAAAAACTGCCAACGGGCTTTTTGAACACGCAACGGAAAATATCTCTGGCGGGCTGTATCCTACATGCAATCTCGCCATGCGCAAAAAAATCCTTGGCAGGATATGCGGATTTGATGAAACGTATACTTATCACCGCGAAGACACCGACCTCGCATTCAAGGCAATCCCATTTGGCCCGATTCCTTTTTGCCAGGATATGAAAGTGTTCCACTCCACACGTGCCACTCCTTGGAAGTCGGTCATCATGGAAATACTATGGGTGCGCGGGGACATCCGCCTGTACAAGAAATTTCCAGGCCAATACAAAAAATCATTCGGCCTTCCGGCGAGGGGGGCAATTAAGCAGGGGCTGCTTGCATGGGCGTTGCTCATTGCAGGAATTACAGGGCTGCTCTTCAATTCCATTCTCACAATTCTTTCGGCACTTGCATTCGTGCTTTTCTCATTCTGGGCGGTTCTTGCAAAGCGAACATGGAGGGTTCATGAGGCTGTGGTTTATATCATTCTTACATTTGTGCGGGACATTTTGTTCATTCCAAGTTTCATATACTATTGGGCAATCATAACGGGAAAAGAAAATCCTGCAGACAACACAGGATGGAATAATGCCCATGCACTTCATGTGGAGGAATATTAAATGGCTCCGAGCCTGAAACTGCTTGCAAAGAACTCCACTGCATTGCTTGGCTCAAATATAGCTGTCGCAGGAATGAATTTCCTGTTCATTTACTTCACTATACGCTTTCTTGGCCTGCACGAATTTGGAGTGTACACACTGCTGCTCACGACAATCGGATTTGCCGAACAATTCGCAACCCTTGGGCTGTATTCGGTCATGGTTTCCGAACTTGCAAGAAGCCTCGGAAAAAATGACATCGCGAACGCCAAATCATTAACCTATAATTTCGCCAAGGTCCAGCTTGGCGTTGCTTTGCTTGGATGCATTTTGTTTTTCCTTGTGGCATACCTCAATCCGTTTGGCCTCTTGCCGGACCAAATCAGTGCTATATACATATTCGGGCTCTATTTGATTCTTACCGGAATCCAGACAACGATGCTGATTGTATTCGAGGGATTCCAGCGCTTCGATTTGGACGGGGGAATTCTTACCTTTGAGGCGGTATTCAAATTGCTCATCCTGCTAGCCCTTGCGCATTTCAATTTCCCGGCAACCGTCACCAATGTCACATGGGTGCTGTTTTTCGGGCTCTTGTTCGCGGTTCTTTTAGCGGCTTGGCCATTTTGCAAGCTCATCAAGCCCTGGCTGGCAGTTCAATCCAAAAAAAATAATGCATTCCGTGAAATGCTGATGCAACAGGGGCCATATGCTTTTGTGACCCAATTAATCAAAAATATCCAGCAGAACTTATACCCATGGGCAATCAAATTCTTCCTTGGAGTTGAGGCAGTTGGAATATTTGCAATTCTGCAAAAAATACAGACCGCGCTAATGAAACCCGTGGCTCCGCTTGATTCCACGCTGCTTCCAATGGTTTCTGGAATGCAAGACCCAAGCGATATCCGGCCGTTTTACGAACGCGTCAGCAAATATTCCGTCTGGCTCGGGGTCGCCATTATCATCCCATTCATCATTGCCACCCCATTCCTTCTCAAATACTATGTCGGGCAATCATACCCTGACCAGGAACTAACTATGGTTCTGCTGCTGCTGACATTGCCGCTATATGCCCTGAGTTTTCCGCTCCGATCCGTGCTCTTCAGGTTCAGGGAACAGAAAATAATAACATCAATCACCCTGGTTAGCGCACTCGTGCTCTTCATTTCCACGGCAATATTTGTAACACTTTTCGGGCTCATCGGCGCGGGGCTTGCCATGTTTGTATTTTTTCTCTCAGACATTGTCATGCGCAGGCCATATGTTAAGAAAAAATATGGAATCGATTTTAGATTTTCGTCATTTGTCCGGTTTGAAAGTGAAGACCGTCTTCTATTGAGCCGCATTATCGGGCGGATAAAACAAATGCTCATTAATAAGAAGGGGACTGGGCAATAAATTTTTGGGCTGATATTATGCAATGCGTTATTTTCTGCGGCGGATTTGCAAGCAGGCTCTATCCTGTTACGCACAAAATCCCCAAATCCATGCTTACAGTAAATGGAAAACCATTTCTTGAAATCCAGCTGAAAATGCTGAAAAAAAACGGCGTTGGCCAAGTGATTTTGCTCACAGGTTTTCTCCAGGAGCAAATTGAATCTTATTTTGGGGATGGGAAAAAATTCGGGGTCAGGCTGGAATATGTCAAAGGCAGCCAGAATTTTGGCACAGGGTTTGCCCTAAAACGCGCGGCCCCATTTGTAGAGGACGAATTTTTGACATTGTGGGGGGATAGCTACCTTGAAATGAACTATAAAAAATTTTTCACGGAATTTGTGGAACGGCCATGCCTTGGCATGATGAGCGTCTACGAAAACCACGACCGCATTGACAAGAGCAACATCGAAATCGGCAACGGGCTTGTGAAAACCTATGACATGAACGCCCGCCAAAACCAAATTCGATACGCCTACATTGATTACGGGTGCCACGCATTCAGAAAAAAAACCCTTGACATGATACCAAACGACCACGCCTACAAACACGGCCAGTTATTCCAGGCATTGATAGCCCAAAAGCAAATGGCGGCATATGTGGTAAAACAAAGGCCATATGAAATTGGCTCCTTTTCCGGGCTTGAAGAGCTGCAAAAAAAATTGGCCGATGAAAAAAAAATAAAAGCCCCATCAGATGAGAGGCATTTTTAATTTCAATCTCAAAACTTGGGGCTCTTGCCCGGCATTGAACCATATGGCTTAAATACATCGGCAAACAGAACTTTTAGTTCGGGAATAAAAAGGGCTTTTTGAGGCAATACTTATGACATTTGTTCGCATCGGGCTGTTCCGTGACCATGCCCAATATAGGCTCAATTTCATGCAATACCCGCCGGAAAACTCGGAAGGCATCATGATTACGCACTGGGCGAGAAACCCCATTGCGGCGGAACTTAAGGCCGCACGCTGCAATGTTTTTTACGCCAATAATGGCCGCAGGCCAGAGCTCTTTTTCATGCGCAACAAGCCAATCATTGCCGACTTCGAGGGGTACTTTGTCCCACCTGATATGCGCGAGGCCGAAAAGCGCATAGATTCGCCGCTTGTTAGGAAAGTAATCTGCCAGACCCAATGGGCTTTTGATGATGCCACACAACTGATAAAGAAAAAGGAAAATCGTGACAAGCTTGTGGTGGTAAAACATGCTGGCAGGACGGACTTTGAAAAAAACAGGCGCAGCGACAACGAGGTTCGGTTCTTTTTCATCGGGGAAACCTTCTTTCTCAAGGGTGCGGACATGGCGGTCGAAGCGTTTAAGCAGCTCTATAAAAAATATGACAATATCCGCCTAACGATAGTCTCAACCAATTTCACATACTGGTCTCTTGAGCGCAACCAGTCATTTGACAAGCCGTTCGCAGGGCCGCTAACCGACCCCGCATGGGGGCCTTACTGGGAAAAAAACCTGCAGCACCCCGGAATCACTTTTTTGCCACGCAAACTTAGCAACGAGGAAAAATTTTGGCATTACGCGAACTCGGATGTGTTCCTCTTTCCTTCAAAATGGGAAACATTCGGGTGCGTCTTTCTTGAGGCAATGGCGCATTCCCTGCCGATAATCACCACCAATTTTGGCCCCATACCAGAAGTTGTGGGCGAAAAGGCCGCATTTTTTATTGACACAAAAAATAAGGACTGGTATGAGATGGTGCGGGACACGCCGGTGCGCACAAGGCTCATTGCAGAGCTGAAGGATTATATGGAGCAGATGATAGTAAGCAAGAGCCTGCGCAACCGTATGGGCAGGGCTTCGCGAGAGCAGATGGAGCGGGAATACTCCATTGAGAAACGCAATAAGAAGATGAGGGAGATATACGATGAAGTTGTCGGCTGAACAATTTTTTAAAACCGGCTCGGCCATGGCAATTTTTGGTGATGGTTCAAAATGAAAATATGCATTGTATGCCCATATGCGAATCCCGAAAAGGGGGCGGCAATTGTCAGGGTAAACAGTTTTTCGGATTATTTCATTTCGAAAGGAAATGAGGCAATAATATTTTCTCCCTCTAGGGCAGGCCTGATGTCACAGGAAAATATAGTGAGGTATCAGGGGATTTTTGGCCTGCTTAAGCTCCTTTGGAAAACGGATTTTGATGTTTTGATAGGAACTTCCCCGCCAATAACACAGCCTTTTTTTGCAATGCTCATGTGCAAACTGAAAGGAAAAAGATTTGTCCTCGATTCCAAGGATATCTTCACACAGACAGCCGCAAAACCAGGAACTGCTGGGAAAAAAATAATAAAGTTCCAAATTTATGCCCTGATGGAAATGATTGCCCACAGGAATTCCGACAAAATACTGGTTCTGGATTCGACCATTGGAAAGTGGCTCGAAAAAAGGTATTCCATCCCCGAAAGCAGGATTTTGGTCGCACCGAATGGGGTTGACACAAAAATTATCCGTTTGGATTTGGCTGAAGGCAAAAAAATACGCAAAAAATTGGGAATAGGCCTAAATTCTCGCGTGCTTATTTATCTGGGCGGCCTTGGGGATGAGAGTTACATTGATTTTCTTCAGGAAAGTGAAGCCATAATCAAAAAAAGTTCGGCAATTGTCCTTTTTGTAATTGCTTCTGATGAAACACAAATTGCCATGAATCGCATTGCCGAAATTGAATCTACGGTAAAACATCTCGGGCTAAAAGACAATTTCCGGATGGTTAAAAACGTTCCACACAAAGAGGTGTACCGTTACCTGTCTGCAGCGGACATCGGGATTGATTTCTGGGAAAATTTTGAATTATTTGCTGTTCCGGTTAAAATACTTGAATACATGGCCTGCGGGCTCCCTGTTGTCGTAAAAACCCCGAAAAACAACGAGAGCTTCCGGAAATTCTTTTTGGAAAATGATGCCGGATTCCAATCTGACAACTGGAAGGAGCTCGCGGAAAATCTGCACAGGATTTTGGAAAATTTCGCCCCATTCAAGCAAAAAGGAAAAAATAATGCGGCAATAATCAAAATCAAGTATACGCGTGATGCCTGCAATGAAGGAGTTTTAAGGGTATTAAAAGAATTTCGGTGACGGATTTTTTTGGCTGATATTTATGGGTAAAATTGGGCTTGTAACAGGTTGCGCTGGGTTTATTGGGTCACATTTATGCGAGAGGCTTTTGGCGGAAGGCTGGAAGGTACTGGGGCTTGATAATCTGTCCACCGGAAATATGGAGAATATCTCACAGTTCATTAAAAACCCGAATTTTGTCTTTTTTGAAGGGGATGTCACAAAACCCGAAGACCTGGAAAAAATTTCCACCAAAAATATTGACTGCATTTTCCACCATGCGGGAAAAAAAATGGTTTTCAGCGTAAAACAGCCGCGTGAAGACCTGCTGACCAACATATATGGGACATTAAATATGCTGAAATGGGCATCCGAACACAATGCCGGGAGATTTATTTTCGCTTCAACCATTGCGGTATACGGCAGCCCAAAGGAAGCGGAGAGCACGGAAGAATCTGAAATTGCCCCAACTAATCCATACGGGGTAAGCAAATATTCCTGCGAAGAATACTGCAGGCTCTGGCATCGGCAGTATAATATTCCGGCCATCATTTTCCGCTATGCAAGTGTTTATGGCCCGAGGCAGGCGGTTGATGTTGGGGTTGTCAATACTTTCATCCAAAAAATCAGGGCAGATGGGCCAATAACCGTTTATGGTGATGGCAACAGCACAAGGCCGTTCACTTTTGTTGCTGACGTTGTCGAAGCAAACCTTCTTGCGGCAAACACCAAGGACACTTCTGTGTTCGGGGAAACATTCAATGTTGCAATGGCCCAAAGTGTTTCAATAAGCCAGCTTATTGGCACCATATCCGGCAAAATGAAAAAGACGCCAAAGATAAACCATGAAAAAGAACGCAGCGGGGAAATGAAGCACATGGGTGCGAGCATTGAAAAAATAAAAAAGATGATGGGCTTTAAGCCCGGCATATCAATTCAGGAAGGCATATCAAGGACTGTGGATTATTATGAAAAAAAATAATTGCCGATTCTGCAAGAGCGCGGATTTGCATAAATTTTTGGAATTGGGCCCCCAGCCGCTTGCTGGAAATTTCCTCACTTCCGGGCAGCTTTCTGAAAAGGAGGATTATTTTCCGCTGGGTGTTTCTTTTTGCAAAAACTGCACGCTTGTGCAGGTTCTTGATGTCGTTCCAAAGGACAAGCTTTTTTCGCAGTATTTTTATGCCCCGCATTCCGTGCTTTCCCCGCATTTCACCGGCTATGCAAAAGAAATTGCGGAGGAATTCAAATTGAACGGGGAATCCCTTGTAATAGAAATAGGCTCCAACATCGGGATGATGCTAAGGCCGCTAAAAGAACTCGGAGTAAAGGCAATTGGGGTTGAGCCCGCAGAAAACATAGCCAAAATGGCAAATGATTTGGGGCTTGAAACCATGAATGATTTTTTCACCGAAAAAGTGGCGCGTGGCATTGCCAAAAAACACGGAAAAGCCGACATGGTTGTTGCGAACAATGTGTTCGCCCACATCGATGACCTTGATGAAATACTGCGTGGAATAAAGGCCCTTCTCAAGGATGGCGGGATTTTCATTTTCGAGAACCACTACCTTCTTGATACCGTTGAAAAGCTCCAATACGATGATGTCTACCATGAGCACCTGTGCTATTACTCACTGCACCCGCTAATCCCATATTTGTCAAAATACGGCCTGCAGGTGTTTGACGCAAAGCGCATCAAAACGCACGGCGGTTCGATTCGCGTTTACTGTGGCAATTCAAAAAGGCAGGTAAAACCTTCAGTGCAAGAGCTGTTGAAAGAAGAAAAGGAACACGGGCTTGATAAGCTTGAAACATTCATAGAATTTGGGGATAAGGTCAGGAATCGCAAGGAAGAATTGGCAAAACTTTTGCACTCGTTAAAATCTGGGGGCAAGACAATTGTAGGGTATGGGGCGCCTGCCCGCGGCAATACACTTCTGAACTACTGCAGAATAGGGCCTGAGATTTTAGATTATATTGTGGATGATTCCCCATTGAGGCAAAATAAGTTCACCCCTGGGACACATATACCAATCATACCGGTGGAAAGGTTCCGGAAAGAAAATCCTGATTATGCGCTTCTTTTGGCCTATGGCGGATACACAGAAACCATACTGAAAAAAGAGGCCGATTTCCTGAAAAACGGCGGAAAATTCATTGTCCCTTTGCCCGAAGTTAAAATAATCGGCAATCAATAAAACTGATTTTCCGGAAAATTTCGCATTGCCAAGCGGCAAATGGAAATTTGGAGAACGCCATTAGGTTGTTTTCAGGCAATTTGAGTAAAGGTCAATTACAGGGTTGTGGTGCCAAAAATTTGCCGGCTCTGCGCGCCAGGATTTTATGAGGGGGCAGCTTCTGATTGCGTCGTATTTTTCAATCACGGCCTTGTCGCAAAAATACTTGGTTTTATCCGATGCAAGGCTTGAGAGAACGAGGTAATCGGCACTGTAAAAATTTATATCGGCCATATAATATCCCTTGACCAGGTAATAGCCGCCCCCCGTTTGCGGATCTTTGCCCGTGTATCCGAAAGTGTAGTAAAACTGGCTGTTTAAGGTCGGGCCGAATATTTCAGTTGCTATAACTTTGTCTGTGGAAATATTTTCATTTATCCATTCGGCTGAAACAAAGCGCGGATCCTTGTTTGACACGAGGTCATATGTCATTTGGGCCGTGGGAATCAGCAGCAAACCCAAAAGAATAATGAAGGCGGCCTTTGGCAAGATTGATTTGAATCTTCCGGCCAGGTATTCATAAATTTTTATTATGGTTATTGCCGCCAATATTGCAATTAGCGGATAAATCGCAATGGAATATCTGGTTCCCCTGGCAGATATTAAAAAGAGGAAAAATAAAAACAGGAAGCATGAAACTCCCAATACAGTGTAATCTGCCCTCTTCTTTTTCCAAAAGTAAATAAACCCGATGGCCGCAAATAAAAGCGGGATGCCAAGGCCGCCCAATATGCTGGAAAATTGGCTCCCTTCCCAAAAAGGGATGCACAATGTGGAATCCCTTCCATTTACTACACTGAGCACATGTGAAATATCACTAATGCCCTGCGTAAAGTTCAGCAAAAGCAAAAAATTTAGGGCAATGCCAAAAATGATTACTTTTTGCAGGTAAGGCAATATTAAATTTTGCTGTTTTAGCAAATAAAAGCCTGCAATTATTATCGGGACTATGAAAACCCCGTAATAATTCAGGCTGAATGCAAGTGCGCTAAAAAATGCAATCCACAAAGTTTTTTGATTTTTTGTGATAAGGTAATACAGTGCCAGTAAAAGGAACAGGGCGATAAAAACATCCGCTTTTACCAGTGTAGAAGATGCCAAAAAACCCGGGGATATGGCCAAAAGGAAGGAGGCCAAAAGCCCGACAGAGGAACTGTTTGAAATTTTTTTGGCGAATATAAAAACAATAATTAAAATCAGCATTGAGGCAAGAATGGTTAAGCCTCTTGAAATCATGAAAAAATTGCCGGTATTCGAGTGGTAAAAATCCGCAAAATCCTGCAAACTTTCAACTTCGCCGCCTGCCTTAAGTGCCAGGAAATACGAGCCATACATCGTGAGGTGTGTATAAAACCAAAGCGGCGGATAAATGGAATTTACGGGCAATAAATGATTTTCACCCATGCGCATGGTGTTTGTTACCACGAACTGCTCGTCTGGGTGAAGGTAATAGGGCAGCCCCCAGGAAATCAGTGAAAGGCACAGCGCCAGGCTTGCAAGAACAAGCAATGCCAACAGGAAGACTGTTGTGCGATTTTCTTTGCGGATTTGATCAAACATTGGTTCACCATTTTTATCGCATATTCATGTCTGCAATGGCTTGCATGTGGCCATTTTCAGTATAAATGAGTAATACTTTAAAAAATAAGGCGCAGGCCAAATCCGCATATGTTTCAATTCCGGAAAATCCTTCAATGCCTCTCAGCCGCCCCATTTGTAAATTTTTATGCTGTTTGGGTTTTCTGTTTCAAAGACAAGCTCAAGATTGCCGGAATTATTTTTAATGAAATCCTCCATGTATTGCCTCTCCCAGTTTGTGTTGTTCTGCCGCTGGCTTGTATTCAAAGAACGGTTGGCGTAGCTTAGGTCCATAAAATATGTATCGCCTGCGAACCTTTCATTTAGGCGAATGCCCTTCCCTTGAAGGCCCAAATCATATTCCGGGACAATATTTAGGTATCTTGTCCTCTCAAGGCTTGGTGTAATGGAATAAATGCAGTTGTCAGAGCTTCCAATGAGCAGCGCACCCTGCGGGATATTGGACTTTATCTGGCTGAATGATTCAAATCTGGAGTCGGTAAAATTTGCGTGAAATGAGGAGGCAAAAACTGCGCCTATTGTTGCAATTAAGAGCAATGAAACAAACAAAATATTTTTCCTGACCTTGGCCATTTCGGCAATTTTTTCCAGCAATTCAGAGTAAGGAATCAAAAGCAATCCGATAAAGGGCACCAAGTAACGCAACCTTGCGGTAAAAAGGGTGTCAATTGTGAGCGGAAACGCGGTAATATCGGTGAACCTGGAAGTTAGCCAAAGATATGCAATGGAAAGCAGGATAAATTGCGGCAAATATTTTTTTTTGGATGAGAATAAAGGGGACGCGAGCAAACCCGGAATCAATACCGCAAGTATTCCAATGTAGGCCAGCAAAGTTATGGGGTTGATTTTTACAAGGGATGAAGCAATTGATAAGCCAGGGCCATAACCGGCATTTAACGGGCCCGAATATGCGATGGAATTAAACAAAAGTATGAGCAAAACAACGGGGATGAAGCCCAGAAGCATTTCGAAGAGCTTTTTCCGCTCATGCAGCAGCAACGGCAAGGCGAATGCGGCAAAACCAACCGCCGCATCATAGCGCACAAGTGCCGCAAGGCCCAAAAAAAATCCTGCCACCACATTGCCATGCATTGATTGTTTCATGTAAAAGTAGAACGCCGCTAAAAAAGTGGTGAGGACAAGGAGTTCGCTATTGAGCGTCCTGCTTGCCCATAACATTGCGGGAAAAAAAATGTAAAGCACGGAAAACCTCGCGTCAATGCCAAGTTTTTTCAGAATCAGGAAAAATAAAACCGTATTTATAATATGTATAATAAGCCCTGAGAGCATTACGGCATCGAGGCCAAAAAATGTGAATGGAATGATAAAAATTGATTTTCCTATAAATTGCGTTCCGACATAGCCCTCGCCTGTGAAAAGATTTGACCTGCAGGCCAGTTCCGGGTCTTGCTCGCCGATAGAACCGCCGCGCAAAAGCAGCGCATTTTTGAGGAATGTGTGCTCGTCAATCGAGGTGTAAATATGCGGGAAAAAAATGAGAAAAATGGCGGCAAAAATAAGCAGGCAAATGGCCACAAAATTGTTTTCTGACAAAAAATCCATAACAAACACCGCATGGGGAACTTGCCATATAATTGGATTTGCCCGGGCTTATAAAGAATTTGGTATGAAAAAAATGCCGGTTCAGGGAAAAAGGCCGTTATAGAGCCCGATTGTTCTTTCACAAATGCCTTTCCAGGAGTATTTTTGCCCCAGTTTTTTCGAATCAAGCGCCATGCCCTGCAGAAGGCCTTTTGTCAAAAAAATCTGGTTCAATTTTGATGCGATTTCAGTTATATTGCCAGCCTTGAAAATCATGCCCTTATTGAGAACAAGTTCTGGCAGCCCCCCGGCATCTGAGGCCAATATTGGCTTGGAAAAAGATAGTGCGGTGCTGCCAACTGCGCTCTGTGCAGAGAATTCCCTGTAAGGAAGGACGACTAAATCGGCGGCACTGAAATAAAATTTTATTTGGGAGGATGGGATGTGCTCTAATACAAGCTTCTTGTTTTCTATGCCGCCAAGATTTTTGGGCAAGGAGCGTTCATATTCGCTTTCCCAGGGTTTTCCGGCAACCAATAGGAACAAATTGCCCACAGTCTTGCGGGAAATCTTAAATGCCTCAACCAAATCCTCAAGACCCTTGTATTTTCGGATTATGCCAAAAAACAGCACGACCTTAGCCTTTGGCGGGATGCCAAGTTTTTTCCTCGCGCCACTTTTTGAAATGCCTTTCCCATGATAGAGTCCAAAAACCCCCATCGGAATTACACTTATCCGGGATTCGTTGATATTGAAATTTTTTTGCAGCTGTGCCTTGTTTTGCCCCGAATGCACGATGAATTTGTCAGGAAGCAAAAAAATCAGCGATGAAAAAAACCTGTCGATTAATCCGGACTCGTGCCCGAGAACGTTATGAATTGTGCAGACAATTTTCTTGCCTCGGAATTTTGAAATAAGCGCAATGGCAAAAATAGGGAAGAAAAGGTAAAAAGTCCACCATTGGAAATGGAACACATCGCCTTTGCTTTCAAGCCCTGCCTTAAGCCAACCAACTGGGTTATACCATGAGAGGACCGGTTTTACACTTAAGCCTTCCGGCAAATGCCTTGCCAAATCAAGGGTGTTTTCTTTTGCTGCGCCTCCGGGGTAGAGGAATTCTGGGTAGATTTCCTTAAAGGTTAAAAACTCCACCCCCGTTTTTTTTGCCAGGGAACTTGCAAGTTCAAAGCAGTAATCACTGATGCCTCCGCTTGTCGGCGGAAAAGGCCCCAGCATAGTAATTTTTTCTAAAGCCACAGGTTAATTGTATGGGAAAACCTTATTTAATTGATTTTTGCAATGCCAAATTGTGTTGGCAAAAATAAAAAAGTAAACCCGAATTCATGCCTTGGATGCCTTTATCTGCACAACTTCCCCTCTCCGCATTGCGGCAAATAGGCAGCCTAGGGCTGCAAAGATTGGGAAAAGAAGCGGCACGGACAAAATAATTACCGCAAACTGGATGAAATATTTTGCATCTTTTCTCAGAGGTTTCTTCTTCAGCATACTGTAAAGAAGATTGAATTCAAAACCCAGGAAATTGTAAAATGACTGCATCAGGCCAAAAGGAGCGTATTCGAATGAAAACTGTGAAATTTCCTTTACTTTAAAGCCGTTTTTCCCAAGCAGCAATGAGAGGCTTGCAGGGGAAAAATGGTAAATGTGCCTTGGCACATCAAGGTGAAACCAGTTGCCTGAAAAAACGGCAAATCCTGCGCTTTCAATGTTTGGAACGGATATGAATAGAACGCCGTCTTTCTTGAGCAGCCTGGCAGAATAACGTATGATATCCGTTGGGTCCTGCACATGCTCAAGCACTTGCCAAAACGTAATAAGGTCGAATGAAGATGCCTTGAAGCCGGCCTTTTTCAGGTCGCAGTATTTTATTTCAATGCCCTTAGAGGCGAGCCTGCGTGTGAATTCTTTGGATGATTCGGAAACTTCCGTTCCATGGCAATTCCAGCCAAGGCTTTTCATGCCTTCTAAAAATGTTCCGGCGCCGCATCCCACATCAAGAACACGCCCCGGCCTTTCACGGCTGAAAAGATTTTTCCTCAGGTCGCTTATCATGCTGAAAATCATGGAAGGCTTCTGGTAATATTGCCCGGAGTAATACTTTTCCATCATTTTGGCGCTTGGGATTGGGCTGATAAAAATTATTCCGCATTGCGCGCATTTATGCAGCTGCACTTCCCTGTCGCGGAATTCAAAATCGCGGACTTTCATGAAAAATCCGGCATCATGCGCGCTGCAGATGTGGCATTTCAAGTCGGGCACCGGCCTATGACCTCAGAAGTATTCCAATCATCTGGAACCCGTTTATGAGGCCTTTGACAACATCCTGGCCAACGCCTTTGCTTTGGCCTATCCTTTTGCGGAAAGCTATTGGGCATTCTATGACCTTTAGGCCCTCTTCGAGCGCCACCATTATCATATGCGGAGAAAAATGGTTTCCGGTTACTTTGAGTTTCCCGATTATCTTTGCAAGGGCCTGCGGCCTTATTAGCCTATAAGTGCACCCAACGTCAGTTAGGCGGAGCTGGCCCCAGTAGCGCATCTGTATAAGCTTTGCAATGAAGACATTTCCGAGCTTGATAAACGGGGTGACCTGTGAGTCTGAAGACACTATTTCCAGCGTGGTGCGTGTGCCAACAACCATGTCAACATTCTCAATGTACGCAAGAAGCTTTTTGAGGTCTGATGCAAAATAGGTCATGTCGCCTTCCACAAGGCAGACAAGATTGCCTGACTTGCTGCACTCCTTGAGCGCGCGGATGCATGAAGCGCCATATCCCTGCACTTTTTCCGGAACAACCCTTGCACCGGCCTTTTTTGCAACTTCGGCGGTCGCATCAGTGCAATTGTTGTCAACCACTATGATTTCGGAAACTTCTTTGAGGGCTGTGAATTCAGAAACGGCTTTGCCAATCGAAAGCTCATCGTTGTAGGCGGTCATGCCAACACTTACTTTGGGTTTTTCGACAACATTTACCATTACAGACCGCCTCTTTGGGGAAAGTGAGGAATATGCAAATCCGGCCAGGGCACCTGCAATTGAGATTAGCAGAACTGCATTGGCGAACTCAAAGAGGAAAAAAACGGGCGAGACTGTGCCAAAAAATTTTCCATAAAGCCAGCCAAGGGTGGATATGAAATAAATAGATGCCCCAAAAAGGAAAATGAGAAAAGAGAAAACCAGAAGACGCCCCATTAGCAATACCTACTTAAGTCAATATAGTTAAGTTTAAAAAAATGGCTGGATACACTAGGCTCAAGCGGGGGGCATTTTTTTATGCTTATAGCCACAGATTAATTTAAGGCAGGCATCTGCATCCCAATTAAGGACACCTTTGTTATGATGTTTTCCAAAGTCGAAAAATGCAGGATTTGCGGCTCTTCGGAGCTCACAAAATACCTTGACCTTGGGATAATGCCTCTTGCCAACTCGTATGTTGACCCCAAGTCAAATGAAAAGGAGAATGCTTTCCCGCTTGAGGTCGTGCTTTGCTCAAATTGCTCGCTTTCCATGCTTAGCATAATTGTCAGTCCCGAAGCAATGTTTTCCAATTATGTCTACCACTCCTCAATTTCAAGGACGTTTCAGAATCACTGCCTTGAAATGGCAATCGGGGTCAAAGAGCGCCTTGGCGGAAAAGACGGCCTTTTTGTGCTAGACATCGCAAGCAATGATGGCTGCCTTCTGCGGGAGTTCAGGAAAAAAGGATTTAAAGTGCTCGGAGTTGACCCGGCAAAGAACCTCGCGGAAAAGGCCAATAAGGAAGGAATTGCAACAATTCCGGAGTTCTGGCAGGAAAGCGTAGCGCTTGAAATCATCAAGAAGCATGGCAAAGCGGATGCAATCACCGCAACCAACGTATTCGCGCATGTCGATGATGTGCACGGTTTTTTGGGGAATGTGTTGCTTGCGCTTTCTGATGAGGGCGTCCTGATTATTGAGGCGCCATATGCCCTCAACCTGATAAAACACTCCGAATTTGACACCATCTACCATGAGCATCTTTCATATTTTCTTGTAAAGCCCCTGAAAATGCTCTTTGAAATGAATGGCATGGAATTGCGGGATGTTGAAGAGTACAACATACACGGCGGGAGCATAAGGCTTTTTGCCACAAAAAAAGGCAACACCTCTTTTGCAGCAAATCCCGAAAATATAAAGGCATTCCTAGAGCTTGAGAGCCGGGAAAAACTTTATTCCGCGGGGGCGTATTTTGAATTTGCAAGCAAGCTGCTTGACATAAAAATTGAGCTCCTGAGCCTTCTTTCAAGGCTGCACAAGGAAGGAAAAATGGTGGCCGGATATGGCGCTTCGGCAAAGGGGAACACGATGCTGAATTACTGCGGAATCAGCTCGGATTTTGTTGAGTTCATAGTTGATGAGACCCCTGAAAAGCAGAATATGCTCTATGCGGGAAATCACATCCCGATTTACCCGGCGAGCGAGCTTGAAAAAAGAAAACCGGAGTATATACTCATTCTTGCATGGAATTTTGCCAAGGAAATAATTGAAAAGACGGCAAAACATCAGGAGCGCTCTGGCAAGTACATTGTCCCGATACCAAAAATGAGGGTATTGTCAGGGGCTGAGGAATTATGAGCAAAATATTGGTTGTGGGGGCAAGCGGATTCATAGGTTTTCCCCTCTATAATCTTCTCAGGAAAAAAAATGAGGTGACAGGGACTTATACTTCAAACCAAAAAAAAGGGCTGGCCAAGCTTGATATTACAAAAAAAAATGAAGTCCGGAATTTTCTAAGGGCGGATGATCCGGAAATAGTGATTCATCTTGCGGCTGAAACAGACGTTGATTTGTGCGAGAGGGAAAAAGGGCACGCATACGGCGTGAACACCCTTGGAGCCAAAAATATTGCCAAAGCCTGTGAAGAAAGGAGGCTCATTTATTTTTCAACGGATTTTGTTTTTGACGGGGAAAAGGGGAATTATGGCGAGGCTGACAAGGCGAGCCCGATAAATTATTATGGGAAGACAAAGCTTGATGGCGAAACATATGCCAAGAAGGTAAAAAATCATCTTGTGGTCAGGACATCGACCCCTTATAGTTTTGCGCAGCGGTCAAAAAAATTCATGAATTATGCCTATGAGAAACTCAAAAATGGGGAACGCATCAGGGCTTTTGGCGATCTTGTGAGATCCCCGACCCTAATCGAAAACCTCAATGAGAATGTTGCCCTTCTGCTCAAAAAAAATGAATCCGGGATATTGCATTTGTCCGGGTCTGAGCAATTGTCAATGTACGAGGCGGCTAAAGAAATTGCCGAAGTATTTGGCTTTGACAAGGATCTCATTGAGGAAACTGACAGCAAAAATTCAAAATTGGATGCAAAAAGGCCGCTGAATACCGGCCTTGATATAACACTTGCGAAACAAATGGGCCTTAAGATGTCGGGGTTTAGGGAAGGGCTTTTATGGAACAAGAAAATTTTTGAACAGGGGCACTGAATTCACTTTTCGGATTCCCAGTTGAAGCCGATGCGCTTGTCGTCAAAATCCATGCGCCATTCATCCGGTTTTTTGCGGTTATATTCCCTGTCCATGATGTATAGCATTAGCATCGGGCCTTTCCCGAGCGCTTTGTAACCATGTGCCACCTTTTTGGGTATTACAATCAGCTTCGGATCCGTCTCGTCCATGACAAAGGACATTGTAAGGCCGGCTGTGGCGGAGTTTTTCCTAAGGTCATAGAGCACAACAAGTGCCCTGCCCGAAACCAGGTGCCAAATGTCGAACTGGCTGTTGTGCCAGTGAAATGCCTTTATTATTCCGGGCTTTGTGAGAGAGAGTGATACTTGGCGCGCTGAAACGTTTATTGCACTTTTCTTGTAAACTTCCCTGAAAAATCCGCGCTCATCATCATGGCTTTTGATGCCGATTATCTGCACGCCTTCAATGGTTTTGGGCATTGGCATAACCAGATGAGGGCACTTTAGATAATTTAAAATGATTCCCGCGCCAAAACTGTTATTAAGCCTTTAATCCCATTTCTTTGAGTGGCTTTTGGTGGACCGTGTTTTTCTTTTTAAGGCGGCTGTCAGTGCGGCCATCATTCTTATTGTAGTCCAATTTATAGACTTGCAAAAAACTCTCCAAATAATATTGGGCTCAAGGCTGGAATTCCTCCTTCTTTCTGCCATTCTTTTTGCGGCACAGATAGCAATAAGCGCATACAAAGTATGGATTTTGGTTAAATTCAAGGAAAAAAAAATAGGCTTTAGGCGCATGCTTTATTACTATTGCGTGGGGTGGGCGGCCGGCCTTGTATCGGTCGGAAAGATAGGGGAATTCTCCGCCTCATACTTTTTGAAAAAAGACGGCATGCCATACAGCAGGTCGCTTGCAATAATATTGGTCGACAAAATAACTACCCTGCTCGCGTTCACGGCCATTGCAATAGCTGGAACATTCTTGTTCTTTGGCCTTTCAAATGTTCCGCTGGCCGCATTCTCGGCCATTCTTTTAGCGGGGCTCGCGGCCTTTGCCGTGATTCTTGTGAAAGTCAATCCCTCCGAACTGCCTTTTGTGAAAGCGATTCCTAAACTGAATGATTTTGCCTCAAAGCACAGCAATAATTTCAATATATTCCGTGAAACTTTCATTGATTTCTTTTCTTCCGGAAAAAAGCTGCTGGCAGAAAACATGGCCCTTACTATCGTTAGGGTTGGCATAATGGCCCTTAATTCTATATTCCTGTTTATGGCAATCAACAGCAACATAGACTTTTTTTTTATGGTGTTCATAATAGCCGTGACGGCAATCATCGCGCTCATGCCGATAACAATTTCAGGCCTTGGGATTGTTGAGATAAGCTTCATATACCTCGCATCACTTGTGGGGATTGGCGCTGAAACCGCGCTTGCGACACAGGCGCTGACACTTGCGATAAATTATTTTGCAGGAGTTTTGATTGCATTTATATGGGTTGGGAAAATCGACAGGCAGGAGATTAAGCCGGATTTTTACAAATCATGACAATGGCATCTTTTCTAAGGCCCGCCTTCGCGTCAAATTCCACAACGCCCCTATAGAAAGGGAGCGCCCTTAATGCCCTGAGAAGCCATTTTGGAAACCTGAATTTGTCCGAGAGGAATTTTGCAAATGTCGTGAGCGTGCCGCCGGCATATATTGTTTTTTCAACTACAAAGCCGCAATCGAAGATTTTTTTCCGGAGCTCATCCTCGCTGTACCTGTGCACCGACGCCTTGATGTAGCGCATCTTGGAAATCGGGGTGCCTAGAATGAGCCTGCCTCCGGGCATTAACAGGGAGCGGATTTTTCGCAACGCGCCCGTGTCATCCTGAATCTGGTCAAGAACGTTCACAATAAGGGCTGAATTGAATTTTCTATCTGTGCTAAACCCTATTATATCCGCGGCATGGAATTGGGCCTTTCCTGAATACTTGTCAAGGCAATAGTCAATTGCAGGCTTTGAAATATCAATTGCAGTGACCCTGTTTTTCGATTCAATCAGGATGCTTGTAAAATAGCCATAACCGCACCCGACTTCGAGCACATCCTCATTGCGCGGGAGGTATTGTTTTATGACTGAAGTGCTTTCAATGACCCCGGTTGCAAGTTCGGAGTCTGACCTTCGATTTTCATCATTAACTGCGACATCTGCCATAATGGTTCAGCCATTTTTAAGAGGAACTTTTTCCAGGATAACACGGATGCCAGAAGCATAAAACAGCCGCTCCCAGAATTTTGGGTGCAAATTTGCAAAAAAATTCAGGATGGTGAATGGAAAAACCCGCCCCTCAACAATAAGCCGATTTGAAATTGCCCTAAGGTCCTGGACAGGGTCGTGCGGCTCGGGAAAGCTGTCAAATGTGCTCCAGGAAAAGAAAAAAGTGTGGGTAATCTTGTATGCCGAAGGGCACTTGTAGTGCGGCACCCAAATTTCCGCCGTTCCATGCGGCTTTAGGACACGGGAAACCTGCTTGAAAAAAAAGTCCAGCGAATCCATGTGCTCAAGGCCGTCTTTTATGAACAGGTAATCCACACTTGAGTCCTGCACAAATTTCCACGGCTTGTTGAGGTCGGCTGTGATGTCCTGCGGCCCGCCTTTGAGGTTATCGACGTTCAAGAAGCCCTTTTTGTAATCAAAACCACAGCATAGATGCAACTTTGTCATGTAATACCCCGTGTGCGCAGCCAGAATTATTTATTGAGCCATAATACATTTATTAAAGTGCCTTGCCTTTCAGGTACCGCCAAAAAATGTGAGAATGGGCCACACTGAACTGAGCTTGAGGCAGAGCAGTTCGACTGAATCGGAATTCCCAACTCCTATTCTTCCGGTGCGCCAAGGATCCCGTTTTTCGCCAAAGGGATTGATTGCGGTGAATGCCTGCCCGTATCCTGCGGAGCGAACCATTTTTCGCGATTCTTCAGAAAAATCTTTTGCGGTGCCGAATGGATAAGCAAAAAAAGCGCATTCTTTGCCTGAAATACTTTCAATTGCACTCTTTGAAGCTGTGATTTCGGACTTTGCAGACTCGACTGCTGAAAAAGCCAGGTTTGGGTGGGTTACTGTGTGCGAGCCAAGCTCTATAAGGGGCAGCATTGTACGGAGCTCTTTTTTTGTGCAAACCATTGCGTCGCTTAGCTGATTTTCCCCGATTCCAAGAATTGAAATTATTTGCCTTGCGGCCCTGTCACGTTCAGACGGGGGCTGTACTGCAAGTTTTTTTGAAATGATTTGCCATGCGTCCAGGGCGGCACTCGCGCTGCCTAAGATTATGCTTTTTGAGTCCCACGGAAGATTGAGTTTTTTTATTTTGGTTTTTTGCAGCGCAATCCTTACGGCTTCAAGATAAAAAAATTGTCCTAGGTATCCGGTCGGGACAAAAATTGCCGCCGGCACACCGTATTTTTTCAGGATTGGGTAAATTTGCAGGTAGTTATTCCGGTATCCGTCGTCAAATGTTATGGAAACAGAGGCGCCATCGGCCGCATTAGCATCCGCAAGAGGGAGCAGTGCATAATGTTTTTTCAGGAATTCAAGGTGGGCATTGAAAATTTCCGGGCGCGGGTTATGGTATAGCAGGGTAAGTTTTGCGCCCCTTCTTTTTTGGAGCAGAAATTGGGAAATCCCAGCGGCAAAAAAAAGCTTGGCAATCACTTCCGAAAATGATTTGACGGCAGATAGCCTCATTTTTCCACCAGCATTGAATATATTTTGGCGTAATCGGACATCATTTTCGAAACAGTAAAATTCTTTGACTTGATTATGGCATTTTCCCTTATTTTTTGGAGCCCGTTGCCCATTGCGAGAGCAGCCCTGAGCTTTTTTGCCAAATCAGCTGGGTCTTTTGGCCTGCAGAGAAAACCATTTTTCCCATCGTCAATCTGGTCCCGAATGCCCGGGATATCAGAGCCGATTACAGCACAGCCGCATGACATTGCCTCCGCAATTGTGAGCCCAAAGCCCTCGCTCCATGAAGGGAGCACGCTTAGAGTTGCACTGGAATAAAATTCCGGAAGCTTTTCTCTTGGAACTTTTGGGAAAATTTTGACATTGCCCTCGACGCCCATTGCAACTGCCTTTTGCGGAATTTTTTCCCCCGCAGGCCCTTCCCCTACAAACCAAAGCTGCAGGCGCTTGTCTTTTAGATGCGCGAAAGCTTCAAGTAGGTCCATTACACCCTTGCGCTCTTCGAGGCGCCCGACATACAATATTGCCTTATTCGCCCCTGGTTTTCCGGATGGCTTGAACAATTTTTGGTCGATGCCGATATATACGACTCTTAGGTCACATTTGTAATCCGAATTTATTTCATCCACAATGCCACGTGATATTGCCGTTCGAAAGCTCGAGTTCCGCAAGGAGAGTTTTTCGAGGAACTTCATGAACATGAATTTTATTGACGGGAATTTTCTATTAAGGTAAAAATAGGTGTTATTTAGGGTGTATACTGCAGGCTTTGATGCCCTTCTGAGGAGCTGGACACCGCCTGAACTTCCCATGAAATGCACTAGGTCAAGCGAATATTTTTGTATCATTTTCTCGCAAACAAGCGCACATTGCAATGAAAAAATAAGCTGGCCAAACTGCCCACTAAGAATCCTTTTTACAGTTATGTGCCCAGGAAGGCGGGTTTCACTTGGCGAAAATACCATTGGCTCGAAATTGCGGTCTTCAAGCATTGCCCTGTAAAGTTCAGAGGCGTGAATCCCTATGCCTCCTGCTATTGGCTCAAAATCCCAGGTAAATATACCGACTTTTAGCTTTGCCATCTCAACACTTGACCATGTGGTAAGAAGTATTTTAAAGAAAATCGGGGCAGGAATGCTGTATATGCCAAAAAAAGTCATCATAGCAGGGTTTGGCGATGCCGGCAAACTGGTTTTCAGCGAAATTGGCAAGGACAACAGAAAAGAGTACGTGGTATTGTGCTTTCTGGATGATGACCCGGCAAAGCTTGGCCAGGAGCACTTTGGGGCAAAAGTGCTTGGAAGGATTTCGGATGCGCCAAGATTGGCAAAAGAGCTCGGCGCTGGCGAAATAATAATTGCAATTCCTTCGGCAAAGGGCAGCGATATCAGGCGCATCATTGGCGAGTGCACAGTGAACGGCGTTAGCCTCAAGATATTGCCGAGCCTTTTTGAAATAATACGGGGAAATGTCGAAATCAACAAAATCAGGCCTGTTAAGGCAGATGATTTGCTTGGCAGGAAAACCGCGGAATTCGACATCATGGAAGTTGAGGGGATTTTCCGCGGAAAAAGGGTCCTTGTGACCGGAGGCGCGGGGTCGATTGGAACAGAGCTTGCAAAAAAACTTGTGCAGACAAATCCTGCGGAATTATTCCTGCTTGACATTGATGAAAATGGCCTGTATTTTAATTTGGTGGACCTGCGGCGGGACAATGCGAATGTGAAAGTTGAGGTAGTGGTTGCCAATATCCGTGAGCGGGAAAAGGTTTTCAGGATTTTTAATAGGCTAAAGCCGCAGATAGTTTTCCACGCGGCCGCATCAAAACAGGTCCCTATAGTTGAGCAGAATGTGGCCGAAGGCGTGAAAAATAACATCCTTGGGACAAAAAACGTGGTGGATGCGGCAATTGAAAATTCCGCTGAAAGGTTTGTTTTTATTTCCACGGACAAGGCAGTGAGCCCCTCTAGCATTATGGGCTCGACTAAGAGGGTTGCGGAGTGGATTTGCCAGAACGCGCAGCCGGATTCAAAGGGCACAAAAATATTCATTGCAAGGTTTGGCAACGTGTTCGGGAGCAAGGGAAGTGTGATTCCGCTTTTTATGAAGCAAATAGAGGAAAGGCGGGAAATAACAATCACCGACAAAAAAATGACAAGGTATTTCATGTCAATTGAAGAGGCAGTGGCATTGCTGCTGCGTGTGTGCTCCTTTCAAAGAGGCGGCACTTATTTTTTTGACATGGGTGAGCAGATAAGGATTTATGATGTCGGGGTTGAACTCATTAAAATGCAGGGACTAAAGCCGGGAGTTGATGTGAAAATACTCGAGACCGGCCTTCGGCCAGGGGAAAAAATATCGGAACGGCTTATAACCGAAAACGAAAGCAAAAGTGGCACAAGTGTTGAAAACATCATGGAAGTAATTGCCGGCACAAATAGCTGGCAGGAAGTCAAGCTGGAGTGCAACAAAATAATTGAAAGGCTTGAATTGGAAGGGGAACACGTAATCGCAAAGGAAATCAGGGAACTGGCGGCACCGATTTACAGGAAAACAAATGCAATTTAAGAAAATGCGGAAAAAATGCGGGCTTAGAAAATTCTTATCCAAGAGTTCCAATTTTCAATTCACCAGGTAGTCTGTTTCTGTGAGATAAACTTCATTCCCCGTTGCTTCCTTTATCTTATCGACAAATTCGCCTGTCTTGGCCTTGTCTTTGAGCGTTACGAGGAAAACCGACCAGTTAAATCCTTTCTTGCCGGTTGATTCCGTGCTCAAAAACTGGTAATTTGATAGGTAGGATGCAAAGACCTTGGACAATGTGCCCTCAATGGAAGTTTTGCTCGGCAGCATGACCTTGAGGAGCTCCTCTTTTTTCGTAGAGCCGCCAAAGTTCATCCAATGCATTGCAATAATGAGAAGGCACACAAAGGCGGTCATTATTACTGCAAGAATGTAGAAACGGGTTCCAACTGCCATGCCAACAACCATCATTAGGAAAATGAATCCGACATCCCGCGAATCCTTAACCGCGTTCCTGAACCTGATTATTGAAAGTGCGCCAAGAAGGGTAAATGCCCTTGCGATATTGGTCCCTATTATCAGCATCACCATGGAGACGACAACGCCGAAAACCACGATAATCTGCACAAAACTCTTTGAGTAAGAGGTGCTGCTGTGTGTCAGCCTATATGTGCGCGCAATAACAAGGCAAAGGGCGGTTGTGAGCAAAAGTATCAGGAAAATATCCGAAATGCCGAACACGTTTTCAGTTGCGCCAAGGGCAGAAATAGGGTCATCGAACCAGGCCATGTTGAAATAGCATTGGCAAATGTTAATAAATATACGCAGGAAACTGGCTTAGCAAAGTCACGGGTTATGCGACAAGGCAAGCGGTTTGCATCATTAATGCATGAACCACATTAGAAATCTTTTTCAGGCAGTGAATTGTTCATAGCTTCGCAATATTTTGAAACCGTTGTCAGCCGGAGGTCAAAAATCCTGATCATGTTCATTGCCCAGACCGGCATGAATTTCTTGTATTTGACCTCAAGCACAACCAGGTTTGGGGGTATCGCATATCTGCTTGTCTGCGGATCAGGATTCCTGAGGTCAACTGTCCTGTAGCCGACATTCAGGTCAAAAGTCAGCCTTGTATTATGGCTTGCGGAGTCATAAAACGCCTGCCTTTCATATGCAACCATTATTTTGGGCTGGAGGCCGAACTTATGCCGAAGATAAAGCACATCATCAATCGCAGTTTTTTCTTTCACGGAAAATTTTTTTGAATGGAGTTTTTCTGTCGATGGGCCATTCAGGATGGTTACGGCATCGGAAAAATCCATCTCGGCTTTTGCCTTGTAAACGTTTCTGTCGTCCTTTTTTTTCACCTCCAAAATGGTGTGCAGGGGTTTGCAGGTTTTGCTGTCAAGGTATGAACGGATTCGCACCTTTTTTCGCACCTTTTCCCCATCAATTTTTTCCCAGTAAAACCTGTTTCCAGGAGTGTCATAGTATACGCTGCTCACAAGGTAGGTGCCGTTTGTTCCGGCAAACTTGTCCGGCTCGGTATAAGGCCGTATATATTCTAGGAGTTTGCAGTACTTGCGGTAATCAATCAGGAATTTAAGTTCGCCCCTGTCTGTATAGCTCATTGCAAACACCCAAGGTTGCACGCAGAGCTTGTGCAAACTGTTGCGGACCCGCCCCGTATGAAAGTGGTCTTTGAAACGCCGTCCATTTCCAGCACATTGGAGTTATCACAAAAATCCCCATTGTATATGGTTCCAAGTGCGCCCCCGCCGTAGCGCCAGTTTTTCATATATGAAGCAATTGCGATGTTGCTCGAACGTATTACAGGGCTGAAAATTTCTGGGTCTGAGCCATCTTTTATGGCAATGCCGATATTTGAATCGGAAATCATAATTCCCCTTATTACCGGGTTGCTGGCTTCCCCAATTGAAACGCCCTTGTCACCGGCATTGGATATGTTGACATCGGTTATTGCCGAAATGGTTGTGGAAAGGTCTATTGCATCGCCGCCGGATTTGCGAAATGATGAGGAGGATATCTCGGCGCTTTTCATGATGTCAAAATCAACGGCATCAGAAAAAGAATTGAAGAATTCCGAATTTCTTATGCTGACTGCCGCCCTCTTTGCGTTCAGCATGTCGTCATAAATTTTATTGTCTGAGAGCCTTACGTGGTCTAAGGTGGCACTTGCATTGTATATGGATATCATTCCAGTATATGTGACTCCGCCATATTTGGTGCCGCTTCCGTTTGAGATGTCAACCCACTCAAATTCTGCGCGTGAGTAATCTCCCTGAAGGGCAATTGAGCCCCATGGCTCTTCTGAATATGAGGTGATTGTGATGGGATTTTCCTCCGTGCCCTTTGCAACCAGTGTTCCGAAAATTATAAGGGATGCATCCTTTTGCATCTTCAGGGTTGTTCCGGGTTCGATTATGATTGTGTCATTTTTGGAAAATACATTCTGCCCTTCAAGCACAACATCCCCTGACCACACAACTTCCCTTTTTTCCGGCTCATTGTAATTCCACGGGTGCTCTGAATAATTGGTTGAGAGGAAATTCAGCTGGCTAAGGGCCAGATTTTCCTCTTGCGTTATGCGCGGGCGGATTTCTTCGCCGGTGACCGCATTGTAGTATTTCAGGCTTTCAAAATCCGAAAGTGCATTTGGCGAATTTAAGTCAAACACATAGCTGATTGCATTCGCTTCGATGCTTTCCGAATCATAAAAAAACCTGCCCAATTTAATTTTGCTGATTCTGATGTTTCTGCCGGGGTATAATTCAGTATCCGGGCTTTCATCTGAACCCAGGCAATAATATGATGCGCCCGGAAGCTGCCTTTTTGCTTGCAGGCACAATCCATCCGGCGATTTTATTGTCACGCCGCTTATCCCATTCACATCAATTGAGGCCTGGGAGCCGGCTAATGTGATGCGAACATCTGTTTCGGAAAGTTTTCTCCGGATATATGAATAATTGAATTTAATTGTGCTCTCAAGTTCGACGATTCCCATATTCCAGTCAGCCATTGTCATGTTCTTGCTAAGAGGCCAGTCAATTACCTGTTTGTAATTGTCATATAACATCGGCTCTTCCAGTTTCCCCTTGTTCTCCTCAATAAACCCAATTGCATCGTTTTCATCGAAGCGGCTTATCAGGGAAAATAGCAATTCGTTTTTTTTGTGTATTAGCTGCGGAAATTTTAATATTTGCCGGTCGATGCGATTTGAAAACATGTCAGGTGTGGAGTCGTCATTAATTCTTTCAACCTGCTGGTCCCAGCCTATCGGGAGGTAGTGCCCGGATGATGGGTCAAAATACAGCCGGTGATTGTGCCTGTTATCAAGATGGATATCATAAATAAGAGTCCTCTCCGCAAGCAACTCGAGGTGCTCATCGCCAAGATGGGAATTGTAAAATTCGTAGAAGTTGTTTGCATCCGGGGAATTTACGTTTTCAAGCAAATAGGCAATATTTTCCATTGCCCTTGAATCGTTGTTGTCAAAAGTGGCACTTATGTCCCACCTTTCAGGGTCATCGAACACAATCCAGCTCTGCTGCTCTTTTGTAATCCACTCGTTTGTGCCTTTTGGCTTGTCACCCGCATATATGTCGCCTGGAAGCAGGCCATTTTGCCTCAGAAAGGTCTCATCCGGCTGGTCGACATATTCATAGACTCCGGCATAATTGTTGTTCAGGTAAAGTGCCGCATTATATGACCTTGGGGCAGCAACATTGGCTTCGGAGAGGAGTTTAGTCGTTAACGGCGCTATCATATAACTTGGATATTTTGGGCTAATAAGGTTGAATGTGTTTGCGCCGTTGTAGAACTGGCCGTCCTTGAGCTTTATTCGCCAGGATTTCTTGGCGCCGCCCCAGTGATAATAATTGTCCCCCCGGTAGCGCACTTTTGCATTCAGCACATTTTGGTCAACCTGAAAGTTTCCAGGCACATAGTCCATGCCTGAGAACGGCAGGTTTGAATCAAGCCCTAGCAGGTGGCTGTCCCTAACATACAGGCGATAAACAGGGATTTCAAGCCGTTCAGGGTTCAGCTCCGAAAGCACGAGGCTGTTTTGAAGCTCGACAAGAATGTCCTTCTCAAGCTTAAGGGGCAGGATTATGTAATGGTGCCACTTTACCCCTTCGCTCTGTTCGATTACTTCAAGTTTGAACGCCAGATTATTCGCAAAAATTGCGCCGACAAATATCACAAGCATGAGCAGCAGAAGTGCGGCAAATTTTTTTGTTTCATTGCCATTTGCCCGCGGTGATATGATGTGTTTTTTTGCAAGCGCGGCGGCATAAACCAGGATTGCGAGGATAAAAAAGTTTATGGATGCCATGCCTATGAGGAAATTTACCTTTTCGGCATCGAATATTCCCTCGAAAAGACCGGCAAGCGGCTCGTGCAGGATTGCAGCGGCGAGTGAGAGAGCTAGCAGTGACAAAACAAGCAGCAGTGGCCTGTAGGTAGGAGTTAGTTTTTCAGCGAATCCCATAATACCAGTCTATTGTTTTTTGAAGGCCTTCTTTCAAGCGAATTTTTGGCTCAAAACCCAAAAGCCGTTTGGCTTTTGAATTGTCACAAATCCTGTCCTGGCTTTCAACATAATTGTTATTGACGATATTTATTATTGCTTTCGCCCCCATGAGCTCCGAAATTAGTTGGGCAAGTTCAAGCAAGGTGATTTGTTCGGAGCTTCCAACATTTATCGGATCTGCCTTTGGATGTTTTTGCATGATAAGTTTAAGGCACTCTACGGCATCTGAAACATAGACAAAGCTCATTTTCTGCTGGCCATTCCCGAAAATCTTGATTGGCTGCCCTTGCGCAATGTTCAGTATCATTCTTGGGATTATTCCGGCAGATTCATACTCAAAATTGCTTCTTGGCCCGTAAACTCCAAACGGCCTTGCAATGCCTATTTTCATGCCGAACTCAGAAGAGTAGGAATGCGCAAGAAGTTCGGCGATCTTTTTGCTCCACGCATACCCAAATCTGGCCGGATCCGAATTGCCCTCTAAATCAATGTCCTCGGTTAGCGGATGTTTTATGTTTGCAGGATACACATTTGAGGAGCTTACGATTACAGATCGCTTGACTCCCGATTCTTTAATTGCGTCCAGCATATTGACGGTTATTTTGACATTTCCGGACAGCACGGTTGCAGGGTGCCTTATGTTGAACTCCGCGCCGCCCACAATGGCGGCAAGGCAAAAAACAAAGTCCATATCTTTGACTGCACTGGAACATTCTTTCTTTTCATTGAGGTCTGCTTGAATAACCTTGATGCCCGCCAATTGGCCCCCGATGTTTTGTGCAAGTTTTCGAGAGCCCTTGTCCCTTGCGGTTATAGAAACATTTGCCCCCTCGTGCAGCAGGCTCTGTGCCAAATTGCTGCCAACAAAGCCTCCGCCGCCGGCAACCAGCACCCTTTTCCCTTTCCAAAAAGACATCCGTTCACTCCAACTTTCACTCCAAAATACCCTGTAATGCCGCTAAATTCTAACGCGGGAAAACCGTTTTAATATTATTCACTGCAGGCAAGCGGACTGCCCTATTCATGGAATGCGCCCGGCATTTTCCTGTTCGTGGAAATAAAATAAAATAGCCCAACAAGGGAGATTAGGAGGTAGCCTGTGAAAAATACAAGAAGGGATAGGGCCACTGCATGCTCGGCTGGAACGGCAAAGAATGAAAACAGGAAAATTAGAGCCGCGTCCCTTGTGCCGATGCCAGAGACGCTAATTGGCAGCACATCCACAAGTGCCATTATTGGAAAAATGGCGAGCAGCACTTCGGCAGGGAGGCTGATTGAAAGGGACATTGCAAGCAGGTAAAAAACAACGGCATTGAGCAGCCAGAGAACGGCGCCAAGGCACAATGATGCAAGAAACAATGGCATGTTTTTGCCTGCGGATTTTAGTGCGGAGAAAAAATCCGTGAAAAGCGAGGAGAGCTTCTCCCTGAACGATTCTGGCACCATGAACCTGAAGAGCGGGCGGAAAGCCGCCCTGAGGTATTTCTCCTTGAAGAGGAAAAATATTGCAATGAGAAAAGCCGCCGTAACCAGCACTATCAAATCTGTGCTTATTGGCATGGCGCCATAGGACTGCGCAAGCCAAAGGGCGGAAAAAAGCGAGAGCGCGAGCAGCATTCCTATGTCCATCACCCGGTCAATAAAAACCGAAGCAAGGCCTGCAGGAAGCCTAACTTTGTCCTTCACATACCATGCGCGGGCAAAATCCCCCACCTTTCCTGGAGTGATGTTGCCAACGAACAGGCCTACAAGGTATATTTTGATGGCGTCGGAAAGCCCTATTTTTTCCCCGACGCACTGGACAAGGGCCTTCCATTTGAGCCCCTTTAGCAAAATGGTCAGTGCAAGCAGCAGAAGGCAAACAAAATAAATTTGGAGATTGGCATGTAAGAGCACCTGCCAAACTTGCGCAAGGTCGGCCCTTGAGAGTATGAATACGAAAAGCACTATTCCGAGCAGCGCAAGAAGGCCTTTTTTGAGCACCATTGGATCACGCAGCAATCATTTTCGCAAAAGCCTTTTCTTCCCGAAATAGAGCGCCTCTTCCTGCACTTTCCTGTTCCGCTTTATCAGCTCGGCTATTGCGCCCACAATTATCAGCTGGAAGCCGAAAATCAGCAATAGCGCCGAGAGCACGGCGCTTGGAAGGTATGGGGAGACAAGGCCTGTCTTTGCATAATGGAGCAGCACCCTTGCGCCAAAGAGAATGCCGGCAAGGGACATAAGCCCGCCTGCCGTGAAAAAAACCTTGAATGGCTTGTAGTTGAGGTATGTCTGGATTATTGTAAAGCCGACCTTTTTCGCGTACACAAAAATGTTTGAAATGAGCCTTGAGCTGTCCGCGCGTTTCCTGAAATCAACCGGCACTTCTTCTATCAAAAAATTTTTCTCGTGGGCCTCCAGTATTGTTTCCTGTGTGTATGTGTAATCCGAAAAAATGTTTATTCGCATGGCGGCCTCTCGGGAGAATGCACGAAACCCTGTCTGCGAATCTGTCAGGCGAAGGCCAGTAATGAAGCTCATTATTGCGGAAAGCGCCATGTTGCCGAGCCTTTTCTGCAAGGGCATGTGCTCTATTTTCCCCTCAAAACGCGAGCCAAGCACAAGCCCGGCATTTCCTTTGAGAATTGGGGCAATCAGAAGCGGTATTTGCGCCTGGTTGTATTGCAAATCGGCATCCGTATTGACTATTATGTCCGCGCCCATTTCAAGCGCACGTTCCATGCCGCGGGAAAAAGTGAACGCAAGCCCGCAGTTCTTGCTATTCCTTATCACAGCGGCGCCGGCCTTCCTCGCCTCATGCGAAGTTGAATCCGCAGAGCCGTCATCGATTACAAGGACTTCTATCTTGCTTATTCCGCCGATTTTTTTCGGAATTTCCCTTATGACCTTGGCTATTGTTTTTTCCTCATTATAGGCCGGGATTGTCACCACAAGTTTCATGCAAAAACACCCAATAAAAGTCCGAGGTTGAATAAAAGCCTGCCGCAGAAATGCCTAGGGAAGGCCCTTGTATTCGGAGAACCATCTGCAAAATTTTTCAATCCCTTCCTCAAGGCTGACTTTGGGGCTATAGCGAAGAAGCCTTTTTGCCTTGCTTATGTCTGCGAGGGTGAAATCCACGTCCTCGCTGAAGCGCGCGGCGTATTTTCGCTTCGCTTTCCTGCCAAGGTTTTTCTCAAGCAGTGAAACAAGTTCCCCAAGTTCACGCGAATCCGAGCTGCCTATATTGAAAACCTCGAACTTGAAGCCCGCTTCAAGGGAAAGCATTATCGCATCGACAACGTCTGATATGTAAGTGAAGTCGCGCCTGGACTTGCCGTCCCCGAAAATCTCAATTTCCTTTCCCCTGTTTATGAGGTCGGAAAACTTGTAAACCGCCATATCAGGCCTGCCGCCAGGGCCATAAACTGTAAAGAACCTTAGCACAGTAATTGGCAAGCCGGTTGTGTGGTGGAAGGCGTGCGCGCAGCCCTCCATGCCTGATTTGGACGCGGCGTAGATGCTCAGCACGGTTCCAACGGGCTGGGTTTCGGTGAATGGCAAGGTGTTGAGGCCATAAACACTTGAGGTGGACGCGAGAATTGTGCTTTTGGCGCCGCACTTTTTGGCAAATTCCAGGACATTATAAGTCCCCCCGATGTTGGTGCGGAAATATTCGTGCGGCATGCGGGTGGAATCCCTGATGCCTGCACGTGCGGCAAGGTGCACCACATGGGTTATGCCTTTTCCTGAAAGCTTTTTGAAATCCTGCGGCCTTGTGATGTCGGCCTTTATGAATTCCCCGACTTCACTCGCCCTTATTTTTTTCACATTATCAAGCTTTAACGACATGCCGTAATTGTCAATCATGCTGTCAAGGCCGATGAATGGGATTTTTTCATCAATTAGGCGGCGGCACAAATTGCCACCGATAAATCCCGCAGCGCCGGTTACCAGAACTTTCATGCCACCAAAGATTATTTACGGTTTCCCCATTATTTTAACTGATTGGTTCAACGGAACGCCGCCTAAAACTTGGAAAGTATTAAATGACCATCACAATTAATTTAAGCAAAGGGCCGGGAGATTTGCTGCCTGCGCCAAAAAATGATTTCTGCGGAACTTGGAATATTCCGGAAATGTGATTTTAAAAAAGTGAGTGATATATGGTTTTGGATTTGAAGGGCTATTTTTCAGGATTCGGCGCGGAAAAATGCGTTGTTGTGGCAATACTGATAATTTCAATCACGATAATTTTGTCCAACATTGTGGGGTTTTTCCGGCTTGACATGCCGCTTATTCTCCTTGGGGCGGCAATCATTTCCCTCTGGCTCTCAAAAGGATATGAATCGGAGGCGGTTGATGGAAAAGTATTGCTGCTGGCATTTTTCTTATTCGCGCTGCTTATTTACCCGATTATTCTCATAACTCCGGTTTTTCCCGCAAGCAATGATGCGGTCTCAACCACTGCAATGCGCGTAATGCAGGAAAAAATCGAGCCCGATTATGCCCAATACGGAAAAATAAACATGCCGTACCCGATTGGCCTGCCGGTCATGGCAAAGGCATTTGACTCCATTGTTCCTGCGGCAATTCCTGATTACCTGGCGCCGTACTCGGTTGCCCTGATTGCGGGGGTTTTGCAGATTCTTTTTATATACCTCATTGCAAGCGCCCTGTTCGGGGATAAAAAGGCGGGGGTTGTTTGCGCCGCATTGCTTTTTGCAAGCAAATATATTTTTGAAAACATTTATGTCGGCGAACTCGGATGGTATCTTGGCTCTGCCCTGATGCTCGGATTCATTTACCTTTTCATAAAAAAGAGCAGGCTGCAGTACGTGGTTTTCCCGGCGATATTTCTCGCCCATCCGGTCGCTGGAGTGAACACGCTACTCTTTTTGGCTGCTACTTTGCCGGTTTACAGGGCGGATTTTTTGCGGGAACTGCCAAAGCTTCTTGCCTCCCTGCTGCTTATAATTCCGGGAATAATCATGACGTACCTGCCAATAGCCACGAATATTTTTCAGTCAGGGTTCGCCAAGGGCGAATCGCTTGGCCTTGTAAGGCTACTCACAATGCTCCCGGTATGGATAGGGCCTGGGCTTACAATAATTGCGGCAACTGCTATCGCATACCTGATCCTATCACGGAAAAAGATTGCGGTTGAAAAAGGGCTAAAAATAGCCATTGCGCTCTTTGCGGTCTCATTGATTGCACTGGGTGTTTTTGAATTGGCGCATTTTATGCTCTCCCATAAGGTCATAGAGATGATAATACTCTCGCTCATTTTCATAACCGGCGCGGTTTTGTCAAGCAAAGAGCTGAATTTAATGGGAAGGAAAAGTGAGGCCGCCCTGATAATCGGAATTCTCCTCATTGGCATGGTGTTCTTTGCCACATCCACAACATTAAGCCATTATAGGTCGGGGTCAAAAATCCCCGCTGAAGCGAGGGAGTTTTCCGTGGCATTCCATGATTTTGACAAGGGGCAGAAAAAAGTGCTGTTTCTGACAAGATGGGGCGGAAAAATCGCCGAATATTCCAACAAAATACCGTTTGACATAACCGCGGCACATTCAATTATATCATTTGACTTTATGTATTACCATAATGAGGCTTTTTATGAAATGCGCGAAAACGAGCGCATATGGAAGGAAATTTTTGTGGGAAAAAAAACCGGGCTGATTGAAGGAATTGATGTGGAGTATATTGTGGCAAGCAAAAGTGAATTCAATATTGACCTGAACTATCCTATAGTGCTTGAACGGAATGGTTTTCTTGTTTACCAAAAAAGAGTGATGCCATGAAGAGCTATATGGGTGTTGCCGGGGACTATTATGAAAAGGCCCATAGTTCGAGGCACAAATCCCAGGGATTTTTTTATGAAACACGCGAAGAGTACATGCTTGATTTCATGGGCCTGAAAGGAAATGAAAAAATAATCGATGTCGGGTGCGGATCCGGGACTTTTTCAAGGGTGCTAGCGGAAAAACACCCCAAAGCAAAAATAACCGGGGTAGACATCTCCGAACACGCAATAAGTTTTGCGCGGAAGACGGCGAAGGAGAAAAATATTGGGAATCTCAAATTCATTTCCGCCTCGATAAGCTCGATACCCGTAAAAAGCGGCTCGTTTGATGTTGCCGTGGTTTCGCATTTGATTGAGCATGTAAAAAACCCGGAAAATGACCTCAAGGAAGTTAACCGCATCCTAAAGCCCAACGGAATCTTGATACTCACAACTCCGAACTATTTTTCCCTCTGGCCGCTTGCGGAGATGGTTTTTGACAGGACAATGGCCGAAAAAAATTACAGCCTGGATGAGCAGCACATCAGCAGGTTCACTTCATTTTCAATAAAAAAGCCGATAAATAACAAGGGGTTTGCCATCCTTAGAGAGAAAACCCTTTACATTTTTTCGCTTGAGGCAAGCTTACTGTCAAGAAGGCTTGGGCAGGCAATATTCGCCATTGATAAGCTCCTTGATTTTTTGCCAATAGGGATGGTTGTGTACCTGAAGGCAAGGAAAATAACGAACTTATGAAAAGAACCTGAGCCGGAGCAGCGTTAGGGGGAACTTTAACACTTCCATTTTCCTGAGCTTTGATTTTCCAAAAACCCTGTCCGTGAAAAAAATCGGAACTTCGTGGATTTTTGCGCCCTCCTTGTGGCAGTAATAGACAAGCTCTTCAAGGAAAGAGTAGCTTGTTGATTTGAATTCCCTGCCAAGGACTTTTTTGAGAATGCCTGTGCGATAGCACCTGTATCCGGAAGTGAGGTCATTTGCCGGGACTCCGAGAATGATTTTTGAGAGGATGTTTGCGCCAAAACTTATTATCTTCCTTGATATCGGCCAGTTCGTGCCGCCCCCCGGAACATACCTAGAGCCTATCACCACATCGGCGCCATTGCGGATTTCCCTGATGAAATTTTTGGCATAGGAAAAATCGTGCGAAAGGTCAGCGTCCATGGAAAATATTACCTCGGCGCCCAGTTTCATGGCCTCGCCAAAGCCGGTCAGATATGCAGACCCCAAACCCAGTTTTGACGGCCGCGATATCACGGCCACACCGGAAAATTTTTTCGCTTCCTTTGCCGTGCCATCTGGGGAATTGTCATCAACAACTATTAGCAGGAATTTTACCCCGCCAACTTTCTGCGATTTTATCGCAGGGATGAGCTTTTGTATGTTATTTTTTTCATTATAAGTCGGAATGACCACGGCTGCCAGCATAGAAAATAGTTAAAGCCATCCACATAAAATACCTTTTGAATGGCAGCGCAGCCATTGTGTTATATTAAATGCCAAACCGCCGTAAAACGACCAGCCCCTGAAGGGGCTGGCGTTCGGACGGTTGCACAGCAAGTGCAAGGATACAACGCCGCAGTTGCAGCCATTCATCACAAGGCTGAAGCCATGTGCGTTCTGGCTGCGGCGGTGTAAAAATCCACGGGGAGCTTTAGGCTGTCCTGAAAAAGTCGATTGTCTTGCGCAACCCATCGCCAAGGCCAACTTCTGGCTGCCAGCCAAGTTTCTGCTTTGCAAGTGAAATGTCGGGGAGCCTCCTTTCAGGGTCATCTGCCGGAAGGTCTGCGTAAACAAGCTCGTATCTTCCGCCCGCAATCGAGGTGATTAGCCTTGCAAGGCCAAGGATGGTGATTTCATTTGGGTTGCCAAGATTTACCGGGCTTGTTTCTTGGGAATTCATGAGCTTGTATAGGCCATCCACCATGTCGCTCACATAGCAAAAGCTCCTTGTCTGCGAGCCGTCCCCGTATATGGTAATCGGCTTTTGCGCAAGTGCCTGGACTATAAAGTTCGGGACAACCCTGCCGTCATCTTTGCGCATGCGCGGGCCATAGGTGTTGAATATCCTTGCAATCTTCACATCCAGGGAATATTTTTCACGGTAAGAGTAGCACAGTGCCTCGCCAAAGCGCTTGGCCTCATCATAGCAGCTGCGCGGCCCGAAGGAATTCACATTGCCCCAATAGGTTTCCTTCTGCGGGTGCTCAAGCGGGTTGCCGTAAACTTCGGAGGTCGAGGCGAAAAGGAATTTGGCGCCTTTTGACCGCGCAAAATCGAGGAGATTTTTCACACCGGCCGAGCCCGCCTCAAGGGTTTGCAGAGGCTTTTGCTGGTAATCTACGGGCGAAGCTGGGGACGCAAGATTGTATATCTGTGAAATTTTTCCGCCCACTGAAATTTTCTTTGAGATGTCTTTTTTAAGGAAAGAAAATTTGCCGCTTTTGAGCAGGTGCGAAATATTTTTTTTGTTTCCGGTAATGAGGCTGTCAACACAAACAACCTGATAACCCCTTGCAATGAGATAATCGCAAAGGTGCGAGCCTATAAAGCCGGCGCCACCCGCCACCAGTATGCGCTCAGCCATCGAATTCCTCCCTTGCCTTTCCCAGGCTTTCAAAGCTTCCGATGTCATACCACTTTTCCGTGAACACAAAAGCGTAAATATTAGTGTGGTTAGCGAGCCACTTCACGAAATCGCCCGCATTGTCCGGCTTGTTACCGGCCTCTATGTAATGCTCAATGGATTTGAGGTCATGCCTTGTGAAAATATAGCATGCGGTGGCGGCAAATGTCGTCTTCGGCTCCGCGGGCTTCTCCTCAAAACCCACTACCCTGCTGCCTTCACCAATCTCGACTACTCCGAACTTTTCCTTCACCTCATCCTTGCTGCCCATGTCCTTGCATGCGACAACGGAGGATTTCTTTTCAAGGAAAAATTTGTGGAAGTCCGAGAGCTTGTACTCGAAGAGGTTGTCGCCGGCAATGACAAGGAGGTCATCATCAAGCTTGACCTCATCAATCACATATTTCATGTCCCCTATTGCGCCCTTGCGGTCATCATTGGACGTGGTCATGTCATTTATGATTTTTATCGGGATCGGAAACTTGAATGAATTCGCCCAGTCCTCGAAATCGCGCGCGAATTTCTCGTTAGTGACAACATAAATCTCCGAAATCCCCTTGATTTCAGTGAAATGCTTCACTATGTGATCCATGATTGTTTTCCCTTTCACCTCAAGAAGCGGCTTTGGCTTGTTTTTTGTTAGGGGCCACAATCTTGTAGCGTACCCCGCGGCTAGAATTAGCGCTTTAATTTTTATCACCGCAAAAAGTTTTCAAATTTTCATCTCCCGATACCAATGTACTTGAACCCAAGCGCCTGCATCTTTTCCTTATCATAAATATTCCTTCCGTCAACGATTATTTTTGTCTTCATGAGCTTCCCAAGCCTTGCAAAATCCAGCTCGCGGAACTCGTTCCACTCGGTGACAAGAATTATGGCGTCAGCGCCTTTGGCGGCATCATAGGGTGAATCCGCATATTCAATGCCTTTGAGGATTTTCTGCGCATTCTCTTTTGCAACGTGGTCGACTGCAAAAACTTTTGCTTTCGCGCCTACGAGAGCGTTCACGATTTCAGTGGAACTTGCCTCGCGCATGTCATCGGTGTCTGGCTTGAACGCGAGCCCGAGCACCGCTATTTTTTTGCCATCAAGAGTGCCAAGCTCCTTTTTGAGCTTTTGAAACGGGAGGGTTTTTTGCTCATCGTTCACCGCCTCAACCTGTGCTATTATCCTGAAATCATAGCCGGAATTCTCCGAAATTTTGCGCAGCGCCTGCACATCCTTTGGAAAGCAGCTGCCGCCATACCCGCATCCCGCACTGAGAAAATCCCTGCCAATGCGCGGGTCAGAACCCATGCCTTTGGCAACATCAGTGACATCAGCGCCAACACGCTCTGAGAGGTTTGCGACCTCATTGATGAATGAAATCTTGGTGGCAAGGAAGGCATTTGAGGCATATTTTATCAGCTCGGCGCTCTCGGGGCTTGTCATGATTATTTCCCTGCCAAGCGGCCGGTACAAATCGGCAATGGCATTTGCCGCGGCCTTATCATCAGAGCCTATCACGACCCTGTCAGGCTCCAAAAAATCCTTCACGGCCGAGCCTTCGCGCAAGAACTCGGGATTTGAGACAACTGAAAACCCGTGTTCCGAGAGCGCGGCTATTTTCTCCTTCACTTTTCTTGCGGTGCCAATCGGAACAGTGCTCTTGTGAACGACAATTTTTCTAGAGTTCATGCTTTTCCCTATCGTGTCCGCTGCCTGCATCACATATTTGAGGTCGGCCTCGCCGTCCTGCCCTTGCGGAGTCCCCACGGCAATGAAAATTATCTCGGAATCCTTCACCGCCATTGCAGTGTCAGTTGAAAATGAGAGCCTTTTCTCCCGCGCGTTTTTTTTGACGAGCGCCTCAAGGCCGGGCTCGTAAATCGGGATTTTTCCCCCCCTAAGCGAGGAAATCTTCTTTTCATCAACATCAATGCAGATGACTTCATTTCCAAGGTCCGCAAGGCACGCGCCCGCCACAAGACCGACATAGCCTGTTCCAATTACCGCTATCCTCATTTCGGAAACCTTTCAAATCGGTTTAATCTGCAAAAAAAGACTGAAATTAATACTAACAAAAGGTGCCGCACACATTTTAAATGAAATTGGTACAACCTTTTTCTTTCCTTTAACAAGGAAAGAAAAATGTTGACGAAAAAGAAAGGTGTAAAGCCTAGGGCATAAATCAACCAAAAAGGCTATATTTGCCCTGCGCGCAATTATGCTCTATGAAAATAACACAGGCATTTGTGCTTGCTGGCGGAAAAGGTGAGAGGCTGCGCCCGCTAACAGATAAGATTCCAAAGCCGCTTGTTGAGGTTTCAGGAAAACCGATTCTGCAATATTGCATAGAAAGCCTAGCTTCGCACGGAGTGAAAGAAATAATCCTTGCAACCGGGCACATGCATGAAAAGGTGGAGAAATATTTCGGCTCTGGGGAAAAATTCGGCGTGAACATTGTCTACTCCGTTGAAGAGGAGCCGCTTGGAACCGGAGGCGCGCTAAAGGAAGCGGAACAGATGCTTGATTGGAATTTTTTCATGCTGAATGGGGACAACATCGCGGATTTTGATTTTACGGACATGGCAAAACAGCATTTTTCGAGCGGCGCGCTTGCAACAATTGCGCTCAAAGAGGTTGCGGATGTTTCCGGATTCGGAGTTGCAAGGATTGATGGAAAGAGAATTGTGGAATTTGTTGAGAAGCCTAAAATCGGGGAGGAGCCGAGCCATTTGGTGAATGCGGGAGCTTACATTATCCAAAAGGATGCGCTTGAAATGCTGCCCGCGGGATTCAATTTGATTGAAAGAACGCTTTTTCCAAAGCTCGCGCAGGGCGGGAAACTTTTTTGGTTCACGCACAGGGGATTGTGGCTGACCACGGATACGCCGCAGCGGCTGAAGGCGGCAGAAAAAGAAATCTCGCAAAAAAAACAGGTGAAATTTTCCGGGCAGTTCATTTAAAAAGAAGTTCAGGGCTGAAGTATAACGATTTTTTTGGCACATACTTTTACGAATAAAGCGATTTTGCTCGCATTCTTCGCGCTTTTTGCGGGATTTTCAGTTGCGGCGCCAACACTTGGTTCGGTTAGCGATTCACCTGACCCCCTTACTGCGGGAGCCGCAATAACTTTTACCGCAAGTGCATCAACTCCGGATGGGCTCCCATTCAAGCTGATTGTTTGCAAAACAGGGAACGATTCTTCCTGCACGAAATGGTGCGAGGATGCGGATTTGAACAGCAGCGCCACGGCCTCGGAGTGCACATATACAACGAGTGCTGCAGACATTGGCGCAAAGGATTACAACGCACTTGTCTGCGACACGAACAGCCCAGCACAATGCTCTGGAATTCAGGCAGGAACATTTACAGTGAATGCGGCAGCGGACACAACGCCCCCGGCTGCGGGAGTAAAGGACATTAACGGCGACACTTCGGCCCCCTATTGGGCAAGAACTGACCAGCCAGTGAATCTTGTGTTAAATATTGGGGAGAGCAGCGGGGAATGCAAATGGAGCGATGCGAATTGGGGCGCATCCGCATACGCTGATGTTGGAAATGCCTGCACGACATCTGGAAACGAGGCGGCATGCGGCCTTGGCGCGAAAAGCCAGACAACAGGCACGGACATCAATGTGTTTTACAACTGCAAGGATTCTTCTGGAAATGCAACGGGTGGAATCTTGGCAACATATGGCGTTGACTTTACTGCGCCAACCGGCTCGATTTCGGCAAGCGTTTCTGAAAACAACGCGACCGCGACATACTCGGGTTCGGACGCACATAGCGGGCTGCAAAAATACGAGATAGGCCTTGATGGCGGCAGCTATACTGACAAGGGAACAGCAACAACACACAGCTTCAGCGGCCTTGGGAACGGCGACCACAACTTCACCGTAAGAATCACGGACAATGCGGGCAATTCCACAACATTTACTGACACAAAAAATGTAAATTTCAGCTCTTCTGCTGTCGGCACACTTGATATCAACTCAGCAACGCACCCACAGAACGATTGGAAAAGCAATAGCGGCCCGGAATTCGCCTGGACAAGCGCCTCGAATGCATCAAAATACAGGTATGCACTTAGCACAAGTTCTGACACCGTGCCGGACTCGAACAACGAGACCACGGAGAGGGCAAAATCATATTCCGGAATCGGCGATGGCGAGCGCTGGTTCCATGTGCGCGGGTGCAATTCCTCAAATGAATGCGGCACCACTTCCCATTACAGGATAAGGATTGACACGACCGCGCCCGAGCCTGTCTCGAATATCAGCGGCTTTAGCCAGTCGAATGGCAGCATCTACATCACATGGGGCGCGCCAACCGACACTTCTGGCATAAAGGAATACATTGTTTATAGGAGCATTTTCGAAAAAGTCGGAAGCAGGGATTTCGTGCCAAGCGATACCGGAGTAAAGGCATTCACAGGCATAGCAGCAACCAATTTCACGGACAGGAACGGCCTGGAACTCGGCCAAGTTTATTATTACAGGATAAGGGCAGTTGACAATGCGCTCAACCAGGGCAGCATGAGTTCTGTTCAAAAAATCCAAAATTCCGGAAGCTCGTGCCAGCTCGAAATTTCCTCGAATGTGCCGCAGTACACCAAAGGCGGCACCCTCAACATCCAGATAACAATTGCAGGCGGCCAGATTGCGAATACTACCTTGAGGATAAAAACTCCGGGCAAGGATTACATCAAGCTGCTCGAATCGCAGAAAGGGACAAGCATCACAAAGGCAATCGATGTGCCTGCGGATTCTGGGGATGGGATTGTAGAGCTTGAAGGCAAGGATGAAAGGGGCAACGCGTGCAAGAAGCAGTTCGGCTTCACTGTGGATTCTGAAAAGCCCTCGGTTGAGATAAGCGCGCCTCAGGAAGGCACTTCGCTGAAAGGGAACGTGAAAGTAACTGCCAAGGTCACTGATGCTTTTTCAGGAGTTGATACTGTTTCACTCTTGGTTGATGAAAAGAGCGCAGGCACATTGCAAAAAAACGGCGACAATTATGAAATTACCTGGAACTCCAACTCAATATCGGCAGGTAGGCACACTCTTGCGGCGGTGGCAAAGGACAAGGCTGGCAATGAAGGCAGGGCGGAGATTGAAATAAACGCTGGCAATTCGGAGGATGGCATTTTCCTTCGCAAGGAATATTCATATGTTGAGAGCAATGTGCCCTCGCAGCTAAAAGCCGCCGGGCTAAAGGACGCATACATTAAGAGGGCGCAGCAGCTAATAGAAGAAAATTCCCCGACAAGAAGCCTTGTGATTACCAAAACCGCATCAGGGCTTAAGGCGGATATTGTAATCAGGGTGAAAAACAGCGGCTCAACAAAATCTTTGCAGGCAATTGAGGTGATACCAAAGGGCGTGATTGGAAACGCAAGGGACATCACAAGTTCAGAGAGCTTTGTGGTTGTGCAGGCGGACCCAATCATAAGGTTTGACCTCGGAGAAGTTGAAACGGGGGAGGAAATGAGCATTTCATACAACGTTGGAACAGGCCTTGCGGACTGGCAGGCAAACCTCATAGCTGAAGCGTTCGATTCGTACGAGGCGCCTCCCGTAATACTTGAGGGAGATGCAAAGGATGCGATTGAAGCCTCACAGACAAGTGACCTGATATTTTGGATTTTCATCGCGGCGGTTGCAATAATTGTGCTCATCTTGGCGGTTGCTGTAGTTGGCGGGGGCGCATTCATTTTGCACAGGCATATCAAGACAAGGGATTCGGGCTTTGGAAATGTTAAAGATAAAGATAAGCCCCTGCGACACGTAGAGACCGTGCCTGCAAGGCCGCCGCGCACAAAAAGAGAGCCCAAAAGCAAAGGAAAATTTGCATTCGGGAAGGAAGACTCTGGCGATAAGCCGCAGTAAATTTTTGGCAAAAGCCCCCTAAAAGCCCCACTATTGAAATTGAACGTTTTTTTAGTGAATCCGCCGTATTTTAATTTTTTCCCCCCTTTTCCTTTGAAGTGAACTGAAAAATGTACATGGCAACTGTAATTGGAGCAGGGCCTGCGGGGCTTGCCGCCGCAAAGCGCATACAGGAGAGGGGCTGGAAAACCGCGGTAATCGAGGAGCACCCTGTGGTTGGAGACCCTGTTGCATGCACGGGGCTAATTAGCGCAACCGGAGTGCAATCTCTAAACATCCGCAAGGAAACCGAGGAAGTTCTCATGAATAAAATTCGCGGGGCGCAGATTTTCTCGCCAAACCACGAGATGATTGAAATAAAGAGAAGCGAAACAGTAGCATATGTCGTTGACCGCGCGGGGTTTGACCGCGTGCTTGCAAGGAACGCAACCAATGCGGGGGTTGATTTGAAGACTAGCACGAGAATGATTGATATCCGCAATGAAACGATTTTTGTCGAGCACAAGGGGCGCGGCGAGCTCTTAAAATCCAAGGTTATTGTGGGCGCGGATGGCGTGAATTCTAGGACAAGGAAAATAATGGGAATCAACACAACCGCCGCGGATTACGTGCACGCATACCAGGTGGACGCAACAGGAAAATTCGACCCGCGGTATGTGCAGCTCTTTTTCGGGGATTATGCGAAGGATTTTTTCGCATGGATTGTTCCTGAGAGCGAAACCCGCGCGCGCGTCGGGCTTGCAAGCACTTCCGGAAACATTCGGAAAGATTTCAATGTTTTCGCAAATGAGAAGAATGTGGGCGGGGAATTCTGCGACATGTGCAGCTCATTAATCCCGATAGGAGAGCCGCTCAAAACCGTGGCAAAGGACAATGTGCTTTTGGTGGGAGATTCTGCCTTCCAGACCAAAGCGACCACGGGCGGCGGAATAATCACAGGAATGATTGCCGGGCAGATTGCAGGAGATGTCATTCACAAGCACTTCAAGGACAACGCGACCCTTAAGAACTATGAAAAGGATGTTGTGAACCTCAATAAGGAGCTGCGGCTTCACTGGAAGATAAGGCAGTACATGAACAGCAAAAGCGAGGACCAGATTGACAGGCTTTTTAGGGGCATGAACAAGGCAAAAATCGGCGAATTCCTTTCTGAACATGGCGATATGGACATGCCGAGCAAATTTGTGGGAAAAGTCCTCACAAAGCCGTCGATGTGGAGGCTTTTTCCGGAAGCGCTTAGGTTAATTGGCACATAAATGCGCGCAAAATATTTTTTTCTTTCACCTGCGCGCGCAAAAAATGCGTTTATATAAATATTTTGTTTTTTTCTAAAAAAAATTTCATTCCAAATCTGTTTTTCCAATATATTAAAGAATAATAATACGGAAATTTTGCGCCGCACGGAAAAATTTATTTTGTAACGGGAATAAATGTCACAGGCGCGCGGAAAAATCACAAACAATACTAAAAAAATAATTTTTGCGCTTCGGAAAAAATCTTTTAGTGAAATTCGCAAACAAAAAATAATTTTTGCAAAATTTCCGCAAAAAAAATTAACAGCGGGAGCTGATTTATAAAGACATCTCAACGAAGATAAACTGGTGTGGGGGAATTCAGACGAACTTTGATAAACTGCAGCACGGAAATTCAAATTTCATAAAAATATTTTCAATCTTTTTCTCATTGATTATTATTTCAGCTGCGGCAAGCGCGGCGCATGAAGCAAATGTAACTCTTACACCAAACATTACAACCTGTTCTGAAGAAGGAAATACTTTCAATGTAAGTGTTGAAAACACTCCAGGAAGCACTGATGACATAATACAGGTTGAAATTTACAAAGCATTAGCAGGAATTTCAAATTTTTCCTGCGGTAGCGCACCGTTCGGATGGACATTGTTCTCGTTTATCGACAGATGTATATATGTGACAGAGCTTGCAGGTACAGAAAAAATTGCGCCAACTGAAACCCTTAATTTTACATTTGATGCTACAATGAACAGTAATGCCTGTATAAGCAACTTCACTGTGGTAACAGTCGATGACGCAACTCCGGTTGGAGACCGCGACACTCACCTTAAAGGCGTTTCAATCGACTGCACCCCGCCGATTGTGCAGAAATTTGTTGGCGACCCTGCAATACCGCTGACATGCGATGCAAAGGACATTAACGCGCAGGGCGGAGCAAATCTCGCGTGCAACTTCTGGATTACCGATGACACCATACTAAGCTTTTCAGCACAGGACAATAATACGGTTCTTGACGTGAATAAGCATATAATCCAGGCTGATGGCAACCTAATGTGCGACACTGGACTTGCTTACTGCCAGTGGAAATATGATGTTGACGGCTCTGCCCCTGAAAATTGGGAAAATGAATGTGAAAATAATTATGGGGGAATTTACGAAAATGGATGGTGTAAATTCTCAAATGGCAATACTTGGCAATTATCTGGCATTAAATTTGATGAGGACTCACAGCACAATATAGAAGTTGAGTGCTTTGACAATGCCGGAAATTCCACTTCAATTGAAGAAACCGACAAGGTCGACCAAACAGACCCTGAGACGATTAAGACCCTCGGAGAGCCAAAAAAAGTTGTTGGGAATATTGAATGGATTAGCACTTCAACTCCGATAACACTCGCGCCAAATGACCCTGACCCGAGCGGATTTTCGTGCAATATTGGTGTTGATGAAACCAAATGGGTGAATATACTCGCGCCAGGCGGTCCAATACTAAGTCAGGATGATTTCTGCAATTATCCGGAGCTTTACTGTAACTCAAATTATATCAATACTCAAGACGAAAGCCTAAATTGGCAGGATTACACAGGGTCGTTCACAAAGGACGAGGAATCGTGCCACGTGCTCATGTACTACAGCACTGATTTGATAGGCAATACACAAGACATCAACTTTAATTGCTTCTTTGTTGACGATACGCCACCTGCAATTGTAAAAGAGATAGGCGAGCCCAGTTCCGGCGACTGCCCTCCGGGACAAGAGGACTTATGTTACATAACTTCGGACACTAATATCACATTGCACTGCACAGATACAGGCCCTCACCCATCAGGCGGAGAAGTCGCCTGGTATAGGTACAGGTACACAGAAGACGGAAATACATGGAGCGACTGGCTGCCAACACTTGAAGATTGTGAAGGTCCGGAGTATGACACCAACGGGAATTGGTGCGACTGGAACGTTCAGAAGAAAGTTCACCTCCCTGAAGATTCGCTCCATCAACTGCAGTGGTACTGCGAGGATGCGGTCGGAAACAAGAGCGAAATTGATGATGAATTCATAAGAGTTGACAATGAGCCGCCGACAATAACAAAGACAATGCTTGGCGATGCCAATGTTGATTATTTGGGAGACTGCCCGCCAGACCAGAACAGCAATGATGTCTGCTATGTTGCGGATAACGGAAGGGGTGGAGTGAATGTTTCAGTCACTGATTTGGGCAACCCGGTGCACGCGGCAAACAACGTCACATGCAACTATGCGATGGAATGGGCAACTGATGAAAGTACCTGCCTTTTACACGCAGGAAGCTGGACAGGAACCACATGTGTGATTGATTCAGGATTATTTGTAGAACCTGACACGAACATACTCTTCGGCGAAGATTCAACGCACACCCTCAAAATCTGGTGCGCAGATTCGGTTGGAAACACAGCATATGATGAGGAAGTATTCCTAGTCGATTCAACGCCGCCGGTGTCAACCAAAACTTTCGGCCCTGAAGGGACGTTTTACATTGAAGAAGAGTGCGAATACCAAGATGGATATGAGGGAGAGTATCAGTGCGAAGAAAAGGTCAAGGTTGAATGGATAGACACCAACACCCTCATTGACATCAATGCAACAGACAACAAGGTCGGTGTTGACAAGACTTATTACAAGGTAATTGGGCCGGTTGATGATGTGGTCTGTGAGACGCAGTGCGAAGCATGGCAGGCATATGAAGAGCAAACAGAAGACTGGAACGTTTACACAGGGCCATTCAACGGCATCGGACAGTCGTGCCATGTGCTTGAATATTACAGCGTTGACAAGCTTGGCAATACTGAACAAACAAAGTACAATTGCTTCTTTGTGGATAAGACAGTTCCGTTAGTGGGCAAGATTAATGGTGACGAAGAGAACATTGCAATTGCAGATTCAGGGGAGGCACTTTTCACGAATGCGAACAATCCGGATGGAAATTTCCACTGGGTTACAAGCTCAACGCCCATAACGATTACATGCACAGACCAGCTCCCGCACCCTTCAGGAGTCCGAGAAGTCGGATTCAAGGTCGCATACGACCAGCCGGCATGGCCAACAGATGTCACGACGGATTATTGTGAAGGAGAGGTCGATGAGAGCGGATACTGCATAGCACAGCTCCAAAACGACAGCTTCACATTCTATTTCAATGAAGAAGAGGAGTCAATGCACAGCCTTGAGTACTACTGCATAGATAATGTCGGCAAGGAAAGCGGAGTGCACAAGCAATATTACAAGGTAGATGACACTCCGCCGCAGTTCCAGAAAATTATCAGCGGGCCTTCATATGGCGACTGCTCATTTGCAGGAACGGCAACTCCGGATTCAAACTGTTACGTTGACACTGCAACTTCAATTGATTTGAATATAGTCGACGGCGGAGCAATCTGCGCGGTCGGGCTTGACAGCGAAGGATGCAGATGGAGATACCAGGTGCACGAGCAAGGATTCTCAACAGACGGCAACTGGTCAGACTGGAACAGCTCGTTCCCAATAGTATTCCCAGAAGAGAGCTATCACACGCTTGAAGTTGCGTGCAGCGACAGATTAGGCAATAGCACTGAGGGAGACATTGAATACTTCGTAGTGGACAAGACTCCGCCTGTGACGACAAAGCAGTTCAGCGAGGCAGGGCCTTACTTCTCATGCGTTGACTGGTGCGAAGCAGGAAACAAGTATGAGTGGCAGGTAGAAAATTGTGTGCAGCAATACTGCGCGGAGGATGTAGAAGGGCACTGGGTACCGCAGTGGGGAACATCAGACCTTAACATTTTGCTAAGCGCCTACGACCCGCAGCCGCACCCAAGCGGAGTTGACGAGACAAAGTTTAGGATTAGCATGGTTGATGACGAGTTCTGCGGAACCGGAATACAAGAAGAGTACGAAGAGCCGCAAGTGTACTGTGAAGATGCTATTGGAAATGATTTGAACGGCGGATGGCAGACATACACAGGGGCGCCATTCAATGTGCCGGAGCAATCATGCCACATGATAGAATACTACTCGGTTGATAATGTTCAGAAGACGGAGCAGACAAAGAAGGAATGTATTTACATCGACAATACCGGGCCAGAACCTGGCAAGACTGTTGGGCAGCCATCAACAGAGTGGCACCCAAATGTCAATTGGACGCCGGGCAACCCGGTTGGCGACCAGCCAAGCGCGTTCTACCCATACATTGATGACGGCAACCTGCTAAATGGGGAATGCTGGAGCGGTTCGAACTCAATCGACTGCTGGAAAGTAACGCTCATGACACCAGTGTATATGAGCTGCAACGACCCAGAGCCGCATCCGGTTGACCACAGTAAGATGTTCTTTATGGTAGGGCTTGATGGCGATGACGCAACCGAGAATTATTGTAATAAGGTAGATTACCAGCATGGTGTCGAAGCGAACATGACGGAAGATGGCTGGTGTGAAGTGAACAAGGACGACCTCACGTTCTACTTCCAGGAAGAAACAGAGCACAATCTCAAGTTCTACTGTGAGGATGCACTAGGCAACGTCGGGCCAATTGATGATGAGAAGTTCAAGGTTGAGGGCGACAAGTTCAAGATTAAGCTAAACAAAAAATGGAACCTAATATCGGTGCCATTTGTACTGCAGGATAGCAACATAGTGAAAGTATTCAAAGAAGTTGAGGATGAAATAGATTCAGTATGGACATTCGACGCTTTCACAGGCCAGTGGTATGTGTATAGGCCTTCGAGCCCGGGAACAAGCAACCTTGATTCAGTGGATTCCGGAATGGGCTACTGGGTACTCGCGCTTGATGAGAATGTGCTCGCAATCGGAGGAGCGCTATTCAGCCCCATTACAACTCCGCCAAGCAGGAGCCTCAAGGCAGGATGGAACCTTATAGGATATTACGGAACGGATGTGCTGCACAGCCACCCTGAAGCCGCAAAGTACTATGACGGGCCTGACGGGCACGGAAGGGTTGCTGGATGCTCACTGCTCTCACTTAAGACCAGCCTCACGGATTTGGGATGGACTTCGCTTGAAACATATTGGGAACCATATAACCCCAACCAGTGGAAGTTCTTTGAGCCGGATGACAGGATGGATCCCGGTGCAGGGTACTGGGTGCTTGCCTCCAAAGACGGCATCTACGCATACACTTCAATTGACGAGGGAGATTGCTCGCTCACAGATCTTGACTGAGTAACAACCTCGTTTTTAATTATTTCATTGAGTAACGGTATATAGGGGTTTTAATGCACAAGAATTTTTTACTTGTTTTGGTTTCGCTCGCATTTTTCACAGCTTCAGCTTATGCAATACCCGGAATTCCGCACCAATTCTTTGGGAATGTTACAATCAATGGTGCAGCGGCGCCTGATGGAACTGAAGTGCGGGCAACAATTGATTTGTCTGAAGTTTATACAACTGTCACGGTTGGTGGCAGATATGGCTACTCACCCAACACTTTTGTTGTGCAAAACCCAGACCCGGTGAATAATGAGGGCAAGACCATACGATTTTTTGTCAATGGAACAGATACTGGCGTTACTAAGCCATTCTCAACAGGTGCGCTAACTGATCTTAACCTTGCAATTACAGTGGCAACGCCGCCAGCAACAACACCGCCTTCAGGCGGAAGCGGCGGAGATAGCGGTGGCTCCGGAGGGGGCGGCGGTGGAGGTGGCGGAGGAGGCTCAGGCGGCAGCTCTTCTAGCGGCACTGCATCGGCAGCAGGAGGAGGCGGAGGTGGCGGCGGATCTGGAGACCCGACAAAGAGCAATCTATTGCAGGTTTCAGCATCTGAAACGCAAGTCGGAGAGGAAATAATCATTAGTGCCCTATGCAAATGGAGTTTTGGGTGCACGGTTAAAGCTGGCGGCAATACGCTAGTCGAACTTGTAATGAGCTCAGGATTCCAAGGAATCAATTATTCTTTTTCACAGCCAGGAACTTACAAGGTTCAGCTGTTCTGGAACGGAACAAAAGAGACACTTGTTGCGGAGAAAGAAGTTAAGGTAACACAAAGGCAGGAGCCTGCACCAGTAGCCGGAAATGAGACCGACTCACAGGGTGCAGCAGTGCCAACTGGAAACGGAGCGCAGCAAACTACCGGATTGGATAAGGGCACCACACAAGGAAATGCGCCGCCCACAGGCTTTTTCGGGCTTGGCGGCAATTCACTTGGGATAGGCCTTGGAATACTTGTAATACTTCTAGTGGCAGGGTTTTTGCTCTCGCAGAAGAAAAAGACAGAAATTCAATAGGCAAAAGAGCCCCTGATTTTTTATAAAAAACCTTTGCAGCAATGCCTATTAGCATGAATAGGGTCATTCTGCACGTTGATTTGGACTATTTCTATGCCCAAACCGAGGAGCTTCGCAAGCCAGAGCTTAGGGGAAAACCTGTAATTGTTTGCATGTTTTCCGGAAGAACTGAAAGCTCAGGAGCAGTGGCGGCGGCAAATTACAAGGCGCGAGAACTCGGGGTTCATGCGGGAATGCCGATTGCGTTTGCAAAAAAGAAGGCGCCGAACGGGGTTTTCCTTGCGGCGGACAGGGAGCACTACAATGAGGTGTCCTCTCGCGTCATGGATATCTTGCGCGAATACTCAGATAAGTTCGAGCAGGTGAGCGTTGATGAGGCATTTGTTGATGCAACGGAGAGGTGCAGGGGAAGCTACATAGAAGGGTCAAAGCTTGCGGGCGAAATAAAGAAAAGGGTGCTTGAGGAAGAGAAACTCACTTGCTCTATTGGAGTTGGCCCGAATAAATTGATTGCAAAAATGGCTTCAGGGGTGAAAAAGCCGGACGGGATGACTTTAGTTACGCCGGGGGAAGTGAAGGCATTTTTGCGCTCTAAAAGAATTTCGGATTTGCACGGGATTGGAGATAAAACAGTGGAAGCGCTTGCGCAGAAGGGAATCAAAACCATTTCAGAACTCGCTTCTGCGGATATTGCGCAGCTACAGGAGATGTTTGGGGAAAACAGGGGACCATCGCTCAGGGAAAAGGCACTAGGAATTGATGAGAGCCCGGTTGAAGAGCGCGAAAAGCAGCAGTACTCGCGGATTGTGACACTAAAAGAGGACACATCCGAACCCAAAAAACTCATTTCAGAATCTGAAAAGCTCGCAGACGAGCTTGCCGCGAAATCGATTGAAAAAAAAGTGATGTTCAAAACGATTTCAATCCTTTTGATTTCAGATAAGCTTGAGAGCGTTGCACGGAGCAGGACAATTGAGGTTCCAACACAGAGCAAATCGGAAATAATTAAGGTGGCATCCGAACTGTTCAAGGAATTTTTTGAGCAGAACCTGAAATTCGTGGCGCGCAGGTTTGGTTTGCGCATCAGCAACTTCTCAGAGCCAAAAAAGCAGAAGAGCATTTTGGAGTTTTCCTAAAAAATGCCGCGTGGAAATTCAGTCTACTATGCGGAAAGGTATTTCCTTTGCATAGCTGCGCTCCACATGGTCAAAGTCATTGAAGTGCTCCATGACCTTTATTTTTCCCATGTGGTTTCCTGTGCGTGCGTAGCTTGAGATGTATACCGGAAGCTTGAACTGCGCCCTGCTGCTTGCACGAAAGCTCTCAACCTGCTTTAAGTAATTCCTTGAAAGGCCCACGGTGCTGAAATTCGCAACGCCTGGGAGGTCTATTTGAATTGAAATCATCTTATCCTTCGGGTCCTCGTTCTGAAGATCCACTATTAATTCCCACGAGTCCTTCTTTTTCAGGCTCGCGCGCAGCGGGAATATTTCTGTTTTAACGACCATGCCCATTATGTTCACCCTCCAAATAAAAATCAAATTATCTCGAAATCATCGGTTTTAGTACCCTTGAGAGATTTCAATTTCGCCTTTAGCTGGGCGTTTGTAGTGCCAGTGTTTATTTCCCTCGGCGCCGCGGGAGTGATGCCGGATTTGAGGGATTTTTTGAAGGAGTTGATTTCATCCATGCTCCCTTCCTTAAAAGCGCCCCTGTACTTGCAGCGCGTGCACTCTTCCATTCCGCTAACAAGCCTTTTCATGTCAAGCGAGGCGCAGGAAGGGCAGTATTTGTGCATCATATAAGGTAGAAAAGTTGCGAAAACGATAAAAAGGAGGGCCTTCAATTCCGGCTTAAAAGCCCCTAAAAATCAGCTTTATATTCTCAAAAGCAGTTTCTCATAAACATGGTAGAAGTACTGCCTCTCACAACTATAGGCATCATCATTGTAATCGCCATATTCGTGAGCATTCTTGTAAAAAAGTTCGGCCAGAACCCGGTGCTAGGTTACATTGTGGCGGGATTTCTTTTAGGGCCATTCCTTCTGAATTTTCTGCACCCAGGCGACCCGCTCATTTTGGGTTTTGGGGAAATGGGGCTTTTTATTCTCCTATTCTATCTCGGGCTTGAATCATCGCTAAAGGATTTTCTTGCAGCAGGCACAACCGCGTTTTTCCTTGGAATTTTAGACATTGTAGGCTCAATAGCAATTGGCTTTGCAATATCGCAGGTGTTTGGCTTCTCATTCCTTTTTTCATTCCTTGTGGGAGTCATGCTCTTTTGCACAAGCACGGCAATAGTTGCGAAGTTTGCATTTGACAATAAAATAATCAAGGACCCCTCAACTCACATCGCAATTTCAATCCTGATATTTCAGGACCTTGTCGCAATCACGATGCTTGTATTCATCACAAGCTTCTCAAAAGGCGGGCAGGGTTTGGAGCTCCCCATTAGCGCCGTGATGTTTGCAACCGCGGCGTTCTTTGTGGTTTACCAGCTAAGCCAGTGGGTTGAGGACTGGCTTACAAAAAATGGCTTTGGGCACACTGAGATGACCCTGTTCGCGCTTGGAATCGGGCTAATTGTTGCAACGCTTGCAAACCTTTTGCTTATTTCAACCGCTCTGGGAGCGCACTTTGCCGGGTTCGCGCTTGCGGAAACAAAGGCTGGAAACAAGATAAAGAAAGACATTAATTTTTTGAGGGACTTTTTCTTGGTTTTCTTTTTTGTAAGCTTTGGCACAACGATTTTTTTCAGCCACGAAGCCGGCACGGTTGTAATACCTGACATTGTAACCCTTGCATACATGCTAGGGTTTGCCGCGCTTCTTGTGTTTGCCGGGACGATTGTTCATGGAATTGTGTTCACGCTCTTTGGCCCGCTCTTTGGGCTCAAGCGCGGGGATGATACAAGTAGGCCAGCAATATTCATGGGGCCGCTTGGAGAATTCGTGGTCATCATAGCAACATCTGCAGTTGTTTTGCTAAAAGGCACCGAGGCATTCCTTTTGCCGACAGTAGCGTTTCTCATAATCGCTGTGAGCGTGATTATTTTCCAGCCGATGTATCACGGGTTAAGTTTGCACAAGCGTATTTTCGGGGTTATTCCAAGAGTTTTCCAAGACAGGAAAGAGACGCAGATTGTAAAGCACAACAGCGAAACAATGGATTACATGAAAAAAATCGCAGTGAACCTCTTTTTGGTTCTTGCAATGGCATGGGTTGCGGTGCTGCTATACAATGAGCTTCCGCACATAGGAGTGCCAATAATCTACAGCAGGGAAAGCACTACTGTTTTGATTTTTCTGATATTTGCGGCGCTTCCGCTTTTGCGCACGTTCAGGGCGGCAAGGCACATCATAAAGAAGTTTCACTGGAGAGGGGCGGCGAGGCAGGCGGCGTGAAGGCTTTAAGAAAAAGTATTTGAACAGATAAAAGGAGGCATGACGCAGGAGAATATTGGATGATGCGCATGGATAAACTTGAAATAAAAAATCTGGCGTACTGCAAGAAGCACGTCCCGGCAATATCAAAATGGATGTGGGAAGAATGGGACAAAAAGAACGGAATTCCGCTTAAGGCAATAGAATACCGCACACGCCACTGCCTCGGAAAAAAGTCCATCCCGATGACATTTGTGGGGATTGTAAATGAAAGGCCTGTTGCAACAGTATCATTGTGGCGAAATGATGTGAACTCAAGGCAGGATCTCTTTCCCTGGCTCGCGGCCCTTTTTGTCGCCCCTGAGATGAGAAAGCTTGGGTTAGGAAGGGAAATGCAGGAATTTGCACTTGCAAAAGCAGGTGAACTCGGGTTTGGAAAAATTTACCTCATGACTTCGTACAAAAACTATTACGAAAAAAACGGATGGAAATTTATAGACATGGCGCCGCTCGAAAGCCGGAAAAAAACCCGCATTTATTCCCATAAACTCTCGAGTAGCCCCAAAAATAACGATGTCTATAACCCAAAAAATAAGTAGCCCCGCCCGGATTCGAACCGGGGTATCGGGCTCGCTTCAAAAAACCCATATAATATGAGATTTTTCCCAGAGGCCCGCATCCTGTCCAGTCGGGGACCAATCGTTCAAACAACGTGATTTACTAAACTGCGTTCCCTTGGCCACTAGACGACGGGGCTACTGAAACTTTATTCTGCATGGCTGCCAACCTAGTGGACTTGGCAGGATGCCTGAAACTAATACATTCGGGAAACCTTAAAATAGCTTGCCCCGCGGGTTCTTGCCGCCTAGAATAAGCCGCGTTGGCTTTTGGCAAAAAGGTAATTTTATATATTTTCAGGGCGCAATATGTTTGAAGTGATTTTTGTGTACCAGAAAACCGTGCAAGAGGAATCGGGTTATTCAAAAGCTCAACTAGCTAAAATTAAGCGGGTTTTGAAAAAGATTGAAAGGGCCCAAAAGAATCCCAACATAATAAGGGCAGCAAGGCAGTTTGTGAAAGATACTACCTGAGAAGTTGGCGCAGCTCTTCAAGTTTTATGAATTTCGGGGTTCGCAATTCAAATTTCTTATTTACTATCCGGTAAGCTTGGATAGCGTCTTGGGAAATCATTGTTTTTTCGTCATTGCTGACCGCAATGTCAACACCATGCAGGGATGCTGAGGCGATTATTAGGAAATCGTGCTCAAGCTCGCTCCAAGAATAAAGCCCAATATAATTATTGTTGTATTCCATGCTAATTGCGCGTATAATTTCGTTTAGATTATAGTTCCTTTTGTCATCAACCAGCGTGTCGTATAATTCGAGGCAAAGTTTTCGAAAGCCCGCATTTCCTTTCCTGACTTTTTTTGGAATATCACGCAATTCTTGCCGGATAATGGCTGAACCACATACAATTACGCCGTGCCTTTTCACTCCATCAAAGAGCCAGGCAGTATCAGCTTTCTCTACGAGCTGTCCATAAACATTTGTATCAAGCAAAATCCTTCGCATGCAAAAAAATATGGATTTTTTGTTTAAAAAGAAACGGAGGGTTAGGTGCCGGTGTCAAGTATGGCAAAGCCATACAACCCCGCGCTACAAAAATTTATTAACAAAAAAGCCCTCTGTATTGATGCATATTATGACTGAAAAGAATGCAAAGCCAAGGCAAGCAAAAAAGATGCTTGCGGGAAGGGTGCAGCCCGGCAAAAACAGGGCAATTGAGCAGGTCATTGCGGACATGGAGGTTCGGCTAGATGAACTCGAATCAATAAGGGAAGGCATCAGAAAGGATGGCTCACGCAGCATCTCGCCTCAGAAATCCGTACAAATGCTTGAGGAAATAATAATACCAAATATCGAGCTCATACATTATGATAAGAAAGTTGCAGCGGCCAAATCGCACTGATTCTGATGTTGAAGAACATTTCAAGCGGCAAAACAATAATTGGCAAGGTCAGGCTTGCTTCTGATTCATTTTCTCGCTTCAGGGGTCTGATGCTTGAGAATAAGGAGAATTTTGATTATGCGCTCGTGTTTGTGCTCGCGGGTGAAACCAAAATTGGAGCGAGCGTGCACATGATGTTTGTTGCGTTCCCGATTGACATAGCGTATCTTGATTCGCAGAAAAAGGTTGTGGACACGGCAACGCTGCAGCCGTGGATTTTGAACTACACGCCCAAAGCGGCGGCGAAGTATTTTGTGGAGCTCCCTATTGGGGCGGCTAAAGGAATTTCTATTGGTAACAGGCTTGAGTGGGACAAATAGCGTGTTTAATTTGTTTATAGAGCCAAGGGCCAATCAGCCCATGTACTTGTCCTTGCAATTCTCCGAGCAAAAACCGGCATAGAAGAGATGGCGAGCGGTTGTGTCCTTGTTTATTTCTTTCCCGCACGTGGTGCAGGTTTTTGATTGAGGCATGTTGTAGACTTTGCCGGATTTTTTGGTGAATTTGCTAAGATCCATGAAGACAACTGGGAATTGAATGTAATTTAAATCTTAGCCGAACCTGAATTCTACATAATAAGTTTGTATGGCGCGGCCATACCGCCTATACAATCCCAATAAATACAACCAAGACAGCCGCTTCAAGTATGGGATTGCGCACCGAAGCCGTTTTCGAGCCGATTGAAATTGAAAAGGCGCTTGGATGGCGGGTTTTTAGATTAGCGGACACGGAGCGCGCGAAAACGGTTTCGGATAATGACCTGCGCGAAATCGTGCAGATGAAAAGCGGCAAGCGCGTTTATGTGCAAAAGGCAATCCCTGAACTTAGTTCGCATGAGGCGCGGCTCTTGCGCAGCGCGCTTGAGCAGTATCGGGGGGCGCATTCCAAATCATTTGCAGGGCCGCATGATGCGTTTTTGGAATTTTGCAAATCAAGCAACATTGCACTCGATGAAGCGCAGGCGCAATATTTGAGGCGCGTGATTTTGTGCATTTCTTCGCAGGCCGGAGTGCTCTCTGCCTTCCTTGAAGATGAAAGCCTTGAGGAAATCGCGGTGATTGGCATTGGAAGGCACAGGCCAGTGCATGTGTTTGATTGCGCGTTTGGCTGGCTTGAAACAAATATTTATTTTTCCTCAGAAGAGGAGGTGAGAAACATCGTGAATGCCATGGCTTCTGGGATTGGGAGAAGAATCACATTCCAAAAGCCAAGGATAAATGCCGTGCTTTCGGATGGCTCGCGGCTAAATGCGTGCATCGAACCGGCATCCGTATCGGGGCCGTGCGTTACAATAAGAAAGTTCCGCAAAAAGCCGTTCACGCCATCTGACCTCATAAAAAGCGGAACAGTTTCCGCGCAGATGATGGCGTTTTTGTGGATGGCAATGCAGGCGGACTGCTCCTTGCTTGTGTGCGGGAACACCGGCTCTGGAAAAACCACATTGCTAAACAGCCTTTTCAATTTCGTGCCCGCAACGGAGCGCATAATAATTGTTGAAGAGACTCCGGAAGTGAATGTGCCGCACGCGCACGTGGTGCGGCTTGCGACAGCGGAAGGAATTGAGATTGGGATGCAGGAGCTGATTGTAAATACACTAAGAATGAGGCCGGATAGGGTGCTTGTTGGCGAAGTGCGCGATAGAAGCGAACTCGGGGCGTTAATAGATACACTGCTTGCTGGGCAGGGAAAGGGAAGCTACGCAACATTTCACGCCCAGTCGGCTGCCGATGCGATTGCAAGGATGAGGAATATGGGAACGCTTGAATCAGACCTTGCTGCGCTTGACATCATTTTGGTGCAAAGGCGCTGGAGCTCTTATTCTGCGGGCGCGGCATCGGAGGAGCGCAGACTTGTTAGTGTGTGTGCGGTTGAGGAAGGAAGCGCGGGCGCTCTTGCGCAGGACATGTTTTCATACGATTTCAAAGGAAAGGAGTTCATTTCGCACGGCATTTCGGGGCGCGTTTTGGAAAAAATATGCAGGGCTTTTGGAATTGGCAAAAAGGAATTCCAATCCGAGCTTTGCGAACGGGAGGAATTTTTGCGCACACTTGAGGGGAAAGGAGGCGAGGAGTTCTTTGCGGCAATACAAAATTATGGAAAAGGCGATGCGCGAAATTGAGGAGTGCCTCATGTGCCTTGGAAGGAAGGAGAGCGCGGAGCAGTACACTACGCAGTCCGCAAAGGCTGCTGCAGTGGCATTTGCTCTTGCCTTTCTTGCATGGAGCCTTTTTTCGCGCGCAATTCTTGAAGGAGTTTTTGTATCCGCGGTTTTTGGTGGCGCGGTTTTCATCTGGAGAATAGGGATTCCAAAATCTCAGATGCGGCTGCGCGCAAGAAAAATTGAAAAGGACCTCCCATTTGCCCTGATGCAGCTAAGCGTTGGCCTCAATATCGGAGTTCCCTTCGATGCGGCACTAATGGCACTTGCAGACGGCGATTACGGGGAATTTTCCGCGCTGCTCAAAAAATCCCTGTGCGCGAGTAAACATTCCGCAAGCTCTGTTCCCAATGCGCTTATGGCAATGGCTTTGCAGGCAAAATCAAGGCAGCTTATGAGAACGGTTTCGCAGCTTGTTTCGCTCTATGAGCAGGGAACAAAGAAAAGCCCGGGAGAGAGCGTCCGCAGGATGGCTCTTGAACAGCTTTCAAGGCAGAAGGCTCAGGCAAAGGAGTTTTCTGGTAAGCTTGCCGTGATGTCTCTTGCGTTCATTGTAATTTCGGCAATCGTGCCGGCGCTTTTCCAGGCTTTTATGGTTGTGGGAGGGGCATTTACGGAAATACCGTTCACGGCGCTGCAGGCACTCGGGATTGTGGCGCTTGGTTTTCCGCTGCTTGATGCGATTATGCTTCTTTATATCAGATCGCTCACTCCGGAATTTTTGAAGGGATGAAATGCTAAATGGAGTGTATTTGGAAATCGGGGCGCTTTTGGAAAGTGCAAAAATAAGGAAAAGCACGGGGGATTTTCTTGAGCAGATGGCCGCCGCCGGGGCGGTAATTGCAATTTTCACTCTCTTTTACGGCCTCTTTATTGCACAGAGCTCTAAAATTTCCATTCTTTCGGTGCCGGCGTTTTTTCTCCCCGCGGCACTTGGCTATTTTTATATTCTTTATCTTGCGGAGGAGAGGAAAAGAAAAATAGAAGAGGAAGTTCCAGACCTTCTGCTTCTTGCATCTTCCATGCCCGCAGGAACCGGAGTTGGGAAGGTGATTGGGTTCATGGCATCAACTGCAAAGGGGCCACTTTCAGAGGAATTTAGGGTTGCGCTGCGGCAGATGGCTAATGGGATGCCGGTTCACGAGGCGCTTTTCTCAATGAAAAAGAGGAACAAATCAAAGCCGCTTGCAAGGGCTCTTGATTTGATTATCAGCGCGCTCAATACCGGAGCGGAAATGAACGCCGTGTTCCGCGAAACCGCGGAGGATTTTCTTGAAACGAATTCAATTTTGCGCGAGCGCTCGGCGAATATGACTGTTGAGAAATACACGCTGCTTCTTGCAGGAGGAATTGTGGTTCCGCTAGTGCTCGGGCTCATTACTGGGATGGTTGTTGGAATGGATTTTTCCACCATTTCCGAACTTGGAGTTGGAATGAGCGAGCGGCAAAGGGAGGCGCTTGTTGCGGCGTCAATGCTTGCAAATATCATCTACATCGCAGAATATGCGCTTCTTGCATCGGCTTTTGTGGCATTCCAGGAAGGGGTTCAGAAGAAGGCAATTGTGTATGCGGCTGTTCTCTTGCCGCTTGGGATGCTTGTGTACTTTATTGGCAGGGGATTCTGAATTTTGGAAAGAAAATTGGCTTACTTCTGGGCCGGCTGGTCGGAAAATATTTAAAGGGGCGTTACCTTACAATACCGACCAATATGAAACACGATTTGGAATTTGTTGAATTGCAAAAAACCAGCCTTGATGGGTACACGCTCATTGAAGGCTTTCCCGGAATGGGCCTTGTTGGAACAATTGCGGCAAAATATATTGTGGAAAAGCTCAACTATGAGTACATTGGATACGTTGATTCGGATATTTTCCTCCCCGTTGTGAGAATTCATGAAGGGCTCCCTGTGCGGCCTGCGCGCATTTACGCCGACAAGAAAAACAAGGTCGCGGTACTGATTTCTGAGCAGGTTATTTCAAAGCAGTTCACATACCTTGTTGCGAAAAAAACCGCGGACTGGATAAAGGAAAAGGGAATTTCTGAATTGATTTCACTTTCTGGAGTGCACGCAGCGGACAATGAGCAGAAGGCGATAATTTATGGGATTGCGGCAAACGAAAAATCCAAAGAGCTTCTAAAGCAGTACAAGCTAATGGAAATCGGAGAGGGAATAACAACAGGAATTACTGCTCTGATACTTCTCGAACTGCGAAATTCAAAAATCAACGCGATTTCAATTCTTGGAAATGTGCAGGTTTCCGCCGATTACAAGGCTTCTGCCGAGGTTCTGAAAAAACTTAATGAAATTTTGGGGCTTAATTTGAATGTCGAGCCGCTTCTTGAGGAGGCGCGCGAGACTGAAAAACAGCTGCTCTCGCAGCTCCAAAAGCTCAAGGACACAAAGGACAATTCGGATAAATTTGAGACGAAAACGCCGCCTTTGATAACGTAAAACATTGTACATAAGCAAATGTTTTTATTGCGGCTGATTAATCTTTAGTTATGACCGGCAAACCTTCTGGTAAATCAAATGCAGGAAAACAATCTTTGGGCAAAGCCCTGCTTGGGTTGGCGGCAAGAAAAAGGCATGAACCTGCGGACACAAGAAGGATATTCAAAAATGTTGGCGGCATATACGACCATGTGATTGATGCAACTCTCCAAAGAGAGGGAGTCCTGCACGCCCAAAAAGAAAAGACCAATTTATCTGAACTGCATGATTCAAGCATCTTTCTTTTCAAGTATATTTTAGACCGCAAGGATCCGCGGTGGTCACTGGCGTCTGCACATGCTGGCATGAAGAAAAAAAGGGTATTTGAGCCGATAAATATGGAAAATGCCCTGCTTGCAGCATATGCGTCACATTACAAAGGCGAGAGGGGAAAATTTTCCGTTTTCAATAGTCTGGAGCATATAACCCAACTGGCAAGGGCGTTAAAGAACATTGAAATAGGATTCGCACGCGTTATGCCGCTGCGGGAAAAAATGAGGCTCAAAAATGGGTATGAAATTCAATTCGAAAGGACTCGGTCAATACAAAGGGGAAAAGACAAAAGGGGAGTTACAGGCTGCCCTGAGGCGCTCTGGCAACTTCAGCTTTACCATGATGGCGGCTACCTCGGAAGGATAGGCTTCAACTTCCACGTGGAGGAGAATAGGCCGGTTGTTACGGTGGCAAATGTTCAGGGAGTTGGAAAGGAATTCGGAAAACATAATGAAGTGCTTGGTATCAAGAGAGAATTCGGAACTGATCTTGGCGGATTGCTCTGCGGAAAGCTCAAGGAAATTATGGGGCAGGAATTCGAGTACCGCGGAGTCATGAATAGGGAGCAGAACGTTGTTCAGTATGCAATGGCTTTCCGGCGAGGAAAAATACCGGTTTTCAAGGCTAAGGGCAGATAATGAAAACGGCGTTGTCTAAAAACTCAGGCTTTGAATGAGACTTTTTGGTTTTTTGGGACTTCTGTCCAAAAAGTGTTTTTGAGGTCAAATTTGTAATAAGCCCTTATTAGGCAGCAGATGTTGTGGCATATTATTTTGCAGGCCATTTCGGAGAAGTTTGCTGTGAGGTTTTTTGTAAATAAGATGTCTCCAAACTTTTGTTTTATCATGTAAAATGTGGTTTCCACGTTGCTTCGTTTGTGGTAGTGTTCGTTGAATTTTTGTGGGTTTTCTTGGAAAAAGAATAGTGCCTTTCTCCAGACCGGGCCATTGCCCCTGCCTCTTTCATTGCTATTGCTTTTGAATGGAATAAAACCGGTTGCTCCGATTTCATCAATGAAATTGTAGTTTTCTTTGGAGAGATATCCTTTGTCTGCAACTACTTCTTTTACGTCAAAAGCTAGGGCAGTCCTTTTCACAAGATATTTGAGTTGAGGCGCATCCCCAACAAACTGGTCTGTAAGTACTGCCGATGTAACGACATTGGTTTTCACGCCAATTGTTATATGCGCTTTCCTGTAAACTCTCTCCTGATTTTCATTGTTTTTATCTACAGACCAATGACCAAATCTGGAAGTAGAGAACCCTGTTGAATCAACCCCAAAAACAAGCTCATCACACTGCACTAGTGGTCTTGCAGACAATTCTATTAACGAAGTAAGGACACCGCACAATTTTTTGTTGTTGAAGTAATTGAGGATTGTAGCTCTTGAAGGCACCTTTTGTAGAAATCCTTTTTGTTTGTAATCTTCGAGAGTTGACATTAACCTTCCGGCTGAGCGCCTATAGTAAACTTTCAAAAGCATACAAAAAATCACGTCTTTTATGTCAGAGATTGGTCTGCCTGTTTTCTGTATTTTTTCAATGCTCAATTGTTCAAGCAGTTCGTCAATAAGGCTGTCAAACATGTGCGCTTCCTCAGCTTGATATTCATTATATGCTTTCCAGTCTGTAGGCGGAATTGGCTGACTTTGATATTTGAAAGGCATGGGCTCCGACATTTGCCTTTTGCCCCAAGCAAACTTGAAATGGCACTTAGCGCACTCATATTTTTGCCGCCAAATGCCCTTCATAATATTGGCGTATGCCTTGCCTTTCTTCACAAGCTTTTCATGCCCGCATTTCCTGCAAAATTTTGGCTCGCTTCTCAGGTTATCCATAAGTAAACACTTTTCTGCCGAATTATGATATACTTGATAGGTAAAGTATATAAATATTCTGCCGAAAAATGAATATTTATATAGAAGTTCTGCCTAATAATAGTGAAAATTTAATACTAACAGGCAGATAATTATGAAACTACAAAGGGACTATCTTGACGATAAAGCCATGCAAATGGCTGGAGTAATAGAAAAGACAGTAAACGTAACCTATGACGGAAAACAATGCGCGATAAAAGTACCGTCCAAGCTAGCGCGTATTCTGCGTATTAAAAAAGGGGATAAAGTCAAATTTACTCTGTTAATGCCTGAGGGAAAAGTCTTGCCGAAAAAAAATGAACTGAAGATAGAAATGATTTGAATGAAGAACGACAGGCGAAAAAAACTGCTCCTTGAAGTAATGGAGCGCCGAAAATATCCGGTAACCACGAGAGAGCTCGCCAGGATATCTATAATGAGTCCGATTACAGTAAAAAAGAAATTAAGCAAATTGGAAAAAGAAAAAAAAGTTAGAAAAAGAAAAACTGGAGACAAAATCGAGTGGATGCTGTCACAAGCCTACGCAAAAATGGAACGCCAATATTTCGAATTATTGGACAACATTGAGATTATCCCAAAGGAAAAAACCATTAAAAGGCATATCAATAAAACGAAATAATTTGTGAGTTAAACAAATCCTTTGAATGAGCCTGCGATAAATTCGCCGTATATTTTTTCCCCTTTTTTGTTATAGACAAAAACGGCATAGCGTTTTACTTTTTTGATTTTTCCTTGTTTGTGTTGTGTGTTATAGCCTGCTTTATTTGCAGATTTTTGAATTTGCGGTTCAAGTTTCTTGATTGTTTGTGTATTGATTCCAGCACCGTGAATTGCTATATAGTTCAACCCTAAGGACAAGTAGTAGTGAACTTTACCCAAGAGTTCATCTTTATCGGTTCCTTCGTGGACAAATAAAACTCCTTTGTATCGGGTAACATAATCAAGAACCTGTTGAATAGCATTTTTATCAATTAACCCTATATCGTTGATGTAAGCTAGAACTTCTGGAATGTATCCTTCAGTATACAAATTACAAAATTGTTTCTCTTCTTGATTAAGTTCAAGTTTCCTTGCAGCCGCTATATCTCGGTCTCCTTTTTCGTAAAGTTCTTGTATGTACATGCACTCTTTTATGCGAGCACGATATGCCACATCCAACAATTTTACGAATGGATACGGGTAATCAGTATTCTCAAAAAATTGTTTGTACTTATCGTATTCTTCATTGAATTTTGTTTCTATTACTCTGGTTGGCACTCCTTTTTCCAAGCGCTTTGCTAACCATTGGCGGTCCTTATCCCTATCTAAGTTTCCAAAAGAAATGTCCCCGTCACTTTTTTCTATTACATATACTGACACGGGCGCGTTTACGTCACCGTTTATTACAATTTGTTTCAGACCTTTATTTAGTTCGGGATTTTTAAATTTGAGAAATTTGTCTTTCAAAATTGGCAATATTTTAAGAAGTTCGCCGAGTGCTTCGAGCCATGGTCCTACTACTGGTATGCTCCCCACTACGGACACGGAAGCTACTCCTTGTCCGCTAGATATCTGCTCAAACTACTAAGATTATTTTTTATAAAAACATGGGGGGAATTAGCAGGCATGAGAGCCCCAATTTCAGTAACTTTAAACTCTTGCTCATCTGACGAGAGTACTCTTTTCCCAGTATCTTTGAATACTACAAATCCATCGTCATCTATGGCGTAACCTAATTCTTTTATGATTTCTCGGATTTGCTTTTTGTTTGTATAGATGGTTATAGGTTGGTCGTTAGAGATTTCATCTATGGAAACCTCCTCAAAAATCTCAGTTTTGGCTTTGCCAGCCATATTCATCCCGCTCATAATACCAAACCCCAACATATAAGCTTTTTGGTCACGAAAAACCAATTTGTGTCAATATACTAAACACCCTGCAAAACTCTTATATTTGACATACTTTTGGGCTCGGTTAAAAATGCCTAAAGTGCATTTTTCTCAATAAACGCCGGTTAAATTAGCCAAAGTAAACTTTAAAAGGAGAAAGAAGCAGTAGTCCCTTAATGAAAAAGGTTCTTTCAATTGTAGTATTTCTTCTTGTGATTGGACTTTTTTTAACTGCCGGTTGCACCAGTAGCCAAAATAATCAGGGCAATACCCAAGGTCAAAATCCACAAGGCGGGGTGTCGCCGACAAATAATCAACCTTCTAACGACGAAGGAAATACTGGGACACTTCCGCAACCGCCAGAACTACCAGAGTAAAAGGGGAAAACAAAATGAAACAATTGATGCTAATTGGATTAGTTGCCTTATTATTGGCAGGATTAGTTTTTGCTGGCGATTACAATCCACAAAGTAATGAAGTTACAGTTAACCTATACAAAGGGTGGAACTTAGTTCCACACGGAGTATATGGATGTAACAACAGCTTAGGGGCAGTTTTCTATTATTCAACACTTAGTAAGGGGTATGTCGGTGCAAATGTCAAAAATGGAGCTATAGGTGCCGATAGTAAGTATTTCCCAAGTAAAACCGCTTATGATAGTTTCACCCAAAACGAAATTTCTTCACAGTTATCAGGTGCATCGTGGATATACTCAACCGCTAATTGCTCGGCGAAAAAAAGTTACTTGCTTCTATCTGGGAAAGGTGATGAATTTGTTAATAGTTATCCAATAAAAAGTGGCTGGAATTTCATTGACATTTCACCCGTTATGGTTGGAAAAACACTGCCAACGCTATTTTCGAAATGCAGTGTTTTAGCAAGTAATAGCTGGGTAAATTCTGAACAGCATTGGTATTACTCATCAAGTTCAAGTGAAATTGCAAGAACCTTTGCTGAAGACACAAGCATATTAACAAACTCAGCTGTTGGAACAACTTTAATAGTAAAAGTTGCAAGTGACTGCTCTCTTTTAGCTGGAGAAGAGACAGTTTCACCACCCTCAGTACCAAACTGACCAACATTGAAATTATTTAAAGGATAAGTCGATTTGTGACAATACGAGTTTTTAGACGGAAGTCCCTAAAAAATAGTTTTTAGACAACGCCAATGAAAACGAAGCGTTTATTAACATAAAATCCCAATTCTATCCATGGATTACAAGTGGCTTGCAGTTCCGGCAATTCTTATTGTTGCCCTTGGGATTGCGCTTTTTCTAAACCAGCCAAAAATTGCGCCCGTGCAGGGCGTTGAGTACACCGATGTGAACGGCGATGAGTACTTGCCAGGGGACTATGTAACTCCTGAATTTGAGGGCATTGGGGATGTCAGGCCGGAGGGCGGCACGGATTCAGATTATGATTTTCCAACACTTGTTTCGGACTGTACAAATAGGCCAGGAGTGGAAAAGGACAGGTGCCTTTTGCTCTACTCCGTGATGAATGAGGACGGCTCTGGATGCTCTGCAATGGATGACCAGATTTTGAAGGATGATTGCTTTGCAAAAGCTGCCGCGATAAATGGAAATGAATCGTTCTGCGGAGAAGTGGGTTTTGCAAAGCAGGAGTGCTATGTTGATGTTGCGATTGTGAAAAATGACGCATCGCTCTGTGAGAGCGGCCATCTTGCAAGGGACCGGTGCTTTGAGGCCGTGGCTGCGGGGGACATTTCGCTTTGCGCCAATACTGATGATATGAGCATCTGCGGGTTTGCGGTAACTGACAATAATTCCCTTGCATGTAGCAGCCTGCAGGTGCAGGACGGGTACTGCTATTACACGATTGCGAGGCAAACAAAAAACCCGGTCCTTTGTGAAAAGTCCAAGAATGCAAGAAGCACATGTTACTTTGGAATTGCACTTGAAACCAACAACGCCTCACTTTGTGAGAACCTAACAGATACCCGCGACAACTGCGTTGCATGGGTGGCATTCAACACAGGGGACATCCGGCTCTGCGAGCAGGCGGGAACGGAGAGGGAGAGCTGCATACAGGACATTCAGGAAGAGTAAAAGGCAATTTTTCAGCTATATTTTTATACCTGCATGGCATTATTCTGTTTATGAGCGGAGGCGCACATCACAAGCACCATGGCAAGGGGCATCACGGCAAGCCATTGCCAACTAGCGGATTTGGGATTTTAAAGCACGATCTCAAGCGCCACGCAAAAGAGGAGTGGTTTTCAAAGCAGGGCTATTACGGAGTGCAGTTCATTTTCGACATTGTAAACCCGTTTTTCTTTCTCAACAGGACCATAAACGCGTTTTCAGTTGCAAAAAGAAACAGGGGCCTTCTGAGGGCTCATGTGGAGAAAAGCCATGACCGGAGGTTCAAAGAGTTGCAAGCTGGGCTCATAAGGGGCATGAATCATATTCCCGAAATGCAGCACTTTTTCTTAACAGACCCGACTGGGCAACTTAGCAGGCTTTTTGCAAGCAACAAAAGGACAATGCAGGCAAGGCTTGAGAGGCTGAGGGGAAAGAAAAAATTCGATGTTGACGGGGAAGGCGCACTCGAGAAATACGGGATAAAGGATGCGCAGAGGCTTGATGAGGCGCAGATTGAAAAGTACCTCAAATTATTAGAACAGAGAGAGGAGGTGTTGGCAGAATATTCACTGCTCAAGAAAGATTTGCTTAAACTAACGCAGGAAGGCGAGGAAAAATTCGCGGAGAATTACGGGAAGTTCATCATGAAAGTGAACAAGCTCGCGAGCAGCCTCAATGATTCACAGGCACTTGTACTGAGGGCTGAGGGCGAAGCGCGTGCAATTGACAGGGTTGGCTACGCCAACAAATGAACTCCGCACGAATGCAACAGCCTCGAGGCAACGGCGTCATATATCATCTTTTCAGCGCTTCTTTGCATTGCGCCTTGTGTAAATGAATGAGCCCACAATCAGCGCTATGAAAAGCAATAGCAGCAGCCTCTCTTCCGGAAGCGAAGGCAAGTTCAAAAAGCTTGAATCCTTCTTGCCAAGGTCCACATTGAGCACATTTCCGGTTGCGGTTGCAGTGGTCTCCCCGTTTGGCTGCACCTTTGCCGCAATTCCCTCGCGGAACGCATCAATAAGCGGCAAGAGCTGCGCATTTTCGGCAAACCATAATCCCTTATCAGGGTCATAGTAGAATGAGCCGTTCTTGCCCTGCGCCGCGATGAGAACTTCCGGCTTATTCTCATCAAGCTGCACAATCGGCGCCCCGTCCTTGGTTGAGAATTTCACTTCGTGCGTCTGCCCATCATTTGTGGTTATCTTAAAGCCGTCCGGCGTCTGTGAAATTGTTCCTGTGTAGTCGGTAACCTTGCCTGTGGCCTTGTCTATTACTCGCAGATGGTCCTCGCACACTCCCTGCGCATTCTTCTCGGCCGAAATCACATAGCGCTGTGTGGGCGTTTCAAACACTGTGAACGGGCCCTGGTGCTGCAGCGCCTTATTGAACTTGTCAACTTTTGCGGCCTGCAAATCCGAACCAAGGTCTGGCAGCACTTCAAAGTTCACAACAGGGTCTGCACAACCGGTTTCGGGGTTTGCCGCCCTTTCCAAATCCGTTTTGAGGCCCTTTGCAAGTTCCTTGCTAAGGATTCCATCCTCGTGGTGCTTTAGCCAGGCAAGGAAGCACCCATTTGGCTTTACAATAATCACTCCGTTAGCAAACTGCAGGCTCTCAAGCTTTCCTACCGAAGTCTCGCCATCATTGGAGCTTGAGAGGTTCACGTCCTTGTTTGCGAGCACTGTAACGGTGGCATTCTTGCCTTCCGCAACCTTTCTTGGAACTCCCTCCGCCTGTATCTTGTCGCCAAGAGGCCTGATGTTTGGGTGAGTGGTGGTCACAATCGCCTCAAGCTTTCCGAACGCGTCATTGAGCTTTTCTGAATCAAGCGTAAGCCCTGTCTGCTCAATAACGCCTTTCTTGATGCAGTCAAGAAGTTCCTTGTTAACCACGCGCACTTCTCCTTGCGCATTTATTTCAAATGCCTTTTCGGTTGTGTTCTCAAGGCAGGTTTCAGTAAGGGTATTTGGAATTTCTATAAAGGGGCCGTTTAGGTTTGTTGTTGCAAGCCTCACATTGTCCGGAGTCTGAACTATCGGAGAGCCATTTAGTGTAATCTCCCCCTTTGCAAAATCAATGCCAACATCAAGGCCATTTACGCCCCTAATCTCTTCGCTTCCCGATTGCTTGTATGATGCGGGGGTCATTTCACATCCCTTGCCGCACCAGAAGTAGAATAGTGAAGTTGAATCAAGCTGGCCGCTGTTGAGCCCTTCAAGGCGCAGTGTTGCCTGCACCAAGTTGTTCTCTTTTGAATCCTTCTGGAACCTGTCAAGTTCATCTCCGAGCTTTTGCGCGGCGTCCTTTGTGAGGCTGTCTTTGTCGCTCTGGAACGTGTCAACAAAGCTTGACTTGAACCTCTGCACCAAATTGGAAACCTTTTCGGTTGATATTTCAGTGGAGTTGGTTTTTTTATCCTCTTTCTTCAGCACGGGAACAAAGTAGTGAACGTAATACCCCTCATCAACATCGATGCAGTCCTGCAATTGCGGCACAACTACTATTTGTATTGTCGCGGTTGCGAAAATTCCGGCCCAGAAAAATGTCCCGTAAGTGATTGATTCAAGGCCTCCGAGCACTGCGCCAATTCTTCCCTTTTCCTTGAGCTTATCAGGAATAATTTTGCCAAGGCTTATGCCGTAGAGGTTTAGCTGGTCTAGGGCATCTGAGCATGTTTTTTTATCGTTGATTGCATCGGCAAGGTTTATTGGCTCTCCCTTCTCATTCCCGCTCTGGCCAATTAGGTTTGTGTGCGCGGCAAACATTATAAGTGTCTGGCCCTTATCCCTTGCCGCCTGGCTTACTGTATCTTCCAGTATATATGAAACAAGCTTTTGGTTTTCTGTAAAGAAGAATGGCCTGAAGCGCGTGAGATCGTCCGAGCGCAATGTAAGAGAGCAATTCGCGCAGTCCTCGGGGCCTGTCAGGTAGAACGCGAGGTTTTCTGTTTCATTGCGCAGCTCATTTTTGGTGAGCGCATCGTAGAGGTTTTTTACAGGATTGTATTTTTCCGAAAGCTCATCTAGCACGAGTTTCCACGGGAGCTTGTTGATTACCTGAACGAACAAATCCCCCTGGTCCGAGCCTTCGTTTGCGAAGAAATCGAGGTATGCGTAATCGTATATGTTTTGCGCGCCTGTTGTGAAGCTTAGCCTGTGCCATGTTTCAGGAAGCTGGTATTGGCTTATTCCTTCTATTCCGAACCCTTTCTTTGCCCACCAGTACCCGAACGGTAGCGCGGTCCATTTAGCGCCGCCCTTTACAGTAAAGTAGCTGCGTATGAGTTCATTTTCCTGCGCGGTGAGCTTATCAAGTGCGCTCCAGTACCTGCGCGAAACCCAGTTCTGCTCGCGCAGCGCATCAAGTGTTTGCTCTATGTTTATGTGCCCGAACTTCATGTTCGCGTTCACTCCCGTTCTTCCGCTGTCTATTCTCGCAATGACATCTTCTGGGGTAATTTCGCCCCACTCTTTCCAGCCGCCGTATTTGACGCTTGTGACATTGGAAGTTAACCTGTTTTGGATGTACTCAGCAGAGCCGGCATTGTAAGGGATGTAATTGCCGTACTGGTCTGGGATGAATGCGTCCGCGGAGTTTTTCGCTGCGGCCTTTACATTGCTGTATGAAACACCGGGGCCTGCCTTGGCTGTTGCTTCATCGAATGAATATAGAACAAGCTTGTCTCCTCTTGTTTCAAACACCTGCCCGTATTCTGCTAATTTATTTGGGAATGTTGAAAAGCCGCCGTGTGGGTCATCCTTTAACTGCTTTAGAATCCTCTGAAGGTTCCTGTGATCCTGGAACAAGTTGACGACTTCGCCCTGCCCATCGGGGGTAACAATTTTGACACCCTTATCGTAAAATCCGGCGTTCGGGTATCTTGCGACCCATTCGATGTAATCCGCTCCGAGATTGGATTCGTCGTAGACATCATCCATCATCCTAATCATTTCCTGCCCGTACTCGCGGTATTTCTGGCGCACAACAGGGTCTTCGAAGACGTTTGCAACGCCGCGTATCTTCGCCGCCTTTTCAGCGTCCTGGAACGCGCCCTGCGCGCCCTTGACCCTTGCATACCCTCCCCTTAGCACGGAGCGCATGTCCTCAAGAAGCCTTATGAATTCGCCGCGCTCTTCAAGGGATTTCATCTTGGTGAGAAACCCGTCGTGCCCGAGCGCTTCACCAAGCAAATCCTGGTATTCCTCGGTTTTGAATAAGTAGTACCCTGTTCCGTCAGATTTTCCGCCGACAACTTTTTGCCACCACTCGCGCCATCCGGGGTATTTGTCAAGGCGGGTTTTGATTCGGTTTGTTAGGATTTTTCCATAAGGTGAGTCATTTGTGATGTACTGCGCCCTGAACTTGTCAGCGAACTCCTGATAGCCATCCCTCACTCCTGAAAAGAACCCCCTTCTTCCGCTCCAGCCGAAAAGTTTTTTTGTGTGGTAGAGAAGGCTTGGGCCGAACGCACTCACAACCATTTCAGAAGACATCCAGGAGTTGAAATATTTGTCAAAAAGTGAGTAGGTGCTTATCACGCACGAGGAGTTGTTGCAGTTTGTTTCCAGTTTTGCGCTGAACGAATCTGAGAGAATGGAATTGGAAATGAGTTGCTTTTCAAGCCTTGCCGCGGTTTTTACCTGCGCATCTTCGGGCTCTTTTGCAACGAGCGCATTTTTTAGCACCTCATTTTCCGCGGCGCTGAACTTGTTAGTGTCCTCTTTTGTGAAAACTTCCTGTATGGGCTTTAGGTCTGCCACAATTCCCGCGCCGGAATTTCGGTACTTGAGATTGGGGCCTGTCAGGCCGCACTCGGATGAGCTCATGCTCTCGCATCTTCCCGCGCGCAGCGAATCATCAAGCACCACTCCAAGTGAGAACGGCCCCTTTATTGAATTATTCAGGAACTGCGAAATTTCCCATGGCTTGAATTTGAGCGAAGGGACTTCGCCCTTCACCGCGACATTTTCATCGCCGGGTTTTGTGAGAACTATTGTATTCGCATCGAGCTTTTCGCGGTCTGTGTCTTTTGAAGTCTGCCCCGCGATTTCATTTCCGGTAAAGCCCTTTTTCAAAAGGTCAATTAGGTTTTGTGTTTCATTTCCGGGGAGCTGCGATGAGGCGCACATGAACTCATTTACTTGCGGCACGCCCTGCGTAGCTGAAGTTGTTTGCACTCCAGTACCTGTCTCGCGCGCAGCGGTTTGCTCCGGAGTTTCAATAAGAGTGCGCGGATCCTGTGCAGATGGAGGGTCGGCAAAATCAGCAAGCAGCGGGTTTGAAGCGAACGCCAGAGCTGGGAAAAACATCATGTAAATGAGGAAAAGAGCGTAAACCTGCCGCATTGGACCAGCCCGTGAATACAGTAATTTATTACAATTAATAAGGTACGTTTTGGCATATTTATTTATATGCCCGAAAGAAAAAAGCCCGAAAATATGTTCTAAATTTCTCAAGGCAAGAGAGATTTTCTATCCAAAGTAAATGAAGAAAAGAATGCCCGTGACAGCTTCTGGGATTATGAAAAGCACTATTGCGGCGGAAATTACCGAAGCAATGTAGGAGGCAATGAAAAGATTCACGAGCTTGTTTGCTTTCCTGCGCTTTTTCATGACCCACTCGAATATGAAGGCGCCTATTAGCTCAAATGGCATTAGCACAAGTGAAACCACCGCAGCGGAAACCGAAACTTTCACAAGGCCGAAAATGTATGATGCAAGAACGTCCCCGGCAGACGGCGCGAACATGGCGGGAATCTCCCCGATTCCGCTTTCATTAAGGGCGAGCAGGAACGGGAGAAAATAGAGAAGTAAGATGCCGGTCCAAACAAGGGCAAATGTTGCGGCAAGGGCACTGAAAAGCCAGGTCCACTTGGTTTTGGCCTGTATTCTCTCACGCAGCCACTTGCCAATAACGATTAGTATGAAAAGAGGGATGGCAATCACTATGGAGCCCTTGAGCAGGTCAAGCAAGGAAAAGAGCAGCAGTTCTAGCGGGTTTGCCATCTAAACATTAGTTTATTTAACTACTATAAATATCTGTAGTTTACCATGGTTGTCTTTGCTAATGTCGTTGATGCCGCAATTGTCGCATATCTTGTTTTTGGCGCCGGGACTTGGGGCTACATTTTCCTGCGTACCGGCTGGCCAAATATCCGGCAGCTTGAGCAAAGTTACAAGAAGGGCTGGAGCATTGCATTTGGAATTTCGTTTGCCGCAACCATGGCGGTGATTGTGGGGGCCGCGGCATATTTCATGCCGCAATACGGGAGCGTCACAGAGCTGGTTTTGGTCGGGTCTCCGGCGGTTTTCATCTCAGGGATAATCGTGTTTTCATTCAAGAGAAGATTCCTGCGCAGGCACGGCCTCACGGTTTCGGTGCCGAAAAGGGTTGTTGTCGCAAGCATTGCTGCAAGGCGCGCAATGGAGCGCATACCAACCGCAATGTATGTAAGCGCGGGCCAGCTCGCGCTTGCGGGTGATTCTGTTTCATTGGACGAAGACGGAGGAATACAGTTCGAGACGCGGCAGACGCGCGCCGCAGCGCAGAAAAAAGGCGCGGGCATGAAGGCGCATGATTTGGAATCCCACAAGATTGAAGAGCCGACGACGCGAATGATAGAAACGGAAAAAATGTTTGTTGAGGAGCGCTCTGCTCCCCGCGCCAGAGCGCCGCCCGCACAGGCGAAGGCCGCAAGGGGCAGCACGGAAAAAGAAATCAGCCCGCTGCAGGAGCGGCCGCGCGAGGGCGCGCAGGCTTTAGGCACAGGGAACAAAGAGTGGGCAAAACCCGGGGCGCAAACAAAACCCCTGAGCGCAAGGCAGATGCATCCCGCGGAGAAGCGCTCATTCTTTGCGGGATTTTTTGGCCAGAAGAAAAAGCCCGCGCAGGCACCTGTGCAGCCATCGCCCGCTGCAAAGCCAATTCCGGCCGCATCTGCAAAGCCGTTGCCGGCTGCAGCGAAAGCTTATGTGCCGACACGCGCTGAAATAGAGGATGCGAAAAAAAGCATAACCGAAGCCGAGAGGGAAATGGAAATAATAGGGCGCAGGATCACGCTCAAAGAGCTCGCGCTTGCAGAAAGGGAGGCCGAGGAAATAAGGCGCGAACTTGAGGCGCATGATGCGGCAAGGGCAAAGGCGGCCGCAGTGGGAGCGGCAGCGAAAAAGGCCGCGCCCGCTGGCGGCGGAATTTTTTCCTCGTTTGGAAAATTGTTCTCCAAAAAAAGCGCGGCGGAACCGTTGCCAGCGAAAGTTCGGCCAGCTGGCACAGTGCACGGAGAGCAGCCTGCGGCTAAGCCTGCGCAGAATTTGCCGGCAGTAATTGTAAAGCAAAAGCCAAGTGATGCCCAAAATGCAAAGGCCGGCACTGCTGGCACTGCAAAAGGGCCCGGAAAAGGATGGGAGGGGCAAAAAGTGCTTGCGCCGCAAAAGCCGCCCCAAAAGGAGCCTCTTGGGCAGCGCCCTGCATCTGACCAGTTTGAGGTCAAAGGCGGCATGGATGAGCAGAGAATGGAGAGGCTAAGGCGCAGGCTTGCAGAGATTGAGGCCCAGAAGGCCACGGCGCAGCGGAGCGGTTTTGGCGGCGCGATGGATGCGCCAAGGCGCATAAGCGAAAGCTTCCGGCAGGACATGGGCGGAACGCGGGCAAGAAAGTCCACAGAGAACATACTCAGGATTCTTGAGAAAAAATCCGCGGAAAAGACCGGGCAGGTCATTTCTGGCGAACAGGCAAGGCGCGAGGCGGAGTCCTCAAAGGAGTTCATAATGGAGAGCGTGAGGGAGGCTAGCTTTGAGGAAGGGGCGCAGGCGCAGCCCGCTGCGATGACGCAGGAGATTGAGAGGCGCAGGGCTGAAATGGTTCATGCAGAAGAGGCATTGCCAAAATCCGCGTTGCTGCTAAAAAAGCTTTTGAAAGAGGAAAGTGATTGAAAATGGATGAAGAGGTACCAAGGAGAATGAGGAGATTTTACAGGGGCGAGAAGCCAACAGAGGAGGAGGTTAAGCACGAGAGCGCGCAGATTGCGATAAGCGAGGTTGACAGGTTCAGGGAAACCCAGGGCAGATACCCCGCAAGAAACGAGCTTGACGAGATAAGCCAGAACGTCTTTGACCAGCTCAAAAGGGAGCTCGCCATTGCAGATGCGGAGGAGAAGGAGAAATCCACGGCGCAGGAAAAATGGGCAAAGCAGGCAAAAGACGGGAAAAGCTTTTTGGAGCTGCGCAGGCAAAAGCATGTGGCCGCGAAGACAGAGGAAAAAGCGGCGAAAGGCACTGCAAACGGGAAGAAGAAAATAACGGAGGAAGAGGAAACCCCAATTGGCGGGCCGGAAGAATATGGCGAGGAAGCCGAAGGCCAAGAGCCAAGCGGCGAAATGGAAGTTGATTCGGAAGAAATTTCCGATGATAAGAATGTGCAAAAGCTCGCGGAGATGGATGAGGTCTCAGGCCTTGAAAAGGAGCTCTCGGACGATGACTCTGACCTTGTTGAGAGGAAAATCGATTCAGATTTGAACGTGTGCCCAAGGTGCGGCAATCGGGCGGACGAACTTATCTATTGCCCAAGCTGCGGCGAGGCTTTCTGCGACCACTGCGCAAAGGCCGTTGAGGCGCAGGGAGACTCGGTAAAATACACATGCCCAAAGTGCATGAACGTGTTCAAAAAATCTAAGTCGAGGATGTAGGGTTTTGGGCCAGGGCTGATGTCTCCTGCGCGGATTCCTCTATGCAGTTGAAAACGGCGCTGTCGAAAAGCGGCTCTTTGCGGTCATCTGTTGCGCCAAGCCATGCGGCATCCCAGAGCACCAAATCAACCTGCGCATCCTTTGGGCAGAAATGCGATTCGCGGCACGCCACATCATCCACAAGAAGCGTTGTTTTTGCGGTTGCCTGAGAGGTCTGGCCAACGTTTGAAACAAGGCGCGAGAGCTTCGCCATCAAAATGCCATAGTCCGCCTTTTTGCCCTCGAAATCTATTCCGCAGAAGTAATTCACATGCTTTTTGGCAGGATCTGGCGTGTAGGTGACGAATTTCCGAAGTGTCCCGCCAAGATTTTCCCTCTGAAAATTCGTGATGTGCAGGTACATGAATACCGGCCTTTTTTCGGAAGGGATTGTGAGGTAGAACGCGTAATCGAAATTGTCCTGCACAGGGTTTAGAATTGATGATATCGCCTTTCCAAGAACCACCCTCTCATCTGGCCCTATCTGCTGGTCATCATAATAGTCCTCCTTTATTATTGAAAGCAAAAAATCAACTTCTGCCGTGCTCTCCGTAAGGGATGTGCGCACATCCCTTGGCGTCGAGGAATAAAGTATCGCCTTAAGGGAGTTCGTGGCAAATGTGGTGCTCGACTCCGCACTTATCTGCTGCTTTACATTGTCGCCATATGAATTGGCAAAGCCGAATAGGAATATTGAAAGGGAGGTGATTATAAGAACGAAGTAGAGCGCGTCGGTTACCGCCGCCTGCCCTCTCTTGCTGCGCAGGTGCATGATTTTTACGCTCATTTCCACGCCACCACGTACAGATGCATTGGCCTCACTATTTTGTTGTCCTCAACAACAATCGGGAAAATCCTTGTCACGATTTTTTTCCCATCGGAGCCTTCTGCGCTTAGAAAATCCCCTATGCCGAGCTCATCTCCCGAACCCGGGAGCGGATCTATGTTGGAGCAGTAGAAGAAATCGCCGCCGCTCTTGAAGAATTTTATGTCATAGATGTCAATTTTCGCTTCGCTGGAAGATTCTTGGGCATCCGGTGAAATCCCTGCAATGAATTTCAGGTTCACTGGCCCCACCTGGTCGCAGAGGCTGTGGAAATTATTGTAATTGTAAATGTAGCTGTTTGACTGCAGTGTCCTTGAAATCCTCATCATGGCAAGGTCGTCCTTGAAGTCGGCGTTTCTTGCGTCAAATGCGTTGAATGCGAGCGTGAATGTTGAGAAAAATATCACAAGCCCGAAAAGCAGCGGAATGAGCGATGGGAGATCGTCCCCGATAGGCCCGACAAACCCTTTGCTCAGCAAAGAAATCCCCCCTCGCCCTGGTTTCCGGAAATGTGGGCGATTTTTCCTATCCTTTCCCGGTCAACTTCGCACCCCGCGGCCTCCTTATTGCAGCCTATTACATAAAAGCTTGTCTTGCCTGCGACGACCTCTTTTATGAACTCAAGAGAGTTCTTGGGGTTTTCGGCCTGGGGGTCTATAAAAATCGAATCCTCCTCAGGAACAGTTCCGGACCCGTCACCTGAAAGGGTGTCGTACCCTGAGCCGTTGTATGAACCCACGGCGTAGAGGTGTATTTGCGCGCTTGTCCTGAAGCTGTCTGCCGCTATTGCCTTTGGGACATATGCGCCGCTTGAAGTTGATGAGGTAAATGACCTCTTGATTTCATCGCGCGTGTAAATGGAATAAATCAGCACGTTTATTTTGCCCCCGTCTTCCATCTCAAGTTCCTGCTTTGAAACCTTCAGGACATAATAGTAGCTGCTCCCCGCAATCGCAAGCTCATCTGGGATTTGGTAAGAGTCAGTAAAGCAATAATTCGGGGAGTTCACAAGGGAGAAGGACTGCTCCTTTATTTTCGAGGCGAGCTCTGAGGCCTCCTTTACCTTTGCAATGTCTGTGAGGCTTGCCGCGAAGAACGCCACAATCGCAAATATCGCGGTAACAAGTATGAGAAGATTCAGCTTGCTTAGTATGAAATCCAGCATCTTCATCTCCTCCGGTAAACGCACACTTCTGGGGTTCCGCTAAAAAGGTTGAACTCCGCTTTCAGAGTGTACTGCCCGCCGCTTATTCCTTCCTGCTGGTTTTCCCACTCAACGGTTTCGTATTCGTCCGGGTTTCCAAAAACCCCCGGGTTGCACGGCGGGTCATCGCTTGGGAAGGTGGTCACCTGCGATATGCGCAGGCATTTTGTGTCGGAGAAGAGAGGGTTGTAAAATGTCAGGACCTTGCAGCTCTGGACTCCGCCACCGCAGTACGCAGAGCAGTAAGCCGGCTCCTCGCTTGTAAGAATCCTTAGCTTGCTCTCATCTTCGCGAAAGCACCCGGGAAGCTCGAACCCGACATTTGCCTTTGACTTGTTTTTTACAACGGTTTCTATTGCGGTGCGTATCTGCTCCATGCTCTGGTTCATGTTGCCCTTGCATATCTCGAAGTTGAGCTTGTCAAGGGCGTTAAATCCCACGACGAGGACAAATCCCATGAGTATCATTGCAATGAGCAGCTCGAAGGGAGCGGACTCCTGGCCCCTTTGGGATAGCATGAGCATTAAAAGGGAAAACCATGTATTTAAGGTTCACTTTGGGTTTGAAATGGAGACGCAGTGGCGTAAAAAGCTTGAAGTAGTTTTGGAGAAATAGGCAGAAAATTATTTTTTGTCGGCGAGCACAGGCTGGTTTTGCACCAACCTTTTTCCTTGGGGAAAAACGTTGACGAAAAAAATGCGAACTCACTACTTATTCGCCAAAACCGGCTGGTTTTGCACCAACCTTTTTCCTTGGGGAAAAACGTTGACGAAAAGAAAAGCCATCAAAACTATTTATTGGCAAGCACAGGCTGGTTTTGCACAATGTCCTGGCTCTGCTTGAACATGGGCTTTATGAGAGCAATGATGAGGATTGCCGCAATCACGAAAACTATCAGAAGGTATACCGAGTTCCACTCGCCCTGCGCGCGCTCTTCTGAAATCAGTTTTTTGAGTGCTTTTGGCAGCATGAAAAAATTAGGGGGTTGAAAGTATTAAAGGTTAATGTTTGTGAATGGGGAACATAAAATTAGGCACTCTTTCTTTTTCGCCAACGTTTCAGGGCAAAACTTTGGTTTTGCTCTGCCTAGCAAACCATTTGGTTTGCAAGGTTCTTTCTCTGCAAGAGAAAGAAAAAGGTTGAGTTATGGGATGATTGCAACGAGGCAGACGCGCTTGCTTCCGCCATCAGATGCGAAATCGGATGAGGCATCGCTTTCATTGCAGTTCGTCACATCAAGCGCATAATCGCTGCTTTCGCCATATTCGTAATCATCCATTGTCTGGCCGATATCGCCTGACCGGTCGCACACAACAAGAAGCCTCACTTTCTGCTCGAAATTGCCTGTATACCTTATTACCTGCGTGTTGCCTGCGCTGAAACTATCTATATTCGGGGCATTGTCCGCGACAAGAAGGCATATTTCCCCTCCCGAGAGCGCCTTTGACCCTTCCGCAACCGTTCTTGCATTCAGGCTGTCGCCATTTTTGAAGCTGACATTTTCTATGATGCCGGGAAGCCCGAGCTCATTGACCTTGCTTTTGACGGCATTAGTTGCCGCATTGTTTGCAGTGGTGCTTCCAATTGCAGGCAACACCTGCAGGGTCTGAAGAAGGATAAGGAGAATTGCGCCCGCGACAACGGCGGCTATAAGCAGCTTAAAGACATCAAAGCCCTGCCCGCGTGCATTCATATGAACCATGGAAATCATTATGCTAAAGGTTTTACAAATATATAAACCTTGTTATTTGCGCAGGCGCAGGCGGTTTTTTTCGGGTTATTCGGGCGGCTCGTTGAATGAGATTTCGCACCCGACCGTGCACTGCGCGCTTGGGTTCGCGTCGCATTTTATGTACGCGTCAACCTGCTGGCCTTCTGTGAATTCAACGGTTTTGCCGCTGGTTTTTATTGAGCCGGAACTGTTTTGCGGGAAAGTTATGCACTCTCCGTCAATGCCCACATTCTTCCCAAGGCCCGAAGAGGAGAATGCCTGGCCGCGCTGGAACTGGAGGCTGTCAACGACCAGCAGATTCCCGTTTGGCTGCCGGACTGCGTTTGAAATGCCTTCGATGAACCTCTGCTTGCTGACATCTAGGCGCAGGTTCTCAAAGTATTGTATGGCGCCGATGATTATGAGAAGCACGGTGAGAGCCATTATGGCGCCTATGAGCATTTTGAATGGCTCGAACGCTTGGCCGCGCTCATCAATGAATAATTTTGTTTTTGCCCTGCGCATAAAAATCAATTTAGATTGAGCCAACAAGTGCGTTGGAAATTATCATGCTTATCACAAACATTGCAACGGCTATCGGCAGGTACGATGCGATGTTGATTCTCACAAGCAGGTCGTTGTCCTCCTCTATCTTTGTCGTGAAGTAGGTCATTATCACGACAAGCTCTACAATGTAGAGCGCAACTATCAGTATGAACTGCGTGGGCGTTGCTATGTTTGCAATTGACTCCGGCTTTATGAAGCCGGTAGTGGTAAGGCCGGTGAAGCTCGTTCCGAAAGAGGCGCTTGATGAGGCTGAAGAAGATGAGACAATATCGGAGGATGCGATTGATGCTATTGTAACTATTACGACGCGCTGCAGGCTCGTTGTTATGCCAAGAACAATCGGGGCTATGAAAAGCGTCATTGTTTTCATTGTCCCGGTGACATCGGAGACAAGTATCTTGAGCTGGTTTGCGACCTTTTCTGCGTTCTGGAGCTGGATTGAGAGCGAAATGAGCGTGCGTGCGGCAACATTCACGCCGAGCTGTACGGAATCGACAAGCATCTTCATGGAGCCCTTTATTATGGCGGATGGTATTTTCGCAACAGAGCCGGCGTACTCGTCAAATATCGCCTGCTCAAGCGGCATCCCCGCAAGATTTATGTTGTCAAGTGTTTTTGCAAAAACCGTCCTTGATATCTTGAGGTCTGGCAGGAATTCGACAACGTGCTTTATCGCGTCCTCAACAGGCTTATTCTCACCCATGCGTGAGGCGAGAACATAGAGTGAGTCCTTGAATTCCGATTCCATTGCCTGCACCTCCACTTGCGCCTTGCGCTTGTAGATGTTTGAATAGTACAGGAAGATGAAGGCGGCAAGCGAGAGAGTTATGAGTACGCCAAACACCATCTTGTAGGGCGCTATGTCGTTGTCGCCCTGTGAGAAAAAGAGCTGCTCTTCTGAGAGTACCTGCACCTTCACGCGCTGCGCAACCGAATCGCGCTCTTCGGGAAGTGCATTGCGCACATACTGCGAATAAAGCTCTGAATAGCGCTGGCCTGTTTCATCGAGGTTAAAATAAGTAGAGGAGCGGCCGGCACTTACAAGGGCTTCTTCCTTTGAGAGGTCGGCTGGGATTATCTGCCCTGACCTGTCCTCTATTCCCAAATCATTCCACATGAACTTTGGCGGAATTCCCTGCGTGGAAACAAGAAGCGAGGCTCCAAGGCCTGCGACAAGGACCAGAATGGCCGCAAGGCGCAAATCAATCCTTATCCCACGGATGTTTGCGGTCCACTTGCGCGGGATTCCCTCGTAGTCGTCAGGAATCACTGGAGGCTCGTAAGTGGGCGGCCTGTTCTGCAGCAGGTTGTAGGCGAAGGCGATTGTGATTAGCGGGATTGCGATATTGTAAATCGTGAAAAGGACAACCGGGTTTGCAAGCGGAGCTCCGGAAAACGAGCTTCCAACAGGCAGAATTATTATGAGAAGGAGCGGCAGGAGCACTCCTATATAGAAGAGCATTGTGCTCGGCTGTGAGAGGTCGCGCGCATACCTTTCCATCTTGTTTCTTATGCTGTCGAGCATTTCCGCAATCGTCTGGTCCAGAATAGCGTACCTTTTCGATTCGCTGTTCTCGATAACGGACCCGCGTATCCTCATAAGGGCACGCTTGAACTCGTCGCTGTACTTCCCCCACTGGTATGCGAGCGCATCAAGGCCTTCAGAAAGGGAGTTGTATGTGCCAAGCTGCACTGCCCATATGAGCTCCTTGAAATCCTTTGCGATTTTTCCTTTCCCGTGCGCTGCGGAAAACTCTATTGCGCGCTCAAGGTTTGGGACAAGCTTTATCGACATCACCATGTAGCCAAGGATTTCCGGAACATAAGTGAGCGCCTTTGTCTGCTCGCGCTTTGCCGCGATCTCTGGGAAAGTGTTGAAAAAGTTCACGGCAAATGCGGCGACTATGAGCTGCGGGCCGAATGCGACAGCATAAACTCCAAGGCCGCTCCCGCCCAGAAGAGCGAGCACTTCACTTAGTGGGGAAAATAGCGCAATTATTCCTGTAAGAAACGCGGCGCCGAATGCGAGAAGGAGAAAAATCTTTGCTGCTGCGGTGAATTCTTCGGCAGAGAGCCTCCATTTGAGAAAATCAATTGCATTCTGGTTTTGCACTGTGAACTTCCCGCCGGCTCCGAGCGAAGGAGAGTATGCATAGAGGCGCTTGCAGAGGCGCACGAAAAACGGATCCGGTTCTTTTGTAAGCTTGCGGTCCCCTTCTGAGAAGTCCTCTCCCGAGACCTTGATTTTGCGGTAAAAATCGCCGATTGTTGGGCGTGCCCTTTCATCCTGCGGCATTTACTTGCACCGCCCACTCAAAAGTTTTGGCTGGATTGTCATTTCCCGCGCCCCTTTATTCTTTTTATTAAATTGGTTTTCACCCAGTTCTTCCACTTGCCAAGCGCCTCATCATAATCTACAGAGCCAAATTCCTCGAGCTGCTCTTCTTTTAGCAGCACGAGCTTGTTGTTTGCAACAACAGTGTTCTCGGCTTCGAGTAGCTCTGGCATCTTGAACTCGTTTTTCATCTCAACCATATATGCCTTTGATTCGGCGTTCATGCGAATCCCTTTCCAAATTTTATCTATTCCAAGGCCTGAAACTTCGCTAATCCTTGTGAAGAGGTCGCTCTCCTTTAAATTGTCCTCAAGAAGGTGCAGGTTGTCCTTCACCGCATCATATGACATCAAATCAAGCAATCCGCCCTCATCATCCGGGTCATTGTTCCAGTGCTTTTTCACTTCAGTAACCTGCACAACGCGCCTGTGCCTTGAAAGCGAACCCTTAAACCTTATTGGGCGCGCGACAACAACAATATCAGTTGCCTTAAAAGAGGTTGTTGGAACGCCCAAATCATTTACAATCCTGTCCCAAACAGAGTAGGCGCTATCTCCGTGGATTGTTCCCATCACAATGTTTCCCGCAGCGCCAACACGCATTGCTTCGTAGAGAACTTTCGCTTCCTTGCTTCGCACTTCTCCAACAATAAGGGCGCTGTCTCCGAGTCGCAGGGCCGTTCGCAGCGCTTCTTCTGGCGCTACCTCATTGTCGCTCTCGCTTGTGCCAATTGGCGAGCGGGTTTTGAGGCGCTGGACATTAAAGCCGATTTTTTTCATGTAATCGACAGGTAACTCGAGCGTGTCCTCCTGCACAATCACGCGCGAGTTCTGCAAAATTTCAAGCATCAGTGCGCTCATTAAAGATGTTTTTCCAGAACCGCGAGAACCTGTGACAAGCATCGTTGCCTGCGAATCTATAAAAAAGGACATTAGCCCCGCTGCAAGCGGAGAGAGGTATTTCACATCGACAAACTGCGCAAGTGTCCACGGAGTTGTCTTATGCAGCCTGAACGCAAAAGCCGGGCCGTCTGGCGAGAGCGGCGGGGAAATTGCCGCAACCCTTGTTTCCAAATCAGGAAGGTCGAAATCAAGAACCGGGTGCGCCTCATCAAACGGGCGCCCTGACATCGCGCGAAGCTTTGAAATAATCCTGTCGGCTTCCTTTTGCGCGTACACAACATTTGTCTGGCACTGCCCGAACTCGGAGTGCACAAGATATATTGTCTTGCTTCCAATCGGGGCGTCTATGTAAATGTCTGTAATCCGCCTATCAGAGAGAAGGACTTCAAGAACTCCGTACCCTACAGTGTAGCGGGCAACCACTTGCGAGAGCTCAATTATTTCTTCATTGCTAATATCAATGCGCTCAGTTTTGGAAATTTCGCGCAAGGTAGACTGGTAAATCCTCTCGAAGTATCTCCTGCTCTTTGCAAGGTTTGAAAGCGATGCCCTTCCCGGCTGGTAGCTCTTGACCATTTCAATTGTTTTGTTGACCAGAAGGAACTTTTCAGGAGGAAGCGAATACTCCGGAAGATTGATGAAGTAGAGCCGCTCGGTCTTGTCCGGGTGCTTGAAAATCTGCACCGTGGCATCCTTAACGGAGTATTCATCGAGCAGCTCAAGCGCTTCCTCATCGCCGAAAACTATTCGTGAATAGAAGAGGCTTGGTTTCACTTGCGCCTCGAAAAAACTTCGGTAGAGGTCATCGGTTTCTGGAGCCTTCTCGAATTTTGAAATCAGGGTTTTTGCATTCTTTATAAGCGAAGCCTTTTCAAATTCGGTTTTGACTTCTGAAAGAGTTTTTAGATAAATTCCAACGCGCTTCTCTTTTGGAAGAGATTCAAGCCTTGCGGTTTCGCGCGGGATTTCCTGGAGGAGCATCAGGTAAGCATTTATCGGGTCGTACAAGAGCTCATCGTGCGTTACCTTGACAATGAGATTGTGCCGCTCGCCAAAATCCTTTTCGGATTCTATTTCGGCGTTTCCGAGGTGAGCAAAGCTCCAAATTGAATCCGCCTCGAATTTCAAATAAAGCGCCGCGATTTCCGCGAGCATTTTTGTCTGATTCTCATCATACACTCGCTCATATTTTTCTGCGAGAACGATAAGGTCCGCTTCCGCTTCGGTGAGAATTTTGAGCACGTGAAAACGGCAGTTTCGGTCGTCCGCAAGCGAAGGCGTGTAGAAAGAATCGCGCACATCTACAACGAGCGTCCTTTTCCCGCCCTCGTCCCTTACAATGTATGGCCCGACATCAAACCCTTCAATTTTCACAGCAAGCCCGTCCAAACCTTTGGCTATGAATTGGGAATTCGTATTATTATACTTATTTATAAAGGCACGAATCCGAGATAAAGAGCATTAGGAGTGCCGGAGGGGCAATGCCGGAAAATCCGCGCGCATTCCGCCATGCACGTGCCGCAATAATCAATACTATTTTAAATCCGGAAACCATTCATAATAAAGAGATTCAAATGTCGACTGATTTTACAAAAAGCGGCGCGGCAAAACTTTTGCTCTTTTTTGCGGTGTTTATTGCCACGGCGGCTTTGATGATTAATTTCACGGCAACCGGTTTTGCACCCCTCTCCGGCGCGGGCTCGGGGCTTGTCGCACACTACACATTCGATGAGGGAAGCGGCACAACCTCGGTTGATTTTAGCGGGCAGGGAAATAACGCAACGCTTGTCGGCAGCGCATCTTGGGCCGCGGGAAAAACCGGGCAGGCGCTTTTGGTTTCAGGCGGCTCAAGAGCCACAATATCGGGGGACAGAATAGGCACAGGAGCGGCAACTATTTGCGCATGGATAAACCCCTCAGCAGTGACATACCTTCACTCAATCGTTTCCACTACCGCTTTCCAGTTACAGGCCTTCAATACGGGAAGCGGCAGCAGCTACAGCATTTATCTTTTGAATAATTCGGCGGCATGGCAGAACACTGCGATTTCGGCCGGCGGAATAACCCCCGGGCAGTGGGCACATGTGTGCGCGGTAAGGCAGAGCAGCGGAAACACCACCCTCTATGTTAACGGCGCGCAATCTGGAGCGGCAAACCAGTTCGCGGGCACACCGGTAAATAATTACGGCGGCGTCCCGCTCACACAAACAACAATCGGCGCGGACCCAAACGGCAGCGCCGCATTCACAGGCAGCATCGATGACGTGCGCATCTACAACAGGGAACTGCCGGCAAACGAAGTGCAAGAACTCTACAACGGAGCCCCAGCAGTTCCTGACACGCAAGCGCCGAGCACACCAACAGGGCTGAATGCAACCGCAGCATCCCAAAGCCAGATAAATCTCACATGGAACCCGTCATCGGACAACGTCATTATAATCGGATATAATGTGTACAGGAACGGAACGCATGTCGGCACAGCCACAACAACAGCATACAACGACACAGGCCTTGCCGCAAACACCGCATACTCATACACCGTGGCGGCATACGACGCCGCAGGAAACACAAGCGCGCAATCATCACAGGCAAGCGCAACAACAACATCAACCCCGCCCGCAACATTCACCCTAACAGTTGCAAAGTCCGGGACCGGAAGCGGAACCATTTCAGGCGGCGCAATCAACTGCGGAACAACCTGCACACAAACAGCAATCACAACAGGAACACAAATCACACTCACAGCAAACCCCGCAACCGGCTCAACATTCACAGGCTGGAGCGGAGCATGCACAGGAACAACAAACTGCACACTCACAATCGGCGCAAACACAAGCACAACCGCAACATTCAACACAACAAGCGGCGGAGGTTCCGGCAACACAATAAATGTGAACTGCTCTGGCAACATCACAACCGCACTGCAAAACGCAATAAACTCCGCCTCGGACGGGGACACAATCAACATCGGCGCGGGAAGCTGCTCTGCTGGCCAGGTTTCTTGGGTGAACAAGAACATAACCGTGAGGGGCCAGGGAATTGGCGCAACCAACGTGAGCGGGCTGTCATTTGATGTCAAAAATAGCACAAAATCGGCTTTCAGAATCACGGGCATGAGTGTGGGCGCGGCGCCGCAATGGCGCATCAACGCCGACAACAGGACAACCGGCATAAAGGGCTGGAGGCTTGATCACATCGAATGGTCATATCCCACGTGCACGCAAAACATTGCGGTGATGATTGACGGCATTACCTGGGGCCTTATTGACAACAGCGTGTTCCGGAATGCGGGCAACGCGATTTTCCTACGCAGCTACGCAGAGGGCACAGACGAGGTAAGCCCATGGCCGCCAGACGGCTCGCCGGGAATGGGCGGCTATTCGTGGCTTCTCCCGCTGAATATGGGCAGCGATGAGGCAGTGTATGTTGAGGACAGCACTTTCATAATGGACAATGGCTGCTATTACGGTGTCGGCGATTCATTCTATGGCGGAAAGAGGGTGTTTCGCCACAATACAGTCACCAATGCCTATTTCCAGAACCACGCGGCGCGCGGGCATGAAAGGGGCGGAAGCATTAGTTCTGAGGTTTACAACAATGTTTTTGACGCAACGGATTCGGGATGGTACCGGCCGATACACATAAGGTCCGGCACAGGGGTTGTGTTCAACAACACAATTAAGGGATTTTTCAACAGAATTGATGTGGACGACCAGAGGAGTTGTGGCGAGAACATCAATTCGCCCTTTGGTGCGTGCAACGGCTCAAGCCCGTGGGACGGGAACCAGCCGGGGCAGAGCGGCTATCCGTGCCTTGACCAGATAGGCAGGGGCACTGGCCAGTACCCTAATCAGCCGCTGGCACCGTACTATTTCTGGAACAACGGTTCATCCGCCACATGCTCAACTGGCGGGAGCTGCAACAACAGCACAAGCATAGGGCAGAGCGCGTGCAGCACATCGCACATACAGGAGGGCAGGGACTACATAATCGGAACGCAAAAGCCAGGGTATTCCCCATACACCTATCCGCATCCGCTTCAGGGCGGGGTTTCGCCGCCATCTGACACATCGGCGCCAACAGTTCCAGCCGGGCTTGGCGCTTCGCAAACCACTTCCAGTGGCACCACGATTTCCTGGAACGCCTCAACAGACAACACGGGCGTCACAGGATACAGGGTCTACAGAAACAGCGTTCAAATAGGCACGGCAACCGGCACATCATACGCCGACACCGGCCTCTCACCCTCAACAACATACTCATACAGAATCTCCGCATACGACGCCGCAGGAAACACAAGCGCACAATCAAGCGCACTCTCGGTAACAACAAGCGCGGGAACAGCAACATTTACCCTAACAGTTGCAAAGTCCGGGACCGGAAACGGAACAGTCTCAGGCGGCACAATCAACTGCGGAACAACCTGCACACAAACAGCAACAACAGGAACACAAATCACACTCACAGCAAACCCCGCAACCGGCTCAACATTCACAGGCTGGAGCGGAGCATGCACAGGAACAACAAACTGCACACTCACAATAAACACCAACACAAGCGCAACCGCAACATTCAACACAACAACCCCGCCACCCACCGGAGGGCTGATACCAGCAGACAGGCTCAATGACTGGACCTATACGGGCGTTCCAGGCGGCATACCTAACAGGACCACGATTTGCGCGACTTTAAATCCGGGGGCGAGCGCAAGCCAGATTAACAGCGCAATCTCCTCGTGCAACAACGGAGTGGTCTATCTCAACGCTGGCACTTACAATGTCACTGGAATCCAGCTCTACAAGAGCAATGTGACCTTGCGAGGGGCTGGCGCCGACAAGACAATTCTCAAGGGCGGCAATATCATTGCAATGGGCAACGGAGGCAATTCAGCATCCGGCATATCCATAACAGGCGGAACAGCCAAGGGCTCAACGGCGATTACAGTCAGCAACACAAGCGGCCTGTCCGCAGGCATGATGATAGAAATTGACAGGGCAAACGACCCGGGCGTGGTCGTATCCACAACGGGCAACGCTTCACGTTTCATCCGCCAGGTCAACAGGATAAAATCCATCAGCGGCAATACAATCAACCTGGAAAATCCGCTTTTCTATAATTTCAACTCAAGCCCCACAATCAGATACACATTCCCCACATTTACGAGCATGAGCGGTGTTGAAGACCTCAAGCTCGACCACTCAGGGAGCGGTTCATCTGGTTATGCATTTTACACCAATTATTGCTATGGCTGCTGGGTCAAAGGAGTCCATTCATACAACCCCTATGGATTTCATATGGTCATTCTTGGCACTCTGAATATCGAGATTAGGGACTCTTTTTTCAATGACGCCCAGACAGTGGGAGCCAACAACGCAGGGCTTGCGGTGTATGGAAGCGACCTATACGGCTCAAACAGCAACATGAAAATAGAAAACAACATTTTTGACAAATCGTTCCCCGGAATTGAACTGCAAAATTCCACCAGCGGCAACTATCTTGGCTACAACTACGGGCATGCAACCCAGGTCGTACCCGACGATTACTTCACCACATGGATGTTCCTTGACAATCACGGCCCGCATGACATGATGAACCTGTGGGAAGGCAATACCGGCGAGCTCTTCGGCTCTGATGGGTATTTCGGCGGCTCAAGCCACGGCGTGGCATTCCGCAACAATTTCACAGGAGTAAACCTGCGCGGGCCGCAAAACCCTGACAATCCGGTGCGCCTCAACCGCCTGTCCTATTACTACACGCTGGTCGGAAACGTCCTCGGTTCGCCAAGCGCAAGGCCGGTCAAATATGAGCAGGCAAGCGACGGGTGCGGCGATGGCCTTGCAGTATACCGGCTTGGCTATCCCAACATCGGCAATTGCGGGCTCACCGATGTTACCGGAAACAACGTGCCAGGCGGCATGAGTTATCCTGATGCCAAGGTCAAATCAACCCTTTTCAGGTGGGGCAATTATGATTACTTCAATAACGCCGCGCGCTGGGATTCAAGCGAAATACCGGCAGGTGTCGCAGTCCCCGCCACCCAGGCACTGCCAGATTCGCTCATATACAGTTCAAGGCCTTCATGGTGGCCATCGGCAGTTGCATGGCCCCCAATAGGCCCCGATGTTGCGGCAAAGGCCAATAAGATTCCCGCACAGCTATGTTTTGAAAATAACAATATCGCGAACGGCGGCGCCTTCAATGCGGCTTCATGCTATGGGTCGACTACATCACCGACATGCACTTCTTTTACTTATTCCGCTTGGGGCGCATGTATTGGAGGGATGCAGACGCGGACGGTGCTTTCAAGTTTGCCAAGCGGGTGCACGGGCGGCAGCCCAATCACTTCGCAGGCATGCACGGTTGCAAACAACCCGCCAACGGTTTCTATCACAAGCCCCGCGAACAACACAACGCTCTCATCCCCGTCAAGCGTTACAATCACGGCGAGCGCAAGCGACAGCGACGGCGCAACCAACAAGGTCGAATTCTTCAACGCAGCAACACTCATAGCAACAACCACAACCCCGCCCTACACAACAACACTCAACAACCCAACCGCCGGAACATACACGCTCACGGCAAAAGCAACCGACAACCAAAGCGCAACCACAACCTCCACACCAATAACACTCACAATCACACAAGACACAACACCACCCATAAGAAGCAACGGAGAGCCAACAGGAACACTCCCCTCAACAATAACACAAACAAACATCTCACTCAACACAAACGAACCCGCAAACTGCCGCTACACAACCATAGCAAACACAACCTACAACAACATGGGACTCACACTAACACCAAACACACCAATCTCAACAACACACACAACAAACATCACAGGAATACAACCATCAAGAACCTACACATACTACATACGCTGCACCGACAACGCCGGAAACGCCAACACGAACGACTACACAATCACATTCACAACAGCAGCACCCTCACCAATAAACGGCTCATGCGGACCAACAAACAACACATGCACACAAGGAACACTAAATGATGTCACAGATTCGGCAACCAACTACCTCTGGAACTGCAACGGAACAAATGGAGGAACAAACGCAAGCTGCTCAATACCAAAACCGGTAAACGGAGCTTGCGGAACAACACTCAATTCCTGCACACAAGGAACACTAAACGACACAGCAGACAACGCAACACAATACCTATGGAACTGCAACGGAACAAACGGAGGAACTGTCGCTAGCTGCTCGCTTACCAAACCCATAAACGGAACATGCGGAACCGCAGCAAAAGCATACGCACCAACCGAAAACTTCCCCAACGGAAACTACTGCAACACCGGAACACCAAACCCCACAACACCAACAAACCCAACCACAACAACACCCTCGAACTGGACGTGCACCGGAACCAACGGCGGCACAAACAGCCCAACATGCACCGCAACAAGAACAGCAACACCAATCAACGGAACATGCTCAAACACGCCCGAAACATGCACAACAGGAACATACACCGATGCAACAGACACACCCACACAATACAACTGGAACTGCAACGGAATCAACGGCGGAACGAATGCGACATGCACACAACCAAAACCACCACCAACAGTACAAGACGGAACAACACTTGATGTAATACTTGACACACCACAACAATTCACACTTGCAACACCCGGAACATACAAACTAACCGGAACCGTTATTGCACCAGACGGCGGACAAAACTCAGTATACATAGACATCGACACCAACCCCGGAACCGGCGCAGGAACAGGAGACGAAACAAAAGCATGGGGCATGACAATAACAACAACACCACAACAGCAAGACGCAACATGGCAAGGCAACCCAAAAACATGGACACTCACAACCGGAACACACACACTCTACATAAACACAAGAGAAACAGGAACACAAATCACCACCATTAGATTCACAAACCTACAACCAGTAAATGGCATCTGCTCAACAACACTAAACACATGCAACAACGGAACATTCCAAGACGCTACCGACACAGCAACAACCTACAACTGGAACTGCAACGGAACAAACGGCGGAACCAACGCCACATGCTCAACACCCAAACCACCAACAGCAACAGACGCCGACGCAGACGGAGTATCAGACGCAGTCGACAGATGCCCAACACCCCCACTCGCAGCAAACCAAATCAATAGCTACGGCTGCCCAATACCAACAGCAACCAAATTCGACATCAAACCAGACTTCACAAACATGGACCTAAACAACGTCACAAACCTAGAAATCGGAATCTCAACCTACGGAAAAATAACATACACCAACACACACCTAACACTCGCAAACATACAAAACGGACTATACCACCCAGCAAACCTCGACAACGACATAAACATCACACGCGGCCTAATCACAGTAAACGCAAACAACATACCCGCACTAAACCAACCAGTAGCAATAACACTCTACAACATAAACGTAACAAACCCAAAAATCAAAAGAAACGGAACAATCTGCACAGAATGCCAAATAATATCAAACACAAACGGAACACTCGTATTCACAGTACCCGGATTCTAATAGGCAAAAGCGCAAACTAACGGGACTGGCACTATTTTAAATTCAAAAAATATTCATATTGCAGGGACAAAAATGGCGAGGGCACAAAAGCAAACCAAAGAGGCAAAACTGTTCAGCGGGGCAAATATCTTGTTGTTCCTTGCGGTGTTTTTCCTGACGGCGGCGCTCATGCTCAACTCGAACAGGTCAGGCCTTGCCATAATGCTTGAAGGAGTAAGCACATATGAGGTCATTGACGAAGGGGTGCCGCAGGGAGTGTACTTGACAAAAACCGGAAATGGCAGCGGGAGTGTTTCAAGCAGCCCAAAAGGAATCAGCTGCGGAACCGACTGTGACGAGACTTATGCATTTGGGACATCAGTAACACTTACAGCAAATTCGTCTACAGGTTCGCAGTTCGGTGGATGGTCAGGGAGCTGTACAGGAACCGGCAGGTGCAGGCTAACAGTTGACGGCGTGAAAAATGTTTCCGCCGCATTCACACTGCGCAAATATACACTCACCACTAAAAAGTATGGCAATGGAACAATCACAAGTTCAATTCAGGGGATAAACTGCGGAACTGACTGCAAGGAAAGCTATGATTACAATACAATGGTTGTATTGACAGCGACTCCTGATTTTGGACACAGTTTCGCTGGCTGGGGCGGAGCATGCAAGGGAACGGGAACTTGCGGCGTGAAAATGACATCTTCAAGAAGCGCCTCCGGCTTTTTCAAATGATTCCAGGTGAAGCCAACAAATAAATTCATGTGAAGACAAGTTCTGCTCATGCAAGGGAAAAATCACGCCGCATCATCTTCACATGGCGATGCGCTCGCCGCCGGCAAATTCATGCTAGGAATTCTCGCACTCTTCCTGCTTTTTAGTTTTCTTGTTTCTCTGCTGCCGCTTGAATCGGTGGAGATGGTCTATGCGGCAGGAACTCTCGCGGCTCTTGGAATTTTCGGCCTTGACGGCGAGGTGGTTGCGCAAGAGCCCGCGCTTCTTTTGCTTGATGCATTTGCGCTTCCGATTGGAATCAGCTATCTTTGCACAGGGCTTTTGGAGCTCACAATCATATGGGCTGCCATGGGCGCGAGTTTTGGGGTTGATTTGAGAAAAAGGGCAATTGGGATTATTGCAGGAACAGTTGCGCTTGTGGCGTTCAATTTTGCAAGAATCATAGGGAGCATTCTAATAATTCATTGGTTTGGCCTTGATGCTGGCAATTTCGGCCATGATGTGCTTTTCAGGGTTTTCCTATTCATCACAATTGCGGGATACTATTATTGCTGGTTTAGGTGGGCAACAGGCCAAAAAAATGGTAAAAAGGCATCAAAAAAAGCCCAAAAGGCATAGGAAAATGCACAAAAAAACCCTTTGTACTGGCCAGAATACAATAAAAGCCACTTAGTTCACCCAATACAGGGAATAAGTTTATATTAAGTTACTGGCAAAGTAGATATAGAAATTACATTTATACTGTGTGGGAAAAGCATGAACCAAGTCCTAAAAGGGAAGGAAAACATAGGCAAATTCGGGCCAGCACTGGTTCTTGCAATAGCGGCATTTTTGCTTTTTTCAATTTCACAAGGAAACCTCAATCTACAGGGGAATTCAGAAAATACTGCGCCTACAGGGCTTGCAACGCTCCCTTCTGCGAATGCAGAAAATGAAAATACCGCCCCACAGGCACCTCAATGCTCCGATTCGGATAATGGCAAAAGCTTCTTTACTGCAGGGTATGTTTCAGGAACATGCGCTGACTGCGGCTCTACAGGAATAGTTGGATCCAATAGTGACACGTGCACTGATTCGGAAAGCGTGATGGAATTTTACTGCGCCGATTCAGGATGGGCGCGCATAACACAAGAGTGCCCCAAAGGCTGCCTGAATGGTGCGTGCGCGCAGTAACATAGGCACATATTTATAGTAATTCGCCGTTTCATCAGTAGGATAAAATGGCAAATTACCAAACGAACAGCAATGCGCCGATAAAGGCTGCACTATTTTTTGCCGTGATGATTATCACGGCAGCAGTAATGCTAAACGCCCAGACAACAGGGTTCGCGCCGCTTTCAGGAGCCGGCTCTGGATTAGTTGCCCACTACGCATTCGATGAGGGCAGCGGGACAACTGCCGCGGATTCATCGGGAAGCGGGAAGAACGCAACGCTTGTTGGGAGCGCGTCTTGGGCCGCCGGAAAATCCGGGCAGGCGCTTTCGGTTTCTGGAAGCTCGAGGGCGGCAGTGCAGGGAGACATCATAGGCACGGGGCCTGCAACGATTTGCGCGTGGATAAACCCTTCAACACTAGCCTATCTCCACTCAATTATTTCAACCATCGCATTCCAGATGCAGGCGTATAATACCGGAAGCGGGAGCAGTTATAGCATTTATCTAAATAACAACCAGGCCATTTGGCAGAACTCCGCGACTTCGGCTGGCGGAATATCCCCTGGGCAATGGACACATGTGTGCGCTGTAAGGCAGAGCAGCGGGAATACCACGTTCTATGTGAACGGCGTGCAATCTGGAACACCAAACAAATTCGCGGGAACGCCCGTAGATAATTACGGCGGCGTCCCCCTCACACAAACAGCGATTGGGGCGGACCCGAATGGCAACAGCGCATTCACAGGCAGCATCGATGAGGTTCGCATCTATAACAGGGAGCTTTCAGCGCAGGAAGTTCAGGACATGTATACGGGCACTGTTTCCGTTCCCGACACGCAGGCACCGAGCACCCCGACAGGGCTTAACGCAACCGCAACAGCGCAAAACCAAATTGATATTTCATGGAACGATTCAACTGACAATATAGCGGTGACTGGATACAAAATATACCGGAACGGAACGCAGGTTGGAACATCCACTTCGACAACATACAGCGACACAGGGCTTAGCTCAAACACAACATACAACTACAAAGTAGCGGCAAACGATGCCGCCGGCAACACATCCGCACAATCAACGCAGGCAAGCGCAACAACTTTTGCGCCAGACACCCAAGCCCCAACAACGCCAACAGGACTTAGCGCAAGCGCGGTTTCATCCTCACAAATAAATCTTTCATGGAACCCATCATCCGACAACGTCATTGTAACCGGATACAAAATATACAGGGGCGGAACACAAATCGGAACATCGACATCCACTTCATACACAGACTCCGGACTTTTGGCAAACACATCATATTCATTTACAGTTGCCGCAAATGACGCCGCAGGAAACACAAGCGCGCAATCGGCAAGCGCGAGCGCGACCACGCAGCAGGCGCAGCAGCAAACAGGCGCGCTAATACCAGCGGACAGGCTTGTTAGCTGGACACCCGGAACAAATGTCGGAGTCCTGGGAGGAATACCAACAAACAGGACAAAGTGCGCAACAACGCAGTGCCAGGCACTTGAGAACGCATCCGCAGCTTACAAGAACGGTTCAACTGAAGCAACAACACTTATCCAACAGGCAATTGATTCAGCGCCGGAAAACACTTATGTTTACATACCCGCAGGAACATGGATGAGTTATGGCAATAGCGTGGTAAGGTACCACAATAATATTACAATTCGCGGAAGCGGAGAGGGCACTATAATTGATCTTCGCGGCACGGGAAAGGCATTTTATGTGGGCGATCAGGGCGTAACATACCAGTGGCCATATCCATCGAGCAATAATACAATTACTTCCGGTTTTTCCAAGGGCACTACGCAAATAACCATTGGTGATGCAAGTCCATTCCCAGTAGGAGAAATAATACAAATTAAGCAGGACAATGACCCCAATTTGCCGGTTGTCTATGTCAGCGGCAATGTAAGCGTGCGCACACAAAAATCGCGCATTGTAAGCAAAAGCGGAAACACTCTCACTATTTTCCCCGGATTGTATTGGGATTATTCACCATCGCTGAACCCAAAAGTGAATGTGAGCCAGTACCCGAACTATCAGGTTGATGGCGTTGGCCTTGAAGATATGAGAATAGATGCAACTAACGCTGACTCGGCGTTTGTTGTCGTTTTTGAACGAACCTATGGAAGCTGGATAAAAAACGTCCATACGATAAAGGCAAAAAATTACCATGTATATTTTAAGGACTGCCTCAATTGTGAATTGCGGCACAGCAATCTTGACCAAATCAAGAATGCGGGGACAAATGGGGCGGGGCTTTTGGTCGAAGGCACGAGCGCAAGCCTTTTTGAGGACAATATTATTTACAAATCATTTCCGCTTATAGAAGTGAATTATGGCTCTTCAGGAAATGTTTTCGCATACAACTTCCTTGAGGACAGCGCGATATTTGGAATAATAGGGAAGGCAATAGTGAGCAATCATGGGCCCCACAACAGCTTCAACCTCTATGAAGGAAACATTGCCTCGAACCTGCAATCTGATGGGTACTTTGGCAGCAACTCACATGACACGGTTTTTCGGAACTGGTTCCACGGAACTGCGCCAGGAGGCATCACGGGCTGGACACTGAACCTAAACAGGTTCACAAGGGCATATTCCGTTATCGGAAATGTATTTGGAAAAATTGGCGTAGTTGATGCGGATAATAGATTCGGCTACCCAAACATTGGAAATTTTGATTACACCGGAACCGCGCAGGCAAGCGTTGGCGACTGGTGGGATGATTGGGGGACGTATCCTGGGCAAAACGGGTTCCAGGAAATGGACCTTGATGTTGAGCCAACTACAATACAAAAAGGAAATTATCTGTTGCCAGATGGCATACCTGCAGCGCAATCGCTTGGCTCAACAACGCTTCCAAATTCGCTTTACCTTTCCTCAAAGCCCGCGTGGTTTGGAAGCCTATCATGGCCGGCAATCAACCCAAGCAGCCCGAGCCAGAACTTCCAGGCAATACCCGCGGGATACCGCTACTTCAACAACGGCTCAGACCCGCCAGGAATCGGAACAACACCAACCTGTACTTCGTTCACTTACTCTGCATGGGGAGTGTGCACTGCTGGCACGCAGGCGCGCACTGTGCTCACGAGCTCTCCTAGCGGGTGTGTTGGCGGAACTCCGGTCACGACGCAGTCTTGTACTGTTGCAAATAATCCGCCCACGGCTTCAATTACAAGCCCCGCGAACAACACAACACTCCCCTCACCTCCGAGCGTCATAATCTTTGCAAGCGCAAGCGATAGTGATGGAGCGGTTTCAAAGGTTGAATTCTTCAACGGAGCTGCGCTCATAGCAACACTAACACTCCCGCCCTACACAACAACACTAACAGCCCCCACAGCAGGAACATACACATTCACAGCAAAAGCAACAGACAATCTCGGGGCAACAACAACCTCAAGCACAGTAACACTCACAATCACACAGGATACAACTGCGCCAGTGATTAGCAACGGGCAGCCAACAGGGACACTGCCTTCAACGATTACACAAACAACACTCTCAATCAACACAAACGAACCAGCAAACTGCAAATACACAACAATCCAAAACACAACCTACAACGCAATGGGACTCACACTAACCCCAAACACGCCAATCTCAACAACACACACAGCAACAATAACCGGACTACAACCATCAAGAACATACACATACTACACACGCTGCGCGGATACCGCAGGCAATGCAAACAATTCCGATTACACAATCACATTCTCAACAGCAGCACCCTCACCCGTGAACGGCTCATGTGGAGCAACAAATAACGCCTGCACACAA
>Ga0209542_10000369_pt1 | contig 110339 bp, 100 predicted proteins | sample RifCSPhighO2_01_FD_184028 | JGI IMG/M metagenome (GOLD analysis project Ga0209542, IMG submission 184028) | Soil microbial communities from Rifle, Colorado - Rifle CSP2_plank highO2_0.1 (SPAdes) (version 2) | ecosystem: Environmental > Terrestrial > Deep subsurface > Rock core/Sediment ...
TCATCGTAGGAAAGAAGCTTTGACATATATTGTGTCCATGGGTTAATTGAATAAGAGTTATTCTATTATTCCATTTACACAAAGTATTTTACAGACTCCTCGAACATGATGTCCGAGTTGACCCAGTCGTAGTGGCCCGCTTCAATCATCTCCGCGAGCGTGCGATCCGAAACCGTCACGGAGTAACTGGCCGTTTCGACTGCGCCCGGCCGGGCGGCAATGAGCAACTTAGCGATGTCTGTCGCCAGTTGCTTGTTTTTGAGAATCGCACGGACATCTTCGTCCGTGCCGCCCTGGGTGAGAACCGCATTCGCGATTGCTTTCGCAATCTCGTGCCAACTCCCCTCCCAACTGAGAAGATCACTCTTTGGACGAGCCATTGAGTTTTCTCCTTTCACACTAGTAGCTTACCGCTTGTTCAGACACCATGCCCAAACCTACGGCTTACCAGTTAAAGGAACACATTGGCCGATCTTTATACCATGAAATAACCTTAAATGTCAAATAGGCTTGACAACCCGCTCCTTAAAATTTGCCTTTGACAACTGACTTTTTTCTCGATATTCTTATACATAAGGAAGGGCACAATTGAGAAAATTATATTTTATTTTCAGTCCCCTGAGCTAAGTCGAAGGGGATTTTTATTTTTTAATATTTTGTTACGCTATGATACAAGGAGGAAATAATTTTGCGTTTATTGACAGTCAAAATTTAAATAAGACCATAGAAAATCAAGGTTGGATCTTGGACTATGAACGGTTTTTTGTATATTTGAAAGAAAAATATCAAGTAAAGAAAGCTTTTCTCTTTTTTGGATATATTCCAAAATATGAAAGTTTGTATAATTATCTCAGACAATGTGGGTATATTTTAATTTTTAAACCAGTTTTACCGTACTCCCACACACCCATTAAAGGAAACATTGATGCGGAATTAGTGTTGCACACAATGATTGTTTATGACAAATTTGATCAGGCTGTTATTGTAACTGGAGATGGTGACTTTTATTGTTTGGTAGATTATTTGCAACACAAAAATAAATTATTACGCTTGTTGATCCCAGACGCACATCGTTATTCTGGATTATTAAAAATATTCTCTGAAAAAATTGATTTTATGAATAGAATGAGACAAGCACTCGAATACAAAAAAGCCCACAAATAGTGGGCTTTTTTGTAAGAGTCAATTACATATAGACGGAACCATATGAACCTACTCTCGTAGTAAATGTAACTAAGTTCAGTTTATCACAGCCAAAAACAGCTGTCAATAAAAAATGTGAAATTAAAAATTTAACTGGCTAATATCTTAACAATAGTCTGGCGAATTTTATTTTGATCAACAATTTCCTGAATACCTGATTCCATATTGCGCACCAACACTGTCCCATCCTGGACTTCCTTTTGACCAAGAATTAACGTGTGAGTCGCATTATATTTATTGGCCAATTCCAATTGCGCTTTGAGCGATGACTTGGCCAAATTATGGCGAACGACAATGCCATTTTGCCGTAATTCTTCAATTGTTTTCAATACTCGTCGTCGCGCCTGTTCACCCAAATGAGCAAAAAATATTATTGGCTTGCTGGATATTTTTTGCGGTTCAAGGTTAGGCAAAGCCTGCACTGCGTGCATCACTCGCTCCATACCAATCGCAAAACCGGAGGCTGGTGTTGGTTGTCCGCCCAATTGTTCAATCAATAAATCATATCGTCCACCACCACCAAGCGCGCTCTGGGCGGTTTCATTGTGTTTATCTTCAAATAATTCAAATACCGTATGCGTATAATAATCCAATCCGCGCACCAAAGTTGGCGTCAGAACATAGGGAATGGCCAGCTCATCCAAATATTCCAGCACACTCATAAAAAATGTTTTGGAAGTTTCCGATAACCAATCAACGATTTGCGGTGCTTCGGCCACAACTGCCGAGCATCCATCCACTTTACAATCCAAAACGCGCAACGGATTTTTTAATAAACGTTTTTTGCAATCATCGCACAAATAACCGCGTTTGCCACGCAAAAATCCGGTTAACTCAACCAAATAATTGGCACGATCGGTTGGAGTTCCCAGAGAATTGATACGCACCGTAACAGTCAAACCCAAATCACGCAAATAATTATAGGCGACCGCGATTAATTCAGCGTCAATAACCGGAGCGGATTCACCAATGGTTTCACAATCAAACTGATGAAATTCGCGATAACGACCGGCTTGCGGACGATCGTAGCGAAACAGTGGTCCAATATTCCACAACTTAACCGGCTGAGACAAAGTTTGCATGCCTTGCATAATATAACTGCGCGCCACACTCGCAGTCATTTCCGGACGAAGACAAATTTTACCGCCATCACGATCTTCAAAAGCGTACATTTCTTTGTCAATCACATCAGTTCCTCGTCCAAGCGAACGAACAAATAATGAAGTTGCTTCAACGACAGGTGTTTCAAAATAATGAAAATCATACGCCGTGGCAATATCAATCGCAGTTTGCGTCATGCGCAACCACAAATCACCTTGTGGCGGTATAATATCCTTCATACCTCGCACCAAATTCAACGCCACAGCCGGCTTGACCGGCAAAACAGGTTTGCTCACTGATTTGGTTTTAGCCAGCGTAACTTTGACCGATTTCTTTTTTGCTTCTTTTTTGATTAACATAGTGAACAACAATTAATTACAAATTATAACTGGGTCGAGAAAAAGTACTGACACGAGAAAATGGCCAGCCACGCACCCATACTCGGCCAACAACATCATCACGATCAATTGCCCCAAATCGCCGTGAATCAAAACTGGCATCACGATTATCTCCCATCACAAAAAATTGATCATTGCCCAATGTGATAGTCACTGATCCGGGCGTGGCTTCGGTCAAATATCCTTCGGGCAAAACCATTCCTTGCGGATGAGCTTCATTATATATCACAACTTTATTTCCATCGACCTTAATTCGTTCGCCGGGCAAACCAATTATGCGTTTTAAATAATAATCATCGGATGGGCGATAATGAAGCACAATCACATCCCCACGACTAGGCTCGTGAAAACGATACGAAAGTTCATCAATAATCAAATAATCACGTTCTTCAAAAGTCGGTTCCATTGACTGTCCTTTGACATAGAACGGCTTAAACAAAAAATAACGAACAAAACCAATCGTAATGCCGGCCAAAACCGCGATTTTTATAAATTCCAAAAGCAAAATTCCCAATTTTCCAATAAATCCGGGTTCATGGATTTGAGGCGGCTCTTCATTGATCGTATCCAAAATTGGTGATTGGTCTATCATAAAATAAGAAAAAATAGTACCAGCTCACTATACTGGTCTTTGCAGGAAAAAGCAAGAGCTGTGATACAATACAATCATTATAATTTATGGATATCACCAAGCTATACCAAACTCAGGTTTCCCTCACTGAATGGCTGGAAAAAATTGGCCATCCCGATACCGCCGCGATGAGAATTGAAGACAATAACAAGCGCGAACGACTCAAAATAATTAAACAGATAATTGATCTGCCATTTGATGAGCCCACGCAATTTTCCGCGCGCGAAGTGGCGGATCAGAGTCCCGGATTTCAAGAATTTTTAAAAATGCGCGGACATGAACTCTGTGCTCTGCGCTTGATTCCGCTTAAATCTGATTTGCCGAAATTGCGCATGCGCGGCCAATCTGTTCGTGATGTTTTGGTTTGGTTTGCCGAGCAAAAAATTGATCCGAATAATTACAAAGCGGATTTTGTGCCGCATACGGATGAAAATAAATGGTCAACAATTTTTGTGGTTAATGAGAATGGTATTTTTGGGGAAATTATTCGAGGCGGACATCATCAGCTGACTCAAGGATTTTATACTGACCATCAACCAGTCGCGTTTTCATTTGATTGGAATGAATGGCACTGTGATACTGATGACTCTGATAACAGGGAAGCACTTGAACATCTGCGCGCGATTACTGATTATTTAAAAGTGACTGAAAAAGCCAAGCAAAAATTATTGGACGAAAAATTAAACGCTGAATTTGCCCATGATTATTTGCTCGGTTATTTTGAAACGGTTACGACTGATGAATTCGGCATTTGGTTTATTGATTACAATCGTATTTTGGGAAAAATGTATGATGATTTTTCTGTGGCGCAGTCTACACAAACCACAACCAAGATCATATCCCAGCAAACCATTTCCGGCCAAATTGGTAATCCCGGAATAGTGCGAGGAAAAGTACGAATTGTGGAATTGGAAAACATTGCGACTACTGATTTTAAGGAAAATGAAATTTTGGTTTGCGACATGACTACGCCGGAATACATTTCTTTAATGCAAAAATCCGCCGGAGTAATCACTAACCGTGGCGGAATTTTGTCGCACGCGGCGATTGTTTGCCGCGAACTGAAAAAACCATGTTTGGTCGGGACGAAAAATGCTACTGCAATTTTGAAAACCGGGGATGAAATTGAATTGGATGCGAATAAAAATATAATCAAAAACTCATAAAACCAACTGTACTGCCCTGATTCTATCCTACATGATCTCGGAATTCTTCTTCAGTACAGATGTTTGAAACAACCAATTTATCCATAAATGCTTTCACAATATATTTATTGACAGTATTGTGTTTGAAAGGAATTGGAAACGGTCGATCCCAAAAATTATACTTAACTATAATCTGGTGCTTACCACCGGCTTTGATCGTCATATGAGGTTTCTGACTCAACCAATTAAGTAACTTCAGCAACTTTCTTCGTTTCACATCAGTAAATTCTCCCATACACAATTATGCAGTTGCCAACTCATTCTGCCAACTCATTTGAGATTTTTTATACACCACGTTACCAAGTTGTTCAAATTGTTTTTGGGTAGGTTTAAACTTCCTTGATTCAAGAAGACTAAAATAAGATATAGGGATATTATAGACTGAAAATAACGCATCGTTCACCATATCAACAAACTCTTCGGCAGATTCTCCTTGAGTCATGAATTCATTACCATCGGCCATTATTTTTCCAACAATGAATTTGCCGTCTCGTGTCCATTCAACTTGAATCTCTTTCGGTAATTTATTAAAATAAGCAATAAAAGCTTCTTGGGAAAGGTGGCAATGTTTTTGTGCCTGAAAAAAATTGATAATTTTTTCCTTAGCAAGTTTTAATTGAAGCATAGATATAAATAACTACATAATTATATAAATGAAGTATACTAGAAATTCTAAATTTCTGCAAGAACTAAAAAAATCCTCCGACAATGGGAATTTTTTATTTTCCTTAATCTTTCCATCTGGGTGGGCGTGGATGGAGTCGAACCATCGACCTTTACATTATCAGTGTAACGCTCTAACCAACTGAGCTACACGCCCATTAAAATATCCACTGGTGGGTCTGGGCCGATTTGAACGGCCGGCCTTCGCGATGTCGACGCGACGCTCTAACCAACTGAGCTACAAACCCCTAACCCGCCCTGATTTTTTTTCAGAGCGGGTCTTAAACTAAAATTCAGTGATAATATTTATAAAACCAAATCATCAATCCCATCAATCGCACTCGTGTCAACATCGCCTGATGGAACTGATGAAGCAGGACTGGCAACCGAAGCATTATTTTCTGGACGCATAGAGCGCGGACCGCGACTGCCAATGGGCTCATTAATTTTCAAATTAACACTGGCGTTATTTTTGGCGCCAACAACGCGGAGTAACATGCGGATGGAACGAACGGTTTGACCTTGACGACCGATGACATAACCAATATCAGTCGGGGCAACATCAAGCGTAATAAGTACGCCGCGTTCGTCCACAGTTCTGGTTGATTTGACCGCGTCCGGATTGTTAACAATCGCTTTGACGACGAACTCTAAAAACTGTTGATCCTGGTGCATATCTGACATATCGTTCTACTTAACTAAATGAGTAAAATGAAGCAAACGCATTCCAAAAGAATTGCTTTTGTTCACGGATTAGAATACCAAAAAAAAATCCTCTCGTCAAGAAAGGATTTTTTACATATACGACTCAATTAAGCTTGGACAATTTCTTTAACTTCAGAAATAACTTCGGCCACTGATTCAACTTCAACCGGTTCTGCTGATTTTGGTTCGGCTGTTTTTGTGGCAGTTGCTTCGGCTTTGGCTTTTTTATCGGCTTTGGCTTTGTTTAATTTTGCCGTCCGTTTTTTGGAAAAGAAAACTGAACGCTTTTTATCGCCCTTGACAATTCCCGCATTAATCAACAAATTGTTTACGGTTGGTGACATTTGCGCGCCGACTGACAACCAATATTCAATGCGTTCTTTTTTTAAATTAATGACTTTGGTTTTTTGAATCGGATCATACTGACCCAAAATTTCAATCTGGCCGGACTGGGTATCTTTATGTTTGGGAGAGACAATCAAACGATATGACGGTCGTTTGGTTTTTCCCATTCTTTGCAAGCGTAGAACCAACATAGCACAAATGACTAAAATTCAATTAAAAGTTAACGAGAGTTTGTGACGGATAACGGGGGCAGTGTACCGAAGTAATCTAGATATGTCAAGAGGTAGCCTGTAGTTTAACACTCAACAACTTGCTCACTCCATCCGCACCCATAGTAACGCCATATAGCACATCTGCCGCGTGCATAGTGGCGCGATTGTGAGTAATGAGGATAAATTGGGATTGGGTGGCCAGTTCATGCAAAATAGTATTGAAACGAATCGTGTTCGCTTCGTCGAGCGCGGCTTCCACTTCATCCAAAAATACAAAGGGCGGCGGATTGGTGTGCAAAATTGCGGACACGAGCGCGATTGAAGTGAGTGTCCGCTCTCCTCCCGACAACGCGGCAATGTTTTTTATTTTTTTGCCAGGAGGAATTGCCACCACATCAATGCCCATGAGAATTTTAGTTTTTTTCTTAAACGGATTTTCTGATTCTATTTCTTCATTTTTTGCGCCATCTGCATTTTCCATTTCCGAATTTTCCGCTTCTTCACCATATACTTCCACCAAATCCGCTTTGCCGCCATCAAATAAAAGCGCAAAATACCGCGCGAATTCTTGGCGAATTTTACTGAACGCGGCGGAATGCTTCTTCTTCATCACTGAATCCAATTCCGTAATTAAAGTTTCAATGTCAGTCGTCGCTTTATTTAAATCAGACAATTGGCCGGATAAATTATCATAGCGTGTTTGGGTTTCTTCATATTCTTTTAACACTTCTTCATCAATGCCGCCAATCAAACTTAAACGATATTTTAATTTGGCAATTTCATTTTTTATTATTTCCCATTGTTCCGCTTCGTATATTTGACTCTGATTGGTTTGCCACAAAGCCGGCGACTGTTTTAATTCCGAGTAACCATCGCTCGCCAGATCTTCGCGCCGTGTTTCCAATTTAACCAATTCCATTTGTTCGGCATTTTTCTGAGCAGTCGTGTCATTCAAGCGCGATTGCGATTTTTGCATAATATCTTGCAACGCGAAGATGCGTTGCCGTTTTTCTTCTTCCACGCGATTGAGAGCACCCATTTGTTCCCGCACAGTCGTAATTTTTTTCTCCAAAGAAATTATTTTTTGCACAATCTGTTCACGTTCTTCGGTTAATTCAGCAGTAAAAACCGTATATTCTTTTTCATTCATAGTTGAAAGTGAACGTTCTGATTCCAAATTTGCCAATTCAACGGACAAAGCAGTTTGCGTGTCTTGCGCGAAGCGAAATTTTTCCACTAAAGTTCGCTCTAATACTTGCGCTTCGCTCACACTTTTGTGCGTTTCGCGTTCATTCCTTTCCAACTCAGTTAATCTAGCTCGCGTTTCGGTTAACTCATGTTCAATATTATCCATTGAAGCCGCGACGGTTGGCCGACCCAGAGTAAAGTGCAAACCGGAATTGGTCAAACGACGATATCCGCCTTTCATGGAACCATTCATTTCCAAAACATCGCCGGACAAAGTTACCATGCGTAAACGACCAATGCCCAAGTCGCGCGCCACGACAATGGAATCCACAATCAGAGTGGCCCCAAAAACAAAAGAAAAAATATCCGCTAATTCCGATCCAAAATGAACCAAATTGACTGCCAAGCCATGAACTCCTTTGCGTTGCAGGTAATCGGACAAATCATGGGGAATCGGACGCGATCTAATTTTATTTAATGGTAAAAATGTGGCCACGCCCAGTTGGCGTTCTTTTAAAAAATTAATACAAGCTTCGGCCACGCCATCGTGCTCTACAACAATGGAGGATAATTGACTGCCGGCCGCCACTTCCAAAGCTAAACGAAATTTTTCTTCCACACTCGCCAGCTGAGCGACCAAGCCATGGACAACACCATTGAATTGATGGCGCGCGCGCAAAATTTCTTCGGCCGAACGCAAACCGGAAAAAGAAACTTCATGATCAGCTTGACGCGCGTCAAACCAATGTTTTTCCAAACGACTGACTTGAGCCAAAACTTCCGCTCGATCATGCATTATTTTTTCCACCAATAATTCCGTTCGTTGACGATCATCTCGCGCCACGACCAATGTATGCTCCAACCGATTTGATTCGAGCGACAACTCGCTCGCTCGCGTTGTGAGCGTGGCAATTTTTTCTTCCAGCCAAGCCACGTTTTGTTTGCCGACTTTGGAATATTCCGTATGTAAACGTCCGGTAATAATTGATTCTTGCCGCTCGATTTCAATTTTTTCTTTGGTTAAATTTTGGTATTCACGTTCCAACTCATTAAATTGTTCTTGGCGCGACGCGCTTTTGGCCAATATTGCCAATTCCGTTTGAATTCCCAGCAAATTTTTTTCCTGCGTCTGATATTCATTGTCCAAGGCGGTCATGGCCACCCGTCGCGTTTCAATATCCGCACTCAAATGTTCATACACGCTAGCATAATAATCAGTTAGCAGACGGACTAATTCAGCCTCAACTTCTTGCCGTTCGGTTAATTTTTTAGCCTGCCGCTTCAACGTTTTTAAATGCGGTTCAATTTCCGCGAGCAGTAGTTCCGCTTGCGTAATATTTTCTTTGGTGCGACACAATTTTAAATAACTTTGATGTCGCTTAATTTGAAATTCTTTAATCCCAACTGCTTCGTCAAAAAAACTTTTTCGTTCGCTCGCGCTCTGCAATAAAAGTCGATCAATCATGCCCTGACCGATAACACCGTATGAACCATGTCCAAATTGCGCTTGCGCCAACAACAATTGCAGATCCAGCAAGCGCACTTGATTGCCATTAATGAGATATTCACTTTCACCACTCCGATATACGCGGCGAGTAATTATTAATTCTTCATATTCAATCGCGGCACGCTGATCATGATTATCCAGCACCATGGAAACACTGGCCACGCTCAAATGGCCACGATGTTCAGACCCGCTAAAAATAATATCTTCGCTGGTTTTGCCGCGCAATTGTTTTATGCTTTGTTCGCCCAAAACCCAGCGGACGGCATCAGCGACATTGCTTTTGCCACTCCCATTTGGCCCCACAATCGCGGTAATGCTAAAATGACCGCTGGCAGGCGGATTAAATTCCAAAACCGTGGAATTCGCGAATGATTTAAAACCGGAGATTTCCAGCTTTTTCAAATACATATTTTGAAAAAAGTATAACACTGTTGACAAAGGCGAGCAATGGCGATATGATGTGGAGCTTTGTCCTCCAAGTTCTAAACGCTATATGAAAGAACGAATTGCTCACGAAATTTATCGCCGACTTTTGGCCAGCACGAACGTGCTTATTTTGCCGCATCAGCGTCCGGACGGCGATGCCATGGGAGCGGCCACGGCGCTCGCGACTTTTTTGGATAATCATAAAATTGGCTGGCAAATTTGGTGCAAAACTCCGCCTCCATCTGGACTGTTATTTTTGCCGCACGCGAAAAAAGTGCAAACCGATCCGGAATTATGGCAACACGAAAAATTTGACACGATTGTGGCGGTTGATTCCGGCGACTTGGTTTATAATGGTTCAGCCGAATATCTTGCCCGACTTCCTTACCATCCCACAATTATTAATATTGATCATCATCCGACCAATAAAAATTATGGTGACATGAATTTGGTGATCCCGACCGCTTCTTCCACCAATGAAATTTTGTATACTTTTTTCTTGGTCAATCGCGAACCGATTACCATGCCCATGGCCACATCACTGATGACTGGTCTTTTAACCGATACGGGAATATTTACTAATTCTGCGACCAGTAAACGCGCGTTATCGGTTGGCAGTGAATTGATTGGTCGCGGCGCGGACTTTCGCCTCATTAAACAAGAAGTGATCACGGATAAATCAGTCGCGGGTTTGCGTTTGTGGGGATTGGTGATGAGCCGATTGGCTTTGCATGAACCCACTGGCATTGTTCATACCTATGTTACGCATCAAGATTTGAAAAATTTTGCGGCGACCGAAGAAGATGCGGATGGCATTGCCAATTTTTTGAATTTTTTAGAAGAAGGACAAGCCTCCATGGTACTAAAAGCACACGCTGATGGCACAATCAAAGGCAGTTTTCGCACCACTAAAAATAACGTGGATGTTTCGGCGTGGGCGCAATTATTCGGCGGCGGCGGACACATCAAAGCCGCGGGATTTTCCGTGGAGGGACCGATTGAACGCGCGATTGAACATATTTTGGAGACGATTGCAAAACATAAAAATTCGACTACCATATAATAAATAATTCGTGCTCATCCCATTCTATTTCCGGTTGTCAATTCTTCCTAAAAATGGTACGCTAAAAATGATTTGGACTAATGGAAAAATATGGAAATTACCAAAAATCCCACGATTAAAGGACTGTTGGAAAAAATAAAAAAATACGCGCCCAACGCTGACTTGGACGTAATTCGTTTGGCCTATGATTTCGCGGCCGAGGCGCACCAAGGTCAAACGCGTAAATCCGGCGAGCCATATATTATTCATCCGTTATCTGCGGCGCACTATTTGGCTGATTCCAAAATTGATCCCACCATTATCGCGGCTACGCTTCTGCATGATGTACCCGAAGACACCACAGTAACATTGGAAGATATTCAAAAAAATTTTGGCAGTGAAATCGCCGGTCTGGTGCGCGGCATTACCAAACTGGGAAAATTAAAATATCGCGGCGTGGAACGCTACATTGAAAATTTGCGCAAAATGTTCATTGCCATGGCCGAGGATGTGCGCGTCATGATTATGAAATTCGCGGATAGAATTCATAATCTAAATACACTGGAACATCTGCCTCCGCAAAAACGCTATCGCATCGCGCTGGAAAGTTTGGAAATTTACGCGCCGATCGCCAATCGTTTGGGAATGGATGATATGAAAGGCGAGCTGGAAGATTTGTCATTTCAATATGTCTATCCCAAAGAATATCAGCGCGTCAAAGCCATCCGCGATGAAAAATTAGCCGGGAAAGAAAGTTACTTTGAAAAAATCATTGGGAAAACTAAAAATCAATTACAGCAAGCCGGAGTCAAAACAGTCAATGTCTACGGACGCAGTAAACGCTTGTACAGTTTGTATCAAAAATTAATCCGCAAAGACAATGAAATCACTAATGTGTATGACACGTTCGCGATTCGCATTATCGTGCCAACTGTGGCTGACTGCTACGCTTCTTTGGGGATTTTGCACACACTTTGGAAGCCATTAAAGGGACGAATCAAAGACTATATTTCGCAACCAAAACCAAATGGCTATCAATCTTTGCACACCACTGTTTTCAGTGAAGGCGGAGAAATCGTGGAATTTCAAATCCGCACGCAAAAAATGCACGACGAAGCGGAATATGGCGTGGCCGCGCATTGGCATTACGATGAATTTGGCTCGCGCTTGCCCAAACGAGAAATCAAATGGGCCAAAGAATTGGCGGAAATTCAAAAAGATATATTAAACAAATTGTCTGATTTGGAAGAAATGAAAGTGGATTTTTTGCAAACCAGAATTTTTGTTTTTACGCCCAAAGGCGATGTGATTGATTTGCCCGAAGGCGCCACTGCCGTTGATTTTGCCTATCACATTCACAGTGATGTGGGCGACAAATGCACGGGAGTTATGATTAATGACAAAATGGGAAAACTGGACAGTGAATTAAAAAATGGTGATGTGGTGGAAGTTATTACGGATAAAAATCGCAAAGGGCCGAGTCAAGATTGGCTACAATTTGTCAAAACTCACACGGCGAAAACGCAAATAAAAAGTAATATAAAGGAACAAAATAATTCCACGATCAGCAAACTTTTGAAAGCCATGTTGCCCAGAAAATAATGAGCTTTATTTATCGCTTATTATTATGTTCCCATCTCATCAACCAATCGGCGCAATTCTTCGCGACTGGTAAATTGAATTTCAATCGTGCCATGATCGCCGCGCGGACGAATAATCACTTTGGCTCCGAGACGTTTGCTAATCATATCTTCAAACATATTAACATTGGGATCGCGACGCACCGAACCTTTGCGCGAAGCCGGACCATGCGCTGCGACCGCATGTTCCACGTCACGAACCGTTGTGCCTTGAGTCAAAAGACTATGAAAAACATTCAGTTGTTCTTTGGTACTTTTTAAACTTAATAATGCACGCGCTTTGCCCGTGGATAATTGGCCATCCATAAGCGCGCGTTGAATTTCTTCGGGCAATTCCAGTAAACGAATCGTATTCGCGATTACTGGCCGACTTTTGCCCACTTGGTCAGCCACTTCTTGTTGCGTCAAATTAAATTCATCAATCAAACGCTTAAACGCAAAAGCTTCTTCAATCGGATTCAAATCTTGCCGTTGAATATTTTCAATTAAAGCCAGCTCCAATTTTTCCTGATCAGTGGCAGTCCGCACAATCGCGGGCACTGTTGCCAAGCCGGCAATTTGCGAAGCGCGAAACCGACGTTCGCCGGCAATCAGTTCATATCCGCCATCAGCGCGTTCGGTCACAGTAATCGGCTGCAAAACTCCATGCTTTTTAATTGATCCCACCAAATCTTCCAAATCCGCATGCGAAAAAATTCGCCGCGGCTGTTCGGGATTCGGAACAATTTCCGTGAGTGGAATTTGCCAGATACGATCCGTATTATTATGCGCGGAAGAATCGCGCATAGTTTGCCGCGCGTTTGGGATGAGTGAATCAAGACCTTTTCCTAGTGCCATATTTCGCATTCAGTATAAATAAAAAAAATTAGTCAATCCCATGTTTATCCGCGATTTCTCTGACCAAACGTTCATAGGCATGAGCGCCTTTGCCACTTGGTTCATAATGAAAAATTGATTTTCCAAAACTGGGCGCTTCGGCCAAACGCACTGTCCGCGGAATCACCGAACGAAAAATCGTATTGGGAAAATATTTATACAATTCGCGCATAACTTCTTCGGACAAGCGCGTGCGTTTATCAAACATCGTAATGACCGCGCCCAAAATTTCCAATTCAGGTTTAATGTGATTTTGCACCAAACCAATCGTTTCCAACAATTGCCCCAAACCTTCAAGCGCATAATATTCGGCCTGAACCGGAATCAACAATTCATTGGCCGCGGCCAAACTATTAATGGTCAAAAGTCCCAATGATGGCGGACAATCGATGATAATATAATCATAAGCATGATGAACTTCGGACAACAAATCACTCAGTCGATGTTCACGCCGCTCAACGGTTACCAATTCAACATTTGCTCCGGCCAAATGCGGTGTGGCCGGCGCCACGCGCAAACCAGGATGTGAGGTGTGGAGTACAATATCGTGTAGTCGTTTTTGTTGGGAAAGCGCTTCGTAAATTCCATATTGAACACGATCTTTGGTCAAACCAAGTCCACTCGAAGCATTAGCTTGCGGATCCATATCCACCAACAAAACATTTTTTCCCATGTCTGCCAAGCCAGCCGCAACATTAATAGCCGTAGTGGTTTTGCCCACTCCGCCTTTTTGATTTACCACAGAAATAATTTTTGTCATAGTTCGGCAATTCGACAAGCTCATTGTAAACAAGCTCACTATAAATATCTCGATAAAAACTCGGTATAAATACTGAAAATAGTATAACAAATAATTGACAGGAGCACCACGGTTTGCTACAGTACGGAAGTTAAAAATATGCCGCGATGGCGGAATTGGTAGACGCAACGGACTCAAAATCCGTCGATCGCAAGGTCATGAGAGTTCGATTCTCTCTCGCGGCACACATAAAACTAAAAACCTACTTTTGTTTTTGTAACATCCTTAAAGCGTCTTCTTTGTATTTAAGAATATTTTCCAGATAATGAGGATTATTATTCCTCCATCTTCTTCCATTATAAAAAGAAGCAGTGTCTTCATTAAAATCAAGCAATTGAGTCAGCTCATTAACAAGCTGACTGGTCATTTTGTTAGTCATTTCTGACAAATCAAAATTTGAATAACGCGACATTTCACCAAGTTTTTCAATCATAAACGCCAAACATAATTCCGCGCCATTTTGCGGATGATACAACTGACCTTCTGTTCTTTTCAAACCACGACGCGCGCGCAAACCTGGCCCAACCATAAGAACATGGAAAAGTGAAAATGAAAAAGCAGAATGTCCTGGTTCATACCGATGCATTTCAAATTGACCAATCGGCGCGCCGCCTGATTCTTGTTTGGCAAAAGCAATCATGGCCGCCACAATATCTATATCAGTCTGTCCCGCACGAAGTTGTTGAATGAATTTTCCATATTTAGGATGTTCGGAAAGATGGCGCAAAGCACGCAGTGCGTGCTCGGCAAACACTTCATCGGAAATTTCTCTATCTTTATTTTCCATTGGGATAGGGATATACATGTTTGTTCTAAGTGATCTTTCCGGAATATTGAAAGATTTAATTTTTGCAGTTTGGTTTTCCAAATATTCAAATCCTCTAATTGCCAAAAGTTTTAAACGTATATAATCAATTGTATCCCCTTGTTGAACTATATAAAATTTCAGCCCAATGTCGTCAAATATTCTGACTCCGGGCGCAATCGTCTTTGTTCGTTCCGCTTTATCAGTCGTTTCAAAATTACCATCAGGAAAATCAATAAAATATTCAGGCGAACTTGTATCTATCAGCTCCATACCACCTTCTTCTTCTGAAGAACCAAATCTTTCTACCAAAAATTTTCCTAAAGTAGCTGCGCCGAGCACAGCGCCACCTATACCAAAAATTTCACGTCGAGTAAATTTTGGTCTTTGACCCGGAGGAGTTTCACTAAATGATGGATCGTTTCCTGGATTTTCCGAATTCATAAAATTTTTGGATGCTTAAGGTTAATGTTTATAATTATACCATATTATTTCCACTCATAACTCCGATAAACCCACTTGGCCAATTCTCGCGCTTCCACAAAACGTGCATCATTAGTGACCGCGCCCAGGACAACAATATCAACAACATGGCTAGTTGATGAAGTCACTTGGAAAGCAAAATTATAATCAGATTCGGGAATGGAGCCGGTTTTGCCGCCACGAATATTCAAACCATGTTTGGGAATAATGCCACTGACCAACCAATCTGTGGTTTTTAATGTTTTAGCGAATCTATTATCAACGGTTGAGATTCTATATTCCGGTAAAATAACAAAATCGCGAATCATTGGTTTTTTAAACGCTTCGAAAATTAAAAGCGCAATGTCTGCGGCCGTGCTGGTATTTTTGGGATCAAGTCCGGTTGGTTCTGCAATATGAGTGTTAGTCAGCCCCAATTGAGTGGCTTTTTGATTAAGCCGCTCCACAAATTCAGTGCGCGAAAATCCTGATGCGTCAACCAATGACAAAATTGCGCGATTCGATGAAGCGACGAGTGATGCTCCCCACAAATCTTTAATTAAGTATGTTTGATTGGCAACAATGTCATTATCATAAACAGCATCAATTGCCGCCGTGGTAGTGGCGGAAAAATCAAGTGGTGTTTCCAAAAGTACCAATGCCGACAATAATTTGGTAATGCTCGCGATTGGCCATGGCTCATACGCGGCTTTGCCAAACAGCATTTCTCCCGTGGTATTATCGCGTACCACAATATGGCGGCCGGTAAACGCGGTCGGATCAAGTGGCTGCGCGTCAACTCGACGAATTGGCCGAAGTGGTGTTGGTAAAAGAACAACAGGCAATGATGGTCTGATTCGCCACCAATTATTAACAGAAATCTTACCGGCTAATCGTTCGGCAAAATTCAACCACTGACTAGTAATATATTGTTCCACGCTTACACTGAAACCGAATATAATTATCAGAAAAAAAATCACTAATAAAAAAAATCCCCTGACACGAGTGCGTTCGGAATTATTTCTATGTTCAAAATTTTGCAAAAAATTAATCATGAATTGTGACAGAAGAATTATTCGGTTCAACGCTGGCGACAATGTGCGCATGATTATGCAGTTCAGAATAATTGGACAAATCTTCCGGAGAATGTAAACCCAACTGACGCAAAGCCGTGGCTGAAACGCGATAAACAGCCATTAACGCGTCAATTGATTCCTCTTCTTCCACCAAACCGCGTAGAGAAAGATTGCGTAAAATAATCGCGCAATTGACACCACGAATCGCTTCAATTTCCGGACGCGTGATTGGACCTTGATACGCCACTACGGTCAAAGTTTCCAATTGAGCGCGCGTTAACTCTCCCATCAATTCCTGCGTGGTGAATTTGGCCACGATCTCGACATTTTCCGGATTAGTTACCATTTGAATATCAGCGCCAGTATCAATAATGTGAATGCCGGAATTCGGAGAATTGAACCGTTCTTTTAAATCAATGATCGCAGTTTCCAAAGTTTCATTGTCCACTCCGAGCGCTTTTTTTAATTCCAAACGTGATAATGGTTTGGAAGCGATGTATAAAATTGATTCGAGTTGTGATGTCATAAATTATCCGTTACTCACTAAAATATCTCCAAATTGTTCTTGCTGGTCAATTTTCACAACCCGAATTTTTACTAACTCGAGGAGCGCCAAAAAACTAACGATCAATTCCGTGCGATTCTCGCGCGACGACAAACTATCCAATAAAGAAAACGCGCCACGACTCAACAATTGTCGCAAATGCTGAATTTTTTCCTTAATCGAAACAGCTCGGTCAATCGTCGCAAAAGGCAAAGGTTTGGGCGGACGCAATTTTTTTAGCAAACGCTCAAAACTTTCTTTTAAAGCATCAATTGTAACATTGCTCGGCAAACCTTCGGGAATAATAACACGAACCGATTGAACCCGAAAGGCGCTGAAATTATGTGCCAACCAACGTCGATTCATCTCGCGACTGGCAATCACAAATCGCTGATATAAACGCAACTGATCCGCCAAACTCTGACCCGAATCTTTTTCGTCTTCAAGTGGCAAAAACGCGGGCAAAATCGCGCGTGATTTTAAATATAACAAACGCGCAGCCACAACGAGAAAATCCGCCAATTCTTGCCCATCATGATTGTCCATCGTTTCTAAATACTGCAAAAAACCATCATGATGTTCCGCAATCGCGATTTCGGAAATATCGGTTTTTTTTTCTTCTATTAATGACAACAACAGGTCAAGCGGTCCGGTAAAATTAGCAAGTTGAAAAGTCACGGGCATAAACGTTAATCAGTAGAGCGAATATGCAAATCCCGCAGTTGACGATCATCAACCGTACTTGGACTGCCCATCATCGGCTCTTCGGCATGTTGATTTTTGGGAAATGGAATCACCGCGCGGATATTTGGTTCACCCAAAAATAACATCAACAAACGATCAATTCCCGGAGCAAAACCACAATGCGGCGGCGCGCCATATTCAAACGCGTCAATCATGTGGCCGAATTTTTTGTTCACTGCGTCGCGCGTGTAGCCGGCTATTTCAAACGCGCGATACATAATTTCCGGATCTTTGTTGCGCACTGCGCCGGATGACAATTCCAAACCATTGGCAATAATATCATATTGATCAGCCAAAATAGTCAGCGGATCCTTGGAGTTAAGCGTATCAAGTCCGCCTTGAGGCAGAGAAAATGGATTATGCCCGAAATCAATAGCGCCGGCCTCACCGGAGATCCCTACTTTGTCGGGACTCCATTCATACATCGGAAAATCCACAATCCATGCCCACGCAATTACATTCGGATCAGCCAAATGTAATTTTTCCGCTGCCAATGTTCGCACCGCGCCCAAAACTTTGGAAGCAAGAAGCGGTTCATCGGCCACAAAAAATAAAATATCATTGGTTTTTATTTTTAATTTATCACGCAATTCATTTAACTCTTCCGGTTTAAAAAATTTCACGATTGTTCCTTCAAAATCAGTCGTATATTTTAACCAAGCCAAACCTTTGGCTTTATTCCTTTTGGCAAGTTCAGTAAATTCTTCATCAATTTCTTTGCGCGTAAACTGCGCGCCGCTTGGCACCACAATCACTCGCACAGCTTTCGCTTCTACAAAAACTTTAAAATCTGTATTTTTTGCCCAATCAGTCACGTCAACTATTTTCAAATCATAGCGTAAATCCGGACGATCGGTTCCATACGTATCCAGCACATACTGATACGGCAAACGCGGAAAGGGATTTTGTTGCACAATTTTGCCTGCCACTTTTTCCGTCAGTTCGATAAACAGCGGTTCCATTAAATCAAAAAATTCATCGCGTTCCAGAAAACTGGTTTCCACATCAAGCTGGTAAAATTCTCCCGGACTGCGATCCGCACGCGGATCTTCGTCGCGCATGCACGGCGCGATTTGGTAATAGCGATCCATTCCCGCGACCATGAGTAATTGTTTGTATTGTTGCGGCGCTTGCGGCAGCGCGTAAAATTTCCCTGGATGAATCCGACTCGGCACCAAAAAATCGCGCGCGCCTTCGGGCGATGACACGGTTAAAATCGGCGTGGAAATTTCCAAAAAATCCCGCGCATCCATATACGCGCGGATATATTGAATCATTTTCGCGCGAAAAATTATATTATTTTTCAAGTGTTCGCGACGCAATTCCAAATAACGGTATTTCAAACGCAATTCTTCATCTTCCTCTTCTTTGTGCGCGTCAAAAATTTCAAACGGCAAAGTTTTGGCTTGACTTAAAATTTCCAATTTCTGCGCTTTTAATTCAATGGCTCCGGTCAGCAAATCTTTATTGACGGCTTCGGGAACGCGTGCCACGATTGTGCCTGTAACTTTAATAACATATTCGTATTTCAAAGTATCGGCCAACGCAAAATTAGCCGTGATATCCGGATTAAACACAATTTGCGTAATTCCATATCGATCACGCAAATCTACAAAAATTAAGCCGCCGAGATTGCGGCGCTTATGTACCCAGCCGGCAAGCGTGACTATTTTATCTACCTGTTCTGAACGAAGTTCGCCGCAAGTATTTGTACGATATGACATATAAAAAAAGAGAGCTGATAAAAGCCTCTTCATTTTAGCGGTTTATGACAAATTTGGCAAATTCACGATTATTAAAAAACCTCTAAAATAAAAACCACCCATTTATAGGTGAAGTATATGTTTTGTCCGCGCCGTGTTTCGTCAACGCTGGAGCGAACAAAACACGGACACGGCACAGGACTAGACCGGATCTGGAATCTGCACGAAACTTGGAAGAAGCTTCGACCAATCCGACCTGTTGAACGGCAACTTCTTGTAGATGGCCGGCTCAACTCGCACGTAAACTACGAAAAACTTGAGCTTCCCGATCACGTGCTGAACCTTGGTGACGAGACCGATGTGAACAGGGTCGTCATCTTCGGTCCAAAACGTGATATTTTCCCCTTCACGGGGCTGGTGTTCAAGACCACCGATATCACGGCAGAAGAACTGCCGACTATCGATGTACACCACAAGAGTAAGCGTCGTCATACATCCTCCAGGTTTTGTGGCTATCACCACAAACGAAAAACATAGCGGTCAATTGTAAGCTAACAAGAGATTATCTAAATTGTCAAGCGGAGATATATTAAAACTCAAATAAATATTTACAATCAGCCACGATTCTGGTATAGATACATATGCTCGTACAAATACGAGCAATCACAAGGAGAATGGTTCATGACCACTTTGCACAAGGAAATGAGAATCGAGTTGCCACTTCCGGGTCGCAACTACGCCGCTTTCGGCTTCCTGGACGAGGGCGAGGAATCGGTCGATGCGAGCACCATGTTCGCCCGCACCGGAGGCAAGAACCGCGTGATCGCGGGTGACAAGGATTGGGAGTTGATCAAGGCTCATCTGCGATGGATCAACCCTACTCTCAAAGATTTCCACCTCGTCACGAAGCGAGATGCGGACGGCAGCCCTCGTTCCAACTGGGGTGGCGGTCACTCGTGGGACGAGTGGTATGGCATCGGCGATAAGTGGAACGCCGATGGTCTCGTTATCTGCTGTGTCGAATGAGCTATCGGCACTTGGAGCCGAGAGGTCTTGGGTCTTTTGGGCTCTTGATCTCTCGGTTCCTCAATCAAAAAATTTTAAAATTCCTGCTAAGATATAAATCTAACGGGAATTTTTTTATTTAATCCATCTTAAAATCATAAAAATTTATGAACTTAAGATGGATCTGTAAATTGCGGTTTACAGACCCCCCTTGTCCGAAACTCCGTCCGCAAACGGAATGCTTGACCCAAGCTAAAGCACTTTGTGTTCAGGCTTGAATTCTCGACCAATGGCGTAGGCCGAGATGTCCAACTGAACACCGTCGAGATCCATGGTGTTGCCACCGACTTCCAGCTTGTGCCGGACAATGCGAGCCGTAAACGGCGAGTGCATTGCTCCGTGGCCGGAAAAGCCGACAGCGTGAACCAAGTTCTTGACGTGCTTGTCGTTGTCGATGAACGGGTTGTGGTCCGGAGCGTTGTCGTAAACCCCGCTCGTATGTTGAACCATTCCCAAATCACCGAGTACCGGAAGCCACCCGGCGAGCTCGCGCCACATCTCGACAGCATAGCCGTCCAGATCATGTGCGCTAAAGCCCACGGGGACCTCGTCTTGGCACCTGTCCGGTGCCTCTGCTCGGTACGGATCTGTCCTCCTGATCCAGCCCAGGATCATCTTGTCACCACTCAGCTCAGGCCGACAGTAGGCTCCACAGTCAGTAGCCACGAATGGCCACTCTGAAAAGTCTACTGTAAGACCGTTTTTGCTGAGGTAGTAGACAAACACCTTTTTAGGCTCTATCTCCGGTTGGGGATAAAGACCTGGCGTGGACCAAAGTGCTTGGGTCTTCATTGTCCAAAGTCCTGTGGCATTGACTACGAAGTCGCAGGCCACATCAACTTTGTCGCCGTATCCCACGACATCTAGGTCGGTATTCCGAAGAACCTTCCTGGCATGCAGTCGTGTGATACGATCTCCACTCAAGTCCACTCCAAGGACTTCAGTGTTACGGTAGTGCACGACACCGAGTCTTTCCGCGACCTCGCATGCCGTGCTGTAGATGACTTCTGGTCTCATGAAGCCATCCGTCGGACACCAAGTGCCACCGAGAATATCGCGGCTCACATACGGAAATCGCGCGGCGACCTCCGTTTGAGTGAGAACCACGGCCTCGGTCAGACCACACTGGCGTTGTAGAGCATTTTCTGTCTGCGCAACCGTGAACTGTTCCGGATCACGGTAGACAAACAGATAACCGCGGGGGAAATACGCTTGGTCGGTTTCGTAACGCGATGCGAAATCGCGTAGTTGCCGTACAGCGTACATCATTCCACGGATAGTGCTCTCGGTGCTGAACTGTTGTCGACAAGCGGCAACAGAACGGCCAGAAGCACCATTGCCCGGAGACCCTTTCTCAATGAGAGTGACTTGGTAGCCCTGTTCGGCCAAATCCAAAGCCATGTACGAGCCGGTAATCCCTGCGCCCAGAACAGCGACATGGGGTTTACCGGCAATGTTAGGCATAACATTCACCTTCTTTGCCTTTTCTCGCACTGTTTTTGACACTCGCTTAGCGCTGACTGAACTGAACGATGGCCTCCTCGAAGGTCATCTCTCGGCGTTCATCAGTGCGGCGATTCTTGACTTCCACGATCCCTTCGTTAGCCCGACGGCCAACGATGATCTGGAAGGGGTAACCAATGAGATCAGCATCAGCGAACTTCGCGCCAATGCGGATATCACGGTCGTCCAAGACCACCTCGCCAGTCCTGAGAAGCGACTGGTAAAGGGTCTCGGCGGCGGCGACCTGAGCAGAAGTAGCGGAAATGATCGCCACTTTGTAGGGAGCCAGAGCCTCTGGCCAGATCATCCCTTTGTTGTCGTAGTTCTGTCGCTGTTCGATGGCCGCGGCCATGATGCGCGAAACACCAATGCCGTAGCATCCCATCCAGATGGTCTGGACAGTGCCGTTGACATCAGTGTACGTGGCGTTCATGGCTTCGGAGTACTTGCGGCCGAGCTGGAAGATGTGCCCGACCTCAATCCCCTTTTGGATGCCGAGTTTTCCCTGTCCACACGCGGCACAGGTGTCTCCCACTTGTGCGTTACGCAAGTTGTAGAAACGCTCGGGCATGGCCAGATCACCACGACCAACGTTGACGTCAAGCCAGTGCTTATCCGTCTCGTTGCCACCGCAAAGGAAGTTATGGAGTCCCTTGACGGTTTCGTCGAAGTAGATCGAACACTTGAGCCCGATGGGGCCGGCGAATCCGACTTGCGCACCAGTGGTTTCGATCACGATCTGGTCCGAGGCCAGCTCCAGCTCGGTTGCGCCGAGCAAGTTCTTGAGCTTGGTCTCGTTGATCACTTGATCACCACGAATGCAGACAGCGACGGCCTTGGTGTTGTCCACCCAATAGATGATCGTCTTGACCATCTGCGCTCCGGAGATGCTGAACATCTGGGAGAGTTCCTCCACGGTTCTCGCGTTGGGAGTATCTTCCAGATGCGCGTCCTTCATGGTGACGGACTCGTCGTTCGCGGTGCAGAGTCCCACGGCCTTCTCTTGGTTGGCACCGTAGGAACACTGGTCGCACGAAACAACAAAATCCTCGCCTGTCTGAGCGAGTACCATGAACTCTGCACTGCCAGTGCCGCCGATCGCGCCACTGTCAGCTTCCACCATGACGAAGTTGAAACCGCACCTCGTGAAGACACGGTTGTAGGCGTCGCGCATGTCCGCGTAGGACTTGCGCATGCCCGCCTCGTCGAGATCGAAGCTGTAGGCATCCTTCATCAGGAACTCACGGCCGCGAATGATGCCCCCATGCGGGCGGACTTCATCGCGGAACTTCGCGCCGATCTGGTAGAGGTTAACCGGGAGCTGACGCCACGAAGTCACGTTATCCCTTACGAGAGCCGTGACTGCCTCTTCGGCCGTCGGTGCCAGAGCCAGGTCTTGCCCCTTTCGATCCCGGGAAGTGAAGAAGGTACGAGACGCCGAGTAGACATCCCAACGCTTCGTCTCATCCCAGATCTCGCGCGGTTGCAGGATGGGGAGACTGATCTCCACCGCTCCTGCCTGATCCATCTCTTCGCGCACGATGCGCGAAGCTTTTTGGATCACCCGCCAACCCAGATGGGCGTAAGTGTAGAGTCCTGCGGCCAATTGTCGGATGAACCCGGCGCGGACGAGGAGCTGATGGCTCGGAATCGTCGCGTCGCGTGGGTTCTCCCGCAATGTGCCGGGAACCAATTTTGAGACACGCATATTTCACCTCTGAAGTGAATGACAACACACCACCGTGGTGCTTGCCTTATTATTCAGACTAGCATGACACGATTATCCAGTCAATAAATCTTATTTAATCTGCTTTTTCAAAAAAATTGCTCTCTTATACGCCATCTTTGTCGCCTTTTTATATATTTTTGCTAAATTACTGGGATCAATAATTTTAAAAGCGGCTTCAGTTGTTCCGCCTTTGGAAGTAACCTTATTTCTTAAAACACGAGCGTCTTCTTGGCTTCCTTTAAAAAGAAATCCGGCACCAATTATTGTTTGGACAACTAATTTTTTGGCCTGGATTTTATTGAAACCTAAAGCTCTGGCTGATTCAATCAAATGACTCGCAAAATCAAACACATATGCCGGCCCGCTCCCACTTATGGCCGTGGATGCATCAATACTTTTCTCAATCTTAACTTCCATTTCCTCACCTAATTGGGAAAATAATTGCTGTACGATTTTTTTTTGCTCCGGACTTATTATATCTGCTTTCCACACCGTCATCCCAAATCCAATTTGCGCCGGAGTATTGGGCATACATCGCACAATTTTTTTAGTGCCCAGTATTTTTTCAATCGTCTGAATGGAAACCCCGGCCATAATTGATACAAATACTTGATTCACAACAAAAGGTTTAATACTCTCCAACATTTCTTTGGCTTGTTGCGGTTTAACTGATAACAAAACCACATCTTTATCAACCAATCCGTCTTTGTTATTTTCTGAAACACCAATTTTATATCTGTTTTTTAATTCTTCCAAACGCGGAATTATAGGAGAACAGGCCGTAATATCTTTGGGATCAACTTGTAAATTCTCAATAAATTGTTTAATGAAAACTTCTCCCATCACTCCGGCGCCAACAATCCCGATTTTTTTAAACATATTTAAATAATAATTAAATCATCAACGTGAATAACTTCTTGATTATATATTTTTTCTTTTTTCAATAACAATCCATGTAAATCATGGTAATTAATTTTTACCATACCAATTGCCAGTTGGTCTCCTTCCTCATCAAGGACATCAATTACTTCTCCTTTATTAAAGGTTCCGTAAATTTTGGTAACTCCCACGGCCAACAAACTTTTTCTTTTTTTAAGTGCCTCAGCCGCACCCGCATCTATTTTAATGGATCCCGTGGAAATTTTAGTTGACACCAGCCACCGATCACGATTTTTTAACAAAACTTTTTGATTGGGCAAGAAAATCGTGCCTTCGCATTCTCCATTAATTATTTTTTCAATGATTCTTTCTTTTTGACCATTGGCAATAACCATCGTAATACCAAAACACGAGGCTAAACGCAGCGCACGCAGTTTGGCAATCATGCCGCCGCTGCCATGTTGGGAAACATCAGTGTCACATTGACGCATCAGTTCTTTGGTCACATTTTCCACTTTGGAAATTAATTTTGCATCAGAATATCTACTGGGATCTTTATCAAATAAGCCATCAACATGAGACAAATTAATCACCATATCCGCCTCAATCGCGAGCGCAATGACTACGGCCAAACTATCATTATCTTTGTAACTGGCAACTGTGCCATTCGTTACCGCATCGTTTTCATTTATCAAAGGCACAATGCGGTGCTTAAGCAAATCTTTTATCATACCACCCATATTGTGGTATGACTGCATATCAGCCATGTCATTTTTCCCCAAAAGAATTTGGGCAATCAAAAGCGACTCTTTGGAAAATTCATCAGCATAAATAGAAGTTAGATACGTTTGCCCAATGGCCGCGTATGCTCTTTTATTCAAATCAGTTTTATTTTTATGTAAAAATCTTCCGGCCGCCACTGCGCCGGAGGTAACAATAATTATTTCACAATTTTTGGTTTGTAATAATTTTATTTCTTTAACGAATTTGGCAATGATCGCGCGATCAATATCACCGCTTTTTTTTATAAGTGTGTGCGTGCCAATTTTTACCACAATTCTTTTCATAAAATCATTCTAACGAATTTGGCCTTGACCAAATACAATGTATTTTGTCACGGTCAATTCTTCCAATCCCATCGGTCCCATACCATGAATTTTGGAAGTGTTGATTCCTATTTCCGCGCCCAAACCAAATTCATTGCCATCAGTAAATCTGGTGGAAGCATTTACATACGTGGCCGCGCTATCTACGGAATTAATAAATTTCCACGACTCATTATAATCTTCGGTAATTATACCATCAGCCAAATGAGTGCCAAAAGTATTGATATGATCAATCGCTTCTGACAAATCGTTTACAACTTTGATGGTTATTTTTAAATCCAGATATTCAGTCACCCAATCAGTGTCAGTCGCCGGTATTACATCGGGAATTATGGCCTGGGTTTTTTCACAGCCTCGGACTTCAACTCCGACATCCCGCAGTTCTTTTATTAAATCAGGCAAAATAATATGTGCAATTGATTCATCAACCAAAACTTTTTCCAAGGAATTACAAGTTGAGGGATTGGAAACTTTGGCGTTACAGACAATTTTTTTGGCCATGGTCAAATCAGCGTTTTTGGATACATAAATATGCGTAATGCCTTGACGATGACTCAAAACCGGCATGCGAGCATGCGCGCAAACCGCGTCAATTAATTTTTCTCCGCCGCGCGGTATCATTAAATCAATATATTTATCAAGTTTGGCCAATTCTGCCACGGCCACATGATCAGTAACAGAAACCATTTGTAAAAAATCAGGGGAAATGCCAGCCGATTGTACGGCTTCTTTGATAAGATTAGAAAGAACAATATTGGTGTGCAAAGATTCTTTGCCACCGCGCAAAATACACGCATTTCCGGATTTTAAAGCCAAAGCCGCAATGTCCACTGTAACATTAGGGCGTGATTCATAAATACAACAAATGACACCAATCGGAATGCGAATTTTCCCAATCCGCAAACCATTCGGCCGCACTGTCATTTTTACTACTTCTCCAATGGGATCGGGCAAATTAATTATATCCATCACGCCTTTAGCTATGGCATTTATTTTTTCCGGTGTTAGCAACAATCGATTTTTTATTACATTACTCACCGTTGGATTATCAATCATGAGAGCATCCATGTCCAACCTATTCGCGTCAATAATTTTATTACTGTTTTTAAAAAGCGAATCAGCAATTTCTTTTAACGCGTGATTTTTCTGTGTTGTAGAAATTGATCGTTGTTTGAATGATGCCAATTTTGCTTTTTTGGCTTGATCAAGAATTATCTGAGTAATATGTGTATTGTCCATAGATAAACGTATCATTTTTATAAAAACTCCAGAGTTTACTGGAGCTATCTAATATATATGCAGAAACAACACTATACTAGATAGCGCATTGGCGGAGGTACGATTTTATTTTTAAAAAATTTCATAAAGTTAATAAGAAATATACTATACAAGATTTTCTTTGTCAATAAAGTTTAAACAAAAAATGCTTTTGTTGGAGGGGGGGTCAGAGCGTCGCAACAATCGTGCTAAGCCCTGACCAGAGTCACCACAGTCACTACTTTAGGAACACACGCTTGATTTCCCGGCGATTATCCTCAAACGCTGTCCGAGAATGAAGCACACGCCAGTTGTCCCAGATCAGGAATGAGTTGCACTGGTAGAAGAACGCAACATGATGTTCATTGAACCAGTAGAAGCACTGCTTCATGATCGCAGTCATAACGGGATCATGACTGTATTGCATGCAGTTGTAGCTGTAACGCAGGAGTTCCTCACCATCGAGGGTTTCCAAAAATGGATGAACAGCCACCATTCCCAGTCCACTCGACTGGATACCTGAACTCGAGACGAACTGGTAGGACTGGTTCCGACAATAGTCACGTTGCTCTTCGGTGAGTGTGGCCAAAGCAACGTGATCCACTCCATCGTCGATCTTGGAGAGGAACAACCACCCTTGACGCGCGAGCTCGCGCTTCCACTCAACCAGTTGTTCTGTACACGGCAACCTGTGCAGTGTTCTCATGACTTTTTCTCCTTATAAAAACAGATATAAAAATTGTATCATTATAATTATCGATAATCAAATTTTTTCCCAATATTATTTAGCTTGATAATAAGTCCGTCTCCCCAATTGATCATGACGCGTTTGGTTGGCATGTGGTTCATGGTGAGCGAAGTCGAACCATTATGATCGGCCCCGACATAAAGTCGGGGTAAACTCCGGCAAAGAAGTCGGCGACTGCGGTGAAACTGCCACGGCTTATGAGGGGATCGATGTCAACTTTGATTATACCGTTCAATTAATTTTCGCTGATCTTCATTGGCACCATTGATTGCGCCCATTATTAATTTTCGTTTTTCTGCTTCTGATGCGGTACGAAAAAATTCCCCGGCACTGGCTTGCGTTGAACTTGTTGAGATATCCTTGACCGGTGAAAATATTTTTTTGAAAAACCGGATCATACTACATCAAACCAAAGTTTATTTATTATCTGAATCAATTTTCTTTTGAATTTTTTTAATTAAGCGTTCCAGCTTAGGTATCTCAACTTGACAAACATTCCAAGATAAAGCCAGATCAACATGATAATACTCGTGAATTAATATATCACGCATTCCACTAATACTCTTCCAAGGAATTTCCGGATGCTCTGTGCGTAACATGGTGGGTAGTGATTTGACTATTTCTCCGATGATTTCTATACGACGATTTACGCAATCCTGTGCTTTTATTGATCCTAAAAAATCCTTATAATCTAATCCATTAATGTAGTCATAGATCAGTTCACAAGATACTAATATATCCTGTAACAGAACAGATACCATTCGTACTTTTTTCATAGTAAAGCAACAAAATCTTTTTCAATATTTTTTTTCAAGGCTGGGTGTATGCTTCCCGGCGTACCGACATCCACCTTACGTCCCAATTTTTCTTGTAACGAATCGCGGAGCCCAACAAGATCAAATAAACTTTTTTGTCCTTTAAATTCTATAATAATATCAATATCACTTTTACTCGTTGCCTCACCACGCGCGTATGAACCGAACAAATGAGCTTTTTTGACGTCAAAGTTCACAAAAACCGGTCTGGCTTTTGCTTGAATGTCAGATAGAGTTAAAATTGATTTTTGTTTGACAATTTTTTTCATATATTTTTATTTTACTACACAAGTTCTAAATCGTCAAAATTCAGATATTCAAGGAAATGTTTATCCCCACATTTCTTGACTTTCAGTATAAAACACTATCTAATACGTTTATGTTGTTCTTTCCTAATTTAGGTGAGGCCTAAGCAGACACAGAAAAATGGTGCGCCACTGTGTTGTGGAAAATGTCCCGATTTTTATCGGGATAATTTCCGCGACATAGGAGGTTTATCATGACGCGGTTGTTCGTCGCCCTCCTGGTTTTGGGGGGTGGCAGTTTCGTCGGCTGTGATCAGTCGACTTCCAGCTCCACTGATGGAGCACTGGTTGCCGCCAACCATGACATCAACTCGAGTCCGGCGGCGGACTCCAACCCCTCGACAAGCTCGGGGCAAGCGACCGCGGGTCAAGATGACCTGGCCACGTCCACTGACGTGGACAACACTGAAGACGGTGTGACTGACTCCCCTGCGGTTGAGGATTCTGCCTGCGATCCTCTCGCTACGATCTTCCGTGAGGGGATGATGCTGCTGTGTAAGCCATTCGAAGTGGCTTGCTTCCTACATCTGGATCTGGCATCCTGCCTGTGGTCCTGCGGGGAGTATCCGAATGGAGATCCCCCTCTCCAATCGAAAGACATCCCGCAGGATCCTCTCACCATCACCCCCGAGAATCTCGCTAAGGATCAATGCGAAATTCTCAAGGAGTAGCCGTGACTCTTTCAAAAACACGGCGCAATTCATTGAATTAAATTAATTTAGAATAGTGAATTAATAAAAATCCCCAAGTACACGGGGATTTTTATTTTAATAGTTAATGTGTAATATGAGGTTTATGGCACAACCACTATTGTACCTTTATACTTAATGAATGAATCAGGGTTAGTTGAGTCACACAGGTCATTTACACCCCCCGTATTTTTTGGTACAGCCGTATAACACCCCGTATTCCCCGCCCCATTACAACTCCCCGTACACCATCCCCAGTTATCCAGTATCTGAATTTTGGGTTTGAAGATACAGACAAAAGGATTGGCACTGGCCGTGTATCCTTGTTTTTTAAGGGCATCCCAGATTTTTGATTCAATGTTAGTACCCTGACCATTATTCAATTCATTAAATTTATACACATAGTCGGCATCAATATCGGCGTCAGCTTGGGAACACGAATATCCATGAACATATTCAAAGTAATTGGCTTCGCAGGCGCGAGTGGAATTACCAAAGTTGTGGCCATTGATGGTACAGGTTTCACTCGTGAGTGGACAATCTTCTTTAACTAGGCAGGTTACTTGTTTAGAAACGCTACATTCACCGACTTTTGGATTGGGATCAGTATCATCGGTGAGACAGAATGGTTTTTTATTTTTATATTCTCCGTATTGATTTTGATTGGTAATAAGTCCGTCTCCCCAATTGATCATGACGCGTTTGATGGGCATACGATTGTGGTCGGCAAAGGCAAAGAAGTCGGCGACTGCAGTTAAACTGCCACGGTTTATGAGGGGATCAGCTAGACCATCTTTATCTATGTCTTCGTTGATGGTGCCATTGTGACGATTGATAGTAAATGCGTTTGATTCGGCGGGAATACATTTTTGAGTATTGTCGCTGGAATAACAACGGTTTATATTTAATGAATAAATTTGTGGAGGCTGTGCCATTAAAACACTAATGTTGTTCGTGCTTGAATCACCAATACCAAGAGCGTATGTTACATCAGACCAACTCACACTCCCAGATTTACTATTAAAATTAAATTCTTTAAAAATTTTGTTAAATAAATTACCTAGGTGAATTTTACCCTGATAATAGAAAGTCTCATTTTCTGGACCAATCTGACTATAAATTTTAGCATTGGGATTTTCTGGTTTGTTACACGAATAACTATCCCAAAAACTGTAATTTGATTTCACTACAAGTATTTGTTCAAAACTGACTGCGGTTCCTTTCAGTTTTTGATCTAATACATCACCAGTACAACTAAAAAACGCTCCGTCAACAGCAGGATCATCAAAGATGTAATGCCTTAAAACATTCTCCCAACCAGAACTTGAAAGTGAAGTCAAAGAAAGATTAAGTGAACCAAATGGAGGAAGATCAACATTGCGATTAATAGAAGGTATATTTGGATTATTACTACTGTAATCAGAATCAGAAAATACGTCTTTCCATACACGATTCGTCCAAGCCTTGTTTCTAGTTACAGCAGAATCAGTAGGATTTTCATCATAAACTTGAACAAATTCAGTACAGCGTGGTTTAAGTTCAACAATCTCGGCAAAATACGGAGTCGCAAAAGATACGTCTGATTTCCAGCCAAAATATGTTTCCAGCCATTTATAATTATCAGCGTAGTCAATCTGATTACTACAATATTTTTTCACACCATTTTTGTCAAAATTACAATAAATAAGCACAAATGAATGGGTGGGCACGAACGTCCACGAATTTTGATAATTCACTGTATTTTCACCAGCCAATTCATCCATCCATCTCTTAAAAAAATCAAGGGGTTTCTTTGCTAAATCTAAATCCTCTTGTCCAAAATGCATTTTGTTTAATTGAGTGCCTTCATCAGACAAAGCAATTGCGCCGTATATAGTTTCATCTTTATGGTCACCATCCGAAATTTCCATAATCTTAAATACAAATAAACCACTTTGCTTGTTTTCAAAACCGTTAATGTAGTATGTATACTTATATTTAATATTTTTTAGTGTGGTTGGTCCGTATTCTCCACTAAAATTCGGATCAGTCGTATTTAGTTTATCGAAGTCGATAGTCATAACCTGAGCTGTATTGATATTTTTCATAATGTTTGGTGGAGCCAAAATCGGACCAAACTTTAGTTTGGCAATTTCATCTTTATACATCGTAACATCGCTAGTTATATTGTAACTTTTTCCATATTGCGTAGTTGTCTTAAAAAAAGATATTTCCGATTCTGGAAAATCACTAGGTTTTTCATATTTTGAAATACTAAGCTTAGTGCATTGACCTTCGACTGTTGTCTGAGGACAAGAAGACCAAGATTGTTGATATTTATAAACAGTTGGACAATAATATTGCCCAGTTTCTGGATCTTGTTGTTCTGGTCCTTCGCAAAATTTTTGTCCCCCTTTTATATCAGGTTCACTTTTAACAGACACAGTCCTCTCTTTTAAAAAAGTAAAATACGTATTAAACGAAAGTCCTGATGTAAACAAAACAACAGCACTGGAATTGGTAACTGAAAAATTCTTGGTAGGAATTTTATTTTTTCCTTGTGTATCAAAATCCTGTGGAGACATAAAACCATTTTCACCAGGCTTAGGGAAACTTGTTTCGTTATACACGCCTGAAGTAAAGGAGCCATCCGTTCCAACAATTGTGTAAGCATTGTCCGTGATGTTTGGAAATGGTTTTAATTCTGCACCAGACCATGCCCACATTTGGGCTACAGCGTAAGAACGATTTTTAAAATCATCTGGATTGGATATATTTTTATAAGCACCTGTATAGGAATTTAAATTGTTAAATGGATAATCATCCGCTGGATTAAAATTATTGGGAAAACTATTTGTATTCAACACCCCCAATCCATTCCCACTCGCCTCAGTACAATACACTTTTCCAAATTCACCGATTTTTTCACCGGTAACACTCAATTTGACCGCATCTTCTGCGGGATAATAGCCAGCTCCGGGAAATTTGTTATATTGATCAAAATTCGTCGCCGCCGTATCAGTGGGTAACCACGTAAGACAAGCATATTCATTGGTTGCGAGATTAATCGGACGACTAAAATCGCGTTCCAAACAAAAACCGCGCAAACCAGTGTGCGTTTCCACATCACGCACTCGACTACAGACTCCGGGAATAGTAACTGCGCCAGCTGCGCCAGCACTACTGCATTCCGCGTCATTATTACAAGCTTGACCCGCTTTATCACCCACCAAATCCGAACAAATACCTTGGGGATACTCGGTGGTGTTCGCGGTGCGATAATCAGTTACGCCATTTTTGTAGGTTATTTTTTTGTACTCGCACGAACAATCACCATTTTGGCAATAATTGGCGCGCTCAAAACCGGAAAGATTTGCTTGAGACTCAAGACGAGTATACTTGGGATCTATTTGATTGATAGCAAAAGCCTGATATTTTTTCCCTTCATCCAAATTTTCTATAATACTACTGGCAAACGGACTGGTTTTTTCGGGAAAGGCTTTGCATGATCCGATTTCCAAATATTTGGCGGCAGTGGTTGTGGAATTTACGGTATCGGGGAATGAGCCGTACAATGGATAAATACATTTTTTCTCATAACATCGTCCGCCAAAATCATTAAAACCACATTTTGCCCATTCATTTTTACTTTTACAACTATAGGTTTCAATATCGATCTGATTATTCCCCAAAACAGCCGGATTGAACAAAAATGCCAAATAAGCCACTGCGTCACCATCAAACACGACTGAAATGGTGTTACCAATCCGATATTTATTAAATAATGAATAGCCGGAATAATCTTCACCATACCAAGAAACATCGCGGCCAACATAGGCCTCTTCGGTCAAACGATTAATGTCATCGGTGCTGAGTGGACTCCAATTAGTGCAACTGGAGCCAACTTCAGTGGCGCGACAGGCTTTATATTGAGCGCAAATGGTGCGTTGTTTTCCGGTTTGATCAGTCACGCGCACTTTGTCTTTGCATCCCAGCCATTCGCTACAGGATCGGTCACGATTAACTTTCAGTAAAACATTGGTGTCAGTCGCGCCGGTAGTAATAGGGTCAATCGGTCCATATTTATCAGTGCCTTGGGCATTGACGCCATCACTTATTTTATATGTTTCGGCCGCGTTGTATCTTAATGTGGGATTATTGGTCGCATTAAAAAGCGCGCAACCTTGTTTGAGATTAACTTTGCCCTCACATTGTCCCGCGTCTTGGAGTAATTTTTGGTTAAAAATAACATAATACGATTTACCGGAGTCGAGGGGCTTGCCCTGAGCGTAGTCGAGGGGCTTGCCCTGAGCGTAGTCGAGGGGATCAATTAATTCCGTGCATTGATTATATTGTTCGGCGCAACGGCCAACCGCGCCATTATATTCGGCTGATTTATTTGACCAAATGCCATATTCGCCTCCAGCAATTAAATAATTACTGTAACAAGGCACAGCGCCAACGCCGGTACATGATTCACCGCTTTCACAATCACTGGTTTCTTTACATAAATTATTGCTACTGCTTTTGGCCGGATCAGTGGCGCTACATTTGCCCACTCCTTCTTGGAACCAGCCCGCATACTCAAATCCTTTGGTTTTTTCTTTGTATGAACAAATTGCCGATCCCGAAGCAGTGGGATCTTTAAAATAATCAATATTATTGTCTGATTTAAAAGCACTGCAACCAAGCTGTTCTTGCGCACACAAAATTTGCTCATAATTTTCCGGATTATTTTTTATATAACTTTCCGTAAATTTATACGCGCTTGTGGCTGTGCTGTTGGGAATTATATGATCTTCCAACGCGATTTTTTGACAGCCAACGTTACTCGTATCACAGGCATAACGTTGACGATAACTTAAATAAATGGGTGAACTCGTGGGAGTATCGGCCGGTATAATTATGGTTGATTTAACAATGGTGCTTGGCACTTGAGTTAATAACGCCGTATAGACGGCTGATTCCAACGCGACTTTTGGGATAAAACAACCGGTTTCTCCGAACAGCACATCACAAGAACCAAGTTCATTGGAACCAACTTTTAAAGTACATTTGGTATTTTGCGTTCCTGTACACCACAAATTAAAAGCCGTGGTGTCGTGTTCATTAACAGTATTCTGCAAATCATAGAATGCGGTACAGCCCACAGCGTCTTCTCGGCACAGTCGATCAAAACCGGTAATGGCCAAGGGATTATTTAGACTGTCAGTATACGCGCGACAACCCAAAGCGCTCCCCGGCAAACCATCGGTGGGATTGGCATCACAGGTTAACGGAACATCGGCCTGAACAGTTGTTCCATTATCCAAAGCAACCACTTGTTTCCAAGAATTTTTAATTAAATAGAGTTTTTCTTTTACTTTTGTCAGACGAAGATTATCCAAATAATACGCGCCGTTTACTCCGGACATTGCAGTACGAGTAATACGCAAAACTATTTTGCGAGTGCCATCGCCGGTAAATTGAACCGGACCAACCCGATATGATTGCCAAGTTTGACTAATCGGTACTTTGACGGTTTGAGCGGTTACGGGATCATAAGTAAAATTACCAACAATTTTATCCGTTGAGGGAGTAACTCCTTTTTCCACAAAAGAAATTTCCAAATTTTGTTGTACGCCGCGAGACCAAAATTCCAACTCATAAAATTTATCTGTTTCCAGCGTGCTCGTAACAAATGTATATTCAGCCTGATCAATATTTATTTCCAAAGAGTTTTGACCAACGGTCAATGATTCCGGTTTGACCAGTAAACCCGAACTCCATCCGGCCAAAAGATCAGTCAACGCAGTCGGTGAATTATCTTCCGGCTCAAATTTTTGTTCCGATATGCTTTGAATGGTATTGGCGGCCGGACCAGTGTACGCGCGACAATTGTTGGCTTCCGGCACGCAGGAATTATTTTTACCCGGCTGAGATGTTGTCCAATAAATACAAACGCCATTGTTATATATGCCGCCATTGTAACAGAGTTGGCATTTTTGTAGAGCAGGAGCTCCATCATCCCATTTGCCACCTTTGGCCTCACACATTAATTCATTCTGCTGACTTAAGGCCAAATCTATGCGCAAAATACTTTCGGTCTTGCGCAATGGATGACAGGCCGGAGAAACAACAATGGTTTTACTAAGCAAACGATAGAACACTTTACCTGATTCATCATAAAGAGCGCGACAATCGGGTTTTGGCGCTCCTTGGACATAGGCATTTTTGAGCGCGGCTTCGTAACTGGTTTTATTACAATCAAGATAATTGGCAATAATAACACTCTGACTATCGTCAACATAGGCGGGTGAGCCGGCACTAAATTCGGCTTTTATACCGGTATACGATGGAACAGTATCAATGCCGGTCAAATAAACCAAATAGTTGGTGTTGTAACGATCAGTCTTATCACTGCTTATCGGACGTAATTTATAATTTTGGATAACATAGCCGAGACTGGCTGAACCTTCCCATGAATAAAACGTTTTTTCATTGGTGCCGGTTGGCTTTTCGCAATATTCCAAATCAGAATAATACTCCAATTTTTCCCCACCGGCTCCGGCTTCATCTACATTGGTAAACTCAGCACATCCTTCATACTGTGACAGACAACTTTTTGCCTGACTGGGTATAAACTGCAAAGGGAAAACAGCCGGTTCAAACGCGCCTTTGTCCACGGGAATTTCTTGTTTAAACGTGTCATATCCAATACATTGAGCCGAACATTGATTGGCGCCCACAATACCGGTTATTGTGTCTGCATCATTGTCGGTAACCGGTTTATACGCTTCACATCCGGCTTCATCTTTGGTACAAGCCGGAGCAAATGGTTTACACAGACCAGTGTCTTTATTATTTATTGGACGCTTAAGCAGTTCGGCAATGTCACCATCATTATCCGGCCAAACTTTTTTATTGGAAATATGATTGGTTATTAAATAACAACTGTCAAATAAAGTGTTCGGAGCTTTTTTAAGATAGGCTAGACGATCTTGGCCGCTAACTGGTACGGCTCGGGATAAAACACTGCAACCATCAGCCGAAGCCGGACACGTATAATTTTTTATTGAGTCATTAAAATAAATCGCCGGATTCTTGCCTGTACTTATTTCATTGGTTTTATTCACTGACTGACCGGTATTGCGCCATGTTCCGTCGGATTTTGGTTCAGTGCTATAGACTCTGCAACCAACTGATTGAGCATTGCATTGGCCAAACTCTACAGTCCGAGACAAATAAGACACGCGCGAATTATTTGCCGTGTTAGTATAAGTGGTGCAAGTGTTGTACTGTGCGGGACAGATTGATCCGCCAAAACGCCAAGTATTTTTTTCGCGCAAACAATAGCCGTAATCACCTAAACATTGGCCTTTTTCATCTTCTTTAAGACAAGTGGAAATTCCCACACATTCTTCCCGACGAGCCGGATTGCCACTGGCCAATAATTTGGGACCAAACACTTTGGCATCACAGCGCGGTTCGGGCAAACGAAGAATCCAGTCCGGATCAATCAAATGACAAAACGGATGCTCCAGACTTGGTTGACCGTTCGGATCACAATCATAAAATCCGGCCACTACTTTGCCCAATGTCCAATTTTGCAATTGATCCGGATCAGCTTTGGCCGCGGCAATTTCAAAACCGAGCGGAACAATACGAGCACGCCGTAATTTTTGGATATTGGAATAACAATAATAATTATCATTGTAACATTTGCGCGGATTGGTATTATATTCATGACTCGGAGGAACTAAAGCCCAGTCAGGATGTAACAAAAAATTATTTTTGGCATCCATGGCCTCGCGGATTGTCAAAGCCTTGCCGGTATTTGCCCGTTTAATCGCATCTCTAAACCCGGGATCAAGCACACAATTATTTAAACCGGGGTTATCCGGATTTAGACAATCACTCATTTCTTCCAGCAATGGATACGTGGTTAATTGTTGAGTGGGAATGGCAGTAAACAAAAAATTAAAGGCATTCTGCGCCGCGGCTTTGTTATTATTAATCACGCCAGCATATTCACTAAAAGCCGAAGACACTGCGCTTTCTGTGGCCGCGCCACCACCGGACGAAGAATCAGGCAATATACCTTCGGTCATAATGGTTTGCATGACTTGGGAAACTAGCGTATTCACAAATACTCCGGCGGCCGCGGGAATTACTTGCCACAGACCTGCTCCATAAATACCCGCGATTTGTTGTGAAGAAAGATCTGCTTGATTTTTACCGGTCAAAGCTTTGGTTTCTTCGCGAATCACATCGGCCGGAGTTTTGATATTGCCGGAAATCAAATCAGTGACTGCTTTGTATCCACCACCTTCTTCGCGCGAAGTTTTGGCTCCTGTTTTGGCATTTGCATTTATTCTGTCGACTTTGCTAATAAGGCCAAACGCCACACCAAAATCCGATTGATCTACTTTTAAAGATCGCACAAAAGCCTGTGACGCAAAATCACCGGCCTTTTCATCAAAATTTTCAAAACCTTTTTCCCAACTGGTTTTAAAATCGTTCCAACTGCATTTTGGAGTTGGACCGCCGCCCGCTCCCGGATCAGCATACAATTTTCTAATTCCTACTTGCAAAAATATCTGAAACTTTAAATCCGGAGGTTTACACAAATCAAGACCAAGCGGTGAGCCAAATTGTTCAATGGCAGAAGCCGCGCTATCAAGCGCCACTTCGGAAAAATAAGCCGCAGCGCCTTTATTAAAAGCGAGTGCTCCTTGACCTTTTCCTCCGGACGCAATATACGTGGCTGTATCATAAGCCAATTTGCGCATAAAATAAGAAAAGCCGTTTACCAATGCGCCGAGAGATGCCGACAAAAGACCTTCGGTAATTGAATCACTAATATCCTTTTGAACCAATTTGGCCACAACATCAGGCGCCCCAACGGCCAAGACTGCTTGTGGAATAAACACACCCAAAACTTGAACTGACAAAAAAAATGATACTGCCAGACTGATGGTTATTTTTTTGGTTTGTTTCCCAAGTTTATACATAGTTTAAGGAGACACGACACTGCCGGGATTAAGAAAAAGTTTCTCTGCCATTTTTTGTAACGTGACGTCATCAATCTTTCCCAATGTGGCCGCGTCAATTTTCCCCGTACTCAATAATACCGTGCGCAATTGCGCGGGATTGGAAATTAATTCTTCCAGTTCAACCTTGGACTGACTCGTGTCTTGCACAGAAAGTTTTTCCGTTATGCCCAGAACATTACTTGGGGTCAACGATTCATTAATAAGTGGCGAAGCAATTGTTGATGACGGAGTGATGGGCATGGCATCGGCTAAAGAACAAACGTCTCCTTCGGCACAGAGCGGATCAGTGCCTTTTTCAATTTCCATTTTGTCATTGATCTCATCGGAATCAGTATCCGGCAAATACGGACTGGTTTCATATTGATTCAATTCATCGTAATCGCTTAGACCATCATGATCCGTATCAATATTTTTTAAGCGAGTTTCTTCGTTGGTACTAACTCCGACCAATGAATTTTTGGTCGCTTTGATCACAAACGGTCCATAAATGGTATTGCGCAATTGTAGACCACCCAAACCTATGGTTAGTATAGCAAAAATGAGCATGAAGATAAATCCTACTTTTTGCTCACGCGTGAACGACGATGCGGGCGAATGTTCCATGGTATTGTTAATTATACGTTTAAAGAATTCAAAATAAAAATTCCTCTTTGCTAACTCGTAAGCAAACTTCGTGAGACCGTTTTTCTCGACCCTCGACCCTTCGACAAGCTCAGGGTAAACAGGCTCGGGCATCGAGAAAAAGATCTCACTCCAGTTTGCTTCAAAGTTTAAACCTTGTCTCGCGTTGCAACAGCGAAACATTCGACTAAACTAATAAGCAAAATGGAGACGAATATACTTTTGCTGAAAGCTGAGTATGATGACTTACTGAGAATGCATAATCCGTTAGACTATCAGTTGAAGAAAAGGATATCGTTGAATTTTGCTTAAGAGTTAGAAAATGGAGTTTGTTTACGAGGGAGAACAATAATAGTATACCAAAAAAAATCTGAACAAACAATTAAAAATCCTAATCAGTGGATAGTTTTCCTTTGAGCATGGCAAACAACGCTTCCCACTGTTCGAGTGTTAAAGCTTCAGCCCGAATTTTTTCATTCAAGTCAATCTTCTGAAAAATAACTTTGAGTGTTTCAATGGGAATGTCAAAGGCTTGCGCGATATTGCCGAGCATTATTTTTCTTTTATGCGAAAAACCGGCATGAACCAAAGACATAAATGTTTTGGCATCTGGTCTTGAACGAATATTTGTTATTGCCACGACAGCCGAATCAACATTGGGACTGGGCCAAAAAGAACCGCGACTCACTTTGGTAATTAATTTTGGCGTGCCAAAATAATGAACCAAAACCGATAAAGCGCTGACATCGGAAACTTTAGTTGTGGCAGTTTTTTTCCCCGGCGGAGCGCACATTCTGTCTGCGACTTCTTTTTGCACCATTACCACAATTACATCAGGCAGAGGATCAAGTGCAAAAAAAGTTCGGAAAGCAAAAGCAGTTATTTGATACGGTAAATTGGCCACGATTTTATATTTTGGCGGAGTTCTCAATTCATACAGCGCGTTGCCCCAAATTATTTCTATATTCGGATTTTTTCTAATAATATCTTCCCAATATGGTTGTAAATTTTTTTCAATTTCATATGCGATTATTTTTTGCACGAGCGGAGCAACCGCCAATGTCAAAACGCCAAATCCCGGACCGATTTCCACAATCGTATCAGTTATTTTTAAATCCGCGGCTGTAATCATTTCACGAATTGGGCGATCGGAAATCAAATAATTCTGGCCGTATTTTTTGCTCGGCGAAAAATTATACTCAACGCACAATTCTTTTAACACTGGAGGTTTAAGGAGATCAGGATAATTCATATTCAATATTAATTTCAGTAATCGGTAATTTTGTTTTCTACTGAAATTCCCCACCAATGCAACAGCGGAAGATTCAATATACTAATAAGCAAAATGGAGACGAATATACTTTTGCTGAAAGCTGAATATGGTGACTCGTTGAAAATGCATAATCCGTCAGACTATCAGTTGAACAAAAGGATATCGTTGAATTTTGCTTAAGAGTTAGAAAAAACGGAGTTTGCATACGAGTTAGAATAAACAAAGTTTTTGTGAATTAAAAATATTATTCTTTTTTTAATCCTGCCGAAGTATACCGCGCACTCGCATTCCACAAAAGCCAGCCAGCATTAGGATAACGTTCCACCGCATCAATTTGCGCGCGAATTTTCACTGCATCATAACGCGCTCCCAAATGAAACGCCTGTAACCATGGCCGAACTTGCGCACGAGTCGTTGACGTAAAATAGCCAATCCCCTGTTTCATACCATACGCGATCACTGCTCCTGGGTGTTCCGCCGGATTTTCCAACCCCAAATATCCCTTGGGATAATGCGATGGATACATCATGGGTGAAATATAATCAACCACATCCACGGCATCAACCAAACGCTGGCCAATCCCCACACCATCATGCCGTTCCATGACAAAACCAAAAAAATCTACCGAAATCCAAGCCGGCTCATCATGTAATTCATCCGATAGATAATTATAAAACGCAGCCATAGTTTTTTGTTTGGTCGTGCTGGAAGCAAATACCACATTACGCAAATCACCATCAGTGGGAAAACGGACATAATCAAAATTAATTTCATCAAATCCCAAACCAATCGCTTCTTTGGTAATCCCAATATTATAATCCCACACTTCCCGCTTAGTAGGATCGACCCAAGAAAGCCCAAGATTATCTTTCCAAATTTTGCCGTTTTTAGTTTTAATTGCCCAATCCGGTTTCCGCAACGCAAGCGCCGGATCTTGAAACACTGTTTGGCGCGCAATTACATAAATATCATTATCATGCAATTTTTGGATAAACGCGGACGCGTCGCGTAAAAAAATTTTTCCCGTATAATCTTTGATATCAATAACAACCGCGTTGAGTTCAGTGGTTTTAATCAGTGAAATAATTTCAGCAATCTTTTTGGGGTTAGTCGCGGCCGAAGCGGTTAAATACACGCCTTTTACTATTTTACGCGCCGGCTTTTCACGAATTAAATCCGCCGATTCATCGGCAAACGGAGCCGGATCATTTGATTGAGCATTCGTTTTATACAACCCTTCAGCTTTGCTCAGGGCAAAGAAAAATCCAGCGAATGCAATAACGCCAATCAAAAAAAATACGTACGCGCGAGATTGTTGCATATTTAAATATTATAACACAATCAATCCCTGCCGCAGGATTTTTATATGATTGTCAAGCACTTGGACTACGGTTGATGGCAATTGTAACGGCAAATCACCCGCGTCTATGACCGTATCCGGTTTTGTTTTCCCTTGACCAAGCGAATTAATTATTTGCTCAACGCGATAGGGATTTTCACCTCCGGAAAAATTTGCTGAAGTTGAAACGATTGGATTATTAAATTCCTGAAGGATATTCGTGATTAATGGATGACTGGAAACTCGAAACGCCAAAGTATTATCCGCACCAATAATTCCGGCCGGCCATTCTCGGGAATTTTTTGCTTTCGCGACAATCGTCAATGCTCCGGGCCAATGGTCTAAAGCCAATTTTTCAATTATTTCATTCCATTCAATAAATGTTTTTACTTCGCCGATAGAAGACGCCAGCATCAACATTGGCTTTCCTGTTTCGCGGCCTTTGCTGGTAAAAATTTTCACCACGGCTTCAGCATTCAAAGCGTCGCAACCTAATCCATAACATGTTTCGGTTGGATACACGATTGTTTTCCCAGCCTTTAATTCAACCACGATTTCTTGAATTACGACTTTTTCTCTTGGGATTATACGCATATAACTATAATTTCAATATCGATTTAATAATAAATTTATTTTCTAAGTTTTAAGCAAAATTCGTTTATCCTAAGTCTTAATCAAACTTCACTGATCCTCTTTTTTTCAACTGATAGTCTGACGGATTATGCATTCTCAGTAAGTCAATATACTCAGCTTTCAGAAAAAGAGGATTCAGTTCCAGTTTGTTTATTAGTATATTGGATGTTTCGCTGTTGCAATGCGAGACAGGGTTTAATCTTTGAAGCAAACTGGAGTGAGATCTTTTTCTCGATGCCCGAGCACGGTCGAGGGTCGAGAAAAACGGTCTCACGAAGTTTGCTTACGTGTTAGCAAAAAGGAATTTTTATTTTGAATTCTTTAAAATGTTTAAAAATATTTTAAGGAATAGAAATATTTTATATGGTAATTTTCTAATCGGTAATTCAAAAGCTTGGCCGTGTGTTAAGCGCGTTCCCCCAAATCCGCTTTTAAATCGTGTAATTCCCGACCACGGATGATCTGCTTCGGCATTTTCCGGAGCCACGCCCCAAAAATCATAAATCTTGAATCCTTTTTCTTGAGCACGCAGAATCGCTGACCACTGTAATAAATACGGCGCCATAGTTTCCCGATGCGCGTTCGCGGACGCGCCATGCAGATATGTGTATGTTTCGCCATACTCAATAAAAATCGCGCTGGCCAATGGCTCATCATCCAAATAAACCGTGACTTGTTCAGTCAAATTACATGTCAACATTTTTTCATAATAATCATTATTATGTGCGCCAAATTTATCGCGCCTGCTGGTTTCAGTCAGCAATTGATTAAAAACGATCGCATTTTTTTCCCAAGAAATAATTAAATTCTTTTTTTCCGCCAAACGAATATTATAGCGAGTTTTCGAGTGCATCTGAGTCAATAAATCTTCTTCCTTTTTATTTAAATCCAAAATCAGACTATGTTCTGGCTGTCGATGTTTAACAACTTTTGCTTGTGAAGATAATGTTGGAAGTGCGGACAATGATTCAATTCTTATAAAAACAATTTTATTTTCCTTTTTGACAAATTCAACTAATAATTCATAATCAGTTACAGCCAAATCAGCCTGCGGAATATACCAAAAAACGCCAACAAGCAAACGATGAACAAAAATTTGCACCGGTTTATCATTAACCAAAAACCGCCGTGGCGTATTCCCCACGCTTGCCTGAAATTCTCCCCATTCCCAAGATTGCAAAAAACTCTTGGAACACGGCCATTCTGGCTTATCAAAAATCTCAATAATGGACATATCTAACGGATAGAATACTCCTCCGACAAGCTCAGGACAAGCCCTTGATTTCCTTTGGCAACTAGGTTATACTCGTTTTATTGTTTTAAAATTTATTAAATTATTGTATGGGTCTTCCCTCAAAAAAACGCACCAATCGTTCCAAACGCGATCGCGCTTCGCATTTTGCACTTAAACCAACGACGATCCAGACTGATGCCAGTGGCAATCCGCATTTGCCGCATCATGCCACCAAAGCCGGATCATATAATGGCCGCACCGTGGCCACCAAAGCAGTCAAACGCGCGGCACGCCGACTGCGCAAACCTTCGGTCTAACTTATGTCCAAACGGCATTTGGCTCGATCGGTTATCATGCAATCCCTATACCAATGGGATTTTAAGGATAAGCCAACTGCGGCCATACCCGCGATTATTGAACAAGTAATGTTGGAATTTGGCGCGGGAATTGAAGATACCAAAGACTATATTGTCAAAACGATCAGCGGAATTTTGGATAATGTTGAAAAAATAGATGATATTATAAAACAATACGCGCCCAATTGGCCGATTTCTGAAATGTCTATTGTTGACCGCAACATTTTGCGTCTGGGAGTTTTTGAACTTAAATTAAACGATCATATCCCTCCAAAAGTCGCGATTAACGAAGCCATTGAACTGGCCAAAAGTTATGGCGGTCCGTCATCGGGAAAATTTATAAATGGTATTTTGGGCGGGATGTATAATGATATGCCGCATTCTGATGTCAGCCTCGCTGAACCGACCAAAGAATAATAATTCGCGCTCACTACTAATATGCCAATCACTAGTTATTTGGAAAAAAAATTCCCGGCTCTGGAAAAAAAAATTGGCGTTGCTTTTCGCAATCCGGATTTGTTGGTGCAAGCATTGGTGCATCGGTCATTTTTAAATGAAAATAGAAATTTTCCTTTGGCGCACAATGAACGACTGGAATTTTTGGGTGACGCGGTGCTGGAATTAATCGTCACTGAATTTCTGTTTGAAAATTATCTTAATCCCGAAGGTGAATTGACGAATTGGCGCGCGGCTTTGGTAAATGCGAATATGTGCGCAGTCGTGGCGCAAGAAATTGATTTGGAACCATATCTTTTTTTGAGTCATGGCGAATCCAAAGACGCCAACACTAAAGCACGCGGATATATTTTGGCCAATGCACTTGAAGCAGTGATTGGCGCAATTTATTTGGATCAAGGATCGGAAATAGCCAAACAATTCGTCACTCGTTGGGTTTTGACCAAATTGCCGGAAGTTTTGGAACTTGGTTTATGGATGGATCCCAAATCGCGCTTTCAGGAAGGCGCGCAAGAAGTGGTGGGAATCACGCCAACATATCGAGTTCTCAAAGAAGAAGGTCCGGATCATGAAAAAAATTTCGTCATTGGCGTATATCTGGGCAAAGAAAAAGTCGCGGAAGGATTTGGCACGAGCAAACAAGAAGCGCAAACTGATGCCGCGGAAAAAGCCTTGCGTATCAAAGGCTGGAAAGGCCCGAAAGTTGATATTATAACCAGAACACAAACCGATCCAATTGGTTAAAATTACAAATTTAAAAAAAGATACGGGCCGGTAGCTCAGCTGGTAGAGCAGATCCCTCTTAAGGATAAGGTCCTGGGTTCGATCCCCAGCCGGCCCACTAAAAGCTCCTGTCGTTCAACGGATAGGACAACAGCCTTCGAAGCTGTATATGGGGGTTCGATTCCCTCCGGGAGCACCATTCGACTCGTCCATACGTTCCTTCGCTCATGGTAAACCATTTTTATTCCACTGCAATCGGATCAACTGTAAATGAAATCAAATCATTGGTTTCAGCATCCGTAGCCTTAACTGAAATTGGTCCAGTATAATTCTTTTGATTGGAATTGGAATCTGATTTATTAAATATTAAGCCAAACTCCATCGCCAACAAATCCAGACTCGTCGGCATTTCTTTAATTGTCCAGACAACTTCATTTCTTTCTTCGGAAAAAACGACATTACCTGCGGGAACATTAAGTTTTTGTTCATCCCAAGATACATTACCCAGGAGTGTCGTGCTTACGGTCACATTTTTCAAATCATGAAAACTATTGGTGAGCAAAAAGGAAAAATTACTAAGATCCAAATCACTGGAGACACTTGCTTTCAAGCTTAAATCAGATAAAATCTTCACAACTACCGGATTGGTAGTAGCCAGTACTTCGCCATTACTGCGAATTTCACCCCAAACAGTCACTGTACTCGTACTAAAATTAACCAGACTGGTGTTGTCGCCATCTTTAATGGGCAATGAAATATTAAATATTGATTTTCCGCCATTGGAAAAATCATTAAGTTGGCTATTGGGTTCATTTCCCCAAAAAATAGTACCACGACGAACGAACTCGTTTATTTGTTCGCCTTTAACAGCGCCATTGTTATGATCAATTAAATTCTGCCAATCCAAAATACTTTTTTTCTGATAGCTGGGCGCTTCAATGTATAAGACCGCGGTCAAATTCGGATATATGGTATCACTTGAATTTTGAAAAGAAATTTGAATCGGGAGTTTTTGACCCGGACGAATAGTAACTTGTTCGGCATTTCCAAACATTGTGGCCGAAGCACTGATCGTCGACGAGGTTAAGGTAAAATTTGTTTCGGTTTGAGAGTAAACAAATTTTTTATGCAAAACTTTAGTCACAAAATTAGGATTGATATTTCCACCGGAAAACAGGCCGTGAATGGTAAAAGTAGTCATAGTCGTTAATTTAGGTAACGTCCAACGAAACAAATCAGGTTCATCCGGCTTGGGGTTGATTTCCTGAGCGAAAAAACTTTGATCCGGTTGAAGCGCAACAATCACCGGTTCAGTAAACGGATAAATTGGCTGAACCGTAAATGAAAGTGTGGTTGGAACATTCGCGTTAAAAACTGTTGGCTGATTCCAAATAATAGTGGCGGCCGGAATACTGGCCACTGTTTGAAAATTGGCGACTTTTTCAAATACTGAATTGAAATTACCCGGAGTATATGACAAAACCGCAGTTAGTGTTGATGTGGCAAATTGATCAACCAATAATCGACCACTCAAAATAACCGTGCCGCCTGATCCGGCGGGAATACTTCCCAAAACAATCGTTGAACGTTCACCCAAAACTGTGGGCGAACTGCTTACAAATACAAAACCCCGCGGATATTGAAAACTCAAACTGGCATGAGCAATGGGCAAGGCTTCCGCATTTCGATAACGCACCGTGTAGGTAATCGTATCACCCGAAGCTATTATTGAGGGAGCTTCAACACTAACTGAAATTTGATCATTATATACTAAATTTGGCGTGGCGTATCGCCATACAACCCAGCCCAAAATTCCCAATCCGCAAAAAACAAAAAAACAAGTCAACAAACGCCAAAACCAGATGCCGTTTGAGCGATCAAACGTTTTCATGTCCGGCATACTGCCATCGGAATTTTCATAAATCTTGCGCAAATTTTCCTCGATCTTACGCGGCTCGGACACGGTTATTTTTTTTGATTTTGAACGAGACATAAAAAAATTAATAAATGGAATTTTGACTCATGACTACGCCAAACAATTCGTCTGTAGTTAATGTATCTGCCCAACGCAAACCGTTTGTACCAATTTCCGCATCATCGCGATTCCGCCATATCGGCGACCAGCCGTCCGGATAAATAATTTGTGTGGAAAAATTACTGTTGGTTCCGGATTGTTTTTGTACCAAAAGACTGTATCGTGATGGTGGCGCGGTTACAAAAAAAGGCAATTTGTAAGTAAACCAAACTTCAGTATCCTCACCGGCTTTGGTAGTGATCCAATTACCAAACACAGTTTTGTTAAATTCATTGGTAATGCGCGTTCCGCTACCGACATGAAAACCACGCTCAGTTTCATGAGTCTTTAAATCCTCGTCGTCAGTGTACCATTTTTCCGGAACCTTAAATGACTCTTCTTCCGGATAGACAAAACCACTGGCATTTATAATTTCTGCTCCTTCCGGAACATAAACGCGGACATAACTATTGTTGGGACGACCATAAAGCGCATCACTGGGATTACCGCTATGTTTACGGCGAATAATAACCGTGTCAACAATGCTTCGATCAGGTTGAACGACAGCTTGATGCTCAATTTCATCGGTAATCCGCGCGTCACTTTTGGCGCCGCCCAAATTAGTATTAACCACCATTAGATAATCCTGTGTTGGCAACGTGGCAGTGATTTCTCCAGTCCATCCCAATTCGGAAAATTTCTTTTGCGCGGCGGAATCTACGGTATAAATCTGAATTTCTTTTTGCGTCAAGGCCGTGCCAAGTTCACTGACCAATGAAATTATTTGTCCGGAATTTATGACTCCGGCATTATTAATTAATTGATGAAACACATCGCCAATTATGGCCTTTGGGCGATTCAAAGCCTTATCCTCGCCAGTCTCAACTTCGGTTTGCAATTTTTCCAGAGCATCAGCCGCGGTTAATTGCAATTGATAATGATCATTTTGAAGTGGACCGATTACCTTTAAAATCCGTTCCAGAACCGAAGCATTGACCGCAATCACTCCATCAACGGTTGAGTCACGACTATGTTTATAAAACCAAGCGATTTTTTGCGCTGAAGCGGGAAAATCCGGAAACCAATTCGCATCCTGAAATTCCCAACGAGGATTGGCGATTTGTAATGGTAATGGCGGTTTGACAAACGTATCCAGCTGGCCTTGCAAATCATAACTGCCTCCCGGCGGCACTTCCAAATTCATGATCTTGCCACGTTGAACATCAAGTATGGCCATGCTGCCAATAAAACCACCGGTCGGACGCAATTCATGATGATTTTGAAACACCAATAAATAACGTCGCGGAGAATCGCTTCCGAGCACTGTTTCCAATCCGGTTATAACCGAAGTCATTTTTTGCAAATCACCAATCAAACCGGCAAACAGCACTTTAAAATCAGCAAAAGAATTTTGATATTCAACCGGCAATGTTTGGGATTTGACTTGTGCTAATTCCATGAGCGCGTTTTGATACTGCGGCACAGCGCCACGAATATGAATTTTTAAAATATTCATGCGTTCCAAAAAATCAGCTTTACTGGAAGATGCCGCTGCCTCACCAATCCCTTTAACCAAATACGTATTACCAAGCGCGACCATATGTCCGGCCGCCAAAATATGCTGACGACTGACAACTTTTTCGCCAACAACCGGTAAAATACTGGCGATATAAATAAGAGCACGATGCTCTTTTTCAATCATGGCTTCAACATTGCCAAATGAATTAAGGGCAACGTTCAAATCAAGCTGAGCTTGGGGTAAATTAGTGGCCAAAGCCGCGGCTGTGGATGATTGCAAAGACAAAAAAGCATTCACGCTTTCACTAACCAAATAATTGCTATCGTGACGTAATTTTTGATAATAAGAAAATGCCGGATATGGCACAAGCAACAGAACAACGAGTGCGAATGCGGTCCAGACAAAAAAACGAAGTTCAAGACGAGCACAAAATTCGATATAGCTTGCCGCGATTCGTTTTAAAAAAGATTTTTTTGAGACGATGTCACTGGATTCTGAGTCAATATCTTGATTTGGTTCAGCTTCATTGCGATTGGCTTTTTTGACTAAGCTGGCAAAATCAATGACAACACGTTTGGGTTGTTCTGGAGTAATTTCGGAAAAAATCGGAAAATTTAACGGTGAATTGATGGATTTTTTTTGACTAAGCGTCACAACATGAGCTGATTGTCGTGGCTTCCTGGAAAAATGTACGGGGACATGTGTCGCGCGAATCGCCCGAGCTTCGGCTACTGGACAATCTGTTTTTATATGCCCAATTTTTTGGCAAACTGAACATGGGCGATTAATCGCTGTTTTGTTTTTTAACGATGATGTATTTTTTTTATAATTCACAATTAAATTTGAAAAAATACTTTTTTTCTGAATCTTAAGAAAAATTCTTCTTTGCTAAATCTTAAGCAAATTTCATTCGTACTAACTCTTAAGCAAAATTCGACGATATCCTTTTGTTCAACTGATAGTCTAACGGATTATGCATTCTCAACAAGTTATCATACTCAGCTTTCAGCAAAAGTATATTCGTCTCCATTTTGCTTATTAGTTTAGTCGAATGTTTCGCTGTTGCAATGCGAGACAGGGTTTAATCTTTGAAGCAAACTGGAGTGAGATCTTTTTCTCGATGCCCGAGCCTGTTTACCCTAAGCTTGTCGAAGGGTCGAGGGTCGAGAAAAATGGTCTCACGAAGTTTGCTTACGAGTTAGCAAAGAGGAATTTTTATTTTAATTTCCTTAATGCAATTTAATAAATTATACCACAAAATTCTAGCGCTTGTGAAATATTTTTTCATAAATCGCCCGAGTCTCCGCTGCAAGCTTGCTCCAAGAATACCGGAGCGATTCTTGACGCGCGGCCAAACGTAATTCGTAACGAATTTCGTCATTAATTAATCCTTGAAAAATAACATCGGCCATTTGTTTAATTGATTCCGGGTCAAAATACAGCGCCCCCATGCCTAAAATTTCCGGAATAGAACCACGATTTGACGCCACGACCGGTACATTAAAAATCCACGCTTCCAACGGCGGCAAACCAAAACCTTCGTATAAACTGGGGAAAACAAAAAGCGCAGCATTTTTATACAAAGCCGGCAAATCTTCATCCGGCACAAAACCGGTAAAAATAATATGGGAAATTTTTTCCTCCTGCACGATTTTTTCAATTTTATTGGAAAAATAATTTTTTTTACTCGCGATGACCAATTGATAATCATTGCCATGACGCTCAACCAATAATTTCCAGGCACGCACCAAACCGGCCAAATTTTTATGTGGATAGCTAACGCCAACATACAACGCATAAGACTTGTTGATTCCAAATTTTTCAATTGTATTTTGCGATGCACTGACATTCGCGGGCGATTCAAAACTGGGAGCTTGATAAATAATGAAAATTTTATTCGTTGTTTGCGGAAAATGTTTAATGATTTCTTGTTTGGTGAATTCGCTGACCGCGATAATGTGTTCGGCGCTTTGGACTGCGTGCCGCAAGACAATCCGATACGCCAAATTTTTAAACCAATACCCAATCGGTCCGAGCGTGCTGGCCGCGCGCGTGGAATATTGCAAAAGCAATAAGTCATGAATCGTAACAACAAACGGCTCATTATAAAATAATGGCACATTCCAGTGCGGAAAATGCATCAATTCAACTTTGGCTTTTTTAATAATGCTTGCCAACAAAATTTGTTCACGCCAGCCATACCACGGAATATCGGCCAAAACTTTTGTATATTTAAAATGTTCATTTCCTATTTTTACTTTATTGATATTCTCTGAACGCAAAAAAAGAACGTAATCGTTTTCCTGATCAATCAGGCTCAAGTGTAAAACAAGTTGTTCAATATATCGTCCCAATCCGCCTTGTTCCGGCCCCAACAGGCGACAATCAATTCCAATTTTCATACAGCACAATCACTAACTAATAAATAAACATGGCATCGCCAAAACTATAAAAACGATATTTATCGGCAACCGCTTGCCGATAACAAGATAACATAAATTCTCTGTCGCCAACCAATGCGGCGGTCAACATTAAAAGCGTTGATTTTGGCAAATGAAAATTGGTAATTAATGCGTCCACTACTTGGAATGTAAATCCAGGAATAATAAAAATATTCAGATCGCCATGATACGGTTCAATCCAATTTCCATTTTTTTGACCGGAAAATTTGGCACAAAATTGCGCCACGCCTTCCAAAGTTCTGACTGTAGTTGTGCCCACCGCAATAACCCGTCGTCCATCGTGTTTTGCCTTATTGACGGACTCGGCTGTTTCCTGGGAAATCTCCACTTGTTCGCTGTGCATAGTATGGTCCGCGATGCGTTCGGTTTTAACGGGCAAAAAAGTTCCCAGGCCAACATGCAATGTTACTTCCGCGAATTCCACGCCTTTATTTTTTAATTTTTCAATGAGTTCCGGAGTAAAATGAAATCCGGCTGTGGGCGCGGCCACCGATCCTTCATGTTTCGCGTAAATAGTTTGATAGACATCAAGTTCATGTCGTTCATCTTTTACATAAGGCGGCAATGGCACGGATCCATATTGATTGGCTTTGGCGCGAACTTGTTCCGCTGTATCTGGAAATTGAACTAAAATTGTGCCGTCATTTTCTTTAACAATCACGTCACACCAAAAATCCGACGCGAATTGTACGCGCGTGCCTGATTTTACATGCCGACCGGGTTTAGCCAGTACTTTCCATACTCCGAGATTTTCCATGGGCCGAACTAAAAAAATTTCCACTGGTTTAGTATGATCGCGCAACGGTTCACCTTTTTCCGACAGTAATTGTCCCGACAACCGCGCTTTAAAAACTTTGGAATTATTCCAGACCAACAAATCACCTGACTGAAAATAATCAACAATATCAAAAAAATGTTTATGCGTTGTACTTTTTTGCGCGCGATCCACTATCATCAAACGCGAAACATCACGCGGCTCAACCGGTTTTTGGGCGATCAGTCTTGTGGGTAAATTATAGTCAAAATCAGCGGTAAACATATTATTTTATTTTATACATTGTTGCTTTGGCTTTTCCCAAGCGAACAATTTTTCCCAGCGCGATCAATTTATTAAAATCCAAATTACGCGTGGCTTTGGCGCGATCAGTTATCTGCGAATACAACTTGTCAGTAATGTATTCGTGTTCGGCAATGTAGTTTAAAATATTTTGATGATACGGTTGCAATACATCGGCTGGAGAAAACGCGGATTTTTTTAACCCCTCGCCCACGCGCAAAAGTTCATCAATAATTCCATCCGTAAAATATTCCAGCCATTCCGTAAAATCCAACTCATTTTTAATATCATAATAATTTCCCCGCACGCCTACTGTGGCAAAATATTTAGTGACATTTTGATTATAATAATTTTCAAAACTAAACAAATTAAAAGTATTGAGACCCATCCCCGCCAACAAAACTTTAGTAGCCAGTCGAATGGTTCGGCCATTGCCATCAATAAATGGATGGATAACAACAAACTGTTTATGAAAAATCCCGGCTAAAATCAGTGGATCAAGAATTTTTTTATTGCGTTCTATAAAATCAAACAACTGTTTCATCAATTCCGAGACATCCGCCTGATCAGGCGGCCAGTACACGGTTATCCGCGCACGCGGATCATTGACAAAAACCGGTTCTTGTCGAAGTACGCCGGAACGATGCTCGGACAACAAATTTTGTGTTACAGTTTTTTGTATTTTTAAAACTAAGGGCAAACCAAAATGAAAAGAACTTTCTTTAACCATTGTATTGAGTTCAATTAAAGCCTCATTATAATTCAAAACTTCTCGCTCACTGTCGCGAATAAATTCCGGACGGTGTTTCAAAATTTCCCTAACATCGGTCAATGGAAGTGGATTGCCTTCAATACTGGTGGAGGCATGGGCGGAAATTTCCCGTGCCTTTTTTTCCCAATCCATTAAGACCACTTTGGCCAATGGCTGATAGTTCAATTCTGCCACCAAAACTGAAATCCGTTTGACGTTTTGCAACAATTTAGGAGAAACCGTATATTTTGGCTTAAACATAAGGTTTTAAGTAATTGACTATAGACGAATTATAGACGATTGTTGGACGATTGTCAATTGCTTCTCTGGGTTTTTTGTCCCGACTTGACGGGATTATTTTTTCAAAAACCGTCGCGCATTTTCGTTATGTTCCGCCAATGTCCGCGCATACTTAACTTCTCCCGTGTCCAGCGTAGTCAAAAAATACCAATAACCGTTTTTTTCCGGATTAATCGCGGCCATAATTGATTCCAAACTTGGATTACTGATTGATCCGGGCGGAAGTTTGGGATATTTATACGTATTCCAAAAATTATCTGTTTGCCGGTCTTCATTGGAAGTAAATACTGTTCCCTCTTTGGCCGTCGCATAATGAACTGTGGAATCAGCTTGTAAACCCATTCCCACATCATGTCGTCGCCAAAAAATATCCGCGACTTTGGCTTTGTCGGTTTTGGTTTTCACTTCCCGTTCCAAAATACCGGCCATGGTCAAAATTTCATGAATGCTTCTATCGGTCAATTTAATGGAATTTTGTAATTCCGCAGAAAATTCTTTTTCACGTTGAGATGCCAGCCGGCTTATGATATTCTTAACCGTTGCATCCGCGTAAACACGATAAGTATCGGGCGCCAAATATCCTTCGAGACTGAGGCCGCGCGGTTTGGCGATCAACAGTGAATTGGTAATTATGGACGCAGTATTATTTGCTCTGGCCGCCAGACCGGTAATTACATATACATCGGCAGTGGACGAAGCAAATTCTTGTTGTACCAAATATTCCGCCACGTCGCGCAAATCCCAGCCCGGAATAATTGTAATGGTTTTTTCCACGCGAGCATTGCGGACAATTTTTTCCGCTCGATCTTTGAGAACAGTTTGTCGCCACCACAAACCGGCCACAGTAATGATAATCACCGATAAAATGACAAATTTAACCACGCGCATAATTTACAAATATTTTTCTTCACCCGCATCTTCCAATTCTTTCAACACATTTTTAATTTCCGGAACAAAATCTTTGTGGCAAACCAAAAGCGCGTCCGGAGTATTTACGACCACAATTCCAGCCAAACCGATTGTTACCACTTTTTTTTGACTCTCTTCATTATATACCAAAGAGTCGCGAGTTTTTTTAACCAATATATTGCCGGACAAAAAATTATCTTCTTGCTTTGGTGACAGAGCTTCTTTCAACGCATACAAAGTTCCCGGATCACTCCAACCTAAATTTACCGGCATCACGACTGCGTCAGACAAAGACAGATGCTCAATAATCGCTTCATCAAATGAAAGCGTTGGTAAATTTTTGTATTCACGATTAAGCGTGACTTCATCGCTCGCCATAATTTCCAAATTCCGCCACAGTTCAGGCTGAAAATCTTGATACCACTTAATCATGGTATCCAAATCAAAAACAAAATAACCGGGATTCCATAACCATTCTCCACTGGCAAACATGGTGTCGCACAGGGATTTTTCCGGACGGTATTTCCAGCCCGCGAACGAGCGATAGTTACCGACCGATTGTTCGCCCAGTTTAATCCAACCCAAATTATGATTGGCAAAACGCGGTTTTTCTCCAAAAAAAATAATCTTTGTCGGGTCAGCCGACACTAATTCTTCCGCGCGGTTCAAGACTGATTCAAATTCCTGTGGATGATCCACAAAATGATCTGACCAAATAATTGCGGCGGAGCCAGTCGCACCGCTTTTTTTTAAACGAACCAAAGTCAAACCAACGGCCGCGGCCAAATCACGACGACATGGTTCCGTCAAAATATGATCCTCTACGATTTCCGGAATTTGTTTTTTTACCAGATCTTTGTACTGTTCATTCGTAATTATAAAAATATTTTCCCGACCAAAATTATTGACGCGTGTCATTGTCATTTGCAATGTTGATTGTCCATCTTTAAAAAAACCAAACTGTTTCGGTGAATTTTTGCGACTTAACGGCCACAAGCGTGTGCCGGCTCCGCCCGCGAAAATTAAAATATTCATAAATGTTATCGCCAAAAAATAAAAGCAACAGTAGTGGCTAAAATCCAGCCCGCGACAATATCACGCGGATAATGCACGCCGGCAAATACGCGCGCCACACTGATGATTATTGCCCAAAAAAAATAAGAAAGTGCAATCGATGGCGCACTCGGCAGAAAAAAAATAAAATAAGCCAAAAGCGCGGACATTATCGCGTGATCTGAAGGCAATGATTTCCAATGGCTTAATGGCTTAATAATTTCCTTAACTTCAGGGAATTCTATAACCGGTCGACGATGCGGATATAACCAACCGAATAGCCAACTTAACCCCAGCGCCAAACCCGAACCCAATAAAAATTTACCGATCAAAAAAGAAAAATTAATCCATTCCCATGAAACGTGATCACCAATTTGCCAAACCGCGGCTAACCCAATAGCAAAAATAGCATTCTTGGCAAAAAAAATCACCGCGCGATCAAAAAATTTCCAGCGACCGCTGTACCGATTCGCCAAGAAAAAAAGCTTGTGACTCCACGATAATTGCATAGTGTCCATTAGTATGGCGAAAATTCATGATTTGGTCAATCAATTGACGATCAACTTATTGTCCGACTTTCCAACGCAGATAGCTTTCCACAAATTGGTCAAGTTCGCCATTCAAAACCGCGTCAGTATCGGCAGTTTCATATTTTGTGCGCACGTCTTTGACCATATGATACGGATGAAGAACATAGGAACGAATCTGACTTCCCCATTCTGGACTTTTCAATTCGCCGCGCAATGACAAGCGTTCGGCTATTTCTTTTTCTTCTTGCATTTTTTGCAATTTACCGGCCAAAATTTTCAGCGCAGAGTCTTTGTTTTGCAATTGCGAACGTTCATTTTGACATTGCACGGAAATGCCTGTGGGAATATGTACAATCCGCACCGCGGAATACGTCGTGTTTACTGACTGTCCGCCTTTGCCTCCCGCCATAAACGTATCAATCCGCAATTCTTTAGGATCAATCCTAATATTTTCCGCCGCGATTTCCGGCACCACTTCAATCAGCGCAAATGAAGTATGCCGCATTTTTTCCGCATCAAACGGCGAGATGCGCACCAAACGATGCGTGCCATGTTCGGATTGTAAGTAACCATACGCGTATCGACCGCCAATTTTAAACGTGGCGGATTTTATTCCGGCTTCATTGCCGCGCGATTCATCCAGCAAAGTCGCCGCAAAATTATGACTTTCACAAAAACGCAGAATCATACGCACCAACATTTCCGTCCAATCTTGCGCTTCCGTTCCACCACTGCCCGCATGAAATGAAACAATCGCGTTGCCCGCGTCATGATGTCCGGAAAATAAAATAAAAAATTCACGACGATTAAATTCAACGGTTAATTCACTGAATTGTTTGGCAATTTCCGCAATCATGTCTTGATCTGGATTTTTGGCCACATCTTCGGCCAACGCCAATAAACCACTCACATTAGAAGCCAATTTGTCCCAGCCTGTTACCTCATTTTTCAGTGCTTCAAATGTTTGCGACACATTCCGCGCCTTTTCCTGATCTGCCCAAAAATTCGATGCCTGCATAATACCTTCCAGTTCCTTCATCTCTTGCCGATGTTTTGGTATATCTAAAAGTTGGATTGTACTGGCAATTTTAGTTTGAAGACTCAATAATTGTTCAATCATAGTGTTTATCCATTCATCCTACAGAAAAAATCCCAAAAAAACAATCCCCCGATTTAAAAAAGGGGATATTGATGCAATCCGATTATTCTTAATTCTCAAGAAAATATTTTTTTAAACGCGCCAAAATCCCGACTGGTTTGGATCCTTTTTCATTAGCCGATATAGGGCGACGTGTCTGTCCGGATTCGCTATCAACTGGAGCAACCGGTTCTTTTTGCAAAGTAACACTTTTAATATCTAAAATTGAACCGGATTTGGCATCCAATAAAGACAATCTAACCACGATATTCTTTTCTTCCCCTCCTATCTTAACTGTGGTTTCAATAACAGGTTCCAGAGGAGTTGGTAGATCATTAATATCCAAATCTCGAATTTCGTCACCGGAATTACTAATTTTTCTAACTTCTTCGACTACATCGCTGATATCACTAAAGTCGTGGCGGGATAAGTAAACAGAAAGATGATCGGACACAGAAGCCACGTCACCTGACTTAATAAAATCTATAATTTGAGTACAAACATTTCCCGAATAAATTTTTTGGTTTTTCTGAAATATTTGCACCGGCCGCGCGAAGTTCATCGAGATCGATCTCCACTCGACGGTTTGCCGAATCTCCCTTATCACTAAAAGAAAGACTTCGAGGAGTATCAATTGGCATATAATTACAGACTGAGAATTAAAATAAAATTCTTTTTAATTAAACCAATAGGTGTAGTATACTATAAACCTTGAAATTAAATCAAGAGCTTTTACAAACTATATTTTTTTAACAAAAAACCTGCTGTTGGCAGGTTTTTTGGAAGATTATTTTTGAGATAAATGAACCCTTACATCATTCCCATTCCTCCGCCCATGCCTCCCATACCACCCATTCCCGGAGCCGATGGTTCATCTTTTTTAGGCAAATCCGTGACAACTGCTTCAGTAGTCAGGAACATGCCCGCGATGGAAACCGCATTTTCCAATGCAGTACGAGTAACTTTGGCCGGATCAACGATACCAGCTTTAACCATATCAACGTATTCGCCAGTAGCAGCATTGAAACCCATATTGCCACTGGATTTTTTGACTTCATCCGCTACAACCGCCGGCTCAAAACCAGCATTGCGGGCAATAATACGCAACGGTTCTTCCAAAGCGCGACGCAAAATAGCAACTGCAACCGCTTCTTCCGGATCATTTAATTGCAGTGTGTCCAAAGCTTTGGTCGCCCGAATTAAGGCCACGCCGCCTCCAGGAACAACACCTTCTTCCACCGCGGCTTTGGTCGCGCCAACTGCGTCTTCAATACGGTGTTTGACTTCTTTCATTTCGGTTTCTGTTGCCGCACCGACACGAATCACCGCCACGCCGCCCGCTAATTTGGCCAACCGTTCTTGTAATTTTTCGCGATCAAATTCTGAATCAGTTTGTTCAATTAATTTTTTAATTTGGGCGACACGATCCTTGACCATACTTTCCTCGCCCTTGCCTTCTACGATAGTCGTGTTTTCTTTGGTGGCAATCACTTTGCGCGCATGACCCAAATCTTCCAAGCTGGCGTTTTCTAATTTCAAACCAACTTCTTCGGTAATTACTTTACCACCGGTCAAAACCGCAATGTCTTGTAACATTTCTTTGCGGCGGTCACCAAAACCCGGAGCTTTGACTGCAAGTACATTAAAAGTGCCACGTAACTTATTCACGACCAACGTTGCCAAGGCTTGACCATCAACATCTTCCGCAATAATTACCAATTCCTTGCGACCCGATTGGGCAACTTTTTCCAACAATGGCAAAATATCTTCCAACGAAGAGATTTTTTTGTCAGTAATTAAAATCATGGCATCTTGATATTCGGATTCCATGCGTTCAGCGTTCGTCACCATATACGGCGACACATAACCCTTATCAAAACGCATTCCTTTGACGGTTTCAATTTCCATACCAAAAGACTGTGATTCTTCGACAGTAATCACACCATCCTCACCAACTTCTTTCATAGCCGCGGCAATTTTTTCACCAATTTCAATGTCATTGGCAGAAATAGCCGCTACATGGGCGATTTCATTGGCTTCAACCGGCTTGGCAATTTCTTCTTTTAACATTTTAACAATCGCTGCAGTAGCTTTATGCAAACCACGATTCAAAGCCACTGGATTGGCGCCAGCCGTCACATTTTTCATACCTTCCTTAACAATCGCCTGTACCAAAACCGTGGCTGTGGTAGTACCATCACCCACGACATCATTGGTTTTACTGGCAACTTCCTTGACCAATTCCACGCCAATATTTTCCACTTTATCTTCCAATTCAATTTCTTTGGCCACAGTCACACCATCTTTGGTAATAGTTGGCGCGCCATATCCCTTATCCAAAACAACATTGCGACCCTTGGGACCCAAAGTAACCTTAACTGTGTTAGCCAAAATATCCACACCACGCACCAAAGCGGCGCGAGCTTCGTTGTCAAAAATAATTTGTTTTGCCATATCTATATATAAATAAAATTAAAGTGTGTTGATTAAAATAAAAATGGAATCCCGACAAGTCGGGATAAACTCCTGTAGCTTTTTTGAGCCCGATATTTATGAGGGTCTCAGAAAAAGATTTGCAGTGAATTTTTATTTTAATTTCCTTAATGAGTTTATTTCTCAAGAACCGCCAGAATATCTTCTTGACTGACAATTTTATATTCCTGTTTTTCCACTTCCACTTCGTCGCCTCCCCATTTTTTAATGAGTACGCGATCGCCAACTTTAACTTCCATAGCCCCGCGCGCACCACTTTCCAAAAGTTTGCCCGGACCCACGGCCACAATTTCACCTTCGGCTTTTTTTTCTTTATCCACAGTATCAGGCAAAACAATGCCTGACGCAGTAATTTCTTCCTCCTTAACAAGTTTGACCACGACGTGGTCGCCGAGCGGTTTTATCGTCATATTGTAACAAATAAAAATAAATATATTAGCACTCAACTTAACCGAGTGTTAAATGATAAGCTCATTTTAATACTTTCCTCAAAAATGTCAAGAGAGAAATCCACAAATAAAAAATCCAAGGTAGGCTTGGCCCAAACGACGACCGTATAAATCTCAAGATGCCTGTCAGTACCCGAGATTCCCTGGCGTGCGCTTGCGCCCTGCCTACTGTGGATTCTTTAGTTCAGGCATTATATTCCGTTATATTCGAGCCGTCAATGAGGATAAATCAGGCTATTTTTTGCCTCAACAGAGCGCTGATGTGGATAACAAGTGGATGAAATAGATATGGCAAACAAGCAGAGTCCAATCCATGTGGTATATAAATAATGATCAAAAAAAGATAAAACGAAAATTGGTCCCAATCCCCAGATTACGTTTTCTAATTTAAACCGCATATTTTTGGCTATAAAATATATAAACCACAGCCAAAAAATCATTCCAAAGATCCCCCATTCAACTAATCCCAATACAAAAACGTTGTGAACAGGCTGAAGTTGCCATCCATTGAGTGCGGAATTTTGTTTTTGTAAAAAAACCGTAAAATTCCCTGGACCAGCACCAAAAAACCAATTATTTTTAAATATATTCCACGCCTCGGCATATCCGATAACCCGTTCGGAAATCGAATTAACTTCATGTATTTCGACCATTGAAAATCTGGTTGTAACAATCGGCCACAACAAGCCAAGCAAAACTAAAAAACTAAAGGCGGAAACAAAAACACCCAATGAAAAAAATGAATCCCGACATAATGGCTGGCGAAAAATCCGCCAATGTGAAAAAATAATCATAAACGCCCATGCCAGCCAAGCCGAACGACTAAATGATACCACCAATCCGACAGTTAAAATAATAAGAATAACAATAAAAAACCATTTTAATTTTTTTGTTTTAATTTGCCGGAATTTTTCTTCTGATTGCAAAAAAAATAAAATATGACTAATTACAATTACCATAAAACCCCCCAATATATTGGGATGCGGAAATGTACCATACGCGCGCAACCAACGACCCGCGCTCGTTACAACTACACTGGCGCCGGCAATCCAACTAGAATGAGTCGTCGTCCCCAACAATGTTGATCCCCAAGTAGTTTGGCCAAAAAATTGTGCGATTCCCAAAACAGCCGGCACTATACTTCCAACAGCCAACCAAAAAATAATTTGTTGATTATTTAAATATTTCTCGCGAATCAACATGCATAGTATCCCCGCTTCAATTATTCGACGAATAGTTTGAAACGCCAGCCAAGAATCGGACGCATGCCAAATCATAACAAAAAAATAAATCAGCATGACAATAATTAACCCTGAACAATTAATTTTTTTATTAAACCAATGACGAATTCCCATCAATACTAACAGGATTTCAGTCAGATAAAAAATAATCGTGGCCTGTTGCCAAATACTCCCGCCGATAAACACCGTACTGGCGATAAACGCAGTTTGGAATGGCAAAAAAAACAAAAACAAGCGCAACTCATTGGCAATAATATATTTGGATGTAAAAAATTTCATATCGTGTTTTCTTCTACGTCAATGAATGTTGCTGGATGCGCGAGCCAGACATGCTGATACTCAGCTCGACGATCATCTTCATGAAATTTAAGCATGGTATTGGAAATAACCACGGCCGGCGGAATATTGTGCGGCTGTTTGGCAATACGCTTCAATTGGAAAGAGCGGCAAATATTTTCCAATCTCACGCCGATTTTATTTTGAATTATTTTTTCCAAACCGTGTTTTAGAAAACGCCAAACCGGATGCAAAATAATTATTTTATCCGGATGAAATTTTTGTTTTACAGCAGCGTTCGGAATATATGCGTGCGTCCATTGATTCGCACTATGCAATTTCTCCAAAATTTCCGCTTCGTCAAAGATGGGCACCAATTGGTACAACCAATATGTTAAATAAATATCCGGCGCAGCAATGCGCACATCGGCCAAACTTAAATGACTGTCAGTCAAATAAAAACTTAGGCAAATTCTGTCGGCAATATATTTTTTACCACGACGAACATTGCATAAACTGGCCATTCCGGTCACCAATAAACGCGCCAACCACAAACGGTCGGTTTGTACTATAACCAAAACATCAATGTCACTGTCTGTTGTGGGCCAGCCCGCAGCCACGGTATTGCAAACAAAAATTCCCCGCACAAACGGCACTGTTCCCAACAGTTTGGCTGCACGACGAGCTAGAGCCAATTTGGATTCAACCAAAAGTAAACTGCGCTGACGTTTTTCCGCGCACTCTTCGCGACCTGGTAATAAATAATAAGAAAAAACAGAGACACAATGACCATTGGTAACTGCATTTTCCAAGATGTTCAAAAACTCCCGCCACTGAATTTTTTCGGCCGGTTGCCACAAAAAATCAAATAATTCTTCCGCTGTTAGCGGATAAGAAAATTGATCAAAGTAAGCCAATGTTCGTTTAATTGATATAAGAATATCCGCGCGCTCCATAAACAAAAATATCCGCGCGGCTCTGATTAATTCTTAACTGTGCGCGCTGAACCGGACGTAACCGCGGGTTCGGTTTTAATCGTAAAAAAACGACGCGAAACGCCTTTTGCTTGTCGACCAATCGCATCATCAACAATCATTTCCGTCATGGTGATAGAACGTACTTGAGCGCGGCTGACCAAATATTGCCGAGAACGTAACAGCGATGAAATAATTGTATACTGTGTGATCATTTGATCATCAACTTCAATTTCAAATCCACGAACACGTCCGAGCACTTGTCCGGAAACAGTTTTAACAATCAGACGACGAAGAGTTTTATCGGCAAGACGCATATTATGAAACTATTTTTCCTTCAATTACTTTGTCGAGTTTGCCGGACGATGTTGAACGACGCAAGATGTATTCTTGTTGCAAAGCGGTCAATACAGTGGAAAAAAACCAATATAAAGTAAGGCCGGCTGATAATTGCCAACCCACAATCACGGTCATGGCCGGCATAAAATACAGCATTTGTTTATTCATCATGGCAGACATATTATTTTCTTCTCCAGGAGCCTTGACCGAAGTAGGAGATTTTTTGTTGATCATTGAGCGTGCTTGCCAGTATTGAGCCGCGCCGGCCAAAACTGCCATAACAATGCTCGGCTGATGCAAATCCAAGAATCCAAATGTGACTGTTTTGATGGTTCCGGGATTTTTTATAAATGGATACAATAAATCAAACTGGCCTGATTTGAGCACTGATTCCAAAACCCAGTACAAAGCAATAAAAATCGGCAACTGAATCAAAATGGGCAAACAAGAACTCAACGGATTAATTTTATGCTCACGATATAATTTCATGGTCTCCGCCGCCATCTTAGTTTGATCGTCTTTGTATTGTTTTTTTAATTCTTCCAATTTTGGTTGGAGTTCGGTCAAAGATCGTTGGGCTTTGATTGATTTGGTCGTTAACGGATACAATAAAATTTTTGACAAAATAGTTACCAGCAAAATAACCACTCCCATATCGGGAATAAGCCAGTAAAAACCGACAAAAATATTAAAGATTGGTTGATAAATGAGCGTAGTGAAGAGTGCTTTCATAAAAATTAGTTATCTTTCGGTTCATTTTCATTTACCGGTTCATTTACCGGTTCTCCACCAACCACCGGAGTATCGCCACCAATTTGTTCAACAGTAATTCTCCAACCCGTTAAATCAGTGGCCAAACGAACATTTTGTCCTTCGCGGCCAATGGCCAAAGAAAATTGATCGGGCTGAACACGCGCCAAAGCTTCTTTGGTTTTTTCATTCAAAACCACTTCGGTAATTTTTGCCGGAGATAAGGCGTTCTTGATATAGCCGATTGGATCATCGTTATATTGAATAACATCAATTTTTTCTCCGCCAAGTTCATCGATGACTGTAGTAATGCGACTGCCGCGCTGACCAATACAAGCGCCAATCGGGTCAACATTGTCATCCGTTGTATAAACCGCAACTTTGGAACGATTGCCGGCATCGCGCGCAATACCTTTAATCTCCACGTCGCCATTCCCGACTTCGGGGATTTCTTGTTCAAAAACCGTTTGCACCATTCGTTTATCAGTACGCGATAAGATAATTTCCGGACCACGCATACCCATATCAACCGAAACCACAAAAAATTTCAACCGCGCGCCCATTTTATAATGTTCACGACGAATTTGATCTGCTGGCAATACAAGACCGGTTACTTTTCCCAAATCAACAATCAATGATCCATTTTTATCAAAACGCTGGACAAAACCAAATACGATTGATCCTTGTTGTTTTTTGAAATCATCCATAACGGTCAAACGTTCGGCCTCGCGCAATTTTTGAATAATCACTTGTTTGGCAGTTTGCGCGGCCATGCGACCAAAATCTCCCGGAACTTGCAACGGAATTATTAGTGTTTCGCCAACTTGCGCGTCCGACTTGGTAACACGCGCTTCAGTCACCATAATTTCGCTTTTGGGATTGAATTGTGCCAAATCAGCCACTTCTTCATCGGACAATTCACGGTTTTCTTTGCGCGCTTGTTCACGGCGTTCATTTAATTCATTTTGCGCTTGCTCCAATTCTTCGACCGCAATATCAATCACCACTAATTTTTCGTCCCACACTTTCATGTCACCGGTTTCCGGATCATACTTAACTTGAATATTTTGCTGGCGATTGCCAAAATCTTTGCGATAGGCCGCGCCAAGCGCTGACTCCAATGCTTCCAACACTGTTTCATAATTCAAACCCTTATCATCGCATAAAATCTGAATGGCTTTGGTAATTTCCGACATATATAGTTTCAATGTTAATTAATTTAAAAAATAATGATAGATGATAAACAAAGGCCAGCTCTTATAAAGCTAGCCATTGTCAAGAGGATACCAGATGAATTATTTTTTGTCAAATTTTTTATTCGGGCAAAACATATTTAATGATCTGCACTTGTTTATTTCCTCGATTACAGTAAATGCTTATTTGTTCAAATAAAATTGATGTGGACAAAATATTGACATTCCATTGTCGACAATAATACCGCGCGGCACGAGTAAGATGTTGTTTTTTGATAAATCCCACGGATCGCTCGGCACTGCCGGTCCAGCCGCTTCTGGTTTTAACTTCAATAAATGAAATCGCGTCACTGTGCCGAGCAATAATATCAATTTCACCGGCCGCACATATAAAATTTTGTTCTAAAATATTGTAGCCTTGCCGTAATAAAAAATCAACTGCCAATTGTTCGCCCCATGATCCTAACTTTTGTTTTTTGTTTTGTGGCATTTTTTGTTGCGACTGAAATAAAAATTTTTATTTCAGTCATGACGAAATAAAACCAAACCGCGCAAATATTGATTGGGCATAAAATCATCTTGCACACCAAATTCATGCGCGCGCGCCCATTCCAGAACTGCGGAAAAGTTTAATTTTTTATCTTCTGTTGGTCCCAATTGTCCCAAACGACCGGTCCAATCCATAACCACAATTCGGCCTTTTGGTTTAAGTAAACGTTCAGCTTCGGATAATGATCCGGCCATATTCATCAAATGATGCAAAATATTAATCATAAAAATAACATCCAACGAACCGCGGGGAATGGAAACACCGTTAGCTCGTTCAATGTCTGCCCAGAGCGGATGAATATTTACAAAGGCTTCCATATCCGCGCGCTTTTTGATGAGTGTCAAAACTTCTTTCAAAATATCCACGGCATACACTACTCCATGCTCGCCAACGATCTTGGCTGCAGGAAAAACCATGTGTCCGGTACGACCGGAACCAAAATCCGCCACGTGCATACCAGCCTGGACATGCGCGCGTTCAAATAAATCACGAGAATCTACCAAAGCTGTGCCGGTGGTGTAAGTCATATAATTAGCGTGGCTGGCCAAATAAACTGCCGAATATGCTTATAGTGATTTCGCCCAGAGCGCCGGTTACGGCTAAAATCGCCAAAATAATTCCGGCTAAGCCGATTAATTTATACATTAAACGAGATCCGCCGCCACCTAATTTTTCCTCGGCCCAATCACTGTGACCAAAATTTTCGAGAAACCATTCGGTTTTGATGACCATTAAACAGCCGATTACAACGACGATTGTGGCGACGAAGTATTTCATATAATAAATTTTTTCTAAGTCTTAAGCAAACTTAGTTTATTCTAACTCTTAAGCAAAATTCAACGATATCCTTTTCTTCAACTGATAGTCTAACGGATTATGCATTCTAAACAAGTCATCATACTCAGCTTTCAGCAAAAGTATATTCGTCTCCATTTTGCTTATTAGTTTAGTTGAATGTTTGGGTGTTGCATTAGGGTAATTTCAGTAGTAGGTAATTTTGTTTTTCAGTAATGTGTATGAGCTTTCTTACTACTTACTTGGTTAAAGTAGATTTAATATATCAATAAGGATAGAAACTAGGGAGAGGAGAAGAATAGCGAGTTTTACTGAAAAGAAAATTACCTACTACTGAAATTCAGTTGATTTAAATTCCAAGATATACTAGTATTGTATCCTCTCGCAAAAATTTTATCAAATTATTTTGAAATCAATCGTTTAAATTCCTCCACCATTGGCACTTGCTCCGATTCCAAACCATACTGTTCGGCAATCGCCACTGCAGTCCAGTCTGCCAAGACCAATGCCCAAGCCATTTTTTCGATTGCGCTTTGACCAATTAAATTAATTTCAATAACTGGCAATCCGCGAGCTTCGTATAATTTTTTTAAAACAGTAAAACGTTTTTGAATTTGGGGATGATCATCGTCATCGCGCAAAAATATAAACGTAAATCGTTCTGACAATTCACGTGTTGGCTCAGCCACATCAAAACCATTCATTTCATTGTGATTGAGTTCAGGAAGAATATTATAAAACGCGGGAATTTTGCCGGTTTCATTACATTTTATTTTCCAATTATAAGCAATTGATTTGTTTTGTCGAGACGCATAGATAATCGGCACCCGCTTGAACAATTGCTTAGCCAGACTTTTACCTGATTTTTCTAAATCGTTAATCGCTAAATTAGTTAAATTTTCCATTGCCACCAAATCAGCTTCACAACCCAACAATTTCATAAGCGCACGCAAACTATATGCCCAAGCTGATCGCGGCTGAATTCCCGTATTGGGTAATTGAATAAAAGGAATTTGATGTGCACGCGCGAAATCCAACAATTGACCACCAATTGCAATCGCGGCCATATTATATCCTCTTTTTAATCCTTCTTCACTGACAGCTAAAACTTCTTCTGTTCCGCCGGAATACGATGACAAAATTATCAAGGTATTTTTGGGATCAAGAATGACTGGCAAACCATAATCCGAATAAACTAGCAAATCAATATCCGGACGCAAACGTTCCAAGGCATCGGCCGCCAAATGTGATCCGCCCATACCAACGACAACGAAACGAGTGTAATTTTTTGCGTGAAAATCTCCGACAATCTCCGGCTGATATAAAAATTGTTGCGGGAATAAACGAATCGCGTCAGACATCATATTATTTTTTTGTTTGATTAATTAAACCGGAAAGAATTAATTCCAAGAGCGCTAAGACCACCACGGTCGCGCCGGTCGGCAAATCAAGATAAAATGAAATTAACAATCCGGCCACCATGGCGATAATGGAAAATAAAACTGAAATGACCAAAGTAACTTTGAAACTGGATTTGAATTGCATGGCCGCCGTCACCGGAATTACCATCAGTGCGCCAATTAATAACACGCCGACAATGCGCATCGCCACGGCAATGGTTACCGCCGCCAACATGATCATAAATAAATTCAAAGCCGGCACGCGCAAACCTTCAGCTGCGGCCAAATCTTCATTTAGACTGACTAAAAATAATTCTTTGTATAAAAACAAAACTCCAATTAACGCCACAATTCCCAAACCAACAATTAACCATACATCCCATTGCGTTACCGTAGTAATACTGCCAAACAAATAACTGAATAAATTTTGATTAAAGCGTTGATTCGCGCCCATTAACAATAACGCAATCGCCAAACTGCCGGACAAAAAAATCGCCAAAACCGATTCACCAAATAAACGCCGACTGCTGCGCAAACGCTCGATTCCCCAGGCCGCGACGATGGCCACTCCGAGAGCAGAAATAATCGGATTGATGCGCGCGATTAAACCAAGAGCAACGCCAACCAATGAAACATGCGCCAAAGTATCAGCCAAATACGAATAGCGCCGCACCACTAAAAATAATCCGATCATTGGCGCAATCACCGCAATGACCAAACCCGCGCCCAAAGCGCGTTGCATAAAATCATAAGCTAAAAATTCCAGCATATTTTAGATTTGTTTTGTTGACCGATTATAATATTGAACAGCAATAATGGTGGACAAAGGCACGGCGACCACCAGAGCAATACTGCCAATAAGCGCTCGCACCACTTCTTCACTGATAAGTTCGGTATTGAGCGTCACCCACCACGGCGTGCTGTAGACAGTAAATAAAAGAAGTAAGGGAAATGATGCGCCAACATAAGCTAAAACTAAGGTATTCACAACCGAAGTTATATGTTCCCGTCCAATACGCGCGGCGCGATTATACAATTCACGAGCAGACAATTGCGGATTGGCGTGTTTTAATTCCGCTACCGCCGCTACTTGCGCAGTGGTTACATCATCCAACACGCCGAGCACACCAATAATAATACCGCCGAGTAATAAACCGCGCAAATTAATGGGATGTTCAGTGCCAAATTGCAGATAATACGCTTCTTCACTTCCCATGCCAAAAAGTTGTGTTGCCTCGACGGCAAAATACGCCAAACCCATGGCTCCGGCAATAGTAATCATAATACTCACAAAGGCCAAACAAGTTTCCCGATTAAAGCCATGCGCCAAAAATAATGACGATGAAGCGATGAGTGCCGTGCCGATTATACAAACCACAAATGGATTGCTCCCGCTCGTGACTTGCGGAATAATATAAAAACCAATTATTACCATGGTTAAGGCTAAGCCAACAAACGCCATTGCTCCGCGTTTACCGGCAAAAGCAATCGTAATTCCGGCAAATAAAATCAATAACCAACCAATGGCCGGCAAGCGAAATTGTTCGGTAATGTAATATTGAGTTATCTCCGGCGTAATATTTTTGACAACGATTACTCCATCTCCGGCAGTCATTTTTTTGGCTCGTGATTCGCCGCGAATTTGATAATCAACCGTGACGATTTTATTTTTTTCCAAACCACTCACAATCTCAACTTCCAATTTTTGTGTGATCAAAGGTTCGCCAAGTTCAATTGTTTTTTCTTCGCTGATCACCCACATCACTTTGCCACGAGCATAACTATCTTCGCTCCTCGGTTCGGCATTATCGGCTTGGACAAATCCGACAATTAAAAAAAGACCAGCCAAAAAAATACCCAACAAAAAACGAAATTTAAATGTGGTAATGTTCAACCACTTTGGTATCATGACCATACACATCGTGTAAATATTTTTCCTTTTCAAAATTAGGCGCCGGAACATGACAAACTAAAGTTTTACTGACGCACAAAACATGTCGCACTTGACCAATAACCGCGTCCACATCATGCGATACCATAATAATCGTCATCTTATTTTCTTGGTTAAGCTTCCTGAGCAAACGATCAAGTTGATCTTCCGCGGCACTATCTACTCCGACTGATGGCTCATCTAAAATTAATAATTTTGGTTCCCCAGCCAAGGCGCGAGCAATAAATACACGTTGACGCTGACCGCCCGATAATTGATCCAGCGGTCGATTGGCTAATTCGGAAATTCCCACCAAGTCCATCATTTCTTCAGCCTGTTTTTGGTCATCACTATTAAATAAATGAAACAAACCACGTCGCCGAGTTCGTCCGCTCAAAACCACTTCATAAACTGTGGCCGGAAATGAAAAATCCACTTGGGCAATATGCTGCGGCACATAACCAATTTCAAAATGGGTTTTGGCTGTGGCCGCGCTATGGCCAAAAATTTCGACTTGGCCGTTTGTTGGTTCAATCAAACCCAAAATTAATTTAAGCAGAGTTGTTTTGCCGCCACCATTGGGGCCAATGATACCGACAAAATCACCGACCGGAATTTCCGCGGTTACTGAATCCAAAACCAACGCGTTCGTATACGCAAAACCAACATTGTGCAAAGAGATACAAGTATTGCCGTGAGTTATTGGCATAGCATGGCAGTGGTTAAGGCAGACAAATTATCGCGCATAATAGTTTCATAATTTTTCCCGGCTGACAAATCTTCGCTGGTTAATCCTTCAATGGGATTCAATACATTGGTAACTGCTCCGGTTTCTTTGGCCAGAGTTTCGGCCAAACGCGGTGAAACCAACGTTTCAAAAAAAATCGTTGTAATGTTTTTTTCTTTTACCAATCTGGTTAATTCCGCCAGATGCTTGGCCGATGGTTCAGCTTCCGGTGACATGCCGGCAATCGCGTATAGTTTCAGATTATATCGTTCAGCCACATAATTGAACGCGTAATGGGAAACTATCACATCACGAGTGGCACAGCTGGCCAAACTTTTAGTGTAATCAGTATCCAACGCGGTTAGACGGCCTGACAAGTCACTAAACTGTCCGCGATAATAATCTGCTCCGCTTGGATCAACTACAATCAATGTATCACGAATTAATTCGGCAATTTGACGCGCCCGAATTGGATCCAACCAAATATGCGGATCAAACTGATTAAAAATTCTTTTGTCTTCTCTCTCATCGTCAACCATTTGTTCAACTGGAGTCGGCATCAGTGAAACGGCATCACTTACTGCTACGACTTTTACACCTCCAACGATCAATTCCGGTTGCACTCGATCAGCCCACGCATCAACCCCATTGCCGTTGTAAAAAAATACTCGACTGGAGCGAAGCGTAATTATATCTTGTGGCGTTGGTTCAAAATCATGCGGTTCAGTTCCATTCGGAGTAATTGACTGTATAGATACGCGATCCCCGCCGACTTGCTCGGCAAAATAGGCCAATGGATAAAAACTGGCCGTGACGGAAATTTTGGCCGATTTTGGCACGAAATTATTTACTTTTGAACGGCTGGCGAACACTGCGGCCAGAGCCAAGCCAAGAATTATAACAATGATAATCGTGATTTTTTTATACATATTTTATTTTTAGACTAAATTTACCGAATCCATTACCGAATACCCACTAATTTCCGCACGTCTTTCATGGTCTTTCCTGCTACAATTCGCGCTTTTTTAGCCCCCTTATTCAAAATCGCTTTTAATTTATTTGAATTTTTAAGATATTTTTTTCTTTCAGCGCGAAAACCGGCAAAATGACGCGCGATTGCTTCTGCCACTGCGATTTTTAAATCTCCATAACGAATACTTCCCGCTTGTTCGGCTGATACAAATTCACCAAAAACTTTTTTATCATCAAACTGTTTTAATAATAATAATAAATTCGCCACTCCGGGCGCTAATTCTCCGCCACTGGTCGCGGTTACGGCTTTCTTAAGTTTCGCCATAATAATTTCCGGCTCATCAGCCAGCTCAATAACACTGTTTAAACCATGACTCTTACTCATTTTTTTTGTTGGTTCAAGCAAACTCATTACTTTGGGAATTTCCGTTAACAAAACTTTGGTTTCCGGAAAATAATTTCCATAGCGATTATTAAACCAACGCGCGATATCACGCGTTAATTCTACATGTTGAACTTGATCTTGACCAACCGGCACTAAATTTCCATGATACAACAAAATGTCAGCCGCCTGCAAAATCGGATAGGTCAAAAGTCCGACATTAATATTTTTCTCCTGATGTTCGGATTTATCTTTAAATTGCGTCATGCGATACAATTCTGAAACCGGCGTAATTGTATTAAAAATCCACGCCAATTCCGTGCATTGCGGCACGGCTGACTGCACAAACAAAGTAGATTTTTTGGGATCAATTCCCGCGGCCAACAATTCAGTCGCCAGATTCAGAGTATTGACTCGTCGCTCATCCGCGCCTTGGTTGCCAGTCAAAGAATGATAATCCACAATGCAAAAATAACAGTCGTATTTTCCACTATTTTGCAATTCTACCCAATTTTTGACCGCGCCCAAATAATTACCAACATGCAAATTGCCAGTTGGCTGAATACCGGAAAAAATAACTGGTTTCGTTGATTTCATATTTTAGTATTATACCTCAATCACCACCGGCAACACCATAGGACGTTTTTCAGTTTTAGTATAAATATATTGTCCAATTTTGTCGCGGATATCATTCCGAATTTGATTGGTATCCGCCCAACTACTGGGATTGGATTCAATGACCATTTTTTTCACTTTGTGACGAATGTCTTCAATTAATTCTTTGTTATCTTTTAAGAATACAAAGCCGCGCGAAATAATATCGGGATTTTGCAACAACGTTCCGCGTTTGGAATCAACGGTCGCAATCACCACAATCATGCCATCTTCGGCCAAAACCTGACGATCGCGCAAAACCACGTGTTGCGTATCACTGATTCCCAGACCATCCACAAACACATAATCAGTAATAACTTTTTTGGGCAAAACGCGAATGCCATTGTGATCCAATTCAATGACTGTACCATTATCCGGCACAATAATTTTTTCTTCCGGCATACCATTCGCAATCGCGAGCGAACGCGCTTCTTTCAAAAAATAATGATTGGCATACACGGGCATAAAATACGTTGGCTTCACTTGATTCAACATTTCCACAATATCCCGTCGCGTGGCATGACCCGATATATGCACATCCATTAAATCGCCATGAACCACATGATCGGATTGACGATAGATATTGTCTTTTAAACGCTGAATGGAACGTTCGTTGCCCGGAATGATGGACGAAGAAAAAATAATCGTGTCTTTTTTGCTTAATTTAATACTCCGATGTTCACCACTTGTAATTCGTGACAGAACTGCTCTATCCTCGCCTTGCGCGCCCGTGCAAATTACCACTACTTTATCTTCCGGAAAATCACTGATGGTTTCTGTTTCGATCATTACTCCTTTGGGTACTTGAATATAGCCTAATTTTTTGGCGATTTCAATATTCATTTTCATGCTATAGCCGTCAAGCGCGACTTTTTTACCGAGTTCACTGGCCGCTTGGATAATCCATTTAACCCGTTCCACTTGAGAAGAAAAAGTCGCCACAATCACGCGTCCGGGCGCCTGACTGATAACGCGATGCAAATTAGCATACATTTCATTGTACGTGCCGTGACGTTTTTCATTGGTCGCGCCCAAACTTTCCAACATCAGCACAGTTGGTTTGGCCAAATTAGCCAGCTGTTCATAGCGCACATGTGTATTGCCATCAACATCGCGTTCCATGGTCCAATCGCCCGGATGAATCGCGGATCCGGCGGGAGTTTCAATAATTGTTCCCATGGAATCCATAATAGAATGTTCAACTTGAAAAAAACCCATAGTGATTGAGCCCAATGCTATGCGCTGATCCATGGATGAAACCGAAATTGTTTTTAATTTTTTGCTCGAACCTTTCTGATAATCTTCCATGCGATGCTTAATGAGCGCGAGCGTCAGTGGCATGGCAATGATTGGCGGATAGCCTAATTTTTCCAATAAAATCGGCGCGGCACCAATATGATCAAGATGACCATGACTAAATGCAATGGCGCGAATCCGTTTTTCTTTTCCCTGCAGATATTTGATGTTCGGAATAATATAATCAATTCCGGGCATGTCTTCTTCGGGAAATTGCAAACCCATATCAAGAATTACAATATCCTGACCATACTCGTAAACGGTCATATTGCGTCCGACTTCTTCACAGCCGCCAATGGGAATTATGCGCAAAGCATTGGGGTTGCCGGTTTCTTCAGTTCCACCAACCACACCAAAAACCGGGGGGCGAACTTGATTAAAATTTCGGCCTCCGCGATTATGAATCGGTGGGCGAGCTCCGGCACGATTGCCGGAACGACTGTCCTGGCGACGAAAAGGCGCGCCGGAATTTGATTGTCGTATCATAAAGACATCTTAAATAAACTGATAAAAATATTATCAAAGAGTTTAATTTGTTCACAGTGAGTCTGTCGAACTGTGGGGATAGAGAGACTCGAACTCTCACGGCCTTGCGGTCATGGCGCTCTGAACGCCACGTGTCTACCAATTCCACCATATCCCCTTCTCCTTAATTCTGTTATTTTTTAAATTTCCATTCACTGCCGATTTTTATATACCAATCAGTTACATTGGCAAATCGATCAGCCGGATGCGCAATACGTTCAACCGCAAAACCATATATTTGATTGCCTAGAACATAGACGTAAGTTGGACTGTATAAAAATATCGCGGGCACATCTTCGGCAAGCAACTTTTGAAATTCAAGATACAGATCGTTTAATTGTTGACTGTCACTGGTCTGGCGAATCTTCAAGAGAATTTCATCAACTTTTTTATTGGTATAGCCGGACAAATTCAAACCGGGATATTTGACTTGGCTGGAATGCCAAAATGGAAACTGATCCGGGTCACTGCCAACAATCACTCCGTACAAAAGGACATCATAATCACGATCTTTAAGTATGCTTTGCGCAATTTCTTTTTGACTGACATAAGTAATATTGGTTTTGACGCCAATATCCTGCCAATACCCGGCGATTAAAGCCGCGGCCTCGCGATATTCCGGTGTGTCAGCCGTCACCAAATTCAAAATCGCCATGGTTTTATTCTTATTGATTCTATAAAATAATTGCGCGGGAGATAGAGTCTTTTCAATTTCTGTGGCTCCTGAAATCGCAAGCGTGGATGTGGTATCAGTGCTGGCTGTACTCGTAGAACTGTGCTCTTCTACATATTCAGTGATCAACTTTTGCCGATAATCCTCCGCGCTTATTCGCGACCATTTTTTATCTAAAAATTCATTGGCCTCTTCAGGCAGACCTAATTGCAATAGAGGATTTTTATATCCGGGAAAACCAAATAAAACCGGACTGTCAATGGCCGCGCCTTCATTATCCAAAGTTTCTTGGAGAATTTTTGGTTTGTTTATGGCCAATGACAAAGCTTGACGCATAGTCTTGTCTGACAAAATTCCCTCATTATTTAGATTAAAAAAGAGTGCGGTGTACTGAGGCAATTGGAGCGTGGCCAAACGTACATGTTTCACCGCGGTTTTTTCCTTGAGTGCCGTGGGAATAAAATTCAAACCGGACACTTTTTTTGTTCGCAACGCTTCCAACATACCATTATCTCCTTCATATTCAGAATAAAATTGCCAGACCATATCCTTAATATACGGAGGCTGACGATAATATTCCGCATTGCGAGATAATTCATAGCGGGAAATAAAACCGGTTTCTTCTCTAATCAAGCGCTTGAATTGAAACGGGCCGGAACCGATTGGCTTGAGGTTCATTTCGGCCAAGCGAATTTGATCGCGCGGAATTATTGACCAAATATGTTCAGGCAAAATACCAACTGTAAGAGCGGATAAAAAAGCCGGATACACTTCAGGCAAGGTAAAACGCACGGTGTATTCGGAAACTGTTTCCACTTTAATGCCGGCAAATGTTCCGGCCAACGGACTGGCCAGGGTCGGATCTTCCAGCAATGCAAACGTAAAAGCAACATCGCGCGCCGTCACTGATTTGGCATCATGCCAATGCGCATTGGAAACCAAATTAAAAGTATATATTTTTTTATCCTCGCTGACCGTATAATTTTCCGCCAAGTCCGTTACAATTTCTTGTTTACCATTAAAACGCACCAGGCCACTGTACAAAAGCCGCGTTAATCCCAAATCAGTTTCATTGGCTGAAGCAAAAATAGGATTAATCAAACGCGGATTTCCCACCACACCTTCCACATATTCTCCGCCAATTTGGGGAACCGGAATCCGAAATTGAGCCAAAAATAACCCGGCTAACGCAATCGCGGAAAGCAAAAGAGTTATCCACGTCATCCGAAACAAAAATTTCTGACGAGACGTTAGGACTTTGCTGATGAATCGTACTTGGCGCCAAGACGGGATATACTTGCCATGAGCTCTCTGCATTACCATATAATCGTAACGCGGATTGACCAGTCGCTGGCGTATCTGAAATATAGCGCGTATGTACGTTTCAATTTTTTGTCTGTATTTTTTAAACACAAAAATCTAAAGCCGAGTTGGCAGGCGAAATTTATTTAGCCAATATCGAAGCCAATGAAATTAAGAGAAAGCCAGTGGCAATGCCGATCGTGGCATTGAATAAAACTTTGTCTACTCCTCGTCGAGTGGTATGCATCGCGCCTGTTCCGCCAAACGCCGCGCCCAAACCCGCGCCTTTTTGTTGGAGCAAAATTACGACAATCAACAGAACGGAAAATACCAGTTGGATTATTGATAAAGTAAATTTCATACCGGAATGAAAAGAAGTCGATAAAATAACAATGGTAAAGATACCACAACTCTAGGAAGATTGTCAATGATACCGTGTAAACGTCTCTAATTATATGTTATACTGATCAAAGATTATTCTATGGAAATTTTGCCACCAAAATCACGCGCTCACCATACTCTTGGCCTGACTGTGATCAGCATTATTATAATTCTATTGTTGTTTTTTCTCGGCTTGGTTGTTTTTTATCTTTGGCAATCCAAATACGGTTCCGGAGAAGACATTGCCAAAACTAAATTGGAATTTCAAAGTCAAAAATTAACCCCTCGACTCGTCCCGACTTCGTCGGGACTCGCTCGGGGTAAACCCGATCAGGGAGAGCCAAAAGCGCCAATCAATTGGACAGAATATGTAACCAAAGATAATCCGACATTCGGCAGTGTGGCCAGTCCGGTTACTATTATCGCCTTTATTGATTTTGAGTGTCCTTTTTCCCAAGAAGGCTATCCGATTTTCAAATCCGTTATGGAAACTTACGGTAGTGCGGCCAAAATTGTTTTTAAACAATTGCCGTTAACCAGTATTCATGCCAATGCTTTGCCGACGGCCGAAGCCGCGGCTTGTGCCTATGAACAAGATAAATTTTGGGAATATTACAATTATTTATTTAATACCAAAAAATTATCAGCGAATGATTTAACGATCGCGGCGAAAGCAGTTGGTCTTGATCTCAACACATTCTCGACTTGCCAAAAAAGCGCCAAATACCAAAAAGAGATTGAAAAAGATGTGAATGACGCGATTGCTCTTGGCGTGCGCGGCACGCCAACTTATTTTGTTAATAATGAAGTCATTGAAGGAGTGGCGGATCGCGCCATTTGGGACACGATTATTCTCCGCAATTTAAAAAAATAATATGCTTAAAAAAATCATCATTGGTTTTTGTTTCTTGTTTGGTATTTTTTTGTTTGAGAATCAAGCGCAGGCAGTTGATTCAACAAATAAAGCATCAAAATGTTGGACAAAAACAGCGTGTGAAAGTGCCAGAGCCGGATTTGGCGGTGTTCCGGGCGAAGGTTTGTATACCGGATCTGATGCACAAGAATTGTGTGGAAAAGACCATCTAGTCCCCGGAGGTGGAAAAGAGCCTACTGGTTTTTGTCTGCCAGCCGGCCAATCAATCACCAAAATTTCCTTTGGTGGAAAACAAACATTTGCCAACTTCGGGGAATTTATCCAATACATTTACCGCTATGGTATGTGGTTGGCCGGCATTCTGGCAGTTGCTTTTATTGTTATTTCCGGTTTGCAGTGGGCTGCTTCGGGTGGTAATTCTGATATGATCGGATCAGCCAAAAATAGAATTACCGGAGCCGTAACCGGACTTATTTTATTAGCACTGTCTTATACTATTCTTAGTACAATCAATCCATATTTGGTCCAATTACGTTTGCCACAAACCTGGATGATAAACAGAATTGGCATGGCCGCAGCGTTTTGTAGCGATGCAAAAGATGCAAAAATATCTCTTTTTACAAAATCTGATACTTCACAAATAGAAAAAGAAAAAATAAAAGCAACTAAATTGGCAGAGGTTGAAAGCAAAGGATATAAAGAAACATACCTAAATGCAAAATGTGGTTATGAGTATTTTGTGGATGGCACGTCCGGACAAACGTGCCAAGGGAATATTTGTGGAGGAGGAATATGTGGATCAGCAATCAAAGATAAAAAATTGACATCTAATAAAGTATGCTACGAGGGTGATTTGATAATAAAATTTTCAGCAGACATGGCCAATAACTTTCTTTCCCAAGCTCCTTTTCTCGGTATTGGCTTCGCTCAACTTAAGGATAAATGGCTGACTAATAATCTAGTAATATACGGAGTTTGTGAAATGCCAAATAATGGAGTCTGTTCATCTGACCAAACTATTAGCGGTGGTGAAAAAATAAAAATGAGTCAGAGCACTCTCGAGGGCGAAGTTCTCTCCAACTATTTACGAATATACCATGGGATTAGAGACCTTGGTGCCGGTACCTTTTGTAAAGATACTGAATTAAAGAATTTAAAAGGAATAATAATAAAAACCGAACTTGACGAGAACTGGAAATTCACTGATCCTAATTTATACATTGCCATACCCTCGTCAGGAAATAACGCATACATAGGAGATTTTAAAACTGTTTTTGATAAAGTAAAAGCTGAAGATTCAGCTAAAGTATACGAAAGATTAAAGGTTGGTTTAGAATTAAATGCCCTCGTAACGTTTAACATGTTCTCCAAAATTTCTGATGAAGACTGGAGTGGACCAAATGATCTAGAATTCGAGGAGTTATGTAAAAATTACACATCTAGTGAAGATGGTGCTGAAGTAAAATTAAAACTAAAAAAAGATACTGGTGGCTTCTGCTTCCTAGCTGGCACTGAAATTCTGACACCGGCTGGAAATAAAAAAATTGAAATGCTGGGAACCGGTGACGAAGTGATCTCTTATAATATTGAGGATGGTAGTTACCATATCGGAAAAATCGCTGGTGTACGCAAACAAAATAGTGAAGCATATTATTTAATAAACCATGGCCTTCTTCGGGTCACTGATCAGCATCCTATATACTTAAGAAAGAAATCAAACAAACAAACTGGATGGGCGTCTAACAATCCTTCGGGGACACATAAATTAACTGGTCTAAACGTCATGCAATTAGAAGTTGGTGATGAAGTCTTTACAGATAACAAAAAATGGGTTAATATCACAGATATTGTCCATATTTCAAAGGAAGTCGAGACCTATAATGTACTCAATGTTGAACCCTATAACACATACTTCGCAAACGGTATCCTAGTACACAACAAAATATAGATCTCATATAGTATATGGACACCATCAAAATCACGAACGCGCGAGTCCACAATCTAAAAAGCGTTTCGTTGGAGATTCCCAAAAACAAATTAGTGGTTATTACAGGACTTTCCGGATCAGGAAAGTCCTCTTTGGCTTTTGATACGATTTATGCCGAAGGCCAGCGGCGTTATGCGGAAAGTTTAAATGCCTATGCGCGCCAATTTATGGATATGGCAGATAAGCCGGACGTTGATGAAATAACCGGTCTATCTCCCACCATTGCCATTCAACAACGCAATTACAGTGTGAATCCACGTTCCACGGTGGGAACTGCCACGGAAATTTATGATTATTTACGTTTGTTATTTTCTCGAATCGGTACACAATATTGCCCGAATTGTAAAACAGCCGTGGCAACGCATACGTCAGGCGCAATTGTGGAGCGTATTCGCGCTTTGGCTCGCACTCAAGAAATTATTCTGGCCGCGCCCATTATTCATCAGGAAAAAATTTCCCTTAAAAATTTAAAAAATCGACTGGAGCGAGCCGATGTGGAACGCGTACTTATTAATAACGTGGAAGTTAGTTTGAAATCACTGGTAAAATTTTCTTTCCACGATAGTCAAGTCTATGATGTGTCGGTAATAATTGCCACAATCAAAAACAACAGCAAAACTACATTGGCAAGTTTGGTGGAAAAAGCCTTGGAACTGGGCAATGGCCATTGTGTGATAATAACTGCAGACAAAGAAGAAAAAATTTTCTCAACCAAACCAGTCTGCTCCACTTGTAGCCGAATATTTTTACCCATTGAACCGCGATCATTCAGTTTTAACAGTCCGTATGGCGCGTGCTCGCGCTGTACCGGTCTTGGCGTGACATTGGAAGTTGATCCGGATTTAGTCATTCCCAACGCACGTTTAACTTTGGCCGAAGGCGCAGTTCAGCCATGGACACGGCTCGTGGGCAATCAACAATTTTACCAAGATCTTTTGGAACAAGTGGCGGCCAAAAATAATTTTTCCACACATATACCCGTGGAATCACTGTCCAAACGCGTGATGGATATTTTATTATATGGCACTGATGGCGACGAATATATAGTGGCCAAAGAAAAAGTTCATTTTGATGGCATTGTCCCGAATCTCAATAAGCGATATTTGGAAACCAAATCGGATTATCTCAAAAAAGAAATTGAACAATACATGCGCGAACGCATCTGTTCCATTTGCCAAGGATGCCGCCTAAAAGAAGACAATATATACATCAAAATTTTAGGAAAAAGTATTGCCTACATTGTGGATTTAAGTATTGAAGAATCTAAAAATTTTTTTTCTGAATTAGCCGGACAAAAAAATTCCCTGTCGAGCGTGGTCATGCCCATCGTGAAAGAAATGATCAAACGGATTGAATATCTGAATAATGTAGGATTGCCCTATTTGAATTTGGATCGTTCACTGGCGACCGTTTCAGGCGGTGAAGCGCAACGCATTCGCTTATCCACTCAATTGGCGGCCGGATTATCCGGATTGATTTACATTTTAGATGAACCATCGGTCGGACTCCATCCCAAAGACAATGATCAATTAATCGTCACCTTAAAAAAATTACGCGATGCCGGCAACACGGTAATTGTCGTGGAGCATGATAAAAGCATCATGGAAGCGGCTGATTACATTATTGACGTTGGTCCGGGGGCAGGTGAATATGGCGGAGAAATTGTGGCGGCCGGAACATGCGCGCAAATTAAAAAAAATCAACATTCGCTTACGGGACAATACTTGAAAGGCGAAGCCAAAATTGGCAATGGCCAAAAACCACGCAAAGGAAACGGGCAAATTCTAAAGATTGTTGGCGCCAAATCACACAATTTAAAAAATATTGATGTGTCAATTCCTCTGGGAACATTAACGTGTTTTACCGGAGTTTCCGGATCAGGCAAATCAACTCTAGTCATAGATATTTTAAGCAAAGCATTAAACAGTTATTTTTATCGCGCGCACGCCACGCCTGGCGAACATGAAACTATTGTTGGTCTTGATCAGATTGATAAAGTAATTACCATTGATCAGGCTCCTATCGGGCGCACGCCACGCTCCAATCCGGCGACGTATACTGGCCTTTTTACTTTAATTCGCGATGTTTTCGCCGAATTGCCCGAAGCAAAGATGCGGGGAATGAATGCGGGGACTTTTAGTTTTAATGTCAAAGACGGCGGACGTTGTGAAGCGTGTGGCGGCGAAGGTTACACCACGATTCCCATGCACTTTTTGAATGATGTTTTTATTGAATGCAGTGAATGTTTTGGCACTCGCTATACCAAAGAAGTTTTGGAAATTCATTATCATTATAAACATATCGCCCAGGTCTTGGATATGACTGTGGAAGAAGCCTTTGTATTTTTTCATGGTTTGCCCAATATTCGCGAGAAACTGCAGATTTTGCGTACGGTGGGACTGGGTTATTTGCGTTTGCGTCAGCCGGCAACCACGCTTTCCGGCGGAGAAGCGCAACGAATTAAATTGGCAACTGAATTGTCGCGTCGTTCAACGGGCAAAACTCTGTATATCCTAGATGAACCGAGTACAGGTTTGCATTTTGAAGATATTAAAAAATTACTCACGGTTTTGAATCAATTGGTGGATAAAGGAAATACGGTTTTGATTATTGAACATAATTTGGAAATTGTTGGCTCGGCCGATTGGATTATTGATTTGGGACCGGAAGGCGGCAAACGTGGTGGTGAAGTGGTGGCTACGGGCACGCCAAAAGAGATGGCGAAAAATGCACAGAGTTGGACGGGGAAATATTTGGCGGCGAATAAATAAACTTCTAGTAATAAAACCTCGTCTTTATTAACTCATAAAGACTCCGTTTCCTAAGTCTTAAGCAAACTTCGTGAGACCATTTTTCTCGACCCTCGACCCTTCGACAAGCTCAGGGTAAACAGGCTCGGGCATCGAGAAAAAGATCTCACTCCAGTTTACTTATTAGGTATATTGAATGTTTCGGTGTTGCATTGGTGGGGAATTTCAGTAATAGGTAATTTTCTTTTTCAGTAATGTGTATGAGCTTTCTTACTACTTACTTGGTTAAAGTAGATTTAATATATCAATAAGGATAGAAACTAGGGAGAGGAGAAGAATAGCGAGTTTTACTGAAAAGAAAATTACCTATTACTGAAATTACTGTTGAATTGATGTAAGTTGTAACTTATTTTAATTTCCTAAATGTTTTTAGGATAAATAAAAAATCCTCGTGATAAGCGGGGATTTTTTATTCCTAAATTATTTCTAAAACTAAAAATAATAATTGGTGGACGAGGCAGCTTCGTCCGTGTTCTCCTTGTTGGTTGTTGTGTGAACCGGAACTTTCATCACTGCCGCCCACCGAAGTGGGTGATGAAAGTGCGGCGCCGAACGAGGCCGCTACTCGATGTGCTGAACGCCGAAGACGATGATCCGGATCTCCGAATCCTCGGTCGTCGTCGCCGGCCGCTCGATCGGGATGTCGGCGTTGATCGCGTCCTGGAGGAGCTTGGTCGCCGCCTCCACAGGAAGACCCTGACCGACCGACGAGGACATCATCGAGATGGCGTCGGCCAAGCAGGCGATCCGCAGGCTCTGCGCGCAGAACGGGCTGTGGAAGTACCCGCTCTCGTAGCGGTAGCCGTGGGTCTCATCCGCCGACAACTTCTTGCTCCGGATGATCTCGGCGATCTTGCCCATGTTGGGCGCCAATCGCTCGCCGACCAGCCGGATGAAGCCCGCCCCGATCTCGACGATGTCGATCCCGTGGTTCACGACGGCCAAGCCCACGGCCGTGTTCAGGTCAGCGCGGGTCCAGACCCGGCCGACCTCCTCGTCGTCGACCATCACGACGCCGTACCGGACGCCCAAGAACCCGAACAACTTACACTTGTTGTTTTCCTCGAAAAAGAGCCCTTTCATGATGTTCTCCATGTCTATGTTTTGATTATCGATTGCTCGATACCCTCGTCATCAATAACATTTCTGGTTTTGGTTTTGTTGAGGGGAGAGAAAAGACGATTGTTCATCTGCTTTCTGCCCAACACAATTGGGCACATTTAATCAGAGAGAGAGAGAATTGTCAATAGAGACAAAAAAAATCCCCCGATTATTTGGAGGATTTTTTGAATGGAATAATTTTTTAAACTTTGGGCGCCTTAACTTCTTTTAATTTCTTTTTATAATCACGCAAATAATATGGCCGCGCCTGATTTACTTTCATATGACGCACGAGTTCAATTTTTTCTACGACCGGCGAATGAATGGGAAAAATTTTTTCCACGCCCACGCCTTCGGAAACTTTGCGCACGGTTACCGTCGCGCCCTGTTCTTTGCCATGTTTTTGCGCCAAAATCATCCCTTCAAAAATCTGAATACGTTCTTTTTCTTCACCTTTGGTATTGATTTCCTTAACTTTTTGGTGAACTTTAACAATCATGCCGGGCTTAAGGTTCAAACGAATATCTTCGGACATAAAATAATAATTAAAAGCAGTGCTAGTTTAGCTGGTTTGGTCAATCTTGTCAAGGATGGCCTTCACATCAACGACCGTTTTATCGAATTTGCCGTGAACATTGATTACACTATAGGTAAACGTTGCGGCTTGCGTAATTTCCTCCCGAGCAACCGCCAAACGACGAGCAATGTCCTCGGTTGTGGATCCGGGACGACGTTTGAGATTTTCTTCGAGCATACTGAGTGAATCCGGTTCCAAAAAAATGGAAACTTGTCGAATCGGCAACACCGCCAAACTGTTTTTGCCGCGTACATCAATGGGCGCGAACACGTAGGGATGATGTTCGAGCATTGTAGTTAATAATTTTTTATCAACTCCATAATAATGTTCGACATATTGGATATGTTCCACAAAATCTCCCTCAACAATCTTGTAAATAAATTCGGAGCGAGTTAAAAAATGATAATCAACGCCGTTAATTTCACCCGGACGTGGTGGTCGAGTGGTGCTCGTGACCAAACGAACTGAATCCGGCAATTGACGGATGAGTTCGTTGATAACGGTGGTTTTACCGCCGCCCGAAGGCGATGAAATTACAACCAACAAACCGTTCATAGAGATTTAAGTCCGGCTAAGACTGTTTTTAATTTTTCCGGCAAAGGAATTGCAAACGTAACGATTTCATTATTTTGATTATGAAATTCCAAATGATAGGAATGTAAAAATACGCGGCCTATTTTTTTGTCAATTTCACGTTTTATATTTTTATTAAAATAAAGCGGATCACCCACCAGCGGATGATTATAGGCAAAAAAATGCACGCGAATTTGATGAGTACGGCCCGTGTGAAGAGTAATATCGCAATAGGTATAATTAATATATTCTTGCAAAACCGTAAATTCAGTCAAAGCCACGCGACCATCCTGAATACTGTCAACATTTTTTAGCGTGACTTCCGTAATATTTGGTCGCGCAACCATGCGACCATCTTTGCCGCGCGCCACCAAAAAATTTAAAAAACCATGTTCAATCGGAAGTTTTCCATGCGCGAGCGCGTAATATTTTTTTATGACCGAACGACTTCTAAATTGTTCTTTAAGATGTTCGAAACTAGCCGCTGTCTTGGCCACTACCATCAGACCGGATGTATCTTTGTCCAAACGATGAACCATGCCCGGACGATTGACATATTCACCGACTTTGTCCAACTTGGGATAATTTTGCAATAACCAACCGGTTAATGTATTCGATTCCGCCAATGCTTTTTTTCCTACAACCGTGGCATCGGGATGCACAATCAGGCCGGCCGGTTTATTGATCACAATATAATCTGGAGTTTCGTTGATAATTTTTATTTCAGAAAATAAATCAATCGAATTTATTTTTTTTTCTTTTGTTATGGGTATCTGGCTGGTTTCAAAAACCATAACTGTATCACCCGCTTTCAGCTGATCACCCATTTTTTTGGGCTCTTGATCATTAATAAAAACCTGCTTCATTTTTATAAGCTTTTGCACTTGGGAACGAGTTACATTCATTTCCGTCGTAAGCCAAACATCAAGCCGAGCGATTACACCAGTAGGAACAAGGTATTTTTTTTGCATATGGCTGGGATTATACAGGTTATTCTTGAAAAATCAAGAGGGGCATGATAGATTAGGCTCGCACGCTCTCGTCGTCTAAAGGATATGACATCGGCCTCCGAAGCCGAAAATCCAGGTTCAATTCCTGGCGAGAGCACCATATTCTTACATGTGTATTGATTAAAATAAAAATGGAACCCCGACAAGTCGGGATAAACTCCTTAAGCTTTTTTGAGCCCGATATTTATGAGGGTCTCAGAAAAAGATTTGCAGTGAATTTTTATTTTAATTTCCTTAGATGAATTTAATTTTAAAATAAAAAGTTATACACACCCATTCCATAAAACTATTCCCAAAAAACATAAAACACTTTATACTAATTACAAAAGGTCGTAACGAAAATTTTTTTTAATAAAATTTTCCGAGAAACTTTTACAGCAATGCTTGTCTTGTAAAAATTCTCATCATTGCGCGTCCGTTACCATTTGGTGTGTACCATGGTCATATCAAAAAGATGTGCGCGCACATCTTTAATCTCGGAGGTGAATATTTATGGCAAAAGCTAAAGCAAAAAGTAAGGCAAAAAGTAAGGCAAAAGCTAAAGCTCCTAAACGGAGAGCTGCCGCTCGCAAGCCTAAAGCTAAGAAGAAGAAATAATTCTTCTCATAAAAAATCCTCCTATAAATCGGAGGATTTTTTAATCCAAAAAAATTAACTGAGATCAAAACTTTTTTGTTCTGTTTTTTTTCTTTCATTATCACCAAAAACTTTGACCACGCCAAATATACCATCATATCCCGGTTTAACATAAATATTTCCCTCACGAACGCGGCCTAACGCTTCGGCAATTTCAGGCGACGACACTGTTTGCACAAGAGACAAATCAGCCTGAAGTAAAATATAAAATTCACTGCCGATTTTTTTAATTAACGTATCGTAAATTTGTGTAACTGCTTTTGAACTCACGCCAACGCCAATAGTATCTGCAATAATCTCGGGCAAAGGCACCAAATTTTTAAATGGCACGCGATTTAAAGTGCGCGCCTCGATTTCTGTTCGCGTTGATAATTCCGCCACGCGATTCATGACACCAATGGTCAAACCACGTCCGCATTTTGGACACAGACCGCGGTATTTTTTCGTATCATTCGGCGGACAGGAAAATTCACAAGTCGCATGGCCATCATAATGATATTTTCCTTCTTCCGGATAAAATTCAATCGTGTATAAAAATTTCGCACGATCGCCTGTTTCAATAATCCGCTTAATTTCCGCATACGTAATGTCGCTTTCTTGTTCAAAGGAAAAAACATTGGCTTCACGACCAAGTTTTTGTGGACTATGCGCGTCAGAATTGGAAATTAAAGTGATTCCATCGACTGCCGGCACTTGCCAATTCATGAGTGGATCGCTGGATAATCCGGTTTCAATCGCGTGAATATGCGGAGTTAAGTCTTCAAACGCGTCCGACAGTGAATCATAACCGCCTTTGGATCCAAAAATACCAAACCATGGTGTCCACGCATGAGCGGGAATTACCATCATCTGCGGATCAGCTTCCAGCGCCACGGTCAAAATATCTTTGGAAGTCAAACCCAAAATCGGTCGGCCATCAGCGCGAATATTACAACCAAGTTCAGTTAATTTTTTATTAAATTTTTTGACAGCCGCAAAATTAGGCGCAAAAATTAAATGATGCACGCGCCGCAATTTACCCGCGTGTTTTTTAATTGAAGCAACTTCAGTCCCTAAAATGAAACGAGTTGATTCCGACCTGTCGGGATTATTTTTTAAGGAAAAAATTCCGGAAGCACTTTCAAATAATTCTTGTTCTAACATCTCCAACCATTGGGGATGCGTAAAATCGCCCGTAGAAACAATATCAATTCCCCGCGTAACACAGGCTCGCGCAATTGTTTCCGGTATCAAATTTTTGGAACAAGCGCGTGAATAGCGTGAATGAATATGAAGATCAAGAATTTTTTCCATATATGATGAGCTTGTCGAATCACATTATTCAGTACTCAATGATATATCTCGATCACGAATTTGAATGCGCGCAATTTTTACTTCGGGAATTTCCACCACAAATGATTCGCCGATTATCCACATATCCAAATCATCATACAAAGCCACTGACAATTCATTGGTACCGGGCAATACTGTAATATTATTCCAATTAGTTATTTGTTGACCGTTAATGGCCAGCCGCACTTTGTAATCGGTTAAATGTGATTCAACTTCAATGGTCAACGGCCGGCGATAAGCCGGTAATTTTTTTTGTACTAATGTGTTAATACTGTTCGCAATCCGATCATAACGCCAACGAGACAAAGCACCAGTAATGAACGACTGTCCCAAATTACTTTTGGTAATCACATTAGTGCCGATAATCAAAGAAATGGAATCGCCGCCACGATCATACACTTCTTTAGTTTTAGTTTTAATGGTAGAAAAAAAATACCAACGCAACGTAGTATACACAGTGTTCATTTCTTTTTGCGAAACTGAAAAATTAACTTTTTGTTCAACACCATTATAATAATGCTGATACACGCCGCCATTAGTGGACAGATCAATGTGTGTTCTTTCCGGATACAGACCGCCATCACGATCATACTGAACATGCAAATCAGTTGGCAGAGCGCCCAAAAGCAGATGTGGCACGAGCACACCTACCACAACACTAATGACCAAAAAATTCTTCATAAAAATATTACAGAATCACACGGACGTTGTTCCAATATATTCAATATCTTCCGGAGTCAATCGTCGGATCCCTTCATCGTTAGTTATTTCTTCAACAATATGGGCAACGAGTCCGGGAACGCGGGCAATTACAAATATACCATTTCCTATGCGCGCGTCAAAGCCCATATCACAAAGAATTGCCGCAATCGCGCCATCAACATTCAGTGGAAGTTTTTTGGATGAAATTGAATTTAATCCGATTTCAATTTTTTGGGCAAACGTCGCATACTGACCATATATCCCAGTTTCTTTGGCAATTTTAAACAATGCTTGCGTACGCGGATCAACTGCAAAAATTTTGTGACCAAATCCGGACGCATATTCTTTGCGTTCCTTCATATTTTTAAGAAGTGCTACGATATCAGACTCGTCAACATGATCATAAAAAAATTTCATCGCCGGTTCAACTACCACACCATGCCGACCACCCAGTCCAAGCAAACCGGCCGCAACCGAAGTGTGCAAATCATTTTTGGCCGAAGCCGAAATTCGGGCGTTCATCGCCGAACTTGTTGCCGGACCATGATCAATGATCGCGGTAAAAATGGCATTCATCATTTTTGTTTGTTCCGAAGTCGGTAAATGACCTTTCAAAATCAAAAAAATTGTTTCGACAAAAGTTTTGTTGGCAATTAAATCCGCCAAATTATGTCCACGAATAATTTCCGTGCCGTCGGTTTGAATGTTCGTGATTGCGGTTTTGAATTTCATATTAATTGTCAAAATAAAAATGGAATCCCGACATGTCGGGATTATTTTAATCTAAATTAAGAATGGGGTTTGATTAATAGAACTAAATCTTCGTATTTCTCCGCAATCATCACCCCAACATCACTCAACGCCTTTTCTTTTTCCACCGCGCCTTTCCCCTTCTCCACAATCGCGCCGGCATGACCGATATTCATTCCCTCCGGGAGGATATTCGCGAATTTTCCCCCAATATAGATAGCGAGTGGTTTAGTATATTCGTCATTATTGATTAAGTCAACAATCTCAAATTCATAACTGCCGCCGTGTTCGCCAAAAATAACCACGGCTTTTGTCTGATCATCTTTTTCAAATAAACGTAGTAAATCAGCATAAGTTGTACCCATCAACAAATCACCGCCCACATGCACGGCTGTGCTTTGGCCCAAGCCAGCCTGGCGCAATTGCCATGAAATTTCATTGGTCATCCCACCGGAACGAGAAATTACTCCAATTGATCCAGGAGAAAAAATTTCATTAACCAATGGACCACCGACCACGCCAATGCGTCCAACTCCCGGAGAAATAAAACCGAGTGAACTGGGACCAATAATGGTAATATTTTTTTCTTTGGCCGCGGCCAAACAATAAGCTGTATCTTTAATGGGAATGCGTTCCACGATCGTGTTGATTAAGGGAATGTCGTTATTAATTGCTTCCAAAATTGCGGCTTTGGCCGCAAATGGTGGAACATAAATTGCGCTGATATTTATTTCAGGAAATTGCGTTTTGGCTTCAGTAATGAAATTAAATACCGGTTTACCTTCCACTTCTTGACCAGCCTTATTGGGAGTAACGCCACAGACTACATTGGTGTTATAATCCAACATCGCGCGCGCGGCTTTGGCGCCTTCTTTGCCCGTAATCCCTTGGACGAGAACGTGAGTTTGAGTAGTGATGAGAATACTCATATTATTTTTTCTTTATCATTTCGGCCAATACTTCGGCCGTCTCACTCATGCTCGTTTCTTTACCAAAAATTTTCATATTCAAATTATTTCTGATCGCGCATTCCTGCATTAAAGTTAAACCTTCTTTTTCAAACGGCCCGGCACGACGAACGACAATCGGATAGTTTGGTTTTATTTCATCAAGCACGTCCGCGATTCCCTGAAATGTTTCCGCGATATTCGTAAAATTCGCGACTCCGCCCGCAATCCACAATCCACGCAAATTTGGTTTGGATAAAACAATTTTCGCCAGCGCGTAGACTTTTTCACGTGGCGGATTGCCGGAATATTCCGTGTAATTCGCCGGCTTCAATCCGGTTTTTAAAAGCGCGTCCATATTAGCGATACTGGCTCCGCCTCCGGAAAACAAAATCGCGATATCTCCATCCATTTCCATATATTTTCCCGCTGTTCCTTGATAATATTTTTCACCTTCGTCAATTTTTTTCACGGCAATTTCGCGTTCAGTCGGAGCACGACCAAGCATCGTGCGCGGTTCCAATACTTCCCATTCTTTATGTTTGTAAAAAGCATCATCATCCAGCGCCACTTTAGCATCGGCCGCAATCCAACGACCGTCCACGGTCTTGATTAAAGGATTAATTTCCACGACACGCGTGTCTTCGGCCAAAAAACAATTCCACAATGATCGCGCGATCGGTTCAAGATTTTCATTACTAAAATCATTATGTAAAGTTGATAATAATGTAATCTCACTATTACGTACATCCAATCCAATTTTGACAATCTTTTCTTCCGCCACATCTTCAATATCCATTCCTCCGGATTGCGAATAAATCAGCATCGGCTGTTTTCTATTGGTATCGTACGTAATGGAAATATAATGTTCTTCGGCAATATTTAATTTTTCTTCAATCAGCACCGCGGACACATATTGTCCGCGAATGTTTATGGTGAACAATGTATCACAGACTGTACGAACTTCTTCGGACGAACCACAAAATTTAATCCCGTTATTTTTGCCACGTTTTCCTGACAACACTTGGGCTTTAACTACAACGTCTTTAATTCCCAACTCATTATATTTTTGTATCGCATCATCACCACGACGAACAACAACCCCTTTTGGAATCGCGATACCATGTTTTTTAAATAATTGTTTGCCTTCAAATTCGTAGAGGTTCATATAATTTTCCACTCTTGAGGAATTTCAATTTCAATCTTTTTGATTTCATCTTTTGTCGCCAATTTGAATTCTACGCTCGTGGCGCAGAGGGCGATTGAATGATGGCTATTCGCTTTCGTCTCGACACCCTCTTTCAAAGACTTGGGACTATGTCGTGGCTCGTATTTTACATCACCGACAATCGGGTGTCCAAGATGGGCAAGTTGCGCCCGGATTTGATGCGATCGACCGGTTTTGAGATTAATTTTAATGATTGCATTGTCGCCCACTTTTTTGACCGTTTCATAATCCAATTCCGCGCGCAAAGTGTCCGGCGTCTCATGATCAAAAACCATAACCACGTTTTTGATTTCGTCTTTTTTTAAAAAATTAATTAAGGTTCCGGCGTTTGGTAATGGCGTTCCAATTACCAGCGCGTGATAGGTTTTTTTAATTGTATGATTGCGAATTTGTTCGCTCAAACGCGCCGCGCCTTTGCTGGTTTTGCCGAACAATACAATTCCCGATACGGGTCGATCCAAACGATGCACCACACCTAAAAAAACTTTGCCCAACTTGTGATATTTTTGTTTTAAATAATATTTTACTTCATCGCATAACGTGGCATCGCCGGTATCGTCGGCCTGCACCAAAACACCGGTCGGTTTGTACACCGCAATAATATGATTGTCTTCGTAGAGAACATGCAAACCCATATCAATTTTTTGACCAGCGCGCAAAAATTCCGCAAGGCAATAATCGTCCGGATTCTTCGGCAATTGTTAGTTCGCCTTTTTCAAACATTCCGCCATTATTTTTAAATAATTCTTGTAAATTATTGGCGTACGCAATCGCCGAATAACCGGACGCATAACCGTTCAATAAAAAAAATAATGGCGTTTCGGTCATGACTTCACGACACAATTTTAAAAGTGGCACCAAATGATCCCCAATCTGCCACAATTCTTTATGCGGTCCATGCCCAAACGCGGGCGGATCAAGAATAATGCCATCATATTTTCGTCCGCGTTTCAGTTCTCGTTTTACAAAATCGCGTGCATCGTCAAGAATCCAGCGAATCGGTTTACTACTCAAACCAGAAATGGCTGCGTTGTCGCGCGCCCACTGAATCGCGACTTTGGAACCATCGACATGACAAACTTCAGTGCCAGCTTGCGCGCAGGCCAATGTCGCGCCGCCCGTGTAACCAAAAAGATTAAGAACTTTTATTGGATCCTGTGATTTTAAATTTTGTCCTTCCGACTTATTGTTATTAATTTTTTCTGTCATCCATTTCCAATTGGACAATTGTTCGGGAAATAAACCAGTGTGTTTAAACGATGTCGGACGAATCCAAAATTGTAATCCCGAACCCGATAAATCGGAAGAACCAAATTCAATTTTCCAACGAGCCGGCAAATTTTTGGCCAAATTCCAATCCCCTTTTTTTCCGTCACGCCGAAAACTGGCGTGGGCTTTTGCCCATTCTTTTTCCGGCAAATTTTTATTCCACAGTGCTTGCGGATCCGGCCGTCGAAAAATAAATTCACCGTAGCGTTCCAGTTTTTCATTATCACCAGAATCTAAGAGCGCGTAACCAGCCGAAGGTTTTACGCTGAGCACAGTTGAAAGGTTGGTAATTTCAATCATATAAAATTATAAATCCAATCTAAATTCTTTTCCATAATCCGTAAATCCGAGCCGTTGATACCAATCATGGATTTCGCTACGACTGTAGCGACTCGTGGAAACTAATTTATAACATCCTTTTTCACGCGCGCTCGCAATAAGCGCTTCAATTAATTTTTTACCAATTCCTTTTTTCCTATATTCTTCTACTACAAACAAATCTTCTATCAAGCCGAATGATTCTTTATGAAGATCATTTTTTAAAAGATATAAATACACATGGCCGATTTCTTTGCCATTCTCATTTTCCGAAAAACGAATCGCTTTTGTGGTTAATTCAGTTTGCGTCATACCATCACACTATATAAAACCTCACTTAATTTTTGACTGTCATGCCGAATCAAACTACGCATCAAAACATCGCCATTTTCTTTATTAACTTCGACCAAATTAATTATATCACGTCTAATAATCTCCATAGTCTTATCAGAAAGATCATCAATAATCGGATATTCTCCTCGTTCTGAATATTTATCCAAAATATGCGCAGGAAACGAAGTATTATTTACAACAATGACATCAGGTTTCCGACCGGAATAGCGAGTAATTTCACCGACCAAATCCGTGGCCGTAAAATTATGCGTCTGGCCATATTTGGTCATCAAATTATTAATAAAAATAAATTTCGCCTGGCTCTCCACAATAGCAGCGGAAATTCCGGGAATAATAATATTGGCCAAAACACTCGTATATAAATCACCCGGACCCGCGATAATTATATCCGCCTCTTTAATGGCTTCTATAGCCACGACATAAGCTTGAACTGGAGTTGATAACGACAATTGTTTTACATGACCCAAATTCGGAATTCCCGATTCTTCAATAGAATGTTCGCCTTCAATTCTCTGACCCGTATAATATTCGGCGATTAAATTTGTTTGACCCAAAGTAACCGGAATAATGATGCCTTTCACCTGAAATAATTCCGACAAACGCTGAATCGCGATTAATTCCGATCCGCCCATATCGGCCAATGCCAGCATCATCAAATTTCCCAATGTGTGACCAGACAAACCTTCGCCTTTGGCAAAACGATACGTAAATAATTCGCGCAATAATTGATTATCGGTTTCCGCGAGCGCAATAATTGATTTACGGACATCAGACAGTGGCAACAAACCAAATTCATCGCGCACCACTGCGTTACTGCCACCATCATCAGTCATGCTTACAATAACGCTCAATTCCATATCAGAATATTTTTTTAATCCGGAGAGAACAGGAACCGTGCCTGTTCCTCCACCGATAACCACTATTTTTTTCATAAAAAATTATTCAACCGTAACCGATTTAGCTAAATTCCGCGGCCGATCCACGTCTTTACCCAAAATGACCGCCATGTGATACGCGAATAATTGCAACGGAATGGTATTTATTAACGGCTCCAATAATTCCATTGTTTCCGGAACATAAATCACATCATCCGCCAGTTCCAGTGCGCGATCGTCGCCCTTTGTAGCCAATAAAATCACTTTCGCGCCACGCGCCCGCACTTCTTCCACATTGCTGCGCATTTTTTCATACAATTGATTTTTGGTCATAATCGCGAACACAGGAAATTCCGGACACAACAATGCTAATGGCCCATGTTTCATTTCTCCGCCAGGGAATGCTTCGCTGTGAATATAAGAAATTTCTTTTAGCTTTAGTGACCCTTCCAACGCCACGGAAAAATTAATGCCGCGTCCCAAAAACATCATATTGTGATAGTCGGAATATTTTTGCGCGACTTTTTTAATCTCTTCACTTAATTCCAAAGTCTCTTTCATTTTTTGCGCCACTTCACGCAAAGCATCAACAACACGCAAGCCAGTCGCGAGCGATAACCGACGTAAACGACCAAATTGCAAAGCATATAAAATCAAAACCGCGATCATATTAGTATACGCTTTAGTGGAAGCGACAGCTAATTCCGGGCCGGCATGAATGTAAGTACCACCATCCGTTTCGCGCGCAATAGTTGAACCAACCGCGTTCACAATTCCCCGCACCACTGCGCCGCGACGTTTCGCTTCACGCACTGCGGCCAAAGTATCAGCTGTTTCTCCTGATTGAGAAATGGCAAAAACTAATGTGTGATTGTCAATGACCGGATCGCGATACCGAAACTCACTGGCCACATCAACTTCGGCCGGAATTCCCGCCAAACGTTCAAACGCGTATTTCCCGGCCATAGCCGCGTATGATGTTGTGCCGCAGCCGATAAAAATAACCCGATTAATATCGCGTATTTGATTATCCGTTAAATTAATTCCCCCCAAACGCGCCGTGCCATCGATGATATTATAGCGACCACGAATCGCGTCTTGAAAAACCGTGGGCTGATCATAAATTTCTTTAAGCATAAAATGCGCGAAGCCTTGTTTTTCCGCCTGCGCTTCATCCCAATCAATTTTCTCCACGCGCTTCTGTATATGTTCATGGCGCACATTAAACGTTTTAATTGTCTCACGACTGACTTCGGCGATTTCACCATCATCCAAAAAAACCACTTGATTGGTATAAGCTAAAATCGGCGTGGCATCGCTGGCAATATAATGTTCATTTTCACCAACTCCAATGACGAGCGGACTACCCATTCTCGCTGCGATCAATTTGTCGGGATGATCAGCATGCGTCACTACTAATCCATATGTTCCTCGCACCTGCGCGAGCGCAGTTTCCACTGCCTGACGCAAATCACCGGAATAATATTTTCCAATCAAATGCACCAACACTTCGGTATCAGTTTGCGAAACAAATGATACATCGAGTAATTGATTTTTTAATTCGCGATAATTTTCAATAATACCATTATGCACAATCATCAATTTCCCATTTAAAGCGCTGTGCGGATGCGCGTTGGCTTCAGTCACTCCACCATGCGTGGCCCAACGCGTGTGTGCGATCCCCATCGTCCCCAACAATTCCTGATCTTTTAGTTTTTCCGATAAAATATCAATTTTACCCATGGTTTTCACGCGATTCAATCCGCCATTATTTAAAATCGCCACGCCCGCGCTGTCATAACCGCGATATTCCAAACGACGCAATCCGCGCAACAAAATCGGCAAGGCCGGTTCTTTTCCAATATAAGCAATTATTCCGCACATATTTTAAGAAATTAAAGAATACTTTTTGCCTAGACTGGCAAACGTCGCTACCAATTGATCAATTTGTTCATGCGTATGTGCCGCGGAAATTTGCACGCGAATACGCGCTTTGCCCATGGGTACAACCGGATAACTAAATCCAATTACATAAATTCCTTGTGCCAACATTTCGCGGGCAATATCACTGGCAACTTTTCCGTCGCCAATCATCACAGGCACAATCGGGTGAACATCTTGAGGCACCGTAAATCCGGCCACAATCATTTTAGCGCGGAAATAATTCGTGTTATCCCAAATCTGCGCGCGCAATTCCGGATGAGCTTCAATGAAATCCAAGACAAACATTGTCGTCGCGGCGATTACCGGAGGCACAGTGTTGGTAAATAATGTGGTACGCGCACGTTGGTGAAACAAATCAATAATATCTTTTTGCCCGGCAATACAACCACCATTCGCTCCGCCCAGCGCTTTACCAAAAGTAGTGGTAATCAAATCCACTCGATCAATTACTCCGCAGGCCTCCACTGCACCTCGACCAGTTTCACCCATAAATCCAGTCGCGTGCGAATCATCCACCACCACATACGCATTATATTTTTCCGCCAAATCACAAATTTCTTTGAGGGGCGCGATGTGCCCATCCATGCTAAACACGCCATCGCTCACCACACAGCGCAATCTTTTTTCTTGCGTGAATTTTAATTTTTCTTCCAAGTCAGCTAGATCGCGATGTTTAAACACGTGGCGCTCGGCTTTGCACAAACGAATCCCGTCGACAATACTGGCATGATTCAATTCATCAGAAATCACTGCGTCAGCATCAGTCAAAAGCGTGGCAAACACGGCCTCATTTGCATCCCAACACGACGTAAAAATTATCGCATCATCCTTATGCAAAAATTCCGCAATCTTTTTTTCCAATTCTTTGTGAACAGTTTGCGTACCACAGATAAATCGAACTGATGACAAACCATATCCGTATTTGTCCAACGCGTTTTTGGCATATTCCACCAATTCTTCACGGCCAGACAAACCCAAATAATTATTGGCGCAAAAATTCAAAACTTCTTTCCCATTCACACGCACATTGGTGCCCTGACGCGATTCCAAAACCCGATGTTCTTTGTACAGCCCAGCCGATTGAATTTCCGCAAGTGTTTGTTGGACAATTTTTTCTAAGTTTTGATTCATATAAAATTATTTTTGGATAGCAAAAACCAACTTGGGATGTTCATTCATTTTTGCTTCAACCAATTCCGATGAAAATTCAGACAACGGAATAATTGTGCCATTACCTTGTTTCATAATCACATTCCACATTGCGTCTTGAATTCCATTGGTTTTATCAGACAGGACACGCTGCGCAATCTGCCAAGTCTTAAAAATTTGTCGGCCAATAATATTATGCAAAGTAAAACCTTTAACAATCATACGAGAAAAATGAGGAATCGTAAAATCACCATCTTTGATACCAAATAAAATAATTTGGCCACCAAATCGCGTGGCTTCAATGCAATTATTTACTGACGAATTAAATCCAGCCATTTCCAAACTTACATCAACGCCTTTGTCATACGTAAGTTCCTGAATTTTTTTAATTACTCCAGCGTCAGCATCATACAAATTTGTTTTTGCCAAACTAGGATCAATCTGAATAGTTTCGTGCGCACCAAGTTGTTTAGCTAAAGCCAAGTTGGCCGGATTAACATCGACCGCAATAATTTTTGAAGCGCCAAAATGCCGCGCCAATAAAATCGCAAACATGCCAATCTGTCCTGCGCCGAAAATCGCCACGCGAGCGCCGCGCACATCCACTTTTGTCAAAGCGTGCACGGCATTGCCAAATGGATCAAAGAGCGCGCAGATTTCCGGACGAATGCGATTAAAATCCACGGCCCACAAATTTTTGGCCGGAATTTTGACATATTCCGCATAAATTCCATCCGTACTAATTCCCAAAATCGCTTGATCCTGACACACTTCTTCTTCACCCAAACGACACTGATAGCATTTGCCACACGTAACATGCGAATCGCCCGACACATTACTCCCAATGTGAATGTCATAATAAGTTGATTCCACAAGCGAGCCGGCCGCGACCACTTCGCCCACAAATTCATGCCCCAAAATCCGCAAAGTTTTGTTTTGTTTTGCCAATGCGCCCGCAAACATTTCGGTAAAAGCGACGCGTGTCCAAATACCGCGATCAGAGCCACACATGCCAGCGTATTTTACTTTCACAATGACCGACAAAGCGTCGACAGGATTATTGGTTTCATCCAATTCCGGCATGGCAATTTGGCGCTTGATAAATCCGCGCGAAGTTGTCCAGCCGTCGGTTTTAATATCGAGAGTAAGAGCGCTGATCATAAATAATAATTATTTTTTTATAGTAAAATTTCCGCTGTTTTCAAATCAGCTTGGGAATTAATCCCCACAGCTTCTTGTGGTTCAATGCTAATCGAGGAAATTTTAGCGCCTTGTTCAATTGCCAATTGAATTAAATCAGTCAAATAATATTCTTGTTGCGCATTATTATTTTTTAAAGTTTTAATATTGTCCCATAACCAATCACTTTTAAAACAATAAACGCACGGATTTAATTCCGTAATATTCAATTCTTCCGGTGTACAATCTTTTTTCTCAATGCTCCGTACAATGTGTCCATCAGCGCCACGAATTACTCGGCCAAATGTCAAAAACGCCGCACGCCAATCAGAAAAATCAGGAACAGTAACCGTCATCATAGTGATAGTATTATTACGTTCAATATGTCTCTCTACCAATCGTCTGACCGAATCACCGGATATAAATGGCATATCACCGTATAAAATCACAATGTTGCTCACTTCACTGCGCAATTGTTGTTCGGCAACAGCCACCGCGTGTCCGGTTCCCAATCGTTCAACTTGCACCGCATAATCGGCACGCTTGCCTAAAAAATTCTGCACTGACGGATCGTCATTACAAACAATTACGGTCGGCTTGCGATCAAACTGGACTTTTTCGACTGTACTGACTACATAATCAATTAACGGCTTACCGTGCAACAAGTGCATGACTTTGAGCATTGTGCTATTCATACGCCTGCCCAAACCAGCGGCCAAAATAATCGCGCCGATAGTTTTTTTATTTTGTTCATTCATATTTTTTGATATAAATTGTTTTGTATATGTTGGGCAATTTCCGTCAAATTATCAAAAAAGGGCAGGCCACTCGTTTCATAATCTGACAATGAAAATTTTGGTGACACTTTTAATACCGCACGAATTGAAGGATGTTCAGTTATAATTTCTTTTGCTTCGTTTATTTTATCATTAACCAGCCAGCCACTGATAGTCGTCGCGTTGGCTAATTCATTAATTACACGAATTTTGGAATCCGAGATCATAAATAATCGATCAAAATAATCATGAATGCCGCAAGCGCGCACTTTGGCTTCTTGAAAATCAGAGTCACCTAAACTTAACAAAATTAACGGCTGTTGACATTTTTTCAGCGTATTAAGAAAATAAATTGCATCAGAAAAAAGCCATTGTTGGCAATTCTCGGTTATTTTTTTAAAAAACGCAAGGATTTCATCATACACAAAGCCATTCTCGAACAATATTTTGGCATGAACTTTATCGCTATATACCATATATCCATTTTCATTGATGCGTGCCCGAGAATAGGTTTCATTCCACAATTCAGTTGATACACCAATGGCAAGCGCGGCTTCACAACGCGCTCGGTGAAAAGCCTGTGTGTCAAAAAGCGTATCGTCAAAATCAATTAAAAACATATTACAAAGTTTTCCATAACGCATCGAAAATATGCACTTGGGTTTCGTACACGCCATCATTTTCAATCACAACACCAACCGCTTCATTCTGAACATTCAGAGAAATATATGCGGCCTTGCTTGGATACAAAATAATATACGTTGGTTTAGTTTCCGGCGCAGACAGCCATTTGCGTTCATCAAGTCCGCGCAATTCTCCACCTTCTCCCAACGCAATGACGCGTACCGAAATATTTTTGGCCACACGCACATCACTAAACGTAGAAAAATTCGCGTACAAATGATCGCGAATTCCTTCGGTAGAATATGCTCGATACTTAGGTTCTTGGCTTTGTTCGCAGGTAAGAAGTACGTCATTTAAAATAGCCGGCAATTCAATTGATGAAAAATAACGAGCAATCGGCCTATCTCCGCCGCGATTATACAAAGCTTCCAATTCCGGTACTGAACGCTCTAATTCCAGACTTGCTTGTTCTAAATTATGCGTCTCTTCTTTTATTAGACTGCGTAACCGTGCCGGCGATTCGGCCACAAAATGTTGTTTGGATTTTTTTTCATAAAAAGAAACTAAGCCACGATCACCAAGCCATTTGAGCGAATCATACGTTGAACCTCTATTTAATCCGCAAAATTCCGCCAAGTTGCGCACTGAACTGGGACCAAGTTGAAGAATGCCCATATAGACTTGGGCGGTCTTGTCAGAAAAGCCTATTTTCTTTAATAATTCATTTTTCATATTTTTAGCTTATTTTAGATAATATCATAAACAAAAAAACTGTCAAGTTTTTACTGACAGCTTTTTATTATGATATGACGATCCTATTCCCCAAAATATTCGCCTTTACTGGCCAAACCATTCATTTTTGCCCTTTTATAGAATTCAGCTTGAGCCGCTGTTATATTTTCCGATTTTCCACCCCATGTTTTTAAAACAGAAGTCTGCAAAGCCCGACCATACGAAAAGCTCAACACCCATGGCGTATTATCCTGCGCAGATGTATCACCTTTCATGGCATTAATCGCCTGCAAATTGGCCGTCGCCTCAACTTCACTTTGACCGCCGGACAAAAATACAATTCCGGGAACTTGGGCCGAAACATTTTCGTGCAAACATTGCAAAGTCAATCGCGCAATTTCTTCGGCAGAACTTTTGATCGATTCACTGCCCGCAATCACCATGTTTGGTTTGAGCAAAATTCCCGGCAGATAAACACCGGCCTCATTTAATTTAGCAAAAACTGTTTTTAAGACTTGGCTCGTAACTTCGTAGCAGCGTTCAATCGTATGTCCGCCATCCATTAAAACTTCCGGCTCGACAATCGGCACAATATTATTTTGCTGACACAACAAGGCATACTGAGCCAATTGCTCAGCATTTTTTTCTATACATAACTCAGTGGGAATTCCCTCGCCGATTGTTATTACTGCTCGCCATTTGGCAAATTTGGCAGCAAAACCAGCATATTGTTTCAATCGTTCATCCAATCCCTCTAAACCTTTGGTAACCAGCTCCAAGAGAGATTCGGACATCGGTTCAGTACCAAGATCAACTTTAATTCCCGGAAGAATTCCTTTTTTTTCTAAAACAGAAACAAAAGTATGGCCATCATTCGCCCGCTGTTTTATGGTTTCATCAAATAAAATCACGCCGCTAATAAATTCTTCAATTCCTGAAGTCGTAAACAATAATTCGCGATACGCGCGACGATTATCTTCGGTTGATTCCACATTAATTTTCGCGAAACGCTTGGTAATGGTTCCGGTACTTTCATCCGCAGCCAAAATTCCTTTTCCCGGAGCAACTAATTGTCGCGCAATTGATTCTAATAATTCTTTGTTCATACTTAATTTAAAATAAAAATTCACTATTCTGTTCATTCGGTTGTCACCATATCAGTCATCGCCGCTCGCTCGCAGATGGATTCAGTGAATGGCTCACTCACTACATTGTCCGCTCGGCTTTGATTATATATAGTATAGATTCAGCCTCGCGTCCAAACGTGCGCTGACTGACATGAATGCCAACCTCACTAATGCAACAGCGAAACATTCGATATACTGAATAAGCAAACTGGAACTGAATCCTCTTTTTCTGAAAGCTGAGTATATTGACTTACTGAGAATGCATAATCCGTCAGACTATCAGTTGAAAAAAAGAGGATCAGTGAAGTTTGCTTAAGACTTAGAAAACGAGGCTTGACTAAGTCTTACGAAAAAAATTATTCATTAACAATATTATTTCCTCCGATGCCATGTTTCCAAATATCGCACTGTTCCAGTTTTCACGCGCATCACTACCGAATGCGTAATACAATAATCTGTAGTATACCGTACACCTTTAAGCATCGGCCCGTCAATGACACCAGTCGCAGTAAATGTAATATCATTACCAGACACTAAATCTTCAGTCGTATATATTTTATTAAAATCAATAATTCCCATTCCACGCAATTCATCTTCCTGCGCTGAATTTTTTGGTTTCAACTGCGCCTGAAATTCACCACCCAAACATTTAATCGCCGCGCTCGCGAGCACTGCCTCTGCGCTTGCTCCAATACCCATCAGCAAATCAATGCCTGAATCAGGCAATGATGGTGCAATCGCGCCGGCCACATCGCCGTCAGTAATTAAACGCACGCGAGCGCCAGCCTGGCGAATTTGAGTTATCAAATCTTCGTGACGCGGACGATCAAGCACCATTACAACCATTTCTGAAACTTTTTTGCCTAGTTTATTGGCCGCGCGTATAATGTTATTTTCCGGACTGTCCAACAAATTAATAACATCTTTTGTCGCTGGACCGCCAGCGATTTTATTCATATACATATCCGGCGCCCGAAATAATGTTCCGCGCAATCCAGTCGCAATTACCGAAATCGCATTCGGCGTACCATTGGCAACGCTATTCGTGCATTCCAAAGGATCAACCGCAATATCAAGTGCCACACCTTGGCCAGTTCCAACTAACTCATCAACAAATAATTCCGGCGCTTCATCTTTTTTTCCTTCACCAATCGCAATGATACCATTAAATTCCACACTGGAAAATCGCGCGCGCATTTCATCAACCGCGGCTTTATCCGCGGCAATTTTATCACCACGCCCCATCCATTTGGCCGCGGCAATTGCCCCGGCTTCGGTAACTCGAACAAATTCCAAAGCTAAATTACGATCCATATTTATGTTCGGCCATTTAAAACCGCATCCCAAATTTCTTCCACTTCATCTTCCAGATTCACATCGTCGGCATGATCCAAATACCACTGACCAAACGCGACTTGAAGTTCACCAAAATCAGAAGCATTGCTGACTGCGTCTTCTAACAACGCATATTTTTCTTCATGCGTGCGAGCCATACTTTCTTCAATTTCTTCAAACAAGCCGCGCATGTGACCGAGTAAATTATTTTTTACTAATTCAAATTGTTCTTCATGCATAAAAAAATTAATTCAAAAATGTAATATCAATGCAAAATATACCACAGTTATTTTTTATTGCAATGCCATATGCTGTGGACAATTGCTTTACAGACAAATTCAACCTATTTATACTATAAACAATATGCCGATAACTCTCATTTCGTGGAATGTCAACGGTCTGCGCGCGGCTCTTAAAAAAAATTTTGAAGGATTTTTGGCTACGCAAAATCCGGATATTATCTGTTTGCAAGAAACCAAAGCCGAAGATCACCAAATTGAAGCTGATTTTTTGGGATACGATAAATTTTGGTGTTCATCGGAAATCAAAAAAGGATATTCTGGTACGGCAATTTTAACAAAAATAAAACCAATAAATGTCACGTGCAATTTCCCTGACGCAATTGCGAAAAAATATAATTTAATTGATTCTCTCAAAAGAGACGCTAATCGTGAAGGAAGAATTTTGACTATTGAATTTGACAAATTTTTTTTGGTAAATGTATACACGCCCAATGCCAAAGAAGATTTATCACGACTATCATTTCGTTTTGAACAATGGGATCCGGCATTTTTGGAATACACAAAATCCTTAGAAAAAAATAAATCGGTTATTATCTGCGGCGATTTAAATGTGGCCCACCAAGAAATTGATTTGGCACGACCAAAAGAAAATGTTGGTAAACATGGTTTTACCAATGAAGAACGGGCCGGATTTGATAAATTCATTAAGACCGGTTTTGTGGATACATTACGTGCCCAATATCCGAATAAACCAGAATTGTACACTTGGTGGTCGAACTGGGGCAATGCGCGAGAACGCAATGTCGGTTGGCGCATTGATTATTTTTTAATGAGCGTAAAACTAAAAAAACAAATCACTGACGCATTTATACTTCCCCATGTCATGGGATCTGATCATTGTCCGGTAGGAATTACACTGGATTTGTAATTTTTAAAAAAACCACAGAAATAAAAAAGATCCAAATCTTGGCGGCGACCTACTCTTGCCTTGCGACTACCATCGGCGCTGACGGGCTTAACTTCCGTGTTCGGGATGGGAACGGGTGTACCCCCGACGCAAAAACCACCAAGATTTGAATCTCTTTTATCCCGCCGAAGTCCGAAGGACAAAGGCGGGGTTTTGTTTAGGATTTGGGTAATTAAAGCCCTGTACGGGCTTGAAAAGCACAACTAAGTGCTTCTGTAGTGTTGGGTCAATTAGTACGCCTCGGCATACACCTAGCGCCTATCAATCTGGTCGTCTACCAGAGACCTCATAACGAATATTAATCTTAAGAACGGCTTCGCACTTAGATGCTTTCAGCGCTTATCCGTGCCGAACTTAGCTACCCAGCTATGCCTTGCGGACAACTGGCACACCAGAGGTTCGTCAATCCCGGTCCTCTCGTACTAGGGATTGGTTCTCTCAATATTCAACGCCCACAGCAGATAGGAGACCGAACTGTCTCACGACGTTCTGAACCCAGCTCGCGTACCGCTTTAATTGGCGAACAGCCAAACCCTTGGGACCTTCTCCAGCCCCAGGATGCGATGAGCCGACATCGTACTTTGTTCCACAGTTTCTTGTGGCGTAGACTATATCTTCTTCTTGCTCTGGATGGTAGCGGATGCCGACAAGTCGGCACGTGATCCGCGTAATCTCAGTTTGACTGTGCAAGAGTCGGCGTGTTGTCTCTCCTGATCATTAATCAGGAAAAACCTCCCCTTTCGGGTCAGTCGTTACGGGGTTATCCCGACATTGTCGGGAAACTTCCCACGGTATTGCCGGGTGATTGTGGGTCAATCACTGACGGGTTCACCGTTATAAGCCGAATTTGTGTCTCTTAATCTATCTAAATTTAAAATTTTAACGAAAAGAATTGGGATAAACATTACTGTTTGTGCACCCCGATATGTTAAGGTGCCAAACCGCGCCGTCGCTGTGGACGCTTGGGCGCGATCAGCCTGTTATCCCCGGAGTAGCTTTTATCCGTTGAGCTTCCGCCGTCCTATATCGTACGGTCGGATCACTAACTTCCGCTTTCGCGACTGATCGGGTGGTAGCCCTTTCAGTAAAGCTGGCTTTTGCGTTTGCACGTCCAGTCCGATTTCCATCCGGACTAAGCCAACCTTTGTAAACGCCTCCGTTACATTTTGGGAGGCAACCGCCCCAGTTAAACTACCCATCAGATACTGTCTCTCTATCCTGATTCAAGGACAAAGATTAGATACATCGCTACGCAAGGGTGGTATCTCACTGACTCCCGACTTTCGTCGGGATCCCACCTATGCTGAACAAGCGAAGCAATGCACCAATATCAAACTATAGTAAAGCTTCACGGGGTCTTTTCGTCTAGTTGCGGGTATGTCGCATCTTCACGACACTTGCATTTTCGCCGAGTACATCGTCAAGACAGTCCACTCATCATTATGCCATTCGTGCGGGTCGGAACTCCAAATTGTGTTAACTCCGCGTTCCCACGGAGATCAGACTATACTTTCATCTTACTCACAATCTTTAGGAGATTTCCCTTATCATATTGTCTTGCGCCCATATTATTCATAGAGTACGCAACGTCAATAATTTTACAAATTCCGTTTTGGGAAAGGTGGATACGCTGTTTCATTAACTCGCAAACTAATTTAAACTGTTCAAAATCTGAACGTTTAGAAGTTCGGATTGGAAACAAGTTAAAGTGCGGGATAATCTTTTTTACAAGATCAGCCAAACTTCTGACTTCGTACTTCCATGTTCTGTCGCGTTTATTAAAACGAATTGTTCCGCAGTTAAAAAACCGCTGAATTTCTTTAAGAATGTTTTTACTTCTCTCATGTTGACTGACTGTAAAAGCCGGTCTAACTTCAAGTCCTATTTTCATTCTTGTCCGTTCTGAAAACGAAACCAGAAAACTGCCTTCACCATCGATGAAACCTGTTATATAAGAGTCAATTTCCATAGACGTGTTTTTTTAGTAAGAGCCAACGTGTTAGCTCGCAGTTACCTGCGGCTCTCCCCTTTCGGGTCAGTCGTTACGGGGTCATGATATTAATTAATATCAGTGGACTTCCCACGGTATTGCCCATTCAGTTAAGAATTAGGGTTTCACCGTTATGAGTTGGAATACTGGTATCGCATCACTGCAATACTCGGGCAAGTTATTTTCCGACCGGAAAATGGTTTACCCGACAAGGAATTTCGCTACCTTAGGACGGTTATAGTTACCGCCGGCGTTCATCAGCGCTTCAGCTCAAGGCTGCCTCTAATAAATTAGAATGACCTCTCCCTTTAACGTTCTGACACTGGCCAGGCATCGCCCTCTATACGTCCTCTTGCGAGTTAGCAGAGAGCTGTGTTTTTGATAAACAGTTGCAAGTGGTGTTTTGTTGATCCCGACTTTCGTCGGAAAGGCCTTATCCCGAAGTTACGGCCGTTGTTTTGCCTAGTTCCTTAACGATGTTTATCTCGTTCGCCTTAGTCTACTCGACTCACCCACCTGTGTCGGTTTACGGTACGATTTGATAAAGCCTAGCGTTATTACACATTTCTCGGCATCACATCTCCATGAATTGTCCAACTTTGCAGTCGGTCTCTCCCTTTCGGGACGAACAATGCCTGTTTCGCTCATAGTTTAATGATACGGATGTAATAACAAACTTTACCAAGTGCAGAAATATTAATCTGCTCTTCCATCGGTTACCCTAGCATTGCTAGGCTGGCCTTAGGATCGACTAACCCAGGGACGATTCTCGTGGCCCTGGAAACCTTGGGTTTACGGCGTGAAGGACTCTCACCTTCATATGTGCTACTTGTGCCTACATTCTCTCTTCTGAACGCTCCACACCACCTCACGGTGTATGCTTCGCAGCAGTTCAGAATGCTCCTCTACCATCCCGACATAGTCGGGATCCGCAGTTTCGGTACAATACTTAGCCCCGATACATTTTCGGCGCGAAAACTCTTGACCAGTGAGCTATTACGCTATCTTTAAATGATGGCTGCTTCTAAGCCAACATCCTGGTTGTTAGAGAATTGACACCACCTTTTACACTTAGTATTGATTTAGGGACCTTAACTGGCGGTCTGGGCTGTTTCCCTTTTGACCAATGCAGCTTAGCCCGCATGGTCTGACTTGTATACTATAATCCCCGGCATTCGGAGTTTGATTAAAACTGGTATCCCGAAGGACCCAAGTTTCATCCAGTGCTCTACCACCGGAGGGATCATACACAGCTAGTCCAAAAACTATTTCGAGGAGAACCAGCTATTACCGAGTTCGATAAGAATTTCTCTCCTATCCACAACTCATCCCCTTGTGTTGCACAGCAAGTGGGTTCGGACCTCCTCCCGACTCTCGTCGGGACTCATCCTGGTCATGGATTGCTCACCCGGTTTCGGGTCTACTGTTTGCGACTAATTTCCCACAATAAAGTGGAAAAACGCCGATTAAGACTTGGTTTCCCTGCGGCTACACCCCATAAGGGTTTAACCTTGCCACAAAACAGTAAGTCGTAGGCTCATTCTTCAATAGGAATACCGTCACCCCTCGACTCGTCGCTATGCTCCTCGCTCGGGGCAAGTCCGTTTTATTTAACTAACGGGACTTGTCCTGAGTGAGACGCGCAGCGTCGAATCGAAGGACTCCGGCTCATTGTAAGCGCATGGTTTCAGGATCTATTTCACCGCCCTCACCGGGCTACTTTTCACCTTTCCCTCACGGTACTAGTTCACTATCGATCACTGTTAGTATTTAGCCTTATCCCATAGTCGGGACTGTTTCCGACGGAATTTCACGTGTTCCGCCGTACTCAAGATAAAAGGCTTCCGCAAACAGATATATTTCACCTACAGGACTATCACCTTCTTTGGTGCTCCGTTCCAGGAGTCTTTGATTATATATTGATTTGTCGGATCAGTTTTATTAGGAAACTGTAGCCTAATTCTTACTACGCTTATACTACAACGGCCTACCCTTTAAAGTACCGCGTCTAAAAAAGTCAAAGACTCGTTTGTTCTCGATACTAACATAGTATAAGTTTGGGCTTTGTCCCCGTTCGCTCGCCACTACTAAGGGAATCATACACGCAGAACTCACGCGAAGTCGATCCGCCCCGACTCGTTCGTTCCCGACAGAAAGTCGGGACAAGCGGGACGAGATGGCGTTCACGTGAGATCAACGTTTGGTATTTTATTTTCCTCTGGGTACTGAGATGTTTCACTTCCCCAGGTTAACTCCGGACACTTATGTATTAGGTGTGCGGTACTCCCGACAAAAGTCGGGAATGGGTTCCCCCATTCGGAAATCTCCGGATCAAAGGTTGCTTATCACCTCCCCGAAGCTTATCGCAGATTGCTACGTCCTTCATCGTCTAACAGTGTCAAGGCATCCACCTTGCGCTCTTTTACACTACAGAAGCACACAATTGTGCTTCTTTTTTTACCCATACCCTAAATTGTAAGGATCAGTCAGTGATTCGCAATAATCTTTCTATCACACGGTTCGGCACAATTTTTTATGCGGATTCGTGTGGAAAAAAACAACCGCTTTCCAAGCGGCCGACATCAATACAATGTTGGTTGCTAGCTTGGAAACTCTTCAGTGATAAAGTTTTTAAACATGTATGTTTTATTGGCTTTATCCAGAGGTCCAAACTAAGTTGGGACATGGTTTTTAAGACGTGGGGTCATTTTATAGGAAAGCAACAGTGCTGTCAATAGAGGTTTTGGGGGGTGAAATGTGGATAACTCACAGTGAAAATTGAAAAAAATTACAAACTTTTAAAATAATTGCGTAAGATATCCTCAACTCCAGTCGCTTTCATAATGGCTGATGCAGATAGATGAGCCAGATATTCATCACGGGCTGGAGCGGAATATAGTACTGTATATATTTCCGGAAGCATCACGGTCATCATATCCATCAGAGTAACTTGTTTGGATAATTTTAAATATTTTTCAAAACTCGTGTCCCGACGATCCAAATACATATCAATGCCGGTTGCCGGAATCAATCCACAATTATCACAAATCTCTTGATAAGATAAAACCACACCACCACCGGATAATTCCATAGTTTGTACCGGCTCAATCGCATCGATTTCAACCCCTTCACCGATTTCCCGCAAATAACTTTGCCAAGCTTTTTTTATCACAGTCAAATCATGTACTTGACTAAAACCGCCCAAACATTTAAGGCCATAGTAAAACGCGGTTATGATATAACACAAAAACATATTGGGGAAAATTTTCTCCTTAAGCAAAGCATCTTCAATTGCTTCGGGTGTAAACGGAAGGAAAATTTTAGCTTTTTCCGAAACCAAATGACCATTGATTAATTCCAATTCCACCCGCCGTAATTTTTCATCAAGTCCCCAAAAAAAATACGTTCCCCATTTATTTTCCAAAGAAAATGAACCGGCCAATCCATTAAAATACTGTTTAGCGAACTGCTGACAATTGGCATCAAACAAAGTTCGGTATATTAATGAATCATGATTTTTTAAATGAAAACGAGTCAATAATTCAGTAATTATTTTTTCAATCTCAATATAAATCAGATCTGCGGGCGCGCCATATTTACCTTCACCCGGTTTTGTTTGCGCGGTATGAAAAAATTTCGGCCAGATGGAATAATTGATTTTGGTTATTTGTTCGGATAATTTTTTGCACTTTAAAATTTCCGGAATGGCAATATTTTTATGAATAAAATCTTTTAATTCATTCGCGCGTTCAACTGATAATTCTCCTTTAGTAATACTGTTATTTAAATACTCATACGATCGATCAATATCACTTTGATCAAAACTGCGCGTGGCATATACCACGCTCATTTTATTTTTATCCGGCAAAAAAGGAAGACGAATCATTTCTTCCACCTCGGATTTACCATGCAACAAAATACCGCGCGGATACGCGGAAGCATTATTTAAGGATACACTGGCAAAAGAGAATACGGGAATGTACTTTAAAATTTCATTTTGGGCTTCTGATAAAGGCAAGGCAGTGGTTATATTGGAATTAATCCAATACGGATGATCTACAATTCCATGATGATCGGTTGTGGAAACAAAAGGAAACTTTTCTAATTGAGTAATTAATTCATCGGCCACTGTTTTGTTCAAGCGAGCAGTCACCATTTCATGGACAACCACATATAATTCTCCCCGACGATTTTCCAAGTAAACCGGCAAAGAATTTATGTCCAAAAAATCTTTGGCATAATCTGACAGTGAGTCAGTGCCATGACGATCCAAAATTCCACCGAAAATTGGACGCTTCGCCCAAATCGCGGATTTTATTTTACCAACGTCTTCCAAAAGACTTGATTCAGACATAAAAGTTAAGACGGGCGATAGTATAATATTTTTTGATTGATTCGTCAAAGCCTTTATTTTCTCACCACTTATTTCCAAAAAATGAAAAGCAGTGGTGGGACCCTGATCGCGCGCTTCGTGCGAACAATCAGGATAATTGGCGGGCGACCCCTTCCACAGTGATGCGGTTGGGGTCATTTGGTAGGATTGGTCACGAGCCGAGCAGCTCGCGCGCCATGCGGTGGGCATCGGCGTTGCCCCAGACCGCGACGTACTCGCCGTCGTCGCTCCGCACGTTCTTGAGGAGAGAGTGACAGCCGCCTCCGGCGCCCTGGTACTTCGTGTTCTCTGCGGCCGAGCCGAAGTTGAAGTGCCACGGCTCGTTCACATAGAACGTCGCGCCGACGGCGATCATGGAGTCTGTAAAATACTTTGTGTAAATGGAATAATAGAATAACTCTTATTCAATTAACCCATGGACACAATATATGTCAAAGCTTCTTTCCTACGATGAATACCAAGAAAAAGTAAAGAGCCTCAAAA
>Ga0209542_10000370_pt1 | contig 110285 bp, 130 predicted proteins | sample RifCSPhighO2_01_FD_184028 | JGI IMG/M metagenome (GOLD analysis project Ga0209542, IMG submission 184028) | Soil microbial communities from Rifle, Colorado - Rifle CSP2_plank highO2_0.1 (SPAdes) (version 2) | ecosystem: Environmental > Terrestrial > Deep subsurface > Rock core/Sediment ...
ATAAAATCTATACATTAAATTTATTAATAATTAAATCACTTGTCTTTTATGGTAATATCTGTGACTATACTTGCATTGGTAACTATTTTGTTTGGAATACTTGTTTTAGCATTTCCTAATTTCTTAAGATTAATTGTTGGTTTGTATTTTATACTTTCAGGATTATTAATGCTATTGTTTAATTATCTTTAAGGAGGAATTATGCCGCCAAGAGGTGTAACCAGTGAGAAAAGAAAGAGACAATATGAGAAAATTAAAAGATCTGTAAGAAAACAAGGAAAATCTTTAAAAGTAGCTAAAAGAATAGCTGCTGCAACTACTAATAAAACTAGAAGAATAAAAGGTGAACTTAAGAAAAAGTAATTAGTAAGATTTAATAATCTCTATTTTTGTTTAATTTTAATGTTAAGTGATAAAGAACAAAAGAAAGCTTTTAAAGAAATTGCAAGTAAAAATCCTGAAAAATATTATGCAGTTAATTATTTGAAGAAAGAAGGTTTTCAAAGAAAGAATTGTTCTAAATGTAAAAAGTATTTCTGGAGTGTTAATAAAACTCAAAATGTTTGTGGAGATTCTAGTTGTTCTGGTGGTTTTAGATTTATTGGTAATACTCCTGCTAAAAATAAATTAAGTTATTTAGAGGTTTGGAAAGAATTTTCTAAAATGTTTAAGAAGTTTGGATATACTTCAATTAAAAGATATCCAGTTGTTGCTAGGTGGAATCCCACAATGGATTTTACTATTGCAAGTATAGCTGCATTTCAACCATTTGTTATTTCTGGAGAAGTTAAACCTCCTGCTAAGAAATTAGTTATTCCACAATTTTGTTTAAGATTTGGAGATATTGATAATGTTGGAATTACTGGAAGTCATATGACTGGTTTTGTTATGATTGGTCAACATGAATTTGTAGATCCAAAAGAATGGGATCAAGAAAAAGCGTTTTCTTGTATACATCAATGGTTAAAAAAAGGTTTAGGATTAGCTAATGAAGAAATTACTTTTCATGAAGATGCATGGGCTGGGGGTGGGAATTTTGGACCTTGTATGGAATTTTTTTCTAGAGGTGTAGAAATTGGAAATCAAGTTTACATGATGTATGAACAAACTTCTTCTGGAAATAAAGAATTAGTAATTAAAGTTTTAGATATGGGTATGGGTCAAGAAAGATGTGCTTGGTTTAGTCAAGGAAGTGCTACAATTTATGATGCTACATTTCCTAAAGTTATGAAAATGTTGTATAATCTTTCTGGTTTAGAAACTGATACTAAATTAATGTCTAAATTTATTCCTTATGCAGGTTATTTGAATGTTGATGAAGTTGAAGATATGAATAAAGCTTGGGAAGAAGTTTCTAAAAATGTTGGTGTGAAAGTTGATGAACTTAAGAAAAAGATATTACCATTAAGTGCTCTTTATAGTATTGGAGAACATGCAAGAGCTTTGTTATTTGTTTTAAATGACGGTGGATTACCTAGTAATGTTGGAGGCGGATATAATTTAAGAATTTTAGCTAGAAGATGTTTTGATTTTATTGATAAATATAATTGGAAAATTGATTTATTTGAAGTTTGTAAAGAACATGCTAAAGAATTAAAAGAACAATATCCAGAACTTTCTGAAAATTTAGATCAAGTTAAAAAAATATTAAATGTTGAAAAGGAAAAATATGGAGCTAATAAACAAAAAGCTAAGTCTATTGTTGATAAAATCTTAAAAGAAAAACAAAAAGTTGATTTAAATAAACTAATTGAACTTTATGATAGTAATGGAATTTCTCCAGAATTAATTGCTAAACCTTTAGGTATTAAAATTCCTGATAATTTCTATAGTTTAGTTGCTAGTAGACATGAAACTAAAGTACAAGAACATCAAACTAAGAGAGAAGAAATTTCTGGATTAGATAAATTACCAGAAACTAAAGCTTTGTATTATGAAGATTATAAATTAAATAATTTTAAAGGAAAAGTTTTGAAAGTTTTAGATAATAAGGTTGTTTTAGATAAAACTGTTTTCTATCCTACTTCTGGTGGACAATTACATGATTTAGGAACTTTAAATGGAATTAATGTTGTTGATGTGTTTAAGCAAGGAAAAATTATTGTTCATGTTTTAGATAAAAATTCTAAGTTTAAAGAAGGAGATTTAGTTGAAGGAAAAATTTATTTTGAAAGAAGAATGCAGTTGGCTCAGCATCATACTAGTACACATATTGTTAATGCAGCTGCAAGAATTGTTCTTGGAAGTCATATTAATCAAGCAGGTGCTAAAAAAACTGTTGAAAAAGCACACATCGATATTACTCACTTTAATAGTTTAAATGAAGAAGAGCTTAAGAAAATTGAAAATGAAGCAAATAAAATAATTAAGAAAGCAATTCCAATTCATAAAAATTTTATGACAAGAGATGAAGCTGAAAGTAAATATGGATTTAGTATTTATCAAGGTGGAGTTCCTATTGGAGATAAATTAAGAATTGTTGATATTATTGGAATAGATGTTGAAGCTTGCGGTGGAACACATTTAGATAATACAAAAGAAGCTGAGAAGATTAAAATTTTAAAATCAAGTAAAATTTCTGATAGTATTGTTAGAATTGAATTTGTTGCTGGAAAAAAAGCATTTGAAGAAGATAATAAAAATTCTAATTTAACTGAAAATTTATGTAAATTATTAAATTGTAAAAAAGAAGAAATTCCTGGAAGAGTTGAAGAATTATTTAATGTTTGGAAACAAGTTGTTAAAAAGAAAAAAGTTATTGATAAATTTGAATTAACTAGTAAGACTAAATTTGAAGGCGATGTTATTGAGAAAGCTTCTGAGATACTTAAGACACAGCAAGAACATTTAGTTAATACTGTTCAAAGATTTATTAGAGAAATTAAAACAAATTAGTTTTACTCTAATATTTTTTGCACAAAACCTATTTAAATAGGTTAATTTATACAAATTTATGGAAAACTCAGTCTGTTTAAAACAAAACTTTGTAATTGTTTCTAGACAGTTTTCTATGTTTTTACACTATTTTTGGGCATAATTATAGGATAATGCCTAAAATTTCTTGATCGATTTTTAATCCTGTATTTGGGCGTTATCCTTCTAGCATTTACTATGATAAATAAAACTAGATACACGGACGGAGAAATTGATGCGGTCTTTGATCAGCTACTAAAAGACGTTATAATTAATTTGAGCGAAAAGCAAAAAATTATTTTGATCTCTTTGAGTAAGATAGATGGTAATATTACAGCAACTAAATTTGTTGATAATTTATCAGGAGATCTTAAATGTGCCAAGTCTACGTTATGGAATATTATAAGATCTTTGCGTACTTTGGGATTTGTTAATTTTGGATCTGATGATTTAACTCTTACTATAACTGGAAAAATTCTAGTAATGGAGGTTAATGCTAATGCAATCTGAATTAGAAATTCGCAATCTAGATAAGTTTTTACAAGTAGATAGGGCTTTAGTTAAACCTAAAAAATTAGCAGATTATGATATAACTTCTAGTTTTTCTCATCTAACTATTAATCTTAGAAGTGATGAAGCTTTTGGATATGTTAAATTAGATGAACTTGAAAGAATTTGTGGAGACAGAATTAATTTACTTCCTTTTAATTACGATGGGACTACTCCAAGTGGTGAAAAACCTAAAGCAGATGTTTTTGAAACTGGTTTTAGATTAGGACAATCTGATGCTGGGCCTAGAGTTCTATATGAAAAAGATGTCCCTACTTTAGCACAAAATTTTGATAGAGAAAGAATCTTAGTTGAACTTTCTAAAAATTGGGAAAACATTGTTAATTCTAATTTCTCTATAGATAAGAGTATAAAAGTTGAAGGAGAAGCTCTTGGAAAAATTGAGAGAAAAATAGTTTTAGACAGGTGTTTAGAATTAATGAATCTTATTGGAGAAACTGCTGAAGATTCTTCTGATACAGTTGAGTTCTTGCAAAGAACAATAAATAGATTTTTGGATTTAATTGGGATTAAAAGTAGGGGTATTCCAGAATCTAGTAAATTAGACTTATTTGTAGATAAACTTGCTGATGACTTAAATGCAGGTTTTCCTTTTTGGCAAATGCAACTTCCAGATTATGTACAAAGAAAACATAAATCAAATGAAGGAACTTATTTATTTTACGGTGTAAACTCGAGAAAGAAATTAGTTCCTGTGAAATTTTACTCTAATACGGATAGATTTAGCTTTGAGATGAGTAACGGAGAAGAAATAACTATTCCAGCAGAAGATTCAATAAGTGCAATTGAAAAAAGAATTTTATTTCCTACTTCGACTTTACTTAATTATGCTGCTTTAGGTCCTGCTAGGAAGAAGAAAGATAATGATAGAACTGTAAGAATTCATATAGCAGGGAATTTTATGGCTGGCCAGAATGGATATGCTTGGCCTTTAATTCCTTATTTAAACAAAACTCCTGGTTTTGATGAAGTTAAATTAATTTGTGCTGGTCATGATGAAAGAGGTACTATTTACGATAGATCTACAAAACCTAGAAAATTAATAAGTTTTGGATCTATGTTCATGCATTTTGGAAACTCAGGACTTGAAAAATGTTTGAAAACTGGTGAACCTTTTAGTTTAGATAAAGGAGAAATTTATCATGACTAAATTAAAAATAGAAATATGGCATGGAGCTCATAATAAATTTATTTTAGTTCCTTGTGAAAAAAATATTCCTTTTATTAGTCTTAACTCTATTAAAAAACTAAATAAAAAATATAATACTGATGGATTAGTTCAGTTTTTTGTAGAAAATAATAAAAAAATATTTATGAAATTCTTTGATCCAGCTGGAAATCTAGATAATTGTGGTAATGCTTTACGAGTAGTTGCTAGTTACTGTGTTAATAATTTGTTAACATCAAACGAAGGTATAATTATTTCCTTAGGTTCAGAATATCCTTTTAGTGTATCTAAAGATAAATCTAGTGTAATTTTTCCTAGAGTTGTTAAAGAGAAAGGAATATTTTTAGTTGGAGGAGTATCTCATAAAATTGTTTTTACAAATAATTTTGAAAGTTCTAGAACTATTGCTAGACTGATTAGAAAAAAACTTAATTGTAATGTTACTATTGTTAAGAAATCTAAAATTGGAGTATTTGCACAAACATTTGAAATTGGTGTAGAAAATTTTACTGCTTCTTGTGGTACTGGAGCAATTGCTGCATCAGTTTCTACAAATTGCAATAGAATATTTATGCCTGGTGGTGTTTTAGAAGTAAATAAACTTAGTAATGGTTTTTCTCTATCTGGTCTTGTAAAAAAATACGAAGGTGATGAGTTTTGAAATTCGAACCTGATGTAGTTTCAGATTCTACACTAATGGAAATTCCTGTTAAGGAATGCGGAGAAAAATTAGTAAATGCTAGAGATTATTCTAAATCTATAATTATTGATATTGAACCATTAAATAAAAAATCTCAGCAATTAAAAGATGATGAATGTTTTGTAAGAGAGACTGTTGCTATTATGCTTTCTTGTGCTCAATCAATATTGCCTAATAATTTTAGTATTAAATTAGTTGATGGTTTTAGATCAATGAGTATCCAAAAGGAACTTTATCATTCTGTTTTTGAAGAATTTAAAAATAAATTTCCAACTTTAAGTGATGAAGAACTAGAAATTAAAACTGATAAGTTTGTTGCTAATCCAAAAATTATTCCACCACATACTACTGGAGGAGCAATAGACTTAACTTTGGTTGATTCAAATCTTAATGAACTAGATATGGGTACTAGTGTAAATTTTCTTGCTGATGAAGCAGCGACAAATCATCCCAATATATCAGAAGAAGCTAAGAAAAATAGACAAATATTAATAGAATGTCTTGAAAAAGTTGGTTTTGTTAACTATCCTCTTGAATGGTGGCATTGGTCTTATGGAGATAGAACTTGGGCTTTTTATAAGAAAAAAACATTTTCTATATATCATTCTTTATAATTTTTTTTAATTAAAAGTAGTTGAGAAAATATATCTTCTTTTTGCTATATATTTATATTGTAATTTTTCCCTTTTTATTTTGTGTTACATGTTTATGGTTTGATTGCTCCCAGTACAAATAATGCTCATTTTATTCGTTTTGCTCGTAGTCATAGTTTTGTTGCTGTGAGAAATCCTTTATTTTCTGGTAGAAAACTAGGTGTTCTTACTCATGCTGAATCTTTAGAATTTTTAGCTTCTCATCTTGCTAAAGCTTTACCTCTCCTTGCTGCTGAACAACCTGAAATAGATCTAGATTATGGTTCATCTTTATTTGAAACTTTTTCATATGAACCTGTAGGAGATTCAACTGTTATTTATACGAAAAGAAGTAACGATCCTAACCATATTAGGGCTGATTTGTTTGGTAATCGTAAATTAAATTATTTTGAAAGAAATGCCTTTGGAAGATATTTTTATAGATACATGAATTTAAGAACAGAACCTCAAGCCAAGTAGTTAATTTTATAATCTATTCTTAACTTATTAAAAGAATGAAGAAACTTTCTGATCAAGATAAGAAATTATTTGAAAGAAACATTTTAGTTATGTATTTAATAAGTGCTTTATTCTATGGTAGGTTTTTCCTTCCTGTTTTAGCTTTATTTTATATTGCTTCTCAAGTCCCATTAGAACAATTTGCAATTATTATAAGTGTATTTTCTCTTTCTATCTTATTATTAGAAATTCCTACTGGAGTTTTTACAGATTTAATTGGAAAGAAAAAAACAATGATTCTAGTTGGATTAATGTATATTATTGAACTTTTTATACTTGCTTTTTTTGATGGATTTTGGCCTTTCTTAATTGCTAAAATTATTAGTGGAATTGGAGTTAGTTTAGGTTCCGGAACTTATAGTTCTTTAATTTATGATTCTTTAAAAAGATTAAAAAGACAAAAAGAAAATAAAACTGTTTCTGGAAAAATGGCATTTGTTGCTTATTTATCACTCTTCTTTATATTTATTATTGGTGCTTATTTATTTAGTATTTATTATAAATTGCCTGCTTATTTTTCTTTAGCTTTTATGATATTTGGTTTTATTTTAACTTTTTTATTAAAAGAACCTTATGAACCTATTAAGAAGTTTAATTTTAAAAATTCTTATTTACATTTTAAACAAGGAATTTCTTACTTTTTTAAGAAACCTTATTTAATTTATCTTGGTTTTTTCACTTTAATTATTGGATCTGTTATTAATATTATTCTTATAATCTCCTCTTCTTATTATGAACTTATACTTGTTCCTGTTTCTTTAATTGGTGTTGTTGCTGCAGTTGGAACTTTGTTATCTGCTTATTCATCTAAAACAGCTCACAAGTGGGAGAAAATATTTGGTGAAAAGAAATCTTTATTACTAGTTCAACTTAGTGTTTTAGTCGCAACTTTTTTTATTTCACTAATGATTCCTAAATTTGGAATTTTATTCTTCTTGTTGATAAGTTTAACTTTTGGTTTTTATAGTGTCATAACTGGAGATTATGTTAACAGGCATGCAAAAACATCTCATAGGACTACAATGCTTTCAATAAATAATATGTTCACTAATATTGGAATATTTTTTTTACTTCCTTTATTAGGATATAGTATTAAATCATTTGGAATGTCCAAATCTTTTTTCTTTTTATTTATTTTAATTTGTTTTTATCTTTTAGTTTTATTTTTATTTGCTAGAAAATTAAAGTAGTTATATTTATAAAGTTCTTTTCTTAAATTATATTATGGTTAAATTTTTAATTATTGGTGATTTACACGGTAATAAACCTAAAATACATTTTAAAGATTTTGATGCAATAATTGCTCCTGGTGATTTTTGCGGTGATGAAATTAGAAAATATTTTGATGGCTGGGGAAATGCTAAGAAAAAAGATGGAAAACCTTATAAAAGTACAACTGAATACTTAAATTCCAATTATAGTAAAAAATTTCTTAAGAAATTGGAAAATGATTCTTTAAAAATTGGAAGAAATATTTTAAAATATTTGAATTCATTTGGAAAACCTGTTTTTATTATTCCTGGGAATTGGGATGATAGTTATGGTAAAATTAATGATTCTGTTAAAAAGATTAGTAGTGAATTAATAAATAGGCATAAAATGTTTTCTGGAAAAGAAACAAATAAATATTTAACTAAAGGTTTGAAAAATATTGTTGATTGTCAATTTAAATTAGTTAATTTTCGTGGTTATAATCTAATTGGTTATGGGCTTAATATGGTTCCTGAACTGCCTTCTTCTGATTCAAATATTATGAAAGTACTAAATAGAAAATTGCGTAAGAAAATTACTAAAAAAGATTGGAAGAAAGTTTTAGAGTCTTATAATAAATTATTTAACAAAATACAAAACTTATATAATAAATCTGATAAAAAATATCCTTTAATTTATTTATCACATAATATGCCTTATAATACTAAATTTGACAGAATTAAAAAACCTGGACATTCAGTTCACAATAAACATTATGGTTCTATGATTTCTAGAGATTTCATTTTAAAAAATAGTCCTTTAGTTTGTATTGGCGGTCACATGCATGAATACTTTGGTAAAATTAAATTAGGTAAAACTATTGTTGTTAATTCTGGTTTTGGTTCCAGAGTAAATGTTTTATTGGAATTAGAAGGAAAGAAAATTAAAACTTTAAAATTTTATCCTAAGCCTTATGGTTGAATTTTAATTTCTTTTGAAATATTCCATTTAGCTAAGTATAAATCTTTCATTAATTTCGCAAAAGCTTTATCTCTAATTAATAAAGTTGCATTAGATTTTATTACACATATCATTGTTTCTTCATCATCTTTAATTGAAATTGCAACACCTTCATTATTTATTTCTCTCCAATCTGTTTTTGTATCTTTAATCCATTTTTTTACATTATTTTTTGTTTCTTCATCGTACCTAGTCATATTTTTTCTATCTATTCCTTTTTTCTGATGACGTTTTATCCATTTTGTTTTAGGATCTGCTTTGTATCTTATGTTATAGCTATATTTTTCTGTTTCTTTCATTTCATCTACAATTACACTAAAATTATCTTTTCCATATCCTACAACTATTGGTTGTTTAATGTTAAGATCATAAGACTTTTCTAAAACTTTTATTTCTTGTATTGTTTTTGTTAATTCATTTTTTCTATGTTCAGCTAAATCTAATAGGTTCTTTGGATCTGAAATTGTGTATTGTTTTGGATCCCCAGGAATAATATGGATTAATCCTTTATGACTTAGTGAAGCTAAAACATCGTATATTCTACTATAAGGTACTTCAGATTCTGTGCTAATTCTGTTAGCTGTTGCTTTATCAAATTTAACTAGAGTTTCGTAGGCTTTAGATTCATATTCATTAAATCCTAGTTCTTGTAACTTTACCATTAACCACTATAGTGGTGGCTCATATATAAATATTTAGTCATTTTGTTATTACTATTAAGTTATATAATTAGGAGAGAAAATGGAATCAAAAAAAATAAAAAATGGCAATAAAATATTTGTTAAAATAATTTCAGTGATATCTTTAATTTTTTCTCTTTTCTCTTTACCTAGAGTTATCTTTGCTTTTTTCATCATTACTCAACTTAGTTTACAATTAATTGTTGTCATCATAATGGATATTATAGCTTCTATCTTACTTTTGGTAAGTTCTAGTGGTATGATTTTATATAAAAATTGGGCAAGAAAATTATTTTTAATATGTTTAGGCTTAACAATTCTTTCTCACTTAATTGGAATAATCATTTACTTTTCTGGAAGTAGAACTCCGCTTCTATTTTCTTTACCAGGAATGTTAGTAAGTTTAGCATTATTTATTTATTTTAATACTAAGGGGGTAAAATCTTTATTTAAAAATGGAAATTAAAATTAAATATGATGATAGAACTTTATTTGATTTAGATGGAACTTTAATAGATTCTAAACCTAAAATAGCTAGAGATTTAGATCTTACATTTAAATTATTAGGAACTTCAATTACAGAAGAAGAAGCTTATACTTCTATTGATTGGGTTGGATTAGCTGCTCAATATGGCCATGACAAGGAAAAATTTTGGGATGCTTTTAAAAAAGCTAGACAAGAAAGATCTTGGGAAAATTCTTTGGGAGCTGGAGAGGTTAAATTTTATCCAGATGCGCAAGAAGTGCTAGAATATATGGTTGGCGTTAAACATCCAATTGGATTAGTTACAAGAAGTGCTGAAGCTGAAACTGGTGCAAAATTAGATTATTTTAACTTGAGAAAATATTTTGGTGAACTTATAGGTATAACTCCGACAGATAGGAAAAAAGCTGCTGATAAAGGTGTTGAAGCTTTGGAAGTTTTAGCAAAAATGAAACCTTATAGCGATTCTGGTGTAATACGTTTTGTAGGTGATACTGAAGATGATGTTAATACTGCTAATGTTCTTCGTAGAATAATTCCTAATAAAAATGTAAAAAGTGTTTTAGTTGATAGATTGGGAAAACCATTGACTGTTAATCCTGACTACATTATTACTAGGTTGGGGAATGATTTACTAAAATTATATGGAGATTAAATGAATAATCAACCTTCAATAGAACAAGTAAAAGATATTTTATTTAAATATTTTAATTCTACTGTTAGATCCATTAATAAAATAAATAAAGGATATACTCACCATATGTATTTGTGTGAAATAGATGATCCTGTTAACAAAGAAATAATTTTAAGGATAAACTTTAATGAAAGTGAATATGAATCAATAGGAAAAGAAGTATTTGTAATTGATCATTATTCTAAAATTGAAATTCCTGTCCCTAATATCTATTTTTATAATGATTTAAGAATAGAGCATCCATTTTCTTATATGATTATGAGTAAATTGTCTGGAACTTGTTTAAATGAGATCTGGGAAGATCTTAATATTGAAGACAAGAAAAAAATTGCTTTTGAAATTGGTAAATTAATGAGAAAATTACATACTGTTAAACTTGGTAATTTTGGGCTTATTGATAAAAATGGTCCTGTAGTTGAGAAAATATTTTCTTTTAAATCTCAGTCTGATGATAAAAAAGTTTTAGATTTAACTTCTTATGAATGGACTTTACATATTCTTAGAATTGGTTTTAAAGATTTAGTTAATTTAATTGTGCTTGATATTTTAACTTCTGAACAAGCTCTTAGTATTGTTAAATATTTACATGAAAATAAATACCTTACATCTAATTCAGAAGCTGTTTTAATTCATGGAGATATGCATTTAGATCATATTTTTGTTAATAAAGAAAATGATAATTGGAATATTGTTGGACTATGTGATTTTGAATTTGCTTCTAGTCATGCAAGAGAATATGACTTTTTGAAATTACATAGATTAGGATTGTTAGATTATGAAGATTTTAAAAATTCTTTATTAGATGGTTATGGTAGAGACTTAATTGATGAAAATTTTGATAAAAAAGTTATTTATTATAGATTGATGAGGGATATTGGTTATACTTTTCACTTAATAAAAGCTAGAAATTTAAAAAAGGCAAATGAAGTTATAAATCATATATTAACAGTTGTAAATAATTAATTATTTCTTTTATGTTTAATATATTTGTAAATTACATAAACTGTTACTATTACTGCTACACCTAGTAAAAACCATAAAGCATAATTTGGTTCTTGTAGTGGAAGAGTTCTCATTTGATCTTGGACCATATAATTTGTTGTTTCTTCTGCTATTGGTTGTGCATATGAAGCTGCATTTGGTAAAGAATTATTTGCTATCATTGCTGCTGAACTTCCTGCAGTTGCTGATGCACCACTTGAAGCCGCATATGAACCAGTTGAAACTGCTTTTTGCATTGTATCTTGAGCAATATAGGGCGCTTGTTCTTGTATTGTTTCTGTTATTGGATAAAACGTTTGAACTGGTATCATTAATTTTTGATAAATATAAATTCCTGCTGATGCTACTAAACCTGCTAATGAAACTGGAATTATATCTTTTATTTTATCTAAAAAACTTGAACTTGAATTTTTAGGTGCAATTATTATTAATTTATTTGCAACTTTGTAAATATTTATTTTTTTACCTTTATCACTCCAAATAAATCCTTTTATTTCAATTAAATTTGCTTTTAGTAATTGTTGAATATTATAATGAGCAGTTGATAATGGAATGTTTAGTTTTTTAGATATTGTAGTTTCTGTAAATGATTTTTCTGATAATAAATCTAGTATTTTTCTTGCTGTTTCTGAACCTATAGCTTGAGCTAAATCTTTAGATTTGGGATCTTCTAAGTTCATTAAAATAAATTTGTCTTGTGCCATTATTTCTTACAACTCCATATTTCTCCATCTAGTATATAACTATTACATTTTGCTGCGCAATCTTTGTAAATTGGATCTTCTTCATAACCACCTTCTGGCATTTCTACAATTGCTCCTCTTGTATATCTAGGTACACATTCACTTGCATTTAAACAAGCTTCTTCACTTTTTAATTTCCAACAATCGTAAGATGCTGGATCTGTGCTATAATCCCTTGGAGTATTGTTGATGCTATAGAAAGGACGTTCATGATAATAAGGATCTATTATAGAACAACCAGTCATTATTAATAATCCAATTATTAATCCAATAAATATTAATTTTTTCATATAAATTCTTAGAAATACAGATTTATATAGTTATTTTAGACTTTAATTGAGTTTGAAGTTATTATATTATTTAATAGAAATCCTTATAAATTTTTCATAAATCTTTCTACTGGGGGAAAATTATAAATGACTAATAACAATCAACAACCAATATACATTCTATCAGAGGGTTCTCAAAGAACTAGTGGAAGAGAAGCACAAAGAAATAATATGATGGCAGCTAAATTAGTAGCTGAGACTGTTAGAACTACACTAGGACCAAAAGGAATGGATAAGATGCTTGTTGATGCTTTAGGTGATATTATTGTTACTAATGATGGTGTTACTATATTACAAGAAATGCAAATAGAACATCCTGCAGCTAAGATGATTGTTGAAGTTGCAAAAACTCAAGAAAATGAAGTTGGAGATGGAACTACTACTGCTGTTGTTTTAGCTGGTGAATTATTAAAAAATGCAGAAAAATTACTAGATAAAAATATTCATCCTACTGTTATTGGTAAAGGCTATAGAATGGCTGCTGAAAAAGCACAAGAAGTTCTTAATAGTTTAGCTGAAAATGTTTCTTTAGAAGATGAAAAAACTTTACAAAATATTGCTGGAACTGCTATGACTGGTAAAGGTGCAGAAGTTGCTAAAGATATCTTAAGTAAATTAATTGTTAATGCAATTAAACATGTTGTTGAAATTAATGGTAAAGATATTACTGTAAATGTTGAAGATGTTAAATTAGAAAAAAAAGTTGGAGCTGGAATAGAAGATTCAGAATTAATTCAAGGTATAGTTTTAGATAAAGAAAAAGTTCATTCTAATATGCCTGATGTTGTTAAAGATGCAAAAATTGCATTACTTGATATTTCTTTAGAAATTAAAAGTACAGAGATGGATGCTAAAATACAAATTACAGATCCTAATCAAATGCAAGCTTTTATTGATATGGAAAATAGAATGCTTAAATCTATGGTTGATAAAGTTGTTAAGTCTGGAGCTAATGTTGTTTTATGTCAAAAAGGAATTGATGACTTAGCTCAACATTATTTAAGTAAAAATGGAATTTATGCTTGCAGAAGATTAAAGAAAACTGATTTAGAAAAATTATCTAGAGCTACTGGTGGAAGAATTGTTAGTAATTTAGATGAATTAAGTTCAGCTGATTTAGGTTACTCTGCTTTAGTTGAACAAAAGAAATTTGGCCAGGAAGAAATGACTTATGTTACTGGATGTAAAGAAGCTAAAGCTGTTACGTTATTAATTAGAGGCGGAACTTCTCATGTTGTTGATGAAGTTGAAAGAGCAATTAAAGATGCATTAGGAGATATTGCTGCTGCTTTAAAAGTTGGAAAAATAGTTGCTGGTGCAGGAGCAATTGAAGTTGAAGTTGCAGCTGCTTTGAGAAAGTTTGCAACATCATTAAGTGGAAGAGAACAATTAGCTGTACAAGCTTTTGCAGATGCTTTAGAAATAATTCCAATTACTTTAGCTGAAAATGCTGGATTAGATCCTATTGATTCTTTAACTGAATTAAAAGCTGCACATGATAAAGGACAAAAGTGGGCTGGATTAAATGTATTTACTGGAAAAGTTGTAGATGCATGGGCTGCTGGTGTTATTGAACCTTTAAAAATTAAAACTCAAGCAATAAAATCTGCTTCTGAAGTTGCAGAATTAATATTAAGAATTGATGATGTATTAGCTGCTGGAACAAAAGGAAGTCCTAAAGGAATGCCACCTGGAATGGGACACAATGATTTTAGTGGAGAATAAATGTCTAAGAAAGATAATTCTATTAGCGATTTAAAATTAGAAATTCCTCTAAAAGATTTACCTCTTGAAATTAGAACCACTTTAGAACTTTGGACTCCTAGTGCTATTGAGGCTGGAAAAAAAGTTGCTCTTGAAGCTGCATTGAGATATGGACCTCAACCAGAAGTTAGAGAAGTTAAAGTAAGATATGGTATTTTTAATGAAGGTCAATATGGAATTGATGTTCGTTGTGAAATTATTTCTGGTGAGCATCAAATTAATTCTGTTCATCAAGAAGCTATTTTAATTGGAAATTTACAAGGAAAAACTAATTAGGTGAAATTATGGAACAAACTGACCCAAATGAAGAGTTTCCAACACTTGAACTTCCACTTGATCTTAATTCAGGGCAAATTCCATTTGAAGTACTTAGATTTTTTGAAAAAGATTTAGGTAATCTTGTAGGACAATTATTTCCCAATGTAAGAATTACTTCTGAAACACCAATAGTTGTAAATAATAGATTTTATGGAATTACTCCAAAAGGAAAATATTGTGTTTATTATGATCTTTCTCTTCTTAATGAAACTGGCAATTCATTTTCAAATGTTGGAGTTCTTGAATCTGATAAACATTTTTATATTTCATAATTCCAATATAGACTTTTTAGTAGAATAATATTTATATATTTGAATTCATCTTTTTGTTTATGGATGATGGATCTTTGGGTGTTCCTTTAGATTATTCTCAGATTGCTCGTAATTCTAGATCATTTGGTGAAAGTTTTAGAGATAATTGGTTAAGAGATGGTTTTACGCAAGTTGAAAATAATGATCCTGAACTTGCAGGACTTAAAGATAGAGTCAATAGTTTGTTTAAAGAATTTTGTGCTTTGTCTGATGATGTTAAGATGAAATATAGACTTCCTAAGATTGGAGGACAAAGAGGCTATACTCCTACTGGAATTGGCTCTAGTTCTAAAGGAGTATTTTTAGATCATAGAGAGCATTTAATGATTGGGCCTGGAATTTCTGATGATCATCCTCTTGCTAAATATCGACCTTATTTTTATCTTCCTAATCAACAAATAGGTGAAGTTCCTGAGTTAGTTGGAACTGCAGAAAAATTATTAGAAAAACTTGAAGAAAGAGATTTAGAACTTTATACTGCTTTAGCAGTTGGACTTGGATTACATCCTTCTTATTTTTCTGCTAGGCTTGCATATGGTGATAGTTCTTTAAGATTAAGACGTTATCCTGGAATTGAAGGAAGAGTTTTAGGAATACACCATATTGAACATGATGGTCTTAAAGTTAATGCTTTAGTTGTTAGAATGCCTGACGGTAAATTTGTTACTAATTTAGTAAGAGCTAGTCCGCATAGAGATGTAGATTTTGCTGCTACTTTATTTGGTGCTGAAGAACCAGGTCTAATGCTTGAAAAACCAAGTGGAGAAATTATCCCTTACACTACAGTTTCTAATTGTATGGTTGATAATTCTGGATTTTTTGCTACTTATGAAACTGCTGGAACTATTCCTTATGCTAGACATTGGGTTGTTGCTCCCCCAGAAAGAGCTCATCAAGATAGAGTAGCTGTAATTAAATTTGCACATTCTAGACCAAGATCTCCGATATTACCTATTCCTAGTTTAAGAACTGAAGATAATTTAACTAAATATCCAATGTCATATGAAGGAATTTTATTATGGCAAGTACTTCATCAAAGAGATTATGCTACTGCACAAGAGAGAGATAAAATTGCAGATGTTGTTAGAAATGATTTACAACATGATGGTGATTTAGTTGCTGATCTATTAAGATTTGAAGATAGAACTGGTAATTATAAATTACATAAACATGTTAAGAGTCCAGAAGAATACAGAGACATTTTAGAATTAAAAGCAGCTTAATTACATTTATGACTTTCTTTTTTTAATTTTTTATCTAATGTTCTAATACTTTGTTGAGCTTTTTTCCTTAAAGGTGTTTTTCCTAAAGCAATAATTTGTCTAAAATAATCTTGCGCTATGCACCAATCTTTAGAATCTTTACTATAGAAACCTTCTTTTCCTTTTGCGTATAATTGTTCTGCTTTATTGTAGTTTCCATAACCATAGATATCTATTCCTTTATGTTTTCTGTTTTTCCCCCTATCTGCACCAAATTCGTAATAGGATTCATTTAGTCTGAAAGCATTATCTCTATCTCTTTGTGGGGTTGTAGGCACTGGAAATTGTGCGTTTAATAATCTTGCAGCTTTTAATGCCATTTCTACTTTTTGTTTATCATTTAATTTTGATGCTTCCTCTGCATTGGCATTTAATGAAGCTAAACTTAGAGTTAATATTACTATTTGAGCTAAATTTAATTTTTTCATACTAAACTATTTTTAGAAAATTATTTAAGAATAACTTTATTACAATTTCTTGATTATTATTCCAGTTTCTGTGTCATCAATATAATAACCTTTAGATTTTATTTCTTCTCTTAATTGATCTGCTAATTTGAAGTTTTTATTTTTCCTTGCTTTTTCTCTTTCTTCAGCTAATTCTTTTATTTCTTTTGGAACGTCTATCTCTTCTTCTAAAATTCCAAATATTGAATCTATTTCTTGCATAAATTCTTTTATTTTTTTAGAATCTTTTTCTGAAATTTCATTATTTGAAATTAATTTATTTATTTTTTTAGTAAAATCAAATATTGAAGTTATTGCATTTGCTGTTTCAAAATCATTATCCATTTCTTCTTCAAATTTATTTTTAGTTTCTTTTATTAATTTAGAAATTTCTTTATTATCTTTTGATTTTGATTTGTAATTATTTAATTTCAACAAAAATTCATTTAATTTATTTGCATTATTTTTTGCTGTTTCTAAAGATTCATCTGAAAACTCAATTGGTTTTCTATAATGTGTAGATGAAAATAAAAATCTTAAAGCTGTTTTATTATAGTCTTTTAATACTTCTCTTGCTCTTGAGAAATTTCCTTTTGATTTACCCATTCTTTCTTTGTTTACTTGTAAGAAACCGGTATGCAACCAATATTTTACAAAAGGTTTTTTTCCAGATATTGCTTCCATTTGTGCTATTTCTGCTTCATGATGTGGAAAAATTAAATCTATTGCTCCGCCATGTAAATCATATTGTTGACCTAATAATGTTTCTGTTATTGCTGTATCTTCGATGTGCCAGCCTGGTCTGAATTTTAATTTAATTTTTATTTTAGGCATTGTTTTTATTCTCCAGGATTTTAATACTATTTAATAATAAATTAGTATTATTCTTTCTTATCATTTGAATTTCTTTTTCCATCCATAAATAAAACTTAAACCCTGCTTTTTTAATTCCTTCTATTTTATTGTTAATTGTATAACTACTAATAAAATCCTTTCTTAGTCCTTTAACTTCTATAATTAGATTATATTTTGGCAAATAAAAATCAGGTATTGTAACATGTTTTTCTTTATTATTGTCTAAATAAGGAACTGGAAATGGCTCGTATAACCATGAAATATTATTCTTGTCAAGAAATTTTGCAACATCTAATTCCCATTTAGACCGCAAGTATATCTTTCCATTAACTTTTGATTTATATTTTATTTTTTTTGGAATGTTATTTTTATAAATTCCTTTTGCATGTAATTCTTTTACAGTTTCAGATATTTTCTTATGACGTAATTTTTTTTCTTCTAATGATTCAATTTGATGATTTAACTTTCCTTCAGCTGCAAGTTTTTGTAAAGCTTTTCTAATTCTTAATAACCTTAATCTGCTTTTATATTTACTTTCTATTTGTTGAGGTAAAAGTTTTAGTTCTCCTAACTTTTTTAATGATTCTGAAGCTTTTTTGTTTCTTTCTATAGAATGATTTTTTTTACATATTAGTGGATTTTGCATTGGATTAAGACCAAGTTTTGATTCTTTTATTCTATATTTTGAAATTGCTTTTCCTCTCTTTTCTTCAGCTTTCGGACATTTAACACTAATTCTATTTTCTTTTCTCCATCTTATTTCACACCAGCCGCTATATTTGGCTTTGTTTCCACATCCACCATTACATAACATTATTTTTTCCATTTTGTTTTATTTATATTATTTAACTTTAAAAATTCTTTATCGTCTTTCTCAATAGCTTCTTTAACCCTCCTTTCGTATTCTTCATTTGAAACTTCCAACTCTAAAACATCTTCCCAAAAAGGTTCCCCTTCTTTACTAAACTTTAATAAACAGAAATCACCTTTATTTCTTTTTTCAGTATTTTCATCAACTCTAGAAACTGCATCTTCTCCTTCAGCAGTTGTTCTTTTTGCTAATTTTCCATATTCTTTAAATTTAGAAAGGTCAAAATAATAACCATCAGAAATTTTATAAGCAAACCCTTTTTCAATTAGTCTTTTAACTTGAGAAACTATTTCTTTTATGTAATCTGTTGCTCTTGGAAATTTATCTACTGAAGTTATTCCTAGACTTTTTACATCTTCTAAAAAAGCTTTTTCGTATTTACTAGAAATTACTTTCCAATCTACTTTTTCTTCATTAGCTTTTTTTATTATTTTATCATCTATATCTGTAATGTTTTGAATGTAAAATACCTTGTAACCTCTATACCTTAGGTATTTAACTATAATATCAAATTGAACAAATGTTTTTGCATTTCCAATATGAATAAAATCATAAACAGTAGGACCACATACAAATAATTTTACTTCTTTATCTTTTAATGGTTTAAAATTTTCTATTTTTCTTGTTAAAGTGTTATATATTTTAAGTCCCATTTTTATATTTTTATATAATTTCCTTTATTTATGTTTTGTTTTGTTAATATGCTACTTTGAAGTATATTTTTCATCATCTTTGTTTGCTGGAAAGTAAACTTAATAAACAGCTTACAATGCCTAACAATACTCGAGAACATGAAAATAATTTTATTTACAAAAAATCTAGAAGAACTTAAAACTGAAGCTTTAGTAATTGGTTTATATGAAAATTCAAACTCTCATGATTTAGAGCCTTATGATGCTATTTCTGGTAGTTTAGTAAGTGAAGTAATTAAGAATAAAGAATTTAATGCTAAATTAGGAAAAGTTTTCATGTTAAGACTTAATGGAAATATTAAGAAATTAGTTCTTTTAGGTTTAGGGAAAAAAGAAGATTTTAATGTTAAAAAAGCAAAAGAAAGTGTAGGTAAGGTTTCTGTTTATTTAAGAGAAAACGGGATTAAAGAATTTAGTTTATACTTGTTTGAGGATTTACCTCCTTATGATGGTGCTTTTGCAGCAGTTGAAGCTGTTAAATTATCTTTATATCAATTTAATGAATTTAAAACCCAAGGATTAGAAGATTTAAATAAAATTGAACAATTTGCTATTGCAGCTAATGCAAATAATTTTTCTGAAATAGATGAAGCAATAAGACATGCAATTGTAATTTCTGATGCTGTTTATTATGTGAGAGATTTACAAAATAAACCTAGTAATGTTGTTACCCCCACTTATTTAGCAAATGAAGCAAAAAAATTAGCTAGAAGATTTAAATTTAAATGTACAATTTTTGAAAAAGAAAATATGGAAAAAATGGGAATGGGTGGAATACTTGCTGTTTCTAGAGGAAGTGATCATCCTCCTAAATTTATAATTTTAGAATATGAAGGTGGAAAAGAAACAATTTGTTTTGTTGGTAAAGGTGTTACTTTTGATTCAGGTGGAATTTCATTAAAGCCTGCTAACTTAATGGATGAAATGAAATATGATATGAGTGGTGCTGCAAGTGTTTTAGGAATTATGCAAGCAGCTGCTAGTTTAAAATTACCTTACAAATTAATAGGACTAATTCCTGCAACTGAAAATTTACCTGGTGGAAATGCTTACAAGCCTGGAGATATTGTTAAATTTTATAATGGAAAAACAGCTGAAATAATTAATACAGATGCTGAAGGAAGATTAATTTTAGCTGATGCTTTAGCTTACTCTAAAAATTATAAGCCTACAGCTGTAATTGATTTAGCAACTTTAACAGGTGCATGTGTTATTTCTTTAGGAACTCATTGTACTGGTATGTTTAGTAATGATGATGAACTAGCAAATAAAATTACTGTTGCTGGTGAAAAATCTGGAGAACATGTTTGGAGATTACCTTTGTATGATGAATATAAAGAATCTATTAAAAGTAAATTTGCAGATATTAAAAACTGCGGACCTAGTGATGGTGGAGCAATTACTGCTGCATTATTTTTAAAAGAATTTGTTGATTGTAAAAAATGGGCTCATTTAGATATTGCTGGAACTGCTTGGACTACTAAACCAACTAATCCTTTAACTCCTTATGGTGGAACAGGTGTTGGTGTAAGAATGGCAATTCAACTTCTTAGAAATTGGAATTCAGAAAAGAAGAAAAAAGATTAAATTTTCTTTAGTTAGGTTTAAGAATTTTTCCTTTAATTTTTACCTATGGTCCTTGCTTATGATTTAACTCTAGAGAAAGCACTTGATGAAATCGGTTTTGTAGCTGGTAAATCTTATTCTGTAGATTATGATGTATTTTTCAATAATGCTAGAAAATTGCCTGGAGATAAAAATAAATCTATTGATTCTTTTTCTCAATCGAAATCCGAACAGTTGCTTTTTGATTTAGATAGGTTTTTCAATTATCGTTTTTTTAATACAATTCCATATTCTACAGATCCATTATTTCTTTATACTATGTTAAGTGGTAATAAGAAAAGAGAAATTCCACTTTTTATGTCAGAGACTATATTTAATGCAATTGATCACGGAGAATATACAAGTGTTCATCATTTAGAATTAAGATTAACTACTAAAGGAACTGTTATTGGGGTTTGTCAATTAGGAAATGGTTTTAATGCTGTTAATATTGATGCTCGTAGAATTTTTAAAAATCTTGGAGGTGGTTTTACAGCCTATAGAAAAATTTCAAGTTCTGTTTTCTTTGATGATCCTCTGAATGCTAGAGGTGTTTATTTGAAATATGTTTTTTAATTAGATTTTATCTGCTTCATTTAATTTTATTTTTTTAGCACCCAAACTTCTTAACCTATCATATAAATTTATGTAAGCTCCATAGAAATGAGCCATGCCACCAATATGAACTACTCTTCCATGTTGCTCTCTTATTTTTGCTTCCATATGTGCATCTCTATATTCTAAAGAAGTTACTTTAATTCCTTCTGGAATTTTTATTGTTTCTTCATTATATCTTCTCTCTACTAATTCTCTTAATCTTGGTATATTTACTTTTAGAAATTTTACTGAGTCTCTATTTATTGGATGATTCCAATCTCCTTTTGCAGCTTGAAATTCTTCGTCAAATTTATCTACAGGAATTATTTCTATTCCATGAGAATCTGCATACAACTTTGCTTCTTTGTATTCGTATCCACTAACTGTTAAATAATTTCTAATGCCTTCAATGTGTGATCCAGGCATTCTTTGATGTAAATCTATTGCCACTCTTTCTAATTTTTCTGGAGTTAATTCTCTCCAGTAATTTTCTAAATTATCTATTCTATCTTGATCTGTTTCTACAGTAATTACTTCTGGTCTTTTATTTTCTAATAATTTTCTTAATCTTCTAGGACCATTTGGATCAAAATGTTGAGTTCCTATTAAATATAATTCAATTGTCATAGATTAATTACTTCAGAAAATTTTATAAGACTGACCTATATACTATAAACTATGATGCCGAATATTAATCCTAAACAATTAGAACAAGCAATGAAAAGAATGGGTGTTAAACAAGAAAAAATTGATGCTACAGAAGTTATAATTAAAACTACTAGCGGCAATTTAGTTATTAGAGATCCTGAAGTTATGAAAGTAAATATGATGGGACAAGAAAGTTTACAAATTACTGGTACAATTGAAGAAGAAAGCACAATAAGTCAAGAAGATATTGAGACTGTTGCTGAACAAGCAGGTGTTTCTGAGGATGAAGCTAAAAAAGCTTTAGAAAGAAATAATGGTGACTTAGCAGAAGCTATTTTAGAGCTTAAAAAGGAATAGTTTATATATTTTTACTACCATTCAGTAATATATGTTAAAAGTCCTAGAATTGGTTAAAGAAGCAGAAAAACAACTAAATACTGCAGATCATTTAGCAAAAGTTAGTTATCCCATTCTTAAAGAAAATAAAATTTTATTGTCAGTTGTTTATCACTTATTTGATGCTGGAAATTTAATTATTGAAGCTATTCTTTTATATGAAAAACTAAATAAAAAAATTAATTACTTACCAACTGATTTTGAATCTAAATTAAAATTATTTGAGACAGAAATTCTTAGTAAAAATAATTTTGATAGAAAAATAATAATTAGTATGAATGAACTTAATAATATAATAAAACAACATAAAGAAAGTCCAATTGAATTTTCTAGAAAGGAAAATTTTGTAATTTGCAATGATGATTATAGCTTAATTAAAATTTTAGATGTTAAAATGCTTTACCTTTATATAGAAGCATTACGTAGTATAATGATTAAGTTCAAGGATGGTTTGAGACAAAATGTATGAAATTAACGAGGATACTCCTCAAGAAGAACTTAAGAGAGCAGATCATTTGGTCTATGTTTCTTTGAAGTATACTAGAACGTGTGATATAATGAAAAATGCAATTCATAGAATGATTAGTGCATTTGAATTAGTTATGGCAGAGTTTTTAGAACACATGAGAAAGAATAAAAAAATTCCAGATGTTCCTACAAATGTGAAAGAAAGAGCAACACTTGCTAGATCAATTTTAGGAAATCCTCTTAATAAATATTTTATTTTGTATAACTTGCTTAAAAAAATTGATAAAGCTGAATATACGCCAAGAGAAGAATTTAGAAAAAATGTTACATTAATTACTAAAACTAAAGATGTTATGGAAATTAAAGTTGACAATCTTTATGATTATTTAGAAAAGACTAAAGAATTTGTTAATCTTATTATAGGACATATGAAATAAATTTCTAAAGTTAGCTTTATAAATTTTTTCTACTAGTTTTTATTTATGAAAAATTCAATATTACCTTTAGTTGCTTTGACTGCTTTAGCTTATGATGCTAGGGCTGAACCACAACTAGAACTTACTCCTTATATTGTTGGAAGAGTTCTTGAAGGTTGTTCTAATTCTAGACAAACAAATTTGAAGATGAATACTACACCTCTAGGTTTAGAATTTAAAACTGTTGATGGGAGAGATAGGTTGTTTGTTTCTTCTGAAGATGGTAAAAAGGTTTATGATTGGTATGTTAATGGGAAAAAAGTTACTTCTAAGTCTGTTAATCCTAGAAAAGGTTTAGAAGAAGTTTATGCAGGTTCAAGAGTAATGGTTATTGATGATAGCGGTATAGTTGCTAGAACTACTACTTTTAATTTATTTGAAAAAGATAGTTGTGGTAATTTTAGATATGTTTCTAGTGTCGATGAGAGAGGAAGACATTTTGACCTTGTTAGCCGTTTTGTTGGTCCAAATTTAAGAACTACTCTTATATATAATCCTGTTAATCCCAATCTTAAAATAGAAATTATTTCTATAACGCCAATAACAGAATAAAATTCTTAGAGAAACATTTATTAATTCAATAACAATAATATTTTTATGGCTATATCTAGAGTTATTGGTTGTATTTCTGCAAAAGGTGGAGTTGGTAAAACTACAAGTGCAATTAATATTGCAGCTGCATTAAATTATTTTGGTAAAGATGTTACTTTAGTTGATGCAAATTTAACAAGTCCAAATGTCGGTGTTTATTTAGGACATCCTATTCCTTCTTCAACTTTACATGATGTTTTAAGAGGAAAAAAAGAAGCATTAGAATCTACTTTTCAACATTCTAGCGGGATTAAAGTTTTACCTGCAAGTATTTCTTTAAGAGATGCAAAAAGATTTGATCATGCTAAATTAAGCGGCGTTATTAGAGATTTAGATGGTCATAGTGATTTTATTTTAGTTGATGGTTCTCCTGGTTTAACTAAAGAAGCTTTGTCTGCAATTAAAGCATTAGATCAAGTTGTTATTATTACAACACCTGAAATGCCTGCAGTTACAGATGCATTAAAAACAGTTAAAGTTTGTCAAGAAATGAAGAAAGAAGTTTTAGGTGTATTAGTTACAAAAACAAATTCTAAAAATCCTGATTTATCTTTGAAAGATATAGAAAATATTTTAGAAGTTCAAATTATAGGAATTATTCCTGAAGATAGAGCAGTTAAACATGCATTAGTTCAGAAACAACCTGTTGTTCATACTCATCCTAAAAGTGCAGCTGCAATTCAATACAAAAAGTTTGCTGCTGACTTATTAGATTTAAAATATGATGAAAAAATAGAAATGACAAATGAAGGATTTTTTTCTAATTTATTTAAGATATTTAGATCTAAGTAATTTAATATTATAAAAATAGAGTTTGATTTTATTTTGTTTAATAGAAATATACTTATTTATGTTTTCTTTAATATGTTATAACTCAACAATAGTAAAGTTTATAAATTAGTAACTGTTTTCAAAATTATGTCAAACAAAAATATTACAGATTTATCTTATCAAACTCGTAGAGAACTTAGCCAATATAGAAGTACAGTTTCTAGTAATCTAGTAAATGGAAACAGAAGATCTAGAAGAGGATTCAATAGACCTACATTAAATGCATTAACTAGTAATTCTAGAATAAATTCAGCTGAAAGAGCTTATGGTTCATCTGTTTTATTAGGTTCTTTACTTGCACTTAGTGCTTGTGATTGCGGACAAGAGCCAGATTTACCTGGAGTTTATAGAGATGCTACTGCTGATGCAAGTACAACAAACGATGGTTCTGAAATTTTAGATTCTGGAAGTGTTTTAGATGCTGTTGTAAATAGTATTGATGCTGGTTTTGATGATATGGGAAATCCTATAGATGCTGGTTCTTTAGATTCTGGTAGTGGATTATCTGATGCTTTATTTGATGCAGGTTTTACACCTGTTGATGGCGGATTTGGAGATGGCGGAGATGCTGGTCCTTTTTCAATAGATGGTGGATTTAGAGTTCCTACTTCAACTATAGCTAGAATAGGAAGAGGTTTAGGACCTAATCAAGATGTTATTTATGGAACTAGAAGAGGATACAATTTAACTTGTACTTCTACTGACGCTAGATTAGCAATGAGAGGTCATATACCTTTAAGAGGACACGAAGGTAATGGAACTGGTGTATATATTCCAAGCGGTCATCGTTTATCAATATTTTTTGATACAAACTATCCTGGTATGGTTAATACTGATGGGTGTGGTGTTACACCAACTTTCAATTCATTAGGAACACAAAGAGCTAGATTAGAAACTAGAGATCAAAGTGGTAGAACATCAACTAGTGCTGATGCTTTATACAATGTTAAAGCATTTTAATTTTTCTTAATAAATTCTTATAATTTTCTTTAACCACTAGATTTAAAAATAACTAGACTTTTAATTTTTCTATAACCCTGCTTAGCTCAATGGTAGAGCACACGGCTGTAGATTAATTCACTGTTTGATCTAATGCTTTAATTGCTGGAAATGAAAAACAGACAGCTGATCCCGTGAGGTTGCTGGTTCGAATCTGGCAGCAGGGATATAATTTATTTAAAAATTCTTTAACAAAATTCACAAACGTTTTTCTTAGAAGATTTTTTTGTTTTAGTTTTTTTCTTTGCTGGCATTTTTCACCTCTAGATATTTATTAACTATCTAATTTAAATAATTTATTAATTTATGAAAATATTTCAATTTGTTTTTGTTAAATTATTTAAACTTATTTAACAATTATCTATTATGTTTTGTGATGCTAATTTTGCTGAGTTAATTGGTATAATTTTAGGAGATGGAAATATTTATGAAAATAATGGCACATATAGGGTTGTTATTACAGGCCATAAACATGAAGACTTTGAATATTTGACTAATTACGTTAAGCCTTTGTTTTATAATAAATTTAATATTAACTTATCTTTATGGTACCATAAGAATAAAAAAGCAATAGCACTTGCTACTTATTCTAAATATATTGTAAGAAAACTTAATTCACTAGGCTTACCTAGTGGTCCTAAAGTTATGATAATACCTGATTTTATAAATAAAAATTCTAAGTTTATATCTAAATTTTTAAAAGGAGTTGCAGATACTGATTTTAGTGTAACTTTTAAAAAGAAAAGTAGAAAATACCATTCTTATCCTGTTATTACTGCATCATTTTCTAATATGAATTTTGTTTATCAACTAAAAAAATATTTAACTAAATTTAGTATAACTTCTTCTATTTATAAAGTTAAAAAAACTTTCAATGGTAAATTATATATTGAATATCAGATAGATATTTGTGGTAAAGACAACCTAAATATATGGTTGAAACATATTGGTTTTAGTAATCCAAAACATACTACGAAGATTGAGATTTGGAGAAAAATAGGTTATTATCCTCCTAAGATGTCTTATTCCCAAAGATTGGATTTATTGAATAAAAAGTTTTATAAATAAACCTCGTTGCTCATCATAAGCCTTGGTACTGCCTTTATTAGTCTTCGGATTAATGGCAATGGTAGTGTAGTGGTTAGCACAGGACCCTGTCGGAAACTTTTTGAAAAATTTTCATCAAAAGGTTTAAAGAAAGGTCCTAACCCGAGTTCAAATCTCGGCCAGGGCGTTTATATTTCTACAATTTTATTTAGAGAATTTTTAGACACTTTAATAAATTTTTTTATATGGTGTGTTGTATGGATAAAGAAATTTTACTTAGATATCTTGGTGGTAAAGAACGAGAAAAAGATTTGTCTTCTTTAGATTCTCAAGTAGTTGCAATATTAAATGGGGAATCTGCAGAAGTGCTTTTACAGAATTCTTCAGAAATCTTGGATCTTCTTGATTCTTTAGCCAAAAGAGGAGTAACACTTGTTTCAGATGAACGGAAAAGTACAGTGTTAGGTTTAGCTTATGTTGCAGAACATAGAGCTGGAGAATTCTTGTTACAAAGGGGAAAAATGATAATTAATATTCTTGATGATGCAGAGTACGAAGCTCCTGAAACTTGTGATACTTTTCCAAATAAAGTTTATGATCCAAACTGGTGGACTAATGAAAAAATGAGAAAGACGCATGAAGATAATAAAAGAATTGCTGCTGAAAAATATTGGAAAGAGATTAGAGCACCAATTGAAGATACATCTATATCCTTTTTTGTTAAAAGAATTGATGGTTTAGTAGGGAAACTTATTGAGAATAAATCTAGATATCCAAAAGAGGCTGCTATAATTGCTCAGAGTCATTTAGCTCGTTTATATGATTTGATTAGATCATCTTCTTTAAGAATAAATGTCCATCCTTTTGAAGAAAAGCAGCTTGATGCTATGGATTCCTTGCTTGAAAAGTATGCTGAAAATCTTTTAGGTCATGGAGCTCCAACTTCTGTTTCTCAGACAAATGCTTATGCTGTTTTAACTCAAACAGTGGATCTTATAAGAACTTATCAAGGTTTTTTAGGCGGAAAAATTAGTGAGATTGAAAGAGATGCTCAATTTTCTAGATTGGTTGAATCTGCGGAAGAGATAAGTAAGTATGCTGGTGAAGCTGTTGATATTCTTAATTTGATGAGGGCAGATGTTCGTCTCGGATTTGAAACATTAGGAATTAAGGTAGAAGATGGTTTTGTTTCGTTAGAGAATGAAGTGAGAGATGGTTTTAAAAAAAGTTATACTTTACAAGGTCTTTCATTAAAAGGTATGCAAGCATTAGGTACACTTGTTAATCATTATGGTACTTTACAAACTGGGGGGAGTTCTCCTGAATATCTATCTAGATTTTCTTTTACAAGGCAGTTTGGAAATCTTTTAAGAGAAGGTTAGGTGCTTAGTTTCTAACTAAATATTTTTTTAATTAAATTTGTAAAGAAATTTTCTTTGAAATTGAATCTTTTTGTTTGTTCTATAAGTTTAGCAATTCTATTTTGATTTTTTGTTTCTACTGATTTAGTTGCAAGTTGTAATTCATAATTTCCTTTATATTTTCCTTCCCAAATAGTTACTTCACTTTTTGGTTCTCTTTCTATTTCTAATGTTCCTATTTTTTCTTTTGAATTAACAACATTAAAAATTAATACTTATTTTGAATTTATTATCTTACTTTTCTATCAATTGTTTTTAATGGTTGACCTGTTCTTACATCTATTATTTCTAATCCTGCATCTTTCCAAATATCTGCTATATGTGTAGGTGATTTATTAATTGATTTTGCTGCTATACTTGGAACTCCCCCATATCTATTATAAGCTGCTACAATTCTTTCTTTTTCAGCTTCATCTGCATAATATATCTTATCTGTCCTTTGTCCTGTTCCTCTACCTAATATTTCATAACCAACATCTTTCCATCTTCTACAAATTGTATTATTAGAAACTTCAATTTCATATTCAGACTTAAGAATTCTAACTGCTTCAGCTGCATTTCCAGAAGTTTCTTTATACATCTCTAATATTTTCTTTTCTTGTTCTTCTGTATAATAAGTATTAATTACCATATTATTTTCTTATAAGCAAAAATTTTTAAGTTTAATTAAATTTTAGATTTAATTTATTATGATATTATTTTCTATGGAAGATAAAAACTTAAATATAAGTAGAAAGCGCAAGTTTTATATAGGGGATCGATGTTTCTGAATTTATGATACTTTCTAACAGCCAGATATATAACTTTTCATAGGTTTAAACTTGCTATTAGATAGTATTATGCTAAGAAAGGGCTGGTAGCTCAGCTTGGTAGAGCACCTGAATAAACTTTTGAGAAAATTTTTCAAAAGTGATTGGTGAACCTTTTACACAAGTTGAGGACAGCAGGTGGTCGTGGGTTCAAAACAGATATAGGTTTTACTTAATCTGTGTATTTCCCATCCAGCCCATTCAAGATCAAAGGTGAAACACATAAAATGAGTGAAGAGACAAAACAAATTAAACATTTTTTGGTTCCGGAACATATTAAAATTAGTGATGAAGAAAAACAAAAACTTCTTGCTAATCATAATTTGATTTCTAAACAATTACCAATGATTCCTATTAGTGATCCTGCTTTAGTTACAATGAGTGTTAAAATTGGAGATATTATTTTAATTAAAAGAAGAAGCCACATTACAAGAGAAGCCAGTTATTACAGGGTGGTTGTAGATGGTTAAAAATTATCAAGATTTAATTCAAAGTTATTTTAAAGATTATCCTTTTGTAGAAGCAAATATTCAAAGCTTTAATGATTTTATTGAAAGAAGGTTACAATTATTAGTTGATGAAGTTGGTGATATTAGTCCAACAATTATTCCTCAAGAAGTAGAAAGTTTTGTTATTAAACTTAAAAAAATTTGGATAGAAAAACCAAATATTATAGAAGCAGATGGAAGTAAAAGAGAAGTTTATCCTAGTGAAGCAAGATTAAGAGCTTTAACTTATGCTGCTCCAATATATCTAGAAGTTAGTGCTTATGTAGATGAAGTTCAAAGAGAAAGTTTTACTACTATGATTGGTAAAATACCAATTATGCTTAAATCTAAATATTGTCATTTAAATGGATTAAAAAAAGATGAATTAATTTCCAAAGGTGAAGATCCAGATGAAGTTGGCGGTTATTTTATTATTAATGGAAATGAAAGAGTAATGATTACTGTTGAAGATTTAGCTTCAAATAGATTTTTTATAGAAAATAAAGAAATTGGTCCTAGTGAATATGTAGCTAAAGTATTTTCTGAAATGGGAAGTTATAGAATACCACATACATTGGAACAAATGAAAGATGGTTTATTTTATTTAACATTTACAAGATTTAGAAGAGTTCCTTTAGTTCCAGTATTAAAGGGATTAGGAATGGTTAAAGATCAAGAAATCGTTAAGATGATATGCGGAGAAAAAGTTTATGATTCAATTTTCATTAATTTATATGATGCAGCTGAATTGAAAACAGAAGAAGATGCATTAGAATATTTAGCTAAAAAAATTGGAGTTACACAAGCTAAAGAAATTAAATTAGAAAGAGGCAGAGAACAATTAGATAAATATTTACTTCCACATTTAGGAACTGAATCTTCAAATAGAATGTCTAAAGCTTATAACTTATGTAAGATGGCAAAAAGATTTTTACAAGTTAGCGAAGAAGGAATGCCATTACCAGACAAAGATCATTATATGAATAAAAGATTAAAATTAAGCGGAGATTTATTAGAAGATTTAATGAGAGTAAATTTAAGAACTTTAGTTCAAGATATTTTATATAATTTCCAAAGATTAGTTAAGAGGGGAAAATTCCAAAGTATAAAAATAATTATTAGAGATGAATTATTAAGTTCAAATATTAAAAGTGCTTTAGCTACGGGTACTTGGACAGGCGGAAGAAAAGGTATTAGTCAGAATATTGATAGAGCAAATACACTTGCTACATACTCGCATCTACAAAGAGTTGCTTCATTATTAACAAGCACACAAGAAAATTTTGAAGCAAGAGCATTACATCCTACACACTGGGGAAGATTATGTCCAATTGAAACTCCAGAAGGAACTCCAATTGGTTTAAGAAAAAATCTTGCAATATTAGCTAGTATTTCAATGGGAAATGTTCAAGAAGATAAATTAAAAAAATCATTAGAAAGTTTAGGAATGAAGGGAGTAGCTTAAGATGACTGATGTATTTTTGAATGAAAGATTTATTGGAACTGTAGAAAATGCTAAAGAATTCATTAAACAAATGAGAAGTGAAAGAAGAAAAGGAATTTTATCTTCTGAATTAAATTTCCATTTTGATGAAGATTACGATGAAATATTTTTAGATACAACTAAAGGAAGAACTAGAAGACCTTTAATTGTTGTTGAAGGCAGTAAACCAAAATTAACTGAAAAACATGTTGAAGAAATAAAAGATGGAATAATTAAGTGGGACAAACTTGTTAAAGATGGAATCATAGAATATGTTGATGCTGCAGAAGAAGAAGATTGCTACGTTTCATTAGATGAAAAAAGTTTAACAAAAGAGCATACACATTTAGAAATTTCACCTGTTGTAATCTTAGGATTATGTACTTCATTAATTCCTTATTCTAATTTTGGTGGTAGTTCAAGATTAATTAGAGGTAGTAAAATTCAGAAACAGTCTCTAGGACTTTATGCTAGTAATTATTTATTAAGAATGGATACAGATGTAAATATTTTACATTATCCGCAAAAACCAATTACAAAAACATTTATGCATGATATTTATGGTTGGGAAAAACATCCTTCTGGACAAAATGTTGTTATTGCTTTAATGAGTTTTGAAGGTTATAATATGGAAGATGCATTAATTGTAAGTAAAGCGAGTGTTGATAGAGGATTTGCAAGATCAACTTATTTTAAACCATTTTCTGCTGAAGAATTAAGATATCAAGGCGGTTTAGTAGATGAAATTTGTTTGCCTGATAAAGAAGTTAAAGGTTATAGAAGTGAAAAAGATTATAGGTTATTAGAAGAAGACGGTGTTGTTTATACTGGTGCTAAAGTTCAAGGTGATGATGTAATTATTGGAAGAGTTAGTCCTCCAAGATTCTTAGGTGAATTTGAAGAATTTAATATTGCTACAAATGTTAAAAGAGAAAGTTCAATTTCTTTAAGTCATAGAGATAGAGGAATTGTAGATATGTCAATCATTACTGAAAGTGAAGAAGGAAATAGATTAATTCAAATGAGATTAAGAGAACAAAGAATTCCAGAAGTTGGAGATAAATTTGCAAGTAGACATGGACAGAAAGGAGTTATTAGTTATTTAGTTCCTTATGCTGATATGCCATTTAGTGCAAATGGAATTATTCCAGATGTTTTATTCAACCCACATGGTATTCCATCAAGAATGACAATTTCGCACTTGATTGAAATTATAGCTGGAAAAGCTGGTGCTTTAGCTGGAAAATATATTGATGGAACTGCATTTGACGCAATGCCTGAAAAAGAATTAAGAAAAATGTTAAGAGAATTAGGATTCAGAGACAATGGTTTGGAAACAATGTATGATGGTATTAGTGGAAAACAATTTACTGCTAAAATTTATGTTGGAGATATGTACTACTTGAAATTAAAATACATGGTTGCAAATAAATTACATGCGAGAGCTACAGGTAAAATCCAATTATTAACTAGACAACCAATTGAAGGAAGATCACAAGGCGGAGGATTAAGAGTTGGAGAGATGGAGAAAGACTGCTTTGTTGCACATGGTGCTAGTTTATTATTAAAAGAAAGATTTGATTCAGATAAAACTTTAGTATTTGTTTGTGAAAACTGTGGTATGCTTGGCGTATATGATAGTTTCAAGAGAATAGAATATTGTACTAAATGTGGAAGCAATGTAAAAATAAGTGCTGTTGAAATGAGTTATGCTTTCAAATTATTGTTAGATGAACTTAAATCACTGGGTGTTTATCCAAAATTAATCTTAGGGAGGAAATTTTAATGACTGAAATAACTGCATACAAGAAAGTAGAGTCAATTGTATTTGGAATGTTAAGTCCAGATTTAGTTAAGAAAATGGCAGCAGCTAAAATAGTAACTCCTGAACTTTATGATAGAGAAGGTTATCCTGTTGATGGTGGTTTAATGGATATTAGATTAGGTGTTATTGATCCTGGTTTAAGATGTAAAACTTGCGGTGGAAATTTAAGAGATTGTATGGGTCACTTTGGTTATTTAGAAGTTGCGAGACCTGTTATTCATTTAAATTATGCTGATGTTATTGTTAATTTTTTAAGATGTACTTGTAGAGAATGTGGAAAATTATTAACTGATAAAAAAATAGATTTAGATAAATTAGGAGAGGAAGAAGATGAACCTCTTGCAGAAGGAGAAGTAGCAGTTAAGAAAGTTAAAGTTGCTTCATTAAGAAATGTTAAAAAATGTCCTCATTGTAGTGCAAAACAATTTGCAGTTAAATTAGAAAGACCTACAACAATTTTAGAAGATGATAAAAGATTAAGTCCTATTGATATTAGAACCAGATTAGAAAAAATAAATGATGATGCTATTAAAGCTTTAGGATTAGATCCTGAACATGCAAGACCTGAGTGGATGGTTTTAACAATTTTATCTATTCCTCCTGTTACAATTAGACCAAGTATTACTTTAGAAACTGGTGAAAGAAGTGAAGATGATTTAACTCATAAACTTGGTGATATTGTAAGAATTAATCAAAGATTATTTGAAAATATTAATGCTGGAGCTCCAGAAATTATTATTGAAGATTTATGGGATTTATTACAATATCATATTACTACTTACTTTAATAATGAAGTTGCACAAGTTCCTCCTGCAAGACACAGAAGTGGTCAAGCATTAAGAACTTTAAGTGAAAGAATTAAAAGTAAAGAAGGAAGATTTAGACATAATCTAGCTGGTAAAAGAGTAAATTATGCTGCTAGAACTGTTATTAGTCCTGATTCTAAAATTGAATTAAATGAAGTTGGAATTCCAATTGAAGTAGCTATGGAATTAACTATTCCTGAAAGAGTTACTGAATGGAATATGAAAAGATTAAAGAAATTTGTAGAAAATGGACCAAAAAAATATGTTGGAAGTAATTATGTTGTAAGACCAGATGGAAAAAAGAAAAAGATTACAGATGAAACTCAAGAACAATTACTAGAAGAATTACAACCTGGTTATGTTGTAGAGAGACATTTAATGGATGGAGATATTGCTATTTTCAATAGACAACCAAGTTTACACAGAATGAGTATTATGGCACATAGAGTTAGAATGCTGCCTGGAAAGAGTTTTAGATTAAATCCTGCTGTTTGTAATCCTTATAATGCAGATTTTGATGGAGATGAAATGAATTTACATATTCCACAAACTGAAGAAGCAAGAGCTGAAGCTGAAATTTTAATGGAAGTTCAAAATCAAATTATTACACCTAAAGATGGTTCAAATGTTATTGGATGTAATGATGATGCTGTAACTGGAAATTATTTATTAACAAAAGATTTAGAATTTGATAAGCCAGATGCAATTCAATTATTACATAGTGTTGGTGTATTAAATGAAAAAGCATTTGAAAATTTTAAAGCCAGAGTAAATGGTAGAGAAATATTTAGCGCTTTATTACCTGAAGATTTTAATTTCATTGGAAAATCTAAAAATAAAGAAAAAGTTGTAATTAAGAAAGGCCAATTATTAGAAGGTATTATTGATAAAGTTACAATTGGTAAAGATAGAGGAGATATTATAAGATCTATTTTCACTAAATACGGACCAGATATGGCTTTACAAATTTTAGGTAAAATGTTTAGATTAGGTTTGGGTGTATTGTTAAGATATGGTTTTACAACTGGTATTGCTGATACAGACTTACCAGCTGAAGTTTCACAAAAATGTAGAGAAACAATTTATAATTCTGAAAGAAGAGTTGAACAATTAATTGAACAATATAAAAATAAAGAAATGGAAGCTTCACCAGGTCAAACTTTAGAAGCTACAGTTGAAAGAAAAATTATGGAAGTTCTTAACAAGTGTAGAAGTAAAGTTGGTGAGATTGTTGCTGAAGCAGATATTACTATGAATCCCACTTTGGTAATGGCATTATCTGGTGCAAAAGGTAGTTACTTGAACTTAGCTATGATGTCAGCTTGTGTTGGACAACAAGCTTTACGTGGTAGAAGAATTGAATTAGGATATAGAGGAAGAACATTAAGTTTATTCACAAAAGGAGAATTAACACCTAAAGCAAAAGGTTTTGTTAGGAATGGTTACAAAGAAGGTTTAACTCCTGAAGAATATTTCATGCATGCAATGACTGGAAGAGATAGTCTGATGGATACAGCATTAAGAACTCCTAAATCAGGATACTTGTATAGAAGATTAGCTAGTGCATTACAAGATATTAGAGTTGAATATGACGATACTGTAAGAGATGCAGACTCTAATATTGTACAATTTATTTATGGTGATGATGGATTAGATGTAAGTAAAACTGAAATTGGAAGAATAAATATTGCAAGAATAATTAGGGAGGTTTTAAGTTCCTAATGCTACCAAAACATTTAACAGATAGAATAGAATCTTATGCTAAAAAATATAAAATTAGTGATAAAGATAAACAAGAAATTATTAAGAAAGTTACTGAAGCTTACAAATGGGGAAAAATTGCTCCTGGTGAATCTATTGGTGTAATTACTGCTGAAAGTTTTGGTGAACCTTCTACTCAGATGACTTTGAATACATTCCACTTCGCTGGTGTAGAAGAGATGAATGTTACAGTTGGTTTACCTAGATTAATTGAAATTTTTGATGCTAGAAAAAAACCTAGTACTCCTAAAATGGAAATTCCAATTAAACAAAAATATTCTAAAACTGTAGATATGGTTAGAAGTGTTGCTTTGAAAATTAAGGAAACAAGATTAGATGAAGTATTACAAGATATTTCAATTAATGTTGCTAAAAGAATTATTGAATTTACTTTAGATAAGAAAAAATTAAAAGATTTAGATTTGAAACCTAAATTTATTATTGATAAGGTAATAGAAGGAATGAAGACTGTTGATGTTAAAGATGATGGTGCTGTTGTAACGCTTAAACCTAAAGATAAGGAATTGCCTTTAAATGAAGTTTATAGACTAAAAGAAAAAGCTAAATTAATACATTTAATTGGATTGAAAGGAATTACTCATGTTTTACCTGTTAAAAATGATGATGGAGATTATGTTGTTCATTGTGCTGGTAGCAATTTAGAAGATGCTTTAAATTTAGAAGAAGCAGATGTTGAAAAAATAAAAACAAATGATATCTTTGAAATTTCAAAAGTTTTAGGTGTAGAAGCTGCAAGAGCTGCAGTTTTAGAAGAATCTTTAGGAGTAATTAAAGATCAAGGAATTGATATTGATGTTAGACATATTATGTTGCTTGCTGATGTTATGACTAGAACAGGTGTTGTTAAAGGAGTAACAAGAACTGGTATTACTGGTGAAAAAGAAAGTGTTTTAGCTAGAGCTAGTTTTGAAACACCTATTAAACATATAATTAATGCCAGCTTAATTGGAGAAAGAGATAATTTAAATAGTGTTGTTGAAAACGTAATTATCAATCAACCAGTGCCATTAGGTACAGGATTACCTGGATTAATTTCAAAATTAAAGATTGATGGGGTAGAAAATGACACTAAAGAATGATTTAAGCACTAAAAAACCAATTTTAGGTTTACAAGTAAATTTAAAGAGACTTAGAAGTAATAAAATTTCTAAATTATATGTTTCTTCTAATTGTTCTGGGAAAGAAAGAATTGCAGCATTAACTAAATTAGCAAATATAGAAGTTATTTTTTTAGATGAAAAAAGCAAAGATCTTGGTGTTTTATGCAAAAAACCTTTTGCTATTTCAGTAGTTGGATTTGAGTAAAAATATGAAACTTACTTTAGATAGTATAAACAACATAAATTTATTTGAAAACTTGACTGGTGCTAGAGTTAAAGATTGTTTTGATGATGAAGGTAAAATTGTTTTTCTAGTTGAAGAAGGAAGTATAAAAAAAGCAATTGGTAAAGAAGGTTCTAATATTAAAAGAGTAAGTAATATTATGAAAAAAGATATTAAAGTTGTTGGATTTTCAGATGATGTTTGTAAATTTGTTAGAAATTTAATTTATCCGAATAAAGCTGATGATATAAAATTAGAAGATAAAACTGTTAAGATTATGGTTGAAGACATGAATATTAAGGGAAGAATTTTTGGAAGAAGCAAAGAAAATTTGAAAAAAATTAATTCTATAGTTAAGAAATATTTTGATGTAGAAGTTCAAGTTGTTTAGCTGTATATACTTATTATACTCAAAATATAATTTATACGTAATTTTCATAAGTATTTCTTAGTATCTTATTTTATGGTAAATGCACAAAGAATTGATACACAAGAAATAAATGAAATGGGTTCATTAAGAAGACTTACTCAAAAGGATAGAAAATTAGCTCTGGATGGAATGGTTGGTTCTCCTGAATTTGTAGGAGTAACTATTGTACAGATCCCTAGCAGGGTTGATCAAAAAGATCATAGTGGGATTAAATGGGGACAACCTGAATTTTTCCCTCCTTCTCTTTATGGAGAAGTAGAAACACAAAAACCTTTATATGCTGCTGATGCAAATGCTTATTTTGTGGGAAAACCTACATTTATGTATGGGGTAGAACTAACAACAAGAGATCCTGATGCTGATCTTATTCATAGAGTAGTTGATATAGATGAAGGTCGTAAGGATGCTTATGCACATTATCCTGTTACTTACTTTAAAATAGAAGTAGAAGAGAATAATCTTCTCTAATTTTTTCTTTTTCTTAGATTTCTAGTAGAAGTAACAAAAACCTTTATAAATGGTGTCTTATTCAAAAAATTATGGGAAATAAGAGTAATGGATTAATGTCTGGTAAAAAGCTTAAAAATAAAAGACAAGCTGCTAGATGGCATAATAAATGGTTTACTAAGAAGGCATTACATCTTAAAGAAAAAGCTGATCCATTAAGAGGAGCACATCAAGCTAAGGGTATAGTTTTAGAAAAAAGACAAATTGAAGCTAAACAGCCTAATTCTGCAATGAGAAAAGCATGTGTTGTACAATTATTGAAAAATGGTAAACAAGTTACTGTATTTATTCCAGGTGATAATGCTCAAAAATTTATTAATGAACATGACGAAGTTTTAATTGAATGTATTGGTGGAAAAATGGGAAGAGCAAAAGGAGATATTCCTTGTGTTAGATGGCAAGTAATAAAAGTTAATGATCAGAGCTTAGATGCTTTATTAAAAGGAAAGATTGAGAAGGGAAGAAGATAAATATGGAATTTAAAATTTTTGATAAATGGAGTTTAAATGGAGTTAATGTAGAAGACCCAGGTTTGAAAAGATATGTTGATCTTTCTGCTATGTTAGTTCCTAGAAGTTTTGGTAGAAACTCAAATATTAGATTTGGAAAAAGCAAAGTAAATATTGTTGAGAGGTTAATTAACAAACTTATGGTTCCAGGTCATAAAGGTAAAAAACATTATAGATCAAGCGGACATGTTACTGGAAAAGGTACTCATGTTTACAAAATGGTTAAAAGAACTTTTGAAATTTTAGAAGAAAAAACAAAATTAAATCCAATTCAAGTTTATGTTAAAGCACTAGAAAATGCTGCACCTAGAGAAGAAATTACAGCTATTGAATATGGTGGTGCAAGATATCCTCAAGCAGTAGACTGTGCTCCTCAAAGAAGAATAGATATTGCTTTAAGACAATTTATACAAGGTGCTTTTGGTAAAAGTTTTGGTAAGAAAAAAAGTATGTCTGAAGCTTTGGCTGATGAAATATTTAATGCTTATAATTTAGATCAAGCAAGTCAAGCTGTTTCTAAGAAATTAGAATTAGAAAGACAAGCTGATTCAAGTAGGTAATTTTATAAATCTTTTTTCTTTTCAAATTTTTAGTGGTTTGAGACAAAAATGAATATAGTAAATACAGTTAGTGGTTTAGTTAGTAAAGTTAGAAGTATTTCTTCTCCTGTTCTTGATATAGGTTCTACACATACTGCAGAAGTTGTTGTTAGACATAAATATGAAATGAGATATCCTGATTCTAAACCAGAAGTTGTTTTTTCTAATAGAGAAAATGGATTACATTTTGTTTCTTTTAATCTTGATATTTATAATGGTACTAAACCTAACGATGAAGGAATAGTTACTTATACAAAACATGGCGATTCTTATAAAGTTTTAAAATTTACTAAACGTTAATCTCAATAAAGAATCTTTTATTATCTTTAGCTTTATTATTTACATATTTTACAAAGCTTTTCATATTTTTATTTGTTTTAATTATTGTTAATGAATTATAAGCTGGATTTATTCTGAATACTTCTTCATTATTTTTTATAAATGAAGTATAACCATTTGCTTCTTCATTCCAATTTTTCGTTAAGTCTAATATTATTTTATACCCTTCTTTTTCTTTTATATTATCATTAATTAAGGTGTAATCTGTATGTTTAAATTCATAAACTTTTGATGAAATTAATTTTTTATTTATTATTTTTTCTATGAATTCTTTTATTTCTTTATTTATTTTAAAATTATTAAATCTATATTTGTGTAATTGCGGTATATAAACTTCTTTTAGCTTAACTTTGATTTTTGGTAAGTCTATTAAGAAATTTTGTAATTGAATATTTCCTTCTTTTTCTAGTACCAATTTTATTTGATTTATTGTATCTTTATTATTATAAATCTTGTTAATCATTATTAAACCATCCTGCAATACTTAATCTTTCCTTATTTGTTAATACTTCAGAAACTTGATGATATGTTTTATTTTTTATTACTTTAAATATTGTAAATGTATTAAATGTTGGCTGAATTATTTTTACAGCTTTATTATTTTTGAAAAAATCTAAGGAACCGCCATCTAATCTTGTAAAATCTTTTGATAAGTTTAATACATAAGCAATCTTTCTTGTTTCAAGCCTATCATCATGAGGCAGAAGATAGTCTTTATCTGTGTAAATAAATGCAGAAACGTCTATTTTGTTGTAAGCTTTAATTTCAGTTATTTCTTCAACATAATTTTTAAGTTTATTTGAGTTAATAAAATTATAAAATTCTTTTACTACTTTATTATTTGAATTTTCTAAATCATTTGTTTGTGAAAATGAAAATAAATCTGATTCTTGTTTTTGGAAGTTTTCCTTTTTTAATTCTTTTGCTAAATTATTTATAAGTTCATCTTTGAAAAATTTTTTTAATACTAAATAAGGAAATGGTTTTGCTTTTATGAATTTTGTTTTTAATATTCTTTTATTTTCTAAATAATAATTATTAATGAAAGCATTTAACATTTTTATTAAGCACAAGCGCCATTTCTACATTTATTTGATTGACATTGTGCATGTATTGTACATTGTTCTCCTCTATTTAAATAACTTGCAAGGCAAATATGGTTTTGACATAAACCAGATCTGCATTCAAAGTGCGATGAACATACTCTTCCAATTCCCTCTAATCTAAATAAAGCACATCTATTATTTTCACATATTTTTGTTTGACATTGATTGTTGTTTTGACAAGTTGATCCCCCTTGTAAAGAATTTTGTATTATACAAATACTATTTGCACACGTATGACTAATACATTGTAAATCTTTAGAACAAGGATCATTTAAATTAAGAACTTCCCTAGGTTCACAAATATTATTTGCACATACTCCAGATAAACAATTTGTATCATAATCGCATGTTTGTCCATCTTGTAACCATGTTTGAGTACATATTCCATTTATACAAGGCTCATATATACATTGCTTTGGGTTTTGACATGCTGAACCAGTTTGAACTGTATGCATTACTGTACATATGTTGTTTAAACAGAAACTAAGATATGAACATTCGTTATCTATTGTACAACCACTGCCATCTCTTTTAACTGGTCCACATCTATTTTGGTAACACCTACCTGATCTACATTCTCCATTATCATAACATTTTTCTCCATTTATGAATAGTTTATTTCTTTCTAAACATATTGATTTAGCTATACTACAATAATTACCTCTACATTCTCTTGAATTTGAACAAGTCATACCTTCTTTTAATAAATTGCTTGGAGCACATCTATTGTCATTAATTAAGTTACAGAATCTTGATTTACATTGCAAATCGTTAACACATGAATCTCCATTATTTAAATTGCCAATTGCACAATTATTATTTAGACAAGCTCCTGAATTACATTGTTTATTTAATATGCAAGACTCACTTACACCTAAACCTGATTCAAGACAAGTTCTTACTCCAGAAATAGGATCTAATAATGAACAAACATCAGAACGACATTGTGAATCTAAAAAACATCTTTGTCCTAATTGTCCTTGAGGTCTACATACCCCCCCACTCCCACAATATTCTCCACTTTGACAATCCATATCTATAAAACAACCAGAAGGTGTTGATCTAGGTCTAAATATGGAAAACATTTGATCATAACTTGTTGATTCTAAATTTCTATTTAGAATAAAATTTCCAGTTATAACTGGTCCTATTAATAAAAATGATATTGTTAAACATACAAAAATTAAAGATAAAAATATTGTTTTTTCTTTCATTGAATATTTATAATTTTTTTAATATAAAAAGATTTGCATTATTTTTGTGTCTCTTCAAATCTTTTTTGTACAACATCCCAATCAATTGCATCTACAAAAGCTTTAATATAATCTGCTTTTTTTAGACCGTAGTCTATCATGTAAGCATGTTCAAATACATCCATAATTAAAATTGGAATACAACTTGATAAATGCCCAACATCATGCTCGTTAATCCAGGTATTAAATAATCTATCTGCTTCTTTATCATAATACATTATTACCCAGCCAATTCCACGCATTGTACCTGTAGAAACAAAATCTTTTTCACAATTTTCTCCTGAACCAAATTCTTCTACCATTTTTTTAAACAAAACAGATTTGGTTGGCATTTCTTTTTTCTTTTTACTTATGTTTCCGAAATATAATTCATGTAATCTCATTCCATTAAATTCCCAGCCAAATCTTCTTTTTAATTCAGCAAATTCAGGAGTATCTGTTTTTCCATTTTTTAACATATCTTTTAATATTTGAGATAGTTTATTTGTATTATTTACATAACCTTCATATAATTTAAAATGGTTTTTTAATAATTGTTCAGAAAATCCAGGAGTTCCTAATATTTCATCAAAATTTTTAATTTCATATGTCATTTTTTCACCTTTAAATTTTTCCAACTAAATCAAGACCTGGTTTTAGTGTTTTTTTACCTGGTTCCCAATTTGCAGGACAAACTTCTCCACCATGTTCTTTTACAAATTTAGCTGCCTTTAATTTTCTTAATAATTCTTTAGCATTTCTTCCTATGCTATTATCGTGCAATTCATATGCTTTTAGTATTCCATCTGGATCTATTACAAAACTTCCTCTTAATGAAAGTCCTTCTTCATAAATATAAGTTCCAAATTGCTTGCAAACTTTTCCAGTTGGATCAGCTAACATTGGATATTTTATTTTTTTAATTGATTCAGAATTATCATGCCATGCTTTATGTACAAATACTGTATCTGTGCTTACACTTAAAACTTCAGCTTTTTCTTTTTTAAATTCATTATACAAATCTGCTAGCTCAGTTAATTCTGTTGGACATATAAATGTGAAATCTGCTGGATAAAATACTAGAACTATCCATTTTCCTTTTAGATTTGATAATTTTACTTTCTTTACTTCATTATTATGAAATGCTTCTAATTCAAAGTCTTCTACTTTATGTCCTATTTTAACAATTTTTATTTCTTCCATTTTAATTTATACTTTTTCTTGTAATACTTGACTTCTTGTTTTGTTATAACCTACTTTTCTTACTAAGCCACCTTCGTTAGCAGTTAAACGATGTACACCATTGCCAGAAACAGGTATTAATTTTCCTTTTACAGTTTCAAAATTGTAAACAGAATAATTACCAACTCCGCCATATTTTATTGACCCATTATAAATTGTTCCGTCTTCTAGAGTTAATATTGTTTTTCTTCCTTCCCAGTATTTTAAACTTCTTACCATAATCTTGGAATAAACTTTTGATTTATAATTCTTTTGGATGTACTAGTAATCCTAATTTTGTTACACAAACATCAATATCTTTTTCAATACTTTCAATTATTTTTTCTTGTTTTGGAGTTAATTTAGTTTCATCTAAGGATTTTATTCTTTCATGTTTTATATTATTTAAAATATAAATACTTCATCAAGAACTGCTTCGATTGAACTTTCTTCGTCTTTTTTCATCTATTTAATTTGTTAGTTATCTTTAAAACTTTTTCCTTTATATTTTTAATATGGCAAATTTAAGAGAAGTTTTACGTACAGCTTATGCTACACAAGCGCCTAGAGAGCTTGAATTATCTAGAATAGATTCTGTAGGACAATATGATTCACAATTAAGATGGATTGATAGAAAGGGGTTTAATAGTTTATTTTCTTATTTAAGCAGTAATGGACTTGAAGTTTATATTGATAGAAGATATTGCCTAGGGGATTTTATTGGAGGACCATATATTCCTGTTGTTGCAACAAGTAAAGATGATTCTCTTGTAAGAGTTTTAGATGATCTAGAATTTGATGGAAGAGATTTTGGTTTTTTAAGAACAAGCGGAGTTGTATTTAGCATTTCTAGAAATACAAATAATTCTTCAAGAGATACTTTTAAAGTTCAACATGCTCCATTGTTAATTTTAGGTCCTTTTGAACTTGCAAGATTTGATTTAGATCTTGTAACTCAAAGAGAATTTGAATCTTATAAACCTCTTATAGAAAAATAAGCAAAAGCTTTAAATATCATTCTTAAGTGCTTTCGAATATGGCAGAAGACGCAGCAAAAAGATTCACAAAAGCAATGCATAGACCTGATAATATTAGAAATATTGCTACTAGTGCACATATTCATCATGGAAAAACTGCCTTAACTGATAATTTATTAGCTGCAGCTGGTTTGATGAGTGAGCAAAGTGCTGGTGATTTAGATAAAGGAATGACTACTTGGCAACATGCTGATGAACAAGAAAGATTGATGACTGTTGATGCAGCTAATGTAAGTATGATTCATGATTTTAATGGTGAAGAGTATTTAATTAATTTAATTGATACACCTGGACATGTAGATTTTGGCGGTAATGTTACTAGAGCAATGAGAGCGATTGACGGCACTATTGTTTTAGTTTGTGCTTCTGAAGGTATAATGCCGCAGACTGAAACTGTTATTAAACAAGCATTAAGAGAAAGAGTAAAACCTGTTTTGTTCTTGAATAAAGTTGATAGATTAATCAAAGAAATGCAATATACTCCTGAGCAAATGCAAAAAAGATTCACAGAAATTATTTTACAATTTAATAGATTAATAGAACAAATTGCTGAACCAGAATTTAAAGAAAAATGGAAAGTTAGTATTCAAGATGGTAGTGTAGCATTTGGAAGCGCAAAAGAAAATTGGGCTTTATCATTTGCATTTATGCAGAAGAAAAAAGTTAATTTTAAAGATATTTTAAAATTATATGAAATGTCTGAAGATGATAAGAAAAAATGGGTTTGGGCAAATGCACCTTTACATGAAGTTATTCTTGATATGGCAATTAAACATCTACCTAATCCAGTTGATGCTCAGAAATATAGAATTCCTAGAATTTGGAGAGGAGATCCTGAAAGCGAATTAGGTAAAGATTTAGCTAATTGTAATATAAATGGAAAAGTTGCTTTTTGTGTAACTAGAATTATGATTGACTCTAAAACTGGAAGGGAACTTGCTGCTGGCAGATTATTTTCTGGAACAATTAAAAGCGGTATGGAGATTTATTTGAGTAATGCAAAACTAAAAGCTAGAGTACAACAAGTTTTCATGTACAATGGAATTAGAACTCAGATGATGGAAGAAGTAGTTGCTGGAAATGTTTTAGCTTTAGCTGGTTTAAGAACTGAAGCTGGAGAAACTATTACTGTAGAACCAGAACAACCATTTGAAGAATTAAAACATATTTTTGAACCAGTAATTACTAAAGCAATAGAGCCTGCTAAACCACAAGATTTAGCTAAAGTTGTTGAAGTTTTAAAAGCTGCAGCAAAAGAAGATCCTTCTGTTAAAATTAAAATTGATGAACAAACAGGAGAATGTTTAATGAGCGGTATGGGAGAATTACACTTAGAAATTATTGAAAATAGAATTATAACTGAAAAAGGAGTTCAAATTAAATCAAGTCCTCCTATTGTAGTTTTTAGAGAAACTGTTTCTAAAAAAAGTCCAGAAGTAGAAGGAAAATCACCAAATAAACACAATAGATTTTATTTAACAATTGAACCTTTATCTGATGATTTATTTAAAGCAATTAAAAGTGGAGATTTATCTACAGGAAGAATAAAGAAAAAAGATCCACGTGTTATTGACACTCTTGTTAAATTAGGAATTGATAATAAAGATGCTTTAAAATACAAAGCTTTTTACAATGGAAATGCATTTGTAGATAACACAAGAGGTATTGTTCATATTGGTGAAGTTTTAGATTTAATTTTAGATGCATTTGAACAAGTTATGGATGGAGCAGTTTTAGCTAGAGAGCCTGCAACTAAAATGCTTATTATTTTAAATGATTGTAAATTACATGAAGATAGTATTCACAGAGGTCCTGCACAAGTTTATCCTGCAGTTAGAGAAGCTCTTAGAGAAGGTATGATTGCTGCTGTTCCAGTAATTTTAGAGCCAATACAAATTTTACAAATTGAATCTGTTAAAGATCACATGGGAGCAATATCTAAATTAATTGCTAATAAAAGAGGACAATTATTAGATATGACTCAAGAAGGAAATTATATTGTTGTAAAAGCTAAACTTCCAGTTGCAGAAATGTTTGGATTGAGTTCTGAGCTAAGAAGTGCTACTGAAGGTAGAGGTACTTTCTTTGTTGCTGATCAAGTATATGAGAAATTACCATTTGAATTACAATCTAAGATTGTACAACAAATTAGAAAGAGAAAAGGATTAACTGAAAATCAATAATTGAATATTCTTTTTTTACTTTAATTATCTTTAAATATTTGTATTTTGTTATTTTTTTTATGGGTATAATCTATAATTTGTATGGTGGGAAAAATTCTGATTCAATTCAAGTTCCAGTTACAGCTCATAATGGTTTACCTGTAATAAATTATCAAAATGTGGACTATATTCTTCTTGGCGGTGTTAGAAGAGGTGTGAATTTTGTTTTAGCTACAGAGCAAGATGAATTTGATGGTTATACTTATAAAACCGTTCTTAGTATTCCAGGTAATCCTCATGTAACTTTTGATTTAGTTGAAAATGCAAGACAAAATGTTGATGTAGGTGATAATCTTGTAGGTGTTGTTTTAAAAGGAAATGTTCCTGAAAACCATATAAGACAAGGAAACGTAGTTCTTTTACCTCCACAAGTTCTTGAGATACTTGCGAATGAATAGATTTTCTATTTCAATTAGTAATTTTTTATTGTTTATTTTAGGTCTATTAATTTATAGCTTGCTTTAGAAATCTTTATAAATACACGTAGATTTCGAAAAATAAGTTATTATGTTATTTGGAGGAATTTAAATATGGCTAGAGAAAAACCACACATGAATGTTGTATTTGTAGGTCACGTAGATCACGGTAAAAGTACTACTGTAGGTAGACTTATGTTTGATTCAGGTAATGTTTCTGAACAAGATATGAGAAAATTAAAAGAAGAAGCTCAGCAATTAGGAAAAGCTGGTTTTGAGTTTGCTTTTGTTATGGATAATCTTAAAGAAGAAAAAGAAAGAGGAGTAACTATTGATTTAAGTCACAAAAAGTTTACTAGTCAAAAATTTGAATATACAGTTATTGATGCTCCAGGACACAGAGACTTTATTAAAAATATGATTACTGGTGCAAGTCAAGCTGATGTTGCATTCTTAGTTGTAGCAGCTTCTGATGGAGTAATGGCTCAAACTAAAGAACATGTATTCTTGTTAAAAACATTTGGTGTAAATCAAATTGCAATAGTTGTAAACAAGATGGATGTTGTTAAATACAGCGAAGCTAAATTCAAAGAAGTTAAAGAACAAATAGGAAATTTATTAAAAACTGTAGGTTACAAACCAGATCAAGTGCCTTTTATACCAACAGCTTCCTACTTGGGAGATAATGTTGTTAAGAAAAGTGCTAACATGAGTTGGTATACTGGGCCTACAATAATGGAACAATTAGATCAATTTACACCACCACAAAAACCAACTAATTTACCATTAAGACTACCTTTACAAGATGTTTACAACATAACTGGTATTGGTGTAGTTCCAGTTGGAAGAGTTGAAACTGGTGTATTAAAAGTTAATCAAAAAATAGTTGTTGTTCCAGGCAGAGAAGGCGCTGGTGTTGCAGGCGAAGTTAAAACTATTGAAATGCATCACGAACAAGTAACAGAAGCTGAACCTGGTGACAATGTAGGATTTTCAGTTAGAGGAATTAACAAGAAAGATATTGCAAGAGGAGATGTTGTTGGTACACCTGATAACCCTCCAACTGTTGTAACTGAGTTTACAGCACAAATAGTAATATTGAATCATCCTTCAGTATTAACTGTTGGTTATACACCTGTATTCCACGTACATACAGCTCAAGTAGCTTGTAGATTTGATAAATTATTAGCTAAACTTGATCCTGCAACAGGACAAGTTAGTCAAGAAAACCCAGATATGTTAAAGAATGGGGATGCAGCTAGAGTAGTAATTAAACCTACTAAGCCTTTAGTAATTGAAAGACAAAAAGATATACCGCAAATGAGTAGATTTGCTATCAGAGATGCAGGTCAAACTGTAGCTGCTGGTATGTGTATTGATTTAGTGAAGAAGTAATTTCTTCATTAACTTTTTATTTCTTTTTTAATTATATTTTTTTACTATTATTTGTTGGTTAAACTATCTTTTTATATTAGTTTATCTTTAATATTTCTTATGGGTAAAAAAAGTGGGGTAAATTCTAGTGCTACTACTATAAATCGTCTTGAAATTATTGCAAATAAAATGCTTTCTACTAGATTACCTGAAAAAGGAATACATCTTTTTTCTTCAGGAACTTCTAATGAAGAAGTCACTACTCTAAGTACTATTCGTGGTGTACAACCTTATGTAGTAACTGTTAGAGCTGGAGATTATAGAATGAATATTTATGATACTAGTGGTGTATTTAGAAATCATGCTGCTGCTGATTATTCTGCAGATTTAAAATTTTTTAGTAATGGTATAAGAAATCCATTTGAAATAGTTGACAATGGAAATGTACCTACGAGAGTTGAAAGTGGAAGAATATCTGCAAGTTATGCATACATTTTAATTAGAGATTTAAGAGGTACTTTTTTTACGCAACCTAGAATTGAAAGAACTACTAGTTCTTATCTTCGTCTTGTTAAATAAAGAAAAGCTTTAAAAACGAGTGATTTTTCAGATCTTTATGCAAAAAGCAAGAATAAAATTAGCAAGCGCTGAAATTGATAAATTAAATGAAGTAGTAAATTCTATTGTAGACATAGCTACTAAAACTAAAACTGAAATTAAAGGACCAATTCCCTTACCAACTAAAAGATTAAAATTAACAACTAGAAAAGCTCCATGTGGAAGAGGTAAAGCTAGTTTTGATAGATTTGAAATGAGAGTTCATAAAAGATTAATTGATTTAGGTGTAGATGAAAGAGCTTTAAGATTAGTTATGAGAGTACCTTTACCTAAAGGTGTAAATATTGAAATTAATTTAATTGAAGCTTAAGACTTTTTCCAGAATTGCCACCATTTCTTTTTAGATGTTTCTTCTTCAATCAGACTTATTTCTCCTTCTTGTGTTTTAGAAATTTCTCCACCTTCTAAAGTCACTTTGGCTTCGCCACGTAAGATGGAATATACAATGTTTAACCCTTGTGGTGTTCTTTTTGATATAGAAGGAGGTGTTCCTGCTTCTTTTCTTAGAATATCTGCATTCAGAAAAATAGATTTAATTATATCTACTCTTTTATCTTCTTCAGGTATATCAATACAACATCCAGCTTCGTGAAGTTTTTTCTTTATTGTGTTGTAATATAAGTAAAAAATTGATTTTCTGCTCTCATCCACCTCATCTACGTGAGCATATTGACAATAATAATTTTCTTTTGGAACATCATTAACATCTATAGTTAACTTATATTTTCTTTTATCTTTACTTAATTTAACTAAGATCTCTTTTGCAATATTTTCTATAGGACTCATAATTAAACAAATATTTTTATTATATAAATCTTTATAATAATCTTATTTCTTTATTTTTTTATGCCACATATTCATGATAAAATAGATTTTACTTCTGAAGTTTTTATAGTCTATAAAAATTCTGTTCTTTTAAGAAAACATGACAAATATGGAATTTGGTTAAGTGTTGGTGGTCATATTGAATTAGATGAAGATCCTGTTGAAGCAGCAATACGTGAAGTAAAAGAAGAAATTGGACTTGATGTTGAAATATATTCTGGAGATCTTGATCTACCTAAAGATTTAGATTATAAAGAATTAATTCCTCCTCAATTTATGAATAGGCATAGAATAAATTCTAATCATGAACACATAACTTTTGTTTATTTTGCTAAATCAAAAACAGATAAATTAAATCTTTCAGAAGAAGAAAAAACTGAAGCTTGTAAATGGTTTACTATTGAAGAATTAAATGATCCTAAATACAATTTAAAACTTAATGTTAAAAAATATGCTGAAGCTGCGTTGATTAAACTTAAAGATGTGAATTAGTTTTATTCTAAATTTTTAAGGAAATTCGACTTCCAATTCTACTTCTTCAATTGTTGGTTCAATTTCTATTATTGCAGGAATTAAATTTAGATCTTTTATTTCTTGTAAATGTCTTCTTATTATTCTACTAGAAGTCCATAATTTGTATCTTTTTTCATCTACAGAAACATCTTGTTTATTTATTCTTAAAGTTGTACATACTTTTTCTTTTAAAGTTTTTAATTTTCTTACTTCTTCTAATTTATTTTTTCCTTTTAGTTTTTCTGTATAATTAAATGAAGGTTTTTCTATAAAAATCGCTCCTCTAATTATTGTTTTTTCTGGTGTTTCAAAATCAAATTTTTTCTTTTTGAATTCTTGGTTTTCCATAAACTTTGTATATTTCTAAAACTTTATAAACCATTATAATTGCTTAAAATTGCGCCAAGGTCGCCTAACCTGGTATGGCACAGGATTGCTATATCAATAGTTTGCAATTATCCTGCGTCCTCACGGACTTGTGGGTTCAAAAACTATTGAGAGCAGTTTCATGAAGATTGGATGAACCTCTTAATGAATGAAACTCCCACCCTTGGCGTATAATAATCTTTAAAAATGGCCTTTATTGTTAAATTATTATGGTTTTAAAAGTTATTGGGAAATTAGAATGAAAAAATATAGAATTGAATATGATAGGGAAGGTTGTATTGGGGCTGCTGCTTGCGTAGCTGTCGATGAAGAAAATTGGATGTTAATTGAAGATGGAAAAGCTGATTTGAAAGATAGTAAAAAAGAAAATACTAAAGGATATTTTATTAGAGAAATTACTGAAGAACAATTAGCTAAATTTAAAGAAGCTGCAGAAGCTTGTCCTGTAAATGTTATTCATATTGTAGATTTAGAAACTGGAAGAAGAATTATTTAAAATAAAGTTTTAATTTTTTCAATTGTAATATTTAATAGAATGTTATTTATTTTATCTATTTTTTTAATTATAAGCTTCTTGTCAATTTTTAATATATTTTCTGCCTTTATACAACATTCTTCAATTACATTTTTTTCTTCTAGATTTGATTTTTCTATTTTTATTGTGTATTTATCATTATGAATATTAGTTGTTATAGCACATACAATTAAATCTTGTGAAGATAAATTTAATTTATTATTACTTACTATTACAACAGGTCGAACTTTTTTAGCAGATTGATCTGAGAATGGAAATGGTACTAATAATATATCTCCTTGTGTTAAATTCATATATATTTACTCCAAGTTTTTTCATCTTTTTCATTATCCCATAATTTGTTTAATGATTGTTCAGCTAATGCTAACCATCCTATTCTTTCTTGATTTTGAGAATTAAGCTTTTTAAGAAATATTTCTTCTTTTTCTATAATCATTTGATTGTCTTTTTCTATTATAACTAGTTTTGTACCTTCTTCTATACCTAATTCATTTCTAAGACTTTCAGGTATTACTATTTGTCCTTTTGATGATACCTTTATTGTTTCTATCATAGTAAGAATAGTAAGTATAATCTTATTTATAAACTTTTCTTCCTTTTTTCTGAAGCTTTTTCACAATCTTTATTAATTTATTATTCTAGTTATTTCTTATGAACAAAGAATTAAAATGTCCAAAATGCGGATCTAGTCATCTAGATGCAGTTGAATTAATGGGAAGTAAATTTATTATTTGTTTAAACTGCGGATATGATGAAAGTGAAGAAATTTTAGATGTCTATCCTGAATCAAGAGGAACTAAAGGTGGAAGAGGAACTCCTTACAAAAGAGGCGGTTCAATGAGAAGTGTTAAACGTTAATTTTTTATAAATGGATTTTTTGCGTCAAATGCTATTAACGGTGTTTGATTATTTATTATTTCTTCTGATATCTTGTATTTTATATGATACAATGTGTCTACTGCACAAAATAATGCTTTATTATAATCAAATCCAATTTTTTCACTAATATTTTTAACTTCGCTTTCTGATTTCCCTTCAATTTCTACAAATGGTTCTAAAAAAGGCCATTCATCTATTGTTATTTCTACATTATTTAATTTCCATAATTCTCTTTTAGATTCTTGATAAGCCTTCTTTTTACAACCAACATTTTCTAGAAATTTTACTGCGCTTTCGAAATTATCTACTTTTAAGCAAATTTCTTTTTGATTCTCAATTTTATTTCCATCAACTATCTTTAAACTCATTGTTATCTTATCTGATTCGTCTCTGACTCTCAACCATGCATTTTTATTTTCATTAGGTAGATTAAATGCAAATCTTTTTTGTAAGAATTCTTTTTTTATTAAATTAGCGTCTATCTTTTTTAATTTTTCTCTAATTTTTTCTTTATCTATATCTGGGAAAGTTGCTTCATATTCTATTTCCATAAAATTTCTAATTTAATTAATAATAAAAATATATCTATTTTTTAAACATAAATTTGTCAACTTGTTTTTTAGCTTTTTCTCTATTTTTTTGGTGTTCTTTTAAAAATACTTTTACTTTTTCAATTAAAATTTCTTTTAGTTCACCTGATAATAATTTTCCTGATTTGTAATCATTGTAAATTTTTTCTAATTTTTTGTCATCAGGTTCAAACATCATTCTTAACCATTGATAACTTACATCTACGTCTGGGTTTCCACCAAGTTTTCTGTGTTCTTCTAAAGTTGCTCTTCCACCTGAGAATGCATATTTTCTAATTTTTCTTTCTGCTTCTTCTGGCGTGTCTATTGTTAATATTGCTGATGACACTTGAGATGAAGACATTTTTCCAGCTACTCCTATTAATGGAGGTAGAAGTATGCATTGAATTGAAGCAGGTTTATAATGGCCTAATTTTGGTAGAATATCTCTTGTTAATCTGAAATGTGGATCTTGATCAACTGCGTGTGGAATTAAACATGGAATATTTTTATTTTTTAATACTGATGGAAGAAATGCTGGGACTGTTTGCATTGAAGTATAAAATATTTGTCCAATATTGGATTGATCATTTAAACCAAATGCTGCTTTAACAGTTGAGAATGTAATCTTTTTAGCAACTTTGCATGCTTCTTTATACATTACATCTGCATTTTTTGTATCTATTAAGAATTTTGTATTTTTAGAATTAAAACCTAAAGCAATCACGTCTAACATATTTTCATGTAAATAATGTTCTGTATTTTTCAAAGTTAAATTATCTTTAAATAAAAATTTTTCTTCATCTGGGAATTGAAATAATAATTCAACTTTAAATTTATCCTGTAACCATTTTGTGAACATCCATGGCATCATGTGGCCTATATGAATTGGACCAGAAGGAGCTCTTCCTGTGTATAAATAAAATTTATTTCCTTTTTCATATTCATTTAATAACCATTTTAAATCTCTATGGCAGAAAAAAACTTTTCTTCTTAACATGAAATGTATTTCTTTTGTATGCTTTTCTAATTTATCTAGTACTTCTGTATCTACTTTTTCTACACCAAATTGTTTTACCAATTTATCGTAATCTAATTCACCTTTAACTTCCCATGGTGTTACTATTTGTTCCATTGATTTATTCTCTTTTTTATTGTTTTTATATTATTGCATTTACCTTTCAGTAATTATTGCTTTAATATTATTAGCTAGTTTTGTTAATTCTTCTTCTGCTAATCTTTTTCTACTTGGTCCATTTAATTTTTCTGCAAAAGCATCTCTCATGCTAAGATCAGTTGCTATTGTATGAAAATGTATATGGCTTTGTGAAGCACTAGATCCATGATTCATAGAAGTAATTGCTCCCTTTGTATTAAACTTTTGTTGTAATATTTCTGACATTTCATAAACTAAAGTTAAAAATTCTTTAGCTTCTTGGTCTTGAAGTTCTTTTAAATTTACTACATGCCTTTTTGGTAATATAAGTAAATGAGATTCTGTTATTGGTTCAAGAATTATGCAAGCCATAGCATGATTATTTTCTTTTATCAACCTATAACTTTCTTTTTCTGGAATTTCACATAACTGACAATTTTCCATTATTTTTTATTATTGATTTTATATATAAACTTTATAGGTAGTTTTTTATTAATTTCTTTATTTATTTTCTTATGTCTGATTCAACTATAAAACATCAAAACTGCCCAAATTGTGGCAATATTATGGTTGCTATTGCTGGTAGAAAAGACGCTATTTGTCAGAATTGCGGTTATAAAGAGCCTTGCTGTTAATTTTAGAAAGATTTAAATAACTTGTTACTACTAGTTAGATGTGATAAAATGGCAAGTTCCACAACTCAAGGTAAAACTAGATTATATGGTCCTGATAAGTCTCAAATAGTAAAAGCTTCAAAAAACACAACAAGTGGTACTGAAGCTGCTGGAACTGGTTCTTTAGTAAATGCTACTCAATTAGGAGATTCTATTGATAAAACAAGTATTCATCAAGGTCTTGGTCAGGATGATTCTTCTGCTTTTTATTTATTAACTAGTGATTCAGAAATTCTAACTAGAGAACCTAAAAAAATTGTTGCTATAGGTACTTGGGAACAAAGACCTTCAAAATTAGAAGGTTTAATTATGAATGTTACTGGCAATCATGATATTTCTAAAGTAATTGGATTAGATATTGTTGCTATGCAAATTAAAGGCGTAGAAAAAGATGCAACTTCTGGTGAAGTAAGTAATATTTTAGATGTTCATGGTTATCCTTATGTTAGATATGAAAATGGAAAAGAAGGTACTCATTATGACACTAGATTTGATGTTCCTTTTACATTAAGAGATAATAAAATAGGTGCAAATATTGAAGATGAAGGTGTGAGAGATAACTCACTTTACAAATTAGATATGAAACATTTTGCTCCTGTTCAAACTAAAGGTGGCAAATTTGTTGGTATGGTAGATATTGATGAAATAGAAAGATGGATTGAACAATATGAAGAAGAAGCAATTCAATTTTTGACAAATAAAGGAATAGATCCTAAAAAATTAGAAGAACATGTTAAAGAATTAGTAGTTAGAAGAATTGAAAATGAAACTTTTTTAGGATTTACTAGAAAAGGAAAATATAAACTTTTAGATGCTCAAGCTTATTTTGAAGATGGAAAAGGTAAGAGACAAAAATTATTAAGATCAGAAAGAATTGGAATAGAACATCCTGAAATTAGATTTGATCCAGATTTTGCAAGTGCTTGGGGATTAGAAATTCCAGAATTAAAAATTGGAAGTATTGCAGCTCAACGTAATAAAGAAAGAACATATGGTGTAGATAGTCAAGAAGAAGTTATTGTAGTTCAAAATCCTTCTAGATTTAGAGCTTATGCTTCTGCTGCTAAAAAATTATGGGAACATACACCTAAAGGTGTTAAATATGTTGGAGCAAGTCTTTTAGCTTTAGGTCTTGCAGGCAAAGCTTGTAATAGTTGTGATGGCTGCGGTTCTAAATCAGGTAATGCTGATGGTGGAATAGCTGCTGTTGTTGACAGTGGTGTTTCTGTAGCTACAGATTCTGGTGTTAATACTCCTGTTGTTCCTCATCCAGATGCTGCTACTGTTTATGCTGATAGTGGTGTTGCTAGACTTGTTGATGCTGGAGTAATAACTCAAGACGCAGGTCGTTCTTTAGATGCAGCTGTTGCTGAAGTTAGAGAAACTGGTGTTTCTGGACCTGTAAAAAAAATTACAATAAAAGGTACAAATGCGTTTGATCCATATAAAGCTGCTATAATTGATGCTGCTAATGGAATTTATAAAAATCAACTTGGTAGTTTTAAATCAGGAGAAACTTGTAAATATGAATATGAAGTTGGCTCTATGAATAGTGATAATACTTTTAATCTTGATAGTGTTAGTGTTCATGAATATGGAACTGTTGGTACAGTTTGTGATAATATTTTAGAAAAGGCGCTTAAACCTATTACTAAATTGTCTGACACAAACACTGGTGTAATGCGTTTTGACGTAGTAATGAGAGGTAAGTAAGTAATGAGTGCTAAATCATTTATTTGGGGAATTTTAGCTGCATCACTTATTGGTATTGGTGCTTATCATTTAATAGGTAGAAGCGTAGGACAAGAAATACGTATTCCTAGCCCTTCTCGTGAAGAAAGAACTACTGATGAAGAATCCTCAGATGCTGGATTTCCAACTCACCCAGATGCAGTTGTTGTTTATCCAGATGTTGATTATATTCCTAGTAGACCAATTATAGACTTAACAGTTAGACCTGCTGGAGCTGTTGAATGTTCTGAAAATGAAAGTGGAGATGAACTTCCTTTAGAAGAAATATTAGAAGTTTCTAGTTCAGCTGGAAGTACAAGCTCTAGATTAGTTGGCTACAAAGAAATAAATTTAGTACCAGGTACTTATAAATGCAGGTTAGCAAATAGAGGAGAACTGTTAGATTCTGTTAGTTTTGCTAGAGCTACTGTTCCAGTAAGCGATCCAGATGCTGGTTTCTATGCTAGAGATGCTGAGCATGTTGATGGTGGAAGTTCTTTCTCTAGAGTTGCAATTTATACAAATGGTTCAACTAGGGCTGTTGCTCTTTTAGATGGTGGACATAAATACATAGATGGTGGTGTTGTTGTTTCTGGTACACTTCCAGAAAGTAAAAAAGCTAAACTTTCTTGGACTAGAGTTAAAGGATATAAAGAAGGAGTTAAAGAAGTTGAATTTGAATTACCAGAAACAGGAATAGATATGATATATCGTTTAACTATGAAAATAAAAGAAGGTAATAATAATCCTTATCCTATGGAATTACATCTTAGAGTTAATCCAGCAACATATGATTCAGAAACTTCAGGTGCAGATGCTTCTGTAGGAGATTCAGGATTAGATGCTTTAGTTGATGCTGTAATATCAGATGCTATACCAGTAGACTCTGGAAAAAAAGATGCAGGACATTTTTTAGTATTTCCCGGAACAAGACCAATTACTTTAAGACATTAATTTTATATTCAACCTTTTTCTTATTAATTTATGATTCATGTATTTTTATCTTTCTTAGGTTCTTTTCTTGGTTATTTTATTGGTAAATCTACACAAGAAGAATTAGAAGTAAGTAAAATCTATTTTAGAATATTAGAAGTAGTGATTTTATTTATTTTAGTTTTAATTTTTTTATTTAATAATTTTAATTTATGGTTATTTTTAATAGGTATTGTTGTTGCTTTTTTTCTTAAATTTGAATACTTATATTTTGGTTTAGGTTTAGTTTCTAGTTTTTTATCTAAAGATTTAACTTTTTTAAGCTCTATTTTGGTTTTTATTTATGGTCTGCCTTATGGCAGTTTGTTGTTTATAGAAAAAAAATGGATTATTTTATTTTATAATTTACTTTTCTTTTTTATTGCTTTTGTATTTTACTTTATTAATTTTAATATTTTGTCTTTTGTAAGCGGAGCTTTATTATGTTTATTTGTATTAAAATTGTATAAGCTAATTAATGATTTAAGATAGTTTTATAAGGTTTTTTCTCAATTTAATTTTATGTTGTATTTAATTGGAATTGGATTGGGAAATGAGAAAGACATTACTTTAAATGCTCTTGAAACTCTTAAGAAATGCGATTTTATTTATTTAGAAAATTATACTTCTAAGTTAAATTTTAATATTAAAGATTTTGAAAAATTAATTGGCAAAACTATTATTTTAGCTGATAGAGAATTAGTTGAATCTGGAGATGATATTGTTAATAGTTCATTAGGTGGTGAGGTTGCTTTTTTAGTTAAAGGAGATGTTTTTTCAGCAACTACACATGTTGACATTTATTTAAGAGTGAAAAAATTAAATGGAAATTGTAAAGTTTTACATAACTCTTCTATTTTAACTGCTGTTGGTGATACTGGATTAAGTTTATATAAATTTGGAAAAACTGCTTCTATTCCATTTAATTATAAAAATATTCATACTCCTTTTGATATTTATTTAGAAAATGGAAGAATGCATACTTTATTTTTATTAGATTTAGATCCTAAGACAAATAAATATATGAATTTTAAAGACGGATTAAATTGTTTAAATGAAAATGGAGATGGTTCTGTAAATTTAGGAACTTATGCTGTTGTTTGTGCTGGATTAGGAACAGATGAACAAATAATTAAATATGGAAAGATTGAAGATTTGTTAAAAATAAATATTAATATTTATCCTCAATGTTTTATTATTCCAAAAGATTTACATTTTATGGAAGAAGAATTTTTGAATTTATATAAAATTTAATCTGCAATTATAAATGTATTTGTTCTGTTTACGCCTTTAACTTTTCCAATTTTTTCTAAAGCTAATTCTTTTAGATCAATTACATTTTTTGCTTTTACTAAAGAAATAAGATCATAATCGCCATTAACAAGATTTATGTTTTCAACTTCTTCTAGTTGAGTTAACTCTTTCGCAACTTTATTTGATTCAATGCCTTCAACTTCAATTAATACATAGGCTTTAATCATTTTTTTATTATTTTCACCACTTTTCTTGTTATCGTTGAATTAGGTATAAATAGTATCTCCTTATTATTTGTTTCTATTTTAGTTTCCAATAAATTTACCTCTAAAATCCTGCCTTCTATTTCACTTATTTTTATTATTTCACCTTTTTTTATCTTTTTAGTTCTTATCAAATATATTCCTGCTAATAAATTTGGAAGCCAGTCTTTAAATGCTAAAATTGTAAATATTATTATAAATATTAAAATTATTATAAATAAAATCTTTAATACTTTTGTAGATAAGCCTAATTGATTTAATGCTAATATTATTGCTATTAAGTATATTGTATACTTTAGTATTGTACTTATGTATGTGTCTAGTTTTACTTTTACTTTTAACTGCTGTTCAAGTATTTTCGAAGCTCCTATTCCTCTTATAAACCTTCTAATTATGTTGCTTATTATTTGACCTAAAATTAATCCTAAAATTATTATTAAAAATGCTCCTAGAATATTTATGAACAAACTTTGATATTCAATTGCCATATAATCTTTTATTAATTAACACTTTTAAGGCTTTTGGCTTAGATAAGTTCTATAACCTGAGCCTTTTGCAATTTCTTTCATATTACCAAATACTTCAAACATTTTTTTAGATAATTCTTTTCCACCTTTATTATGTCTAGCAACTATTTGTAAAGTTCCTTTTTTATTTAAATGTTCTTTTGAATCTTTTATCATTTGAAAACAATTTTCTTTACCTGTTGTTTGCGGCGGGTTTAGTAAAATAACATCAAAACTTTCTTTTATCTTTTCAAAAGAATTACTTTGTATTAGATTTCCAGTTACATTATTTAATTTTAAATTTTCTTTTGTTATTTTTAATGCTCTTTCATTTATATCTGAAAAAACTACCTCTATATTTTTAATTGTTAATAATAAACTTAATCCTATAATTCCGTAGCCGCAACCTAAGTCTAGAATTTTATTTTTTTCTTTTATAATGCAATTATTAATTAATAATGCAGAACCATTGTCTACTTTTTTTATTGAAAATAAACCTGAAGCTGTGAAATAATTCATTTCTTTATTTCTTAAAATTGATTTTACTTTATTTATTTTTAATTCAGATGTTGGTTTTTGTGTAAAATAGTGGTCTGGCATGTGAAATTAGTTTTTTATAGAAATAAAAAGTTTTGTATTTATAATAAAGTGTCATGGATTGATTTGTAAGAATGAATTTCTCTTTCATCAAACCATAATTTTATTTCCCTTTTAGCTTCTTCTTTATCACCAGAAGTATGTACTAAGTTTGGAATTGCTTTATTATTAATATTTGCTGATAAAGCAGAATGTGAAGATAAATCTCCTCTTATTGTTCCAGGGGCTGCTAAGTTTGGAAGTGTTGCACCTGCTAATTTTCTTGCAACTTCAACTGCATGATAACCTTCAAGAACTATTGCTATTACTGGGCCTGAAGTTAAGAATTCTACATTCCAATTATGAACTTTTTTCCCAATTTCTATTGGATCTTCAGTTCCAATTGTTTCTAATGAACTTATTCCATATTTTTTTGCATCATCTAAAGTATTATTTCCTACTTTTTTATACCATTCTTCAGTAACTGGATAATGATTTAATGCAAATGGTTTGTCCACGTATACCATTTTCATTGCTACAATTTTTAATCCCGTACTTTCGAATCTAGAAATTATTTCTCCAGCTAAATGTCTTTTTACACCATCTGGTTTTACTAATGCTAATGTTCTATCTTGCATGAATTTGTGGAATTTAATTGTTTTATAAAGATTGTTGTTTTTAATGCTAATCTTTATTAATTCTATATATTTTGTTATTTTATGCCAGTAAATGCAGGATATGAATATGGTAAAGCACTAGAGAAAGTAGAGCAAGCTAAAACTAATGAAGAAAAAATAAAAGCTTTGCAGAATTTACTTTCTGCCTCACCTTCACATAAAGGGTCAGAAAAATTAAGAGGAGAAATTAAAGAAAAAATAGCTAAATTAAGAGAAAAAGTTGAGAAAGAAAGAAGTAAAAAAGGCGGTGGAGGTTATACTCCAATAGTTAAAAAAGAAGGAGCTGCTCAAGTTACTTTAATTGGGGTTCCTAATTCTGGAAAAAGCTATTTACTAAATAAATTAACTGGAGCTAAAATTGAAATTGCAGATTATCCATTTACAACTAAAAAACCAGAAGTTGGAGTTATGGATTATGAAGGTGTTAAAATTCAGTTAGTTGAAATTCCAGCTATATTTGAAGGTTTTATGAGGGGAGATAGCGGACCTAGTTTGTTAGCCATTGCAAGAACTTCAGATTTAATTGTTATAATTGTAGATGGAACTCAAGATTGTGAGAAACAAATTAAAATAATTGAAAATGAATTTGAAAAATGTTTTATTAGTTTGAAAAAAATTAGAAAAGAAAACACAGAAAATGAAATTAAGAAATGTTTAGTTGTTGTTAATAAAGTAATGACTTCTTTTAAATGTAAATATCCTGTTGTTTGGGCTGATAATATTAAAGAAGGAATTTGGAATATGTTGGATTTAGTTTATGTTCAAACTAAGACTCAAGGTAAAAAACCAGATTGGCCACCAGTTGCTTTAGAAAAAGGAAGTACTGTTTTAGATTTAGCTGAAAATGTTCATAAAGATTTTGTTAAAAATTTTAAATATGCAAGAGTTTGGGGAAAAAGTGTTAAACATAGTGGAAGCAATGTTGGATTAGAACATGTTTTAAAAGAAGGAGATATTGTAGAAATACATACTAAGTGATTTTACATAAAATTGAAACTGTAAGGATATGGCTTTTGGTGTTGGGATTAGGCATAAAAGACCTTCAGGACTTGGGAATTTAGCTGCTTTAAACTTAGATTCTTTGTTATATCAGTTTGATTTTTCTGAACATGGAGAAGTTTTTCATTAGTTGTTAAATAGTATATTAATTTACCAAAAAGCTTAAAAGTGTAGGTTTTATTAGAATTTTTATTATGATAAAAGGGTTAGGAAGTTTTTTTAGGGGGATTTTTGGAGCTTTTGGAAGTAAAAAACGTGTTAAGTTAGGTTTCTATGGTCCACCAAATGCAGGTAAATCTTCATTAGCAAATAGAATAGCTAAAGATTGGTTGGGAGAAGAGTTTACAACTGCTAGTGCAATACCTCATGAAACAAGAGAAGTAATTATTAAAGAGAAAGTAACTATCAAATCTAAAGGAAAAGAATTAACTTTTAATTTAGTTGATACACCTGGAATTGCTACTAAGATTGATTATGAAGATTTCATAAAACATAAGATGAATGCTAAAGAAGCTAAAGATAGGGCTAAAGAAGCTACTAAAGGAGTTATTGAAGCTATTAAATGGTTAGATCAAGTAGATTGTGTTTTAGTTGTTTTAGATTCAACTCAAAATCCTTATAGTCAAGTTAATATTACTATTATTGGAAACCTAGCAGCTAGAGATATTCCAGTATTAATTGTTGCTAATAAATCAGATTTAAGAAAAGCAGATATTAAAAGAGTGGAAGCAGCTTTTCCACAATATCCAACTATTGGTGTTAGTGCTTTGAAAGGTACTAATATGGATGAGTTTTATGAACAACTATTTAAATTAGTAAAAAGATAGAGGTAACTAAAAAAGAGAATGTTAACGCTACAATATATGCCGCATCATGAATTTGCTCAACTTAGTATGAGTGAGAAAATTTCTAAAATCTTAAAATATGTTAAAGAAGGAAATATTTTACTTATTGAAGGGAGATTAGATCCACTTGAAGAATCTGAATTGATTAAAAGAACAATGGAAATTATTACTAAAGATTTTAAAGGTGTAGAAATTGCTAGTATTGATTACAGTCCTAAGAAAAATTCTTTATTTGAAAAAATAAAAAAAGATTTAGGAAATTTTTTATTAAAAAGAAGACCTGGATTAACTATTGTTGGGCCTGCCACTATTGTTAAAGAAATTAGAAAAGATCCTAAAAGAATTGAATTATTAACAATGGATAATAAGAAAAATAAAAGATAAAATTATTGTTTTTCTTTTACGTATTGATCTACTGGTTTTCCATCAATTTCTAAATAAACTTTTTGTCTATTTATTTCATAGAACTTTTCTGGAGCTTCTTTACCTATTACATTTTCAACTTTTAATTCTGGTTTAACATAAGAAAGTACATCATTCATTTTAATACATGAATTGCAAGAAGCTATTGTTGCAAAGACTGCACATGCAAATACAACCATTAGATCACTTTTAGCACCTTTAATTTCATTTACTAATTTATTTACATTTTCTTCTAATGTCATAAAAATATAATAAAAATAAAATTTATAAGTCTATCTTATAATGCTTGTTATATAGAAATCTTAATATATTATAGTTCCTTGTTATTTTAATGCACCAATGTGTTAAATGTAGTAAGTTGTATGAAGATGCTAATTCTGAAATTTTAAAAGGATGTAGTGATTGCGGTGGTAAATTTTTCTTTTTCATTAGAAAAGAAGCTTTAGAAAAAGTAAAAGAAGCAACTAGTCAATTAACTGCACAAGAAAAAGAGAAAATAGAGCAAGATGTTTTAGAGATAGTTGGTCATGCAGATGACAAACCAGTGATTTTAGATTTGGCTTCTGTTAATATTTTGAAACCTGGAAAATTTGAATTAGATCTTGTTAGATTATTTAAAGGTGAACCAATGGTTTATAGATTAGAAGAAGGAAAATATATAATTGATATTGCTGAAACTTTTAAAAATTTAAAACATGATATTTTTGATAAAAAATGACTTTGAATAGTATTTGAAATTTATATATAAAATGGCTAAAATTGTATTAATTTCATGTGCTAATAAAAAATTGCTTCATAAAGCAAGGGCAAAAGATATCTACATAAGCTCACTTTTTAAAATGAATCTTAGTTTTGCTAAGTCTTTTAATCCAGATAAGATATTTATTCTTTCTGCAAAATATGGATTACTGAATTTAGATAAAGAAATAGAAACTTATGATAAGACACTTAATGCTATGAATTCCGTTGAGAAAAAAATGTGGGCTGCGAATGTTTTGGAAGAATTAAGGAAAGTTGCTGATCTAAATAATGATGAATTTATTTTTCTTGCAGGTGAAAATTATAGAAAATATCTTATTAATAGTCTAAAAGATTATAAAATTCCACTTGAAGGTTTAGGTATTGGAAAACAACTTCAATACTTAAAAGGAAAAATAAAATGAGCGAAGAATGCTCTACTATTCATAATTGGTTTAATGGAATGAAAAGATTTTACTTTCCATTTAATAATAATGAAATTCCCCTTAATGGTATTTATATTCTTTTTGAGAAAGGAGAAAATGCCCATATGGGTGAGAGAATTGTGAGAATAGGAACACATACTGGACAAAATAATCTTGGATTAAGATTGAAAGAACATTTTATTAATGAAAATAAAGATAGAAGCATATTCAGAAAAAATATAGGTAGATGTTTATTGAATAAAAACAAAGATCCTTTCTTGAAAGATTGGGAACTTACACCTCTTATTAGAGAAGTGAGAATAAAAAATCCGCACATTAATTTTAATAAACAAAAAGAAGTGGAAAAGAATGTTACAAAATATATGCGGGATAATTTTAGTTTTGTTATCTTTGAAGTTATTAAGAAAGAAGATAGATTAAAGTTAGAATCAAAAATTATTTTCACTATTTCTAATTGTAATGAGTGCAAGCCTTCTGAAAAATGGTTGGGATTATTTTCTCCAAAGGAAAAAATTAAAGAGAGTGGACTTTGGTTAGTCAATGAATTGTATAAAGAGCAGTTCAACAAAATAGATTTAGATGAATTAAAAATATTATTAAAAATTATATAAAAATAAATTATTTCCAAAAACCTGCTTCTTTTAAAGCCCATTGGGCACTATCAATAAGTTTTAATTTTTTAATTTCTTCAATAGAAAAGAATTCTGCTTTTGATATATCATCTTTAGCTTCTATATTTGTATGTTTTGGTTTTGCTAAGTGAAAGAAAATTAAACGATGATAATTATGTTCGGTAACTATTACTTCTTTATAACCAATTAATTTTATTATCTCTACATCTAAATTTGTTTCTTCTTTTATTTCCCTTATTGCAGCATCATAAATTGTTTCTCCAAATTTAACTCCACCACCAGGTATTACCCAGTAACCTTTGGCACTATCTTTATTTCTTTCTCCTAATAAAAACTTTCCATCTTTTTCAACTAGAACTGCACTTGTTATTCTTGGAGATTTTTCTTCACTCATAAAAATTATTATTTCTTTTAATATATTAAGATTATTAAATTCTAATTTCTATTTTTCTACCTTTATTTAAATCATTTAGAAGTTCTCTTCCTAGTTGAGATTTTTTATTAATTTTTAATTCAGCATTTTTCCCTACTGTTGTAGCTAATAAGAAATGATTGTCAACATGTAACTCTGCTGATGCACCAGAATATTGTGGTGCTAATTTGAATACAACTGCTTTTTTACTTTCTTCTATTTTATAATTTATAGGACTTCTATTTGAATCTTCTTCATCTTCAATAGAACCATTATCTACTAATTCTTTAACAGTCAATTTTATTCCCATTTGTTTTTCTAGTTTGTCAATATTTTTTCCTTCTTTTCCAATTATTCTTGCAATTTCTTCTGCAGGAACATAAATTTCTGCTCTTCCACTTGAAAGCATTTTTACTTTAACTGGATCTACATGTTGTTTTAATTCTCTTTCTAATTGTTTTTCTGCCAACCTATTTGTTGGATTTACAAATTCTCCACCTTCTTGAACTGGAATAACTACTGTTTCTTCACCATAACTATAAATTTCAAATACTAATTTATCATTTAAGTAATCTTTAACTTCAATTACTGGACGTGCTAAATCTGCTTCTGTCATTCCTGAAGGAACTTTAACTATCATTTGAACTGTTAAAATTTGAGATACAGTTCCTTTGTCAATAAATAATAAAGTGTCTAAAACACTCGGAATCATTCCTGTATCTAATCTTCCAATAAATCTTTGAATTGCATCTATTGGTGTTGCTGCATGTAAAACTCCTAGAACATTAGAACCGCCTAATCTTAAATCGGTAAATAATACAAAATCTGGTGTGTCTCTCATTTCATCAAATATAATATAATCTGGTCTTGCTAAAAATAAAATGTCATGGATTTCTTCACTACTAGCTAAATTTTTACTATATTGCGTTATTGATTCAGATAATATTAAACTTCTTGGACTTTCTACTGTTTTAGTTACAAATTTACTTGCTGCATAATATTCAGCTAGAGATTGAGCAAATGTTGATTTACCTGAACCTGTAGTTCCTGCAATTATTACTCCTCTTGCTTTTGCTTTTACTCTTTCTGCAATTTTATCTGGTAAATTATAATCTTCAATTTTTAAAACTTTTATTGGTTTTACGGATGTAATTTCCCATCCATCTGAAACAGGAGTTTTAGTTATTACAATTCTATAATCTTTATATTGAACAATTGTTGATCCAGGTCTTGAAATTTCGATAAAAGCATTTGGTTCAATTCTTGCTCTTTCAACAATTTCTTTAGCCATGTTTTCAACTTGTAATTGTGTTAATTTTTCTTTTCCTACTTCTTCTAATTTCCAATTACCAGGTCCACCTTTTTTTGCTTGCGGTGTACAACCTTCTTTTAAGTGAACAGACATAGTTATATTATCAAAATATTTTTCCATTTCTAATTTTTCTGCTAATTCTTTTCTACCACAATACATAACTTCCATGCCTAGAGCTTTTGCTGATTCTGATTGAACTTTATCTGCTGTTACTAATATTGCTCCTTCAGCATAAGCAATATCTCTTATTAAAGCATCAATTTCTCCTCTTCTTTTTGCTTCAATAACTTGATATAAATTAGGCCTTTCACCAACAAATTGCAGTTCAATTTTTCCCTTTTTATTTAAATCTTGTAATGTTTGCAACTCTTCTAAACCTAGAAAACCTATTTCTTGTCCTGTATTTGCTTGATGTTCTAATTCAGCTAGAACTGCTTTTGGAATTAATATTTTTCCTACTATTTTTTTGTTTTTAATAAATTGAGATACTAATCTTTCTATTATAACAGAAGTATCAATTACATATGTGCTTGTTTCCATAGAATTATGTTTTTTACTATATTTTTAAATCTTTCTAGCAAACACTAAAAATGCTGTATGGCCTAGCATTTGGTTTTTAGGTCTTACTCTTAACTCTGCAACATGCCATTCTCTTTCTAAAGTTTCAGAAACTTTCCACAAATAAAATTTATCTTTTAGATTTTGTACTAATTGCGAAACTTGTATTATTGTAGGCAGATAAGCTACTAAAAAACCACCAGATTTAAGTTTTTTATGTGCATGTTCTAGAACTTGCCAAGGTTCTGGTAAATCTAACATTACTAAATCTAAATTTTTTTCATCTATTCCTTTGTAAATGTCTTTGTTTTTTATTTTAATTTTTTTATTTATATTTTCAATATTATGTTTTGCTATATCATGATGTTGTTGATTTATTTCATAAGTTGTAACATCGCATCCTATTCTTGCTAAACTTAAAGCTAAATTTGCACAACCAGAACCAGCATCTACAACTTTAGATTTTACCCCTACACCTGTTGTTGCAATAATTGTTCCTATGTCTTTAGGATGAGAAATTGCAGGACCTCTTTTTATCTGATGAATATTATCAATAAAACTTGCATCAAATACTATAAACTCTTTTCCTAGATTACTTTTTACTATCCCTTCTGTTATATCTTTTTCTTTCAGAAATCCAAAATGAGAATGGAAATCTCCTTTTTTGTAATAATGAATATTTTCTTCTTGATCTATAATTATTTTTTTAATCATAAACTAAAATTAAAGTATATGTTTATAAGTTTAATTATTGAATGCAGGGAGTAGGGTTCGAACCTACGTAGGCCTAAGCCAACAGCTTTTGAGACTGCTCCGTTTGGCCACTCCGGCATCCCTGCATATTTTAGAAATGATTAGAATATATTTTTATACTTAATTGTTTTTGTTTCTACTTTTGAATGATTTTACTTTTCTAAAGTATATGTTACTATTCAATATTGTTTAATAACAAGCTTAACTATTAATATATGGGGTTAAGTATTGGGGGTGGATAGAATGGCTTTAGAGAAACTTAAAAGCAGAATAGAAATAGATTTTTCTGGGGACCTTAAAGTGTCTAATTTTGATAGAGATACTTTAAGAGAATACATGGAAAAGTTCTTGGTTGAATATGGAGATGAAACAGAGGTCTTTGATTTGAATGTTTATTTCAAAGTCTTTGAATCTAGTTATTTTGGAAAACCATTGTTGTTTTCAAGTATTGCAGCTAATACGGCATATGGGTTGGTTTCTGTTAATGCTATAGACTGGGGTTTAAAGAAATCTTTGAAAGCATCCTTGAAATCATTAATCTTAGAAGTAAATAAGCTTGCAGAAAAAAATATTTATGGAGAATATGTTGAAGCTAGCATATAACTTCTTTTATTTTTTTTATTTAAATAAATTTACTAAATTTTCTAATTTTGGATGTTGAATTAAATATGAATTAACTCTATCTTGCACTTTACTTAAAGGGGGAATATACTTAGGAGTTTTTTCTTTATATTTTTTATATTGATCCCCATACACTTTTTGCAAAGCTTTTTCTTCGTTTGTTGCAGTCAAATCTAATAAAACTAAATTTCCAATTTGAGCAGTTAAATTTAAGAATGAAGGAAACATTAACATCATTCCTATGTGTACTAAACCATAAGCTGAATACATTGGGTGTCTTACTAATTCATTTCCATCTGCCTCTACTAATTTTGCTCTTTCTAGCTGATTTGTTAAAGGATTTTTTCTAAATTTTTTCCTAAAATCTGTAACTTGTTTATAACCTAATAAAACTCCTGCTACTGAAGCTGCTCCTCCTAAATAAGCAAGACTTGGATTATTATCATATTGTTCTTTTAGAGTGTGAGCAGTTATACCAATACATAGAACACTTGCAGCAACATTTTTTAGGTACCATTTTCTAACATTATCTGCTAAATTATCATAATGACTTAATTTTGGCAATTCTTGTATTGGTTTTAATTTTCCATTAATCTTTATAGGTTTACTTTGTGCCATTCTTTTGAAATTTTCAAAATCTTTAAATAGCTTTCTTTATGTTACTACGTTAAAGTAATCTTTTATTATGAATACTTTTATAAGTTTTAATTGAAAATGGTACCTATGAAATATTTGTTATTTTTAAATAAATTTGATATAAATGAAAAAACTTTTATTTCTAAAATAAAACATTTAGATAATTCTTTAATTTATGAAGAAGATATTGTTGGTTGTTTAGTTGAAAGTAAATTAAGTGCAAATAAATTTCTAGAACTTCACGAAATTTCAAGAGTTGGTGTTTTATTTAATTCTTGGAAAACATTTAATTTTAAGACTATTAAAGAAGATTGTTTAAACTTAGTTAAAAAATTTAATATTAAAATATATTCAATTGAAAATAAATTTCATGATAAAATTAAGATTTCTGCTAAATCTCTTTATAGGCATATTAATCCTTATTTAAAATATGAAGGAATTAATTTTAGTGAAGAAGGAGATATAATTTATTTAGAAGTTAAAAAATTTGATGATGGATTAAAATATAGGTTATCTTATTCTAATAAGGCTTTATGGATGAAAGATTTTTCTTTAAAAGTTGATTTAAGTAAATTTGCAGTTGTTTTGGAAAATCCTGCTTTAGCTAGTGAGATTGGAGATTTTTTAAGACTTTGCTGGATTTTTAAATTACCACTTTATGTTATTACAGATAATAAAACTAACTTTGAAAAAACTTTAAATAAAGCTAAAGAAGAAACTAAAGGTATTGACTATACCATATTTCAATTGAATATTGTTAATAAACTGCCTTCAGGATTTGTTTCTGTTGGTTTTAGTAAACATTCTATTTCTAATGAGAAAGATCTTAAAACTACTTTGATGGAGAATAAGAAATTTGCTTTAGTTTTTGGCGATGATAAATTTGGATTAAGTCAGGAATTAAGAGATAAATTAGATTTTACTTTTAGATTAACGCCTGAACTTAAAAAACCATTAAGAGCTAGTCATGCTTTGAGTTATGTTCTTGGAATTTATGTTTCTGGTAAAATTTAAATAATTACTATAATAGCTTATTTTATGTCTTTTAAATCTAAATTAAGATCTTTATTATTAACTATTGGAACAGGTATTGGGATTGGTGGGGCAGTTCATCTTATAAAACAACCAATTGAAAATCAAGTGAATAATTATTTTTTTAATAAAAGTCTTGATGGATTAGATTCTACCTTAGATAATATTCAAAATGCTTTTAAAAAACGAATAATTATTGATGGTTCAAGAAAAGAACATATTATTTATTTAACTAATTTCTTAAGTGACCTTGAACAAAATAAAGAAAAATATGAAAAATCTTTGGGAAAAACAAAATATAAAGAATTAGTTGCTAGAACTTTTACTGTTTTACAAGTAGTTGAATCAGAAAAAAGATTGTTTAAATATAATTAATAATCTCTAGGGGTTGCGCCAGTTAATTTACTAATAAGGTATTCCAATAATCTGTAGAATTTTATTTTGTATAATAATTTATTAGTCCAACCGTTTGTTATTGAATAATAATCTGTATGTGGTTTTGTATGATGTATTTTATGATTTTCTGGTGATAATATTAATCTCTTTTTTTGTAAATATCTTACGAATCTATTAACTCTTTTTGTATGTGCCCATTTGTGAATTTGATTTGTAAATAAAGCCAGTAATGCTACTACTAATGAAGTACTTCCTATTAAAAAATTACTTTTTAAATCTGAGAGTGCTAAGTTTATTGCCAATATTAAAAATGGAATTGTTATTATTGCATTGTTTATGTTTGTTTTAATAAAATTATGTTTAGTAATTTCTTTTTGATCTGTATGGTGCTCTCTAAATGGTCTTATGAATGATTTTCCCAATATTGGCCAATATTCATTTCCCCAAGTATCTCCTGCCCAATGAGCTAGACCAGATACAAAATCCATAAATAATATTCCAATTGGTATTGAAATTAAAAATATTATTAAATGATTGGGGATTTGTGGTATAATTATCTTTGCCATTATTCCAATTAATATTAGACTTGTTATTATTGCTAATAATCCTATAATTGTTCCAATTTTATTTTTCATTTTAATTTTATCTTGTAATAAATCCAAGTTCCTGAAAATATTACAAATATTAATACTATTAACCAAGTTAACATTGGTGCTTTATTTGTTAATATTGAAATTATTAATCCTAAAATTGCTGTAACTGACCAAATCACTTTTATTGTTAAAGTACTTTGGAAAGATTCAATTTTATTATTTCTTTGTAATAGCGAAGCAGTTCCTATTCCAATTAAAGCAGCTGCCACTAATCTTGCTGTAACAACATCAATTGTTGTAAAACCTAGTAAACTTAATGTATATTCTGGAAATATAAATAAAGGTATTGCAAATAAAATATCTGCGAAAAAGTGTATTACATACCAAATTCTTAATGATTTAGGGACTTCCATTTTAATTTATAATTTATTAATATTTATAAGTTTATCTTTAGTTTTGTTTTTTAACAATATCTAGCTTTATATTAAGATCTTTTAATTGTTTTGGATCTACTTCAGAAGGAGCACCCATCATTAGATCTTCTGCAGATTTATTTTTAGGGAATGCTGTTATTTCCCTTATGTTATTTTCTCCTCTTAAAATCATTACCATTCTTTCAATTCCTGGTGCAAAACCACAGTGAGGAGGAGCTCCAAATTTGAAAGCACTTATCATATGACCAAATTTCTTATCAACAGTTTCTTTTTTATAACCTGCAATATTAAATGCTTTATACATTATTTCAGGAATATTATTTCTTACAGCACCTGAAGATAATTCATACCCATTACAAACAATATCATATTGATAAGCTAAAATTGTTAGTGGATCCTTTTTTTCTAGCGCTTCTAAACCACCTTGAGGCATTGAAAATGGATTATGCATGAAATCTATTTTATTTTCTTCTTCATTAAATTCAAACATTGGAAAGTCAACTATCCAAAGCCAAGCTAATAGATTCTCGTCAATTAAGTTTAATCTTTTTGCTAATTCTATTCTTATTGAGCTCATTATTTTACATACTTTATTTTCTTTATCTGCTCCAAAGAATATTATATCGCCATCTTTTGCATTTGCTTCTTTTATTATTTTATTAATTAAATCATCTCCTAAGAATTTACTCAATGGTGATTTTATTTCTTTGTCTTTTAATGAAATGTAAGCTAAACCGCCTGCTCCGTTGCTTTTAGCTAATTCTGTTAATTCATCTAAATCTTTTCTTGTAAATTTATTTGCAGCATCTGATGCTTTTAACATTCTTACAAATCCATTTTCTTTTACAATGTTTTTGAAAACATCAAATTTACAATCTTTTACTAATTTACTTATATCTTGAATTTCTAAATTAAATCTTAAATCTGGTTTATCATTTCCATATTTCAACATTGCTTCTTTGTAAGGTATTCTTGGAAATGGAATTTTTAATATTTTTTTATTTGTAAACTTTTTACTGGTTTCTATAAACAATGGTTCCATTAATTCAAAAAATTCATCTTGTGTTAAGAAACTTGTTTCTGTATCTAATTGGTAAAATTCTCCTGGACTTCTATCTGCTCTTGCATCTTCGTCTCTCATACAAGGAGCTACTTGGAAATATCTATCAAAACCAGCAACCATTAATAATTGTTTATATTGCTGTGGTGCTTGCGGTAATGCATAAAATTTACCTGGATGTAATCTTGAAGGTACTAAGAAATCTCTTGCTCCTTCTGGAGAAGAAACTGTTAAAATTGGAGTTTCAATCTCTATAAAATTTTTATTATGCATCCAATCTCTTAAAAACTTTATTACTTCTGATCTAAATATTATATTTTCTTGTAAATGTTTTTTTCTTAAATCTAAATATCTATATTTTAATCTTACTTCTTCACTTGTTTCAACCCTATCATCAATTTCAAATGGAGGAGTTTCAGATTCGTTTAAAATTTCTAATTTATTTGATTCAACTTCTATTTTACCTGTTTTCATTTTAGGATTTTCCATTCCTTTAGGTCTTGCTCTTACTTTTCCAGATATTTTTATACACCATTCTCTTCTTAGGTTATTGGCTTCTGGTATTTTCTTTGGATCTAGAACTACTTGAGTAATACCATATCTATCTCTTAAATCAATGAAAATTATTCCACCATGGTCTCTTCTAGTTGCTACCCAACCAGAAAGTTCTACTTCTTTCTTTAGTTCTTTTTCAGTTAATTCTCCACAAGTATTTGTTCTATAAGTCATAATTGTTTTGATCTATTTGTATTTTATAAAGTTAATTGTTTACTTGGATTTAATAGATACACTTTTATATACCTATTCCAATAATTTTTTATGGCTTCTAAAACTTGGGATAAAAAAGACTTGTTACCTCAAATTGATTCTAAAGGATACAATTCATTACTTAATGATTTAGAAAATCATGTTAAACATATAGAAGCTTATAAAACTAGATTAAAACCTAATTTTCCTCCTCAAGAATTTATGAATGTTCTTAAAACTAAGGAGAAAATATCTTTAATATGTAATAAATTACATTCTTATGCTTATTTGTGGTTTTCTGAAGATACTAGCAATTCTGCAGCTAAGAATTTTATGTCAAAAATTGATGAAATAGTTGTTGATGTTGATAATAGAATCATGTTTTTTAGTTTATGGTTTAAATCTTTAGATGAAGAAAATGCAAGCAATATAATTAATGGTGTTGATAGAGAATATAAATATTATTTACAATATGCTAGATTATTAAAAAAATATATTTTAAGTGAGCCAGAAGAAAAAATATTAAATATTAAAGGTATAACAAGCAGTGCTGCTTTAATTAAAATTTATGATATAATTACAAGTGCTTTTACATTTACTTTAAAAATTGGTGGTAAAACTCAAATATTAAGTAGAGAACAATTAGCAGATTATGTTAAACATCCCAAAGCTAATGTTAGGAAAGCTGCTTATCAAGCACTTTATGATGTTTATTCTAAAAACCAAGATGTGTTAAATGAAGTTTATAGAAATATAATTTTAGATTGGAAGAATGAAGGAATTAATTTAAGAAAATTTGAAAGTCCTATGACTATTAGAAATAAATCCAATGATATTAGCGATAAATCTATTGAAGTTTTAATTAAAGTTTGCAAGAAAAATAAAAATTTATTTCAAGAATATTTTAAATTAAAAACTAAGCTTTGTAAACTTAAAGTTATGAATAGATATGATGTGTATGTTCCTTATGGAAATTATGATAAAAAATATAGTTATGAAGATGCGCAGAAATTAGTTTTTGATTCTTATTATGATTATTCACCAGAAATGTATAAATTAGCTAAGAAAATTGTAGATGAAAAACATATTGATTATTTACTTAGAAAAAATAAAATGGGCGGAGCTTATTGCATGGATGTTGGACCTGGAATTACACCATATGTTTTATTAAACTTTAATTCAAAATTAAGAGATGTTTTTACTATGGCTCATGAATTAGGACATGGAGTTCATGATTTGCTTACTAGTAAACATTCTAATTTAACTGCACATCCTCCTTTAACTTTAGCTGAAACTGCTTCTACTTTTGGAGAGATGTTATTATTTGATAAATTAATGAAAGAATCTAAAGATAAGAACTTTAAAAAATATTTATTAGCTCATAATTTAGATGATCTTTATGCTACAACTTTAAGACAAATTTATTTTGTTGACTTTGAAATTAAAGCTCATGAATTAATTGCTAAGGGTGCTGGATTAGAAGAACTTAAAAAAGCTTATTTGGAAGTATTAAAAGAACAATTTGGTAATTCTGTTAAAATTAATGAAGAATTTCAATATGAATGGTTAAGTATACCTCATATTTTCCATACGCCATTTTATTGCTATTCTTATTCATTTGGTAATTTACTAGTTTTATCTCTTTATGAAAAATATAGGGAAGAAGGAAAAAGTTTTGTTCCTAAATATTTAAAAATATTAAGTTATGGTGGATCTGAGAATTCAGCTAAAATATTAAAAGAAATTAATATTGATATTGAAGATGAGAAATTCTGGCAAAAAGGTTTTGATTTAATTAAAGAAATGATTGATGAACTTAAGAAATTGGTTTAAATATAATTTGGAAAAATACCTCTTTTAAAGGTATATTCTCCTCTTCTATCTTCTATTATTTTTATGTCTCCAACCCATGTTCTTTCGGGAAAATCAGAACTTCTTATTTCTCTGGCTCTTGTTAAAATACACCTTATTGGAACATTCAGAATATAATGAGCAACTGCTCTATGATGTCCCCCATCTGCAAGTTTATGGTATCCAGGGATATCTGGTTTTATATCAAATCTCGCTCTACCATCTAACCAATAATTTTCTCCTACTCTTTCAATATATATCGGTGGAAATTTTGCATTTTGTTCTATTCCTTTAATTATGCTCTCTAGTAATTTATCATATACTTGTCTTTCCCAGCCGAAAAGCTTTATAACATTTAAATCTAATTTTATTATTGGGCTTTTTTCTAATTTCATATTTTTAGAAATTTCAAAATAATTATAAACCTAACTCTCTCTGAAATATCATGAAACAAGCAATTTTAGTTAGAAAAGATTTAGATTTACCAAAAGGCAAGTTATCTTCTCAAGTTGCGCATGCTTCTGTTGAATGTGTTCTGAAAAGTGATAAAGACAAAGTTAAATCTTGGAGAAATGAAGGTATGGCTAAAATTGTTCTTAAAGTTGAAAGTTTAAAGGAATTAAGCAGTTTTAATCAAATTGCTAAAGATTTGGGATTAGTTACTGCTTTAATTACTGATGCTGGAAGAACAACTGTTGATCCTGGTACTACTACTTGTTTAGGAATAGGTCCAGATGATGAAAAGAAAATAGATTTAGTTATTAAAGGTTTGAAGTTACTTTAGTTTTACCATAATTCTTATATATTGTTTTTAATTTAAATAATTATGATTAAATTTGATTATTCTAATGCAGAAAAATTAAAAGAATATTACTTAACAGAAGAAAAAGCTTTATTTTTTGATTTTGATATTAAATTAGATCATTTGGATGAAGGATATAAAAAAGCATTGCCTAAATTAATTAAAGCTTTACAAATTATTGATACTTTGTTTTTAATACAAGATCATCCACAAAGTTTAGAAGTTAAAAATAAATTAATTGATGATTATGTTAATTCTGTAACTGGTGCAGATGTTTACTTAGATTTATTTAATATTTTTAATGGACCAGAGAGAATTGATGATGAAAACAATACTATTAAGTTTTTTGATGGAATTAAAGATAGACCTAGAGGTGGAACTGTTTATCCTGAAGATGTAAATACTGAAGAATTAAAAAAATATTTTGAAAATGAAACTGAAATTTCTAAAAGAAATACGATTGTTAGAAGATTAAATAATAATTTTACTGCTGTTACTTTTGAAAAAGAATATTTTGATCACTTAAAAGAAGCTTCTCAATTATTAGAAAGTGCTTCTAATGATATTAAAGATAAAGAATTTTCTCAATATTTAAAATCTAGATCTAAGGCTTTACTTTCTGGAGATTATTTTTCTAGTGAAATTGATTGGATTAATTCAGTTAATTCTCCAATTGATTTAACAATAGGTTTACTTGAAGAATATGAGGATAGGTTATTTAGTAAGAAAGCATTTTACTCTGGTTTGTTATGTGTTAAAAATCCAGTTGAATCAGATAAAGTTTCTGAATATATTAATCATTTACAAGAATTAGAGAATTCTTTACCTCAAGATATTAAATTGGCTAAAGATATGAAAAAAATTAATGTTCCTGTTTCTGTTGTTGATGTTTTATTTATGGCTGGAGATTTACAAGCTAAAAAACCTGGTATGATTGTCGCTCAAACTTTACCTAATGATGAAAAAATTATTCAGCAACATGGAAGAAAAATATTAATTTATAAAAATATTTTAGAAGGAATGAAGCCTAATCAAGAAGTTTTAGATAAGTTAATTGATAAAAAACTACACGTTTATTGTAATCAAAAAGGAAATATTAATTTTACAATTGGACATGAAGTTGGTCATTCTTTAGGATTAAAATTAAGTTTAAAAAAAGATGATAAAGGAAATAGAATTCCTGTTGATTCTGCTTTAGGATTTTATCAAGGAATAATTGAAGAATTAAAAGCTGATTTAGTTTCTTTACATAATGCTCCATATTTATTAAAACAAGGATTGTATTCTGAAACAGAAGCTAAAGAAATTTATACTTATGGCGGTTTAAGAGGAAATTTACAATTAAATAAACCAAATATTGAAAAAGATACTCATGCTGTTGGTAGATTGATTAAATTTAATTATTTTTTAAAAAATAAAGCTTTGTTGTTTGATGGCTCTAAATTTTCTCTGGACTTTGATAAATTAATCGAAGCTAATGATTCATTATTGAAAGAGATTTTAATTATTCAAGCAAATGGAGATATTAAAGCTGCTGAAGAATTTACTAACAAATGGGGTAATTGGAGTGATGAAGCTAAATATGTTTCTGAAGTTGCTAAAAAATGCAAAATAAAAATTTACAAAGTTGTTAAACAAAGTACTGCTGAAAAACTATTAAATTAATTAAATAATCTTCCTTTTTTAAGACAAAAGAATACGTCTGTAAATCTAAGATCACCTTGGTTAATAGCTCTTATTAAATTTTTTACCTCATTAGAATCTTTTAGAATTGGTTTAGGATTTTTCCATTCAACTTTAGCCGGTGTTGCTTTATTACAATCCTTACCATATTCATAATCGAAAAATTCAGGTGGGAAAAAAGCAGGATCAATCCCTCTTCTATTATCTATTATTGGGTAAAGCACCATATCTCCAGTCTCTAATTCCACAATATCTTTAATTCTAATTATTTCTCTTTTTAGAATTGGTTGACCTGTACCTTTGTTAATCAGTGTTTCAACTTTTGGTTGATCTTTTATTACTTTTTCATTATTTCCAATATGTGGCATTATTATACGCATTGCATCATTAATTTTTAATGTGTGGGCATATACTCTTTGTAGAACTTCTCTTAATTCTTTTTCACCCATCTTTCCAACCATGATAATTTTATAATTTTTAATTTAATAAATTTATCGTTTTTTAAATTAATTCTTTCTTGCAAAAACTTCTAACCATTTATTTTTATTATCTATATCTTCAGTTAATTCTAGAATTTTAAAACCATTTTCTTCTAATAATTTTTTTAGTTCTTCTTTTTTGTAAAAAGCATAAAATCTTGGGTGATTTTCATATTCTTTTTTTTCTATTAAATGTTCACCTTCACCTTCTTTAACTGCTAAATATAAAATTCCTTCATCTTTTAATGCTTTATTTAAATTTTTTATAAATGTTGGAGCTTCTTTTTTTTCTATATCAGCCAGAGTTGCCATACACCAGATACCATCAAACTCTTTGTCATATTTTATTTTTAATAAATCTTCTTTTAATGTTTCTACACCTAAGTCTTTAGCTTCTTTTATCATTGCTTCTGATAAATCTATAGAAGTTACATCTAGATTATCTTCTTTTAAGTAAGCTGAGTCTCTACCACAACTAGAACCTGCATCTAATACTTTAGCTTTTTCTGCTAACATAGAAACAAACTTAGTTAATTGAAACTGCAAAAGCTTGTTTTCAATTTTTTCTTTGTAAATAGAAGCTATTTTGTTATAGGTTTGTATTGCTACATTGACTTTTTCTTGTATTTCTTCTTTCTTTTTAGGCATTATCATAAATAAAACTTTATCTTACTTTAAAAATATTTTGCTTTATAATATTTCACAATAATTACTTCTTTTCAGTTAATCCTAAGTTTTTTAAATCAGTTTTTTGAGTATTTATCATGATTTTTAGATAAATTAGATTTTTCCAGATTTTTCCTTCTGGCAGTTTATATGTTTCTTTAATTTTAATTGGTATTATGTTAATTAGAGAAAAAGACTTTTGAATTCATTAGGTTTTTATATTTGTTAATTATTTAATTGGTATGACTAAGAAAGATAATGAAACTTTTGTTTCTGATTTAAAAAATATGTATAAAATTCTAGGAAAGATGATTAAGGCTGCTGAAAAATCTGATAGAAAAACAGTTATAGGCTTGAATGAAAATTATCAACTTTACGAAGATGTTCTCTCTCAATTAGATATGGATTTACAAATGACCTATAGTAATTGTAGGAATTCGTGTGTTTCTGCTGTTGGAATACTTGCATCTATGCATGAAGAAATTGTTGCTGAAGCTAAAAGATTATATTCTTTAATTCCTAAACCTTAGTTAGTTTTTTAAGTTAATGAATTATTTACTTTTATGGAAACAGAAAAACCAAATCGACCTATTTATTCAGAGGCCAATAGAAATCTTACTGTTGAAATAGCTAAATCTCTCTTTGAATATGCTATTTCTGTTGAAACTGATTATGAAACTTTTTCAGGTCTTATGAGTGAAATTAAATTACCTCCTGTAGCTAAATACTTTATAGACAATTCTGGTAGGTCATTTTTAGAATTACTTGTGATTGGATTAGAAGATAAAAGAACTATTTTAGAAATTACTAAAAATAGACAAGTTCCTGATAATTTACTTACCCATTTTGGGAAAAAAAGAGGTTTTGACTTTTTAGAAGATATAACTGTTTTAATTGATTCAGTTTATACTTCTGCTTCTAGTGAGCTTCCTAACTTGAGTGATTATGATATTTCTCAAAAAAGTTATATTCCTAAATAGACATATATTCTTTAGCACAACTATAGACGACACGACAACCTGTACGCGTAAGCCTTTTTAAATTATCTTTTTTACTAGTACTATGATTGAAGTTAAGAATAAGCCAGATAGCTCTCAAACTATTAAAGAATTATTACATCCTTTTATTAGAGAATGGTTTTTTAAGAAATTTAAAGATTTTTCTTTACCACAGCAATATGCAGTAATGGAAGTTCATTCTAGAAATAATGTTTTAGTTTCTGCACCAACAGGAAGTGGAAAAACATTAACTAGTTTTTTATCTGTTTTAAATGAATTGATTGATTCTTCAGATAAAGGAATTTTAGAAGACAGAGTTTATTGTGTTTATATTAGTCCGTTAAAAGCTTTAAGTAATGATATTAGAAAAAATCTTTTAACACCTTTGGAAGAAATAGAAGAAATTGCTGGAAAGAAATTAGGAATTAGAGTTGGAGTTAGAACAGGTGATACTTCTACTGCTGAAAGAGCAAAGATGTTAGCTAAACCTCCCCATATTCTCATTACAACACCAGAATCTTTAGCTATTATGTTAAATTCTCCTAAATTTAGAGATTATCTTCAAAAAGTTGACTGGGTTATTGTAGATGAAATTCATTCTTTAGCTGAAAATAAAAGGGGAGTACATATGAATTTGACTTTAGAAAGATTGCAGTATTTAAGTCCTGGTCTTTGTAGAGTTGGATTAAGTGCTACAATTAGTCCTTTAGAAGAAATTGCTAAATTTTTAGTTGGAGAAAAAAGAAGTTGTAAAATTGTTAATGCGAGTTTTCAGAAAGATTATGATTTACAAGTTTTAAGTCCAGTTGAAGATATAATTGATAGTTCTTTTAATAAAACAAATACTGAAATGTATAAACTCATAGATAAATTAATTCACGAACATAGAACTACTTTAATATTTACAAATACTAGAAGTGCAACTGAAAGGGTTGTTCATCATTTGAAAGATAAATTTCCAAAAAAATATACAGAAGTTACTGAAGGACAACCTGATCAATATACTAGTTTAATTGGTGCACATCATGGAAGTTTAAGTAAAGAACATAGATTTGCTTTAGAAAGTTCTTTGAGAGACGGAAAATTAAAAGCTGTTGTTTGTAGTACTTCTTTAGAATTAGGTATTGATATTGGTTATGTTGATTTAGTAATTTGTTTAGGCAGCCCAAAAAGTATTGCAAGATTATTGCAAAGATGTTTACCTTATAATACTAGAATTTTACTTGGAGATGGAACTTATAAATCAATAGGGGAAATAGTTGAAAATAAACTTGATGTTGAAGTTTTATCTTATAATAAAAATAAAGGATTTATGAAAAATAAAATTTCTCAATACCATAAAAATAAATCTAATAAATTATTAAAACTAAATTTACATTCTGGTTTATCTTTGGAATGCACTGAAGAACACCCCTTATTTACTAGAAATGGTTGGAAAAAGGCAAAAGAATTAATGCAAGGAGAAGAAATAGCAGAAATATTTAATTATGAAATTAATAATACACCTTATCTTTATGAAGTCATAAATCAAAAAGAATTTTATTTAGAAAATAGACAAGACTTTTTAAGAAATGTTGTTGATAATCATATAAAAAATAATAATTTAAAATATTCTGAATTTGCAAAACAACTTAATATAAAACCCAATCATTTGCAAGATTATATTAGAAAAAGTGGTAGAAGAAAAAGTATAAGACTAGATTTATTTCTTAAAATTATGAAGATTTGTAAGCTAAATCAAGAAGATTATATTAACTTTTTTAAAGAAATAAAAACTAAATCACATCATAGAAAGTCTTTACCACTAAAATTTACTCCTGAAATTATGTGGTTATCTGGCATAGTTGCTTCTGATGGTTCTATAACTAAACATAAAATATATAATTATTATAAAATAAAAATAGGTAATAAAGATATAAATTTACTAAAGGAATGTCAAAAAATCTTTGAAAATTTTGGTTTTACATCTAAAATACTTAAAAGAAAAGGAAAAGATTTCTATTATTTGGATTGTGGTTCTAAATTACTAGTTGAAGTAATGTTATCTTTAGGAATTAAGATTGGAAAGGAAAAGAGTTCTTCTATTGAAGTTTCTAATATATTAAATTCAATGCCTAAAGAATTAATTATTCCTTATATAGAAGGAGTGTTTGAGGGTGATGGAAATAAAGATCAGAATATTAGGATATTTTCAGGAAGTAAAAATTTTGCTATTGGATTACATAATTTACTAAATAAATCAGGCATTCATAATTATTTCACTGAAGAGGAAGCTAAAATTTCTAAAATAGTTCCTAAAATAAATTTAGAAAAAAGCTATTGGTTACATATTGGTAGAAGCAATTATGTTAAAGAATTTTTGAAATTCTGTATATTTAAGGGGAAAAAAGCCATTTACTTAAGAGATAAAAAATATAATTATTCGTTAAAAGATAAAGACATTGAAAAAAACATTAGTTGGACTAAAATATTATCAATTGAAGAAAATAATAAAGAACAATTTGTTTATAATATTACTTTAGAAAATGAACCTAATAATTATTTTGTTGAAAGTATTTTAACTCATAATTGTGGTAGGGCTGGCCACCAGTTGCACTCAACAATAAAAGCAAGAGTTATTGTTACAGATAGAGAAGATTTAGTTGAATGTGCAGTAATGGTTAAACATGCATTAGAAAAGAAAATTGATAGAATTCATATTCCTACAAATTGTTTAGATGTTTTAGCTCAGCATATTAATGGAATGGCTTTAGAAAAAGTTTGGGATGTTAATGAAATGTTCGATCTTGTTAAACAAAGTTATTGTTATTCTAATTTATCAAGAAAAGATTTTGATGAAGTTGTTAGTTATTTAGCTGGAGATTTTGCTTCATTAGAAGATAGATATGTTTATGCTAAAATTTGGAGAGAAGATAATAAGATTGGTAAGAAAGGAAAACTTGGAAGAGTTATTTACATGACAAATGTTGGAACTATTCCAGATGAAACTTTTGTTAGTGTTAAAATTGGAGAATTAGTTATTGGGCATATTGATGAAGGATTTCTCGAAAGACTAAAACCTGGTGATGTATTTGTTTTAGGTGGAAATACTTATGAGTTTAAACATGCTCGTGGAATGGTTGCACAAGTTAAGTCTGCAGAAGGCAAGAGACCAACAATTCCTAGCTGGTTTAGTGAAATGCTTCCTTTAAGTTTTGATTTAGCAATGGATATTCAAAGATTTAGATATCTAATGGAAGATAAATTTAAATCTAAAATTAAAAAAGATGAAATTCTTAAATTTATTAAAGAATATTTGTATTTAGATGAATTTACTAGTTTGGCTATTTATAATTATTTTAAAGATCAATATGATTATTTAGAAATACCACATAATAAAAAATTAATTTTAGAACATTATATTGATGAAGATGGAAAACATTATCATATATTTCATGCACTTTATGGAAGAAGAGTTAATGATGTTTTATCTAGAGCAGTAGCTTTTGCAATTGGAAGAAGCCAACATAGAGATGTTGAAATTGGGATTACAGATAATGGTTTTTATGTTGCTTCTGATAAACCAGTTAATGCAGTTTCAGCTTTTAAATTAATTAAAAGTACTCAATTGAAAGAAATTTTGAAATTGTCTTTAGAGAAAACTGAAGTTTTGAAAAGAAGATTTAGACATTGTGCTACAAGAGCATTTATGATTCTTAGGACTTACAAAGGACAGACTAAAAGAGTTGGCAGACAACAAGTTTCTAGTATGCTTTTATTAAATGCAGTTAGAAGGGTTAGTGAAGATTTTTGTATTCTTAAAGAAGCTAGAAGAGAAGTACTAGAGGATTTAATGGATGTTGTGAATGCTGAAAATATTTTAAAAGAAATTGAAAATGGAAATATTAAAGTTGTGGAAAGAAATAGTTTAATTCCAAGTCCATTTGCTTTGAGTTTGGTTTTAGAAGGTTATTCAGATATTTTAAAAATTGAAGAAAGACATGAATTTTTGAAGAGAATGCATGATATGGTTAAAGCTAAAATTGCTTTGAAAAAGTAAATCTTTATAAACTGTTTATTCTCTTAATTTTTAATTATTTTCGGAGGAGTTAAAATGGTTAATTATGGTTCTGAGCAAATAGTTTCTGGCAATCCAGATTATACTTTAGTTAAGAGAGCTGCTGGTTATAGTTTGTTTGATGGAAAAAAAGATATAATATTTCAAACTCGTGTTGGTGATTCTGTCACAATTTATAGAATTTCCCATGAACATTTGGCTAGGGTTGCTTCAGATGCTAGATTTATTCCTTCTGTTGATGGAGCTTTAATTAATGCTGATGGAACAACTAAAAGTGAAAAACTTAGCGATCCTAGATTGGCAAGAGATCTTGGTAAACTTGTTAATAAACTATTACAAAATTAGATTTTTACTATTAATTAGTTTATACTCTTATTTTTAATTTTATTTTTCTTTTTTATTTTATGAATAAACCAATTTTAATGTTTGATTTGGGTGGTGTTATAGAAAATCATAATTTTTTTGATATGTCTAAATTTATTTCTAAAGTTTATTGTGTTGATTCTAAAGAATTTCATAATAAAATGATAGATTTGTTAAGATTGAATGATGAAAACAAAATTACAGATTTACAATTTATTTCTAAATTAAATGATTATTTTGGTTTAAACTTTACTTTGGAAAGTTTTTATAAAATCTACTTTAGATTTATTAAAACTGATAATAATATGTTAAGTTTTATTAAAAAATTATCTAAAAATTATAAAATTGCTTTGTTTTCTAATACTAGAAAAATACATTTGAAAGAAAGTGAAAGAAGATGGAAAGTTAAATCTGTTTTTGGTTATGTTTTTATTTCTCAAAACTATTCAATGAGGAAACCAGAATTAAGATATTATAAATTAGTTTTAGAAAAAATGAAAGTTAAAGGTTCAGATGTTATTTTTATTGATGATAAAGAAAGAAATTTTCCCCCAGCTGATAAATTAGGAATTAAATGTATTAAATATACTAACTTAACTAATTTAAAAAAAGAATTGAAGAAATTAAATATATTTTAGGAAACTTTATTAACTTTCTTCCTTTAATATTTTTTATGAAAAGTCAAGAAACAATTACAAAAGATATGACTATTGGAGAAGTTGTAAATAAACATCCTGAATCAGCTAGTATTATGTTGAGTTATGGTTTACATTGTGTTGGTTGTGCTGTTAATCCATTTGAAACTATAGAAATGGGTGCAATGGGACATGGTATGGATGAAAAAACTGTTGAAAATTTAGTTTCTGATATTAATAAAGCAGTAAAAGAAAATGAAGGAGTTTCTACTAAAGTTGTTACTATAACTGAGAATGCTGCTAAGAAATTTAAAGAATTTGCAAAAGAAGAAAATAAAGAAAATGGTTTTGTAAGATTAACTGCTTTTGGTGGTGGTTGTAGTGGTTTACAATATTCATTAGATTTTATTGACAATGCTTTAGAAACTGATGAAGTTTTTGAAGAACATGGAATAAAAATTGTTGTTGACAAAGGTTTAGTTGATCATATTAAAGGAACAAAAATTGATTTTGTAGAAAATGAAAAAGGTTCTGGATTTAAAATAGATCAATATGCAGCTAAAGAAAGCTGTGGAACTGGCTGTGGATGTTCTGAATGAATAATTTTATAAATTCACAAAAACTGGTTTTAATATGGTTAAGAAAGATTATGATGTTATTATTGTTGGTTCAGGACCAGCAGGTTTAACAGCTTCTATTTATGCAATTAGATCAAATCTAAAAACATTAGTTATTGCTGGAACTACTCCTGGTGGACAATTAATGTTAACAACAGATGTAGAAGATTATCCTGGTTTTCCTGGTGGAATTCAAGGACCTGAGTTAATGCAGAAAATGAGAGAACAAGCAGCATTATTAAAAGTAGATTTCTTAGATGAAAATGTTACAAAAGTTGATGTTAAATCTGAAGTAAAAAAAGTTTATGTTGAAAAAGATGAATATAAATGCAAGGCTTTAATTATTGCTACAGGTGCAAGTGCAAAATGGTTAGGAATTAAATCTGAACAAAGATTAATTGGCAGAGGTGTTAGTGCTTGTGCAACTTGTGATGGTTATTTCTTTAAAGATAAAGATGTAACTGTTATTGGCGGTGGAGATACTGCATTAAGAGAAGTTTTGTTTTTAGCAAAGATTTGTAAAAATGTTACTGTTATACATAGAAGAGATCAACTTAGAGCACAAAAAGTTTTACAAGATAGAGCATTTACTGCTAAAAACATTGATTTTATTTGGAATTCAGAAGTTGAAGAATTTTTAGGCAAAGAAAAGTTAGATGCTGTAAAAATTAAAGATGTTAAAACTGGAAAAACTTCTGAAATAAAATGTGAAGGTTCATTTGTTGCAATAGGACATACACCAAATACTAAATTTTTAGAAGGAACAGGAATTAAATTACATGGTCCTGGTTATATTGAAGTTAGAGACACAGTAAAAACAAATGTTGAAGGAGTATTTGCATCTGGGGATGTTCATGATTATAGATACATGCAAGCTGTGACTGCTGCTAGTGCTGGTTGTATGGCTGCTATGGAAGCTGATACTTATATTGAAAATTTAAAACATAAAGAATAATTCTTTAATTTATATTCTTTATTATAATATACGACGACACGACAAGGTGTACGCGTAAGCCTTTTTAAGATAAAAATTTAATGAACTATATGAACTTGAATTTACAAAATAATTTGTTTTATGATAAAGTAATAAGTGCTTGGGATGTTAATATTTATGTTAATTTAGATAGTGCCATAACAGCTAAAATTAGAAAACTTATTTTTATTAATTATAGATCATTTAATTTAGCTCAGCAGAAAATAGGTATTAGTAGAAAGACGCTTTCTTCTATTTGTCAAGGTAATTTTACAAATGTAGCTAATATTTTTAAAATCAAGAATTTTTTTGCTTTAAATAATAATTATGTTGAAAGACATATAGAATACTTTAGAGATTCTAAAACTGGCGCTTATAATAGAACTTATTTGAATATATTTCCTGTTAAAATCAGCCCTATTATGATTAGAATAGTAACTCATCTAATTGGTGATGGTTCAGTTTATCCTGGTCGTTTGTGGTATGGACAGAAATCAGAATTAAAATATTTTAATTCTCTTATACATTCTTTATTAAAACCTATTAAAAAACTAAATATTAATTCATATTATAAACAAGGAATAAATAATAATTTACTGAAATTCCATGAGATGAACTTACCTATGATTTTTGGTAAATTAGTTATTAATTTTTTAGACATAAATTTATTGGATTTAAAGAAACATGTTTATATAGAAAAATTGCTTTTGTTACCAAAACTTTATAGAGTTCAAGCTTTGGCTGCTTTATATGTTGATGAAGGTTCAATTTCTACGAAAACTATTAGGATGAAGGATAAAGAAATAGTAGAATCTATTGGTAAATTAATGGATACTCTGAATTACCCAAGGAGCGAAGTTACTAAATCATTTGATGATTGCTATGGAATATCTATGCACTCTGAAGGTTTTATAAAATTTTATGATGATATTAATTACTGTATAAAAAAATACAAAAATAACGCTCTTGGTCTTTGGCATAAAAACAAATTTGCTAAAGCTAAAGTTGATTCAATAGATATCTCCTTGTTAAAATCTAAAAAGGAATCTGAGTTACTAAGAGTTAAAATTTTAGATATTTTAAAAAACAGGGAATTTATTTATTTTTATCAGCTTCGTGAAATGCTGAAAATTGGAGAAGATAGACTATATTACCTATTAAATTGTCTAATTAAACGTCAAAAAGTAACTCGATTATCTTATGGGAAGTATTCTTTAAGATAATTATCTACTTCTTTTTACTCCAATTTTAGGACAGACTTTATCTAATGGACATTTTGAGCATAATGGTGATGATGTTATACATATATTTTGTCCGAATTTAACTAATAAATCATTTATTTCTATCCAATAATCTTTTGGAATAATTTTCATTAGGCTGTACATTGTTTCATCTGCTTTTTTTGTTTTTACCCAATTTAGTCTATTTGCTATTGTATGTACATGAATATCTGTTGGGATAAATTCTTTATTTCTAAATCCGTAAACCATTGTAACTGCTGCTGTTTTTACTCCAATACCCTTTAAATTTATTAATTTATTAAAATTATTTGGAACTTTTCCATTATATTTTTCAATTAAAACTTTAGAAATATCTTGAATGTTTCTTGCTTTTGTTTTATAGAAATTAATTGAATGAATTATCTTTTCTAGTTCTTCTAGTTTTAATTTTAATATTTTTTCTGGTGTGTCTGCTACTTTAAATAATTCTTTTGCAACTCTTCCAGTTATTTCATCTCTTGTTCTAAGACTTAGAACGCATGAAATTAAAACTTTGAAAGGATTTCCTGTTTGATCTCCTATTTCTGTAACTATTGGATTTTGAAAATCTTTACAAAACTCTTTTATTGTTTTTAGTTCTTTTTTTATTGTTTCTTGATTTTTCATTTTCTTTTAACAATCTAAATGTTCATCTACAAATTGTGCTATTATTAATCTATTTAATATAATATTTAATTGTTCATCACTTACAGACCTCATTAATGTTATTCCTCTTGGTTCTTCTAAATTATGGGGATCGATGTAATCTTCAGGATTTGCAAAAGTTGATGAGTAAGACATTATTTTTTCTTTTTTATCATGAACTATTAAATGTAAACCTGTACCTTCATCATCATTTTCTGCTTCTTCTTCAAAAAGATCAACAATATATCTCTCTGTTTCTCTATTAAATGGTCCTTGATATTTACTAGTTGGAAATCCAAATTCTAACCATCTTTTTGTTTCATTTGGATTAGATAAATCTCTTAGTCTTTCACGAAAGATTGTAGTATATGGCGAATCATAACTATAATCCCATAATATTTTATCCCAAGGAAATTCTTTTGCTGAAAATACGTCATACTCTTCTAATATTACAGTTAGATCTTTTTTAGCTTTTTCTCTTCTATCTTCTCCATGTATTTCAAATAATAAATACTTCCACATATCTAACATCTTTTTGGTTTATTCTTTCTAAATAAAAATTTATTGGCAAAGTTTAAATAATGAATCTAGCTTTGAAAGCTTTATGGGGACGTAGTATAACCTGGCTATTATGAGCGGCTCCAATTGTGGAGCGATGAGCTGAAAAGCAATGATCTAAAAAACAATAATCGCCTGAAGATACCGCTTGATGGGGGTCCAAAAATTAAGAGGATTTATCCTCTGGTTTGGGAGTCCCTCCGTCCCCACTTTATATTTTTCATTCAATAATTTAATTTTCTCATAACTTCAAATTCTCTTCTAAGTCTTTTTCTTGTATTGTTTGAAAATTTTTCATCTTTGTATTATGTTGTTACTTAAGAATAGATACATTTCGATAGTTTTATATACATTTTCGTATTTCTCACTTCTATGGCAAATAAAATATTTATATTTGTTTTATTATTCTTAGTATTCTCTTTAGGTGTAAATGCAGCTAAAGATTCAAATTTTAATAATGTTCAAGATGCAGAACAACCTCAAATTACAAATAGAATTACTATTTTTACTGGTCTTCCTATAATTGGAATTGCTTTTAATCCTATTTTAGGTTTTATAACTAAACAAAATACTATTCAAACTAATACAAACACAATAACTACAGATTATAGTGGATTGAGAGCTCAACAAACTGGTCCAACTACTCCTGCTCCACCTGAACCTTGTATTGCGTTTCCAGTAGCAAATGCTGGTCCAGATCAGACAGTTAATGCTGGTTCAAATGTATTTTTAGATGGTTCAATGAGTTATGATAGTAATCCTCTTTTGGGTGGAATTGCTTCTTGGAATTGGGATTTTGGTGATGGAGAAACTGGAAATGGTGAGGTAATTAATCATATTTATGTTAATCCTGGAACTTATACAGCTAGATTAACTGTTATAAGTAATTGTCAAGGTATAAGAGGCGAAGACACAGCAATTATTACTGTTTTAGCTGCACCAAATAACATACCACCAGTTGCAGTTATAGAGCATGTACCTACAACTATTAGACTAGGTGATAGTTCTCAATTAGATGGTTTTAGAAGTTATGATCCTGATGCACTTCCAAATGCTGCAAATAATGGAATAGTTTCATATTCATGGAATTTTGGAGATGGAACAAGTTCAACTTCAACAAATAATATTCATACTTATGCTAGTACAGGTACTTTTATGGTTACATTAACTGTTACAGATGCTGCTGGTGCACAGGGTGTAGATACAGAAACTATTGTTGTTAGTGCATTACCAATGCCTATGCCTAATAGAATGCAACCTGTAGCAATTATTGATTCTTCAATGACAAGTTTTACTGTTGATCAAATTGTTATTATAAAAGGTATAAGAAGTTATGATCCTGATGCAATGCCTGGTGCTGCTAATAATGGAATAGTTTTATATTCATGGAATTTTGGAGATGGGACAAGTTCAAATTTACAAACTAATGATCATAAATATAATAATCCTGGAACTTATACAGTTACATTAACTGTTACAGATGTTGATGGTTTGACTGGTGTAGCTACACAAAATCTTATTGTTTCTTCTGTAGGTATGCAACCACCTGGAATGAATCCAAATCCTGCACCAAATGTTCCACCTGTTAAAAGAAATATTAACGATGATGAAGATAATATTAAATTAAGTAGAATAGAACCTACAATAAATTCAAATTCATATAGAAGAGGACAAGTTATTACATATACTCTTAAAATAACAAATGAAGGCAGTGATGAGCAAGTAGATTTAATTGCTCAAGTTCCACAATTCAATTATAGAATTGTTGTTAATAATATAAAAGTTGATAGAAGTCAAGTAAAATGGATTACAGTTCAAGTTCCTATTCCATCTAATACTGTATATGGAAAATACTTTATAACTTGGGATTTGATTGCAAAAGATGGTGATACAAAAATTAAGAAATATTCAGAGTTAGTTGTCGCTAGTGTGTAGTTACTACCAAAAAGTTTATAAACTAGTAATAACTTTCAAATGATAACACTTTAATGTGATTATGGGGGTAAATATAATGAGAGGAATTAAACATATTGGATTATTCGCTTTAATGTTAATAATTATGACAGTTTTTACAGCTGTTGGAACTAATGCAGTAAGTGCATATTCTTTTAGCTCAAGTGCAACACCTTTTGCTAAAATTGATGTAGTTTACATTGGTGGTCATCAAGTATTAGGTGGTAATAGCTTAATACGTTTAGAAAGAGGAGAAACAGTTGATTTAGAAGTTTTAGTTAGTGGTTTACCAAATGGTAAATGTAGAGTAAGAACATCAAATAATGATAACCCATGTAATGATGTTTACGTGGAAGCAGAAATTGATGGTTATGAATATGGTTTAATTGGGGATGTAGATGGTCCTTTAGAAATTGAACCAAATGCTCAATCAAGAGCAAGATTAAGATTCACATTGCCTGATGATATACAAGCAAGTGATGACTTAACATTAAACATTCAAGTTAAAGATGATGATGATGTTGTTGTTGAAGGATTTAAAGTAAGAATGCAAGAACAAAGACATGCTATTGATGTTTTTGGTGTAATCTTTAATCCATTTAATAATGTAAGAGCAGGTCAACCTTTATTTGCTTCTGTTAGAATTGAAAACTTAGGTGATAATAGAGAAAGTAACATAAGAGTTACAGCTGCTATTCCAAGTTTAAATCTTCAAACAGGTGAATGGGTAGACAAATTACTTACATTTGATGATGATTTTGACGCAGAAGATGCTGACGAAGCTGAAACAACAAATGATCTTAGACTTGACATCCCAATGGATGCAAAGACTGGAGATTATAATGTTGTTATTAGAGTTGATTACGATAACGGAAGAACAGTGGAAGAAAAAGTTTTCCCTATTCACGTAATTGGTTCAACTCAAACAAGTACAACTGGTAGTCAAACTACTGTTGTTAATGTTGATGCACAAGCACAAAAAGTTGAAACAGGAAAAGGCGCAGTTTACAAATTTAGTATAGCTAATCTAAATAGTCAAGCTTCAACTTATACATTTGAAGTTCTTGGTACAAGTGATTGGGCTAACGTAAGAACTGAACCTAGTACATTAATAGTACAACCCGATAGCACAGCTGATGCATTTGTATTCGTTGCTCCAAGAGAAGATGCAACAGGTTTAAAATCATTTACAGTTAGAGTAAAATCTGACAACAATGTTGTTGCAGAAAAGAATTTAAGCCTAGAAGTTGCTGGAAATTCAAATGGAAATGTTAAGACAGTCTTTACATGGATATTTATTGTATTACTATTAGTTTTAGTAGTATTAATAATTGTAGTAATTGTAAGGAATTTGACTGGCAAAAACGAAGGTCAAGGATCAGAAGGTCAGACATACTACTGATCTTTTTAATCTTTTTTTTATTTTTTCATTAATTTAAAATTTTAAGGTGGGGAAAATAATGAGGTATAAATATTTATTAAGTTTTATCATAATATTTTTAATTTCTATTTCAGCAGTTAGTGCTGTACAAGTTAATACTCAATCAATAAGTGAAAGTTTATGTCCAAGAGAAACTGGAAGTTTTACACATACAATAAAGAATGATGGTTCTTCTGTAAAAGAATATACTGTTGAATTAAGAGGATCTGCTGCTCAATGGGCAACTGCTGTTCCACAAGGATTTATTTTAAATTCTGGAGAAGAAAAGAATTTGTTTACTTATGTTACTCCTTCACAATCAGCTAGAGCTGGTAATTATAATTTAGATATTGTTGTTAGCGGTGTTGGTGAAACTAAAACTGTTAGTCATAATGTTATTGTTGATAATTGTTACGGTGCAAATATTTTACCTATACCTTCAAATGGAATTAATACTTGTCCAAATAAACCAGTAAAATATACTGTTAGAGTTACTAATACTGGAGAATATTCTGAAAATTTTAAGTTCAGTGTTTCTGGATCTGTAAAAGAAAGAACAACTTTAAGTCAAAATTCATTTATTTTAAGCAAAGGTGAAACTAGAGATTTATTATTATTTGTAAATGCTCCTAATGATGCAGGAGAATATGATTTTAGTTTACTTGTTGAATCTGACAGCGGAAGAGTTAAAGAATCTTTATCTTTATTTTTAAATGTTAATCCATGTTATCAATATACTTTAGAAGTTTTAGGAAATGTTACTCATAATGTGTGTGAAAAAACATTTATTTCTGTTCCTTTAAGATTATCTAATAAAGGAACTACTTCAAACACTTTTGATCTCCAAGTTGATGGCCCTCAATGGGCTAAAATGGAAAGATCTCAAATTACTTTAAATGAAGGAGAAGTAAAAACAATTAGTTTATTTATGGCTCCAGCATATGGCACAGTTGGAGAATATGATATTAAAATTAGTGCTGTTCCTGAACAAGGAGATTTAAAAGCTGAAGCTGAATTTTCAGTTAATGTTAGAAGATGCAGAGGTATTAGTATAGATATTAAAGATGAAAAAGCAGATGTTTGTAAAGGTTCTAGTAATGAATATGAAGTTGTTTTAAATAATGAAGGTGAAGTAAATGATGTATTTAGAATTGATGTAGTTGAAGGTCCTGAATGGTTAAGTTTCAAACCTGAAAGATTATATACTGTTAATGCTAAATCACAAAAAAGTTTTACTTTAGTTGCTTCACCAAGTTCAGATGTAATTGAAACAGATTACAAAGTTACTTTGAAAACAAGTACTACTGATAGAACTTCAGATAGCATCTATGATACTGATACAATTAAATTAGAAGTTAAAGATCCTAATAGTTGTTATAGGTCTAGTATTTCTACACCTGAAGAAGATCTTATTGTTTATTATGATTCAAGTGTTCCAGTACCTGTAGAAATAACTAATAGGGGATTAAGAAAAGCTGATTTTAATTTAGCATTAAGTGGAAGCGCAGCTAAATTTTCAAGATTAAATCCAAGTGCTGTTAGTATAGAAGCTGGTAAAACTGAAATTATTTACTTATATATTGCACCTAGTCCACAAATTGAAGTTGGTAAATACGATGCTAAAGTTTCTGTAAATTTGAAAAATGGACCTTTAGTTAATAGTCAAGATTTTAATATTGAAATTACAGATGTTAAAGAAAGAGCAAACACAGGAAATAATACTGTTAATGGAACTGATACAGGTGTTAGACCACTAGGTCCTTCACTTGACTTTGTTAAAAGAAACTGGTATTATTTTGTTGGTGGACTTGCTTTATTAATAATTATAATTTTAATAATTATATTTAGAAAATCAATTGCTAATTTTTATACAGAAGATTCTGAAGAAACTACTGTAAAAATTGAAAGAGAAGAAGTTAAAGATTCAGAACAAAAAACTGTTGCTAAGAAAAAGAAAGTAGTTAAGAAAAAAGTTACTACTGAAAAAACTGATGAAGCTGAAGACATAAAGAAAGGCGTTTGAAAGTTAACTTTAAAAGTCTTTTTCTATTATTATTTTTATGGTTAAGAGAGTAATTTTAGAACCTGAAAAAACTCCAGGAATTAAAGTAGAATCTATTCTAAATAGAGGCATAGTTATAATTTCTAGATTAACTGATGAGGTTACTGGGGAATCTTGGGTACAGAAAAAAGTTCTTGATTTACCAGATAATCATGCTCTTTTTGGTGGCCTTTACCATGATAAAGAAGCAAGAAAAAGACTTAGAAGAGAATTTGAAGTTATGAAAAAATTAAGTGGCTGTCCTAATATTGCAGAAGTTTATGATCATCAATTTCTTGATGCTCCTGGAGAAAAAGGCATTAGTATTTTAGCTATGGAAGAACTTTTTTCAAGTCCAAATGGTTCTGTACCAATTCAAGGAAAACCTTTTTTTAAATATGTTGTTGGAGTATGTAATTCTTTAGATTCTATGAAAGCAAAAGGTATTGTAAATAGAGATGTAAAACCTAAGAATGTTTTATATAATCTTAATCAAGATCCTAAATTATTTGATTTTGATTGGTGTAAGGATTATTCAGATATTAGTTCTTTTTTTCGTTCTGCTTCTGGTGCTCCTACAGGAACTAAATGGTATCGTTCTCCTGAACAGCAAAGAATGGAAGATTTGGATTATAAAACAGATACATATTCTGCAGCTTTAACTATGTATGAAATTACTACTGGAAGAATTGCTTCTAGTGTAATGTTTATGGAGGATTTTGAGGAAGATGTAGAAAGGTGTAATGAAAGACATGTAAATAAATTAAGACCTAGACTAGTAGAAATTTATTCAGAAGATTATGCTGATATTTTTTTAAGAGCTTTAAATCCAGAAAGAGAAAAAAGAGATATAGACTCTTTGAAAAAAATTTCTTTAGAGATGTTAGCAAGAGGTTAAACTTTTAAAGAAACTACTTTGCTAATATTATTTTGCATTGAGACCCCATAAATAGAATCTGCTTCTGTTATTATGTTATCATTATGACTTATTACAACATATTGTGCTTTGTCTGTATATTTAGCAATTAATTTTGATAACAATTCAGAATTTCTTTTATCTAATGCTGCATCTACTTCATCTAGTAAATAGAATGGAGATGGATCATGTTCTTGTATTGCAAATAAAAATGCTAATGCAGCCATTGTTTTTTCTCCACCTGATAAACTTTTAATATCTAAATATTTAGAACCTTGAACTTTTACTTGAATATCTATACCGCCTTCAAATGGATTTTCTTCATTTTCTAGAATAATTTGAACCTCTCCCTTTGTTGTTAATTCTCCAAATATTTCTTGGAATTTCTTTGCTATTGTTTTATAAGTCTTCATAAATATTGATTTTTTCTTCGATTCAATTTCTTGCATCATATTTAGAACATCATCTTTTTCAACTTTTAATTGTGTTACTTTTTGTATTACTTTTTCATATTCTTGTTGAATTTGCTCATAGACTTCTAGAGCTCTTAAGTTTACATTTCCTATTTTACTTATTTCTTTTTCATCTTCCTTAATTTGTAATTTTAAATCATCAATAGAAATTCCTCTTTTCATTGTTGCTTCTTGATATGGTTCAAATTCTTTATTTAATCCTTCTAATTCTGCAACAATTTTTGCTCTATCAATATTAATATTATTTACTTTTTGTTCATTTCCTTTTAGTTTTTCATCTTCCTTTGCTGTATCTATTTCTAGAGACTGTATTTTTTCACTTAATTTGTTTCTTTTATTTATTAAATCTTTAAATTTAGTATAAATCTTCTTTTCTTCATCTTCTTTTTCATTTAATTCTTTATTTCTTGCTTTTAATATTTCTTTAATACTATCAACTTCTTTAGAGAAATCTTCATATTCTTTATCTTGTTGTTTAATTATCTTATCAATTTTTTCTCTTTCTGGAAGAAGCATTGATTCTATTTGTGTAGAAATATTATTTATTGAACCTTTTATTTCTAATAATCTTTCTTTGACCTTTAATCTTTTTTCTTCTATCTTTTCTAATAATTTTGTTAGATTAGGATCTGCAATTTTTTCTTTTAATTTATTTCTTTTATATTTAACATCATCCAAATCTTTAGAAAAATTAATTCTATCTGCTTCAAGAACTTTTAACTTTTTATCAAATTCTTTTTCTTCTTCCTCTAATTTTTTCTTTTCTTCTATAATAGAAGATACATCTTGTATATTTAAAGTTTTTTCAATTTTAATTACATCTGATTCTAGATTTACTTTTTCATCTCTTAATTTTTTTATTATTTCTTCATTTGATATTTTCTTTTCTTCTATATTATTAATTAATCTTCTTTGGTGTTCTATATCTGCTTCTAATTTACTTACATTTGAATCTGTTTCTTTTTCTTTGAAACCAAAGCCTTGTCTTTTTGTTCTGTAACCGCCAATCATTGCTCCAGAAGTTTCCATTAAATCTCCTTCAATAGTAACCATTCTAGCCCTTCCAATACCAATTTTTCTAGCAGTTTCTATGTCTTCTACAATAATTGTTGAACCAAAAGTATAGAAGAAAACATCTTTGTATTCTTGATCGTATTTTACTAGATCAATAGCTAAACCATGAATTCCTGGTTTTTTTAATAAATCTCTTAATGAATTATCTATTTCTCTTGTTTTTATTTTATTTAATGGAAGAAATGTTGCTGTACCAAATTTATTATTTTTAAGATGTTCTATGCATCTTTTAGCTATTAAATCAGAATCTACTACTATACTAGAAGATCTTGGACCTGCTGCAACTTCTAAAGATAAAGAGTATTTTGCATCTACTGCTCCTAAACTTGATATTGTTCCATGAATTCCTGGAATTTCATTTTTCAATTCTAATATTTTTCTTATTGCTAAATCTCCAAGAGTTCTTTCTTGAATACTTATTTGTCTTGATTTTTGTTTTGCTAATTCTTCAGTATTTTTATTAATGTCATTTCTTAATGTATTTAACTGCAAACTATAACTAGAATCTTCATTTATTACTTTTCCTAATTGTTTGTTTAATTCTTCTAGTCTTTTCTTTTTATTTTTTAAATCTTCTATTTCTTTATCATTTCCTTTTAATGCATTTAATCTTTCTTGAATAGAATTAATTTTGTAAGTTATTTGATCTTTATTTCTTAGTAAATTTTGTTTTTCTTCTGTAACTTTATTTATTTTTAAAAGTGTTTCATCTATTTCTTTATCAATATTTTCTAGAGACTGGTTTAAGTTTGTGTCAATTCCATGTTTTTCTTTAAACTGTTCAAGTTCTTTTAATACTTCTGATTCTTCTTTTTGATTTAATTCTATACTTTTCTGTTTTTCTTGTTTTGATTTTTCTAATTCTTTTATTTTATCTTCAATTTCTTTAGAGCTATTTTTTAATGTTTGCTGTCTTTCTTTTATTTTTACTAATTCATTTTGCAATACTTCAAGTCTAGAATTTGCTTTTACTATTATTGTTTTTAATTCTTCTACTTCTTTTCTTAAAATTACCTGGTTTTTTTCACCTTTTACTTCTACTTCAGTATTAATTTGAGAAATTTCATCTTTATTTTTTTGTATTTCTTGTTTTATAGAATTAATTTCTTCAGATATCTTTGTTATTTTTTCTTCTACTTCTTTTTTTCTCTTTTCAATTTCTTCCAGACTTTCTTGTTTTACTTTAATTTGTAAATGTATTAATGTTCCTTTTTTATCTCTTAAAGTTTCTTCTAATTCTTTATATTTTACTGCTTGATCTCTTTCTTTTTTTAATTCTCTTAAGTTGGCTTCTCTTTCTGTTAAAATTATTTCTGCTTCATTTAATCTTGAATCAACTTTTTGTAATTCATTTAAACATTTTTGTTTCTTTTCTTCATACATAGAAATGCCTGCTATTTGTTCTATTATTCCTCTTCTTTCTACAGGTTTCATTTCTGCCATAGAAACTATATCTCCTTGTAAGACAATGTTATGTCCATCAGGATCTATTTTTGTAATTCTTAAAACATCTAGAACTTGCTGTCTTGTTCTTATTTCATCATTTATTTTGTAAACACTTGTTCCATTTAATTTTACAATTCTTGTTATTTCTACTATATCTTTATCTATTGGAAATTTTCTTGAAGCATTATCAAATTCAATTGTAACTTCTGCTTCTTTTGCTGGACTTCCTTTTTTCCCACCATTAAATATTAAATTAGCTGATTTTTCAGCTCTCATCTCATGTGCAGAAGATTTACCAAGAACAAAACAAATAGAATCAGAAACATTTGTTTTACCAGCTCCATTTGGACCAATAATACAGTTAAAGCCTTTACCAAAAACTAATTCAGTTTTATTTGCAAATGACTTAAATCCTTTAATTGTAAGCTTATTAATTAACACCATTCTTTTACATAGATGTCCTGGAATAATTCTTTATAAATTTTATTGTTGATGGCTTTATAGTGAATATTTTTATATTGGTTTTATAAGCTTTCTAGAGCTAGAATTTGGTGTTTTTAGGTTTTGTTACTATTCTAAAGTAAGTACATACCGAAAGCTTTATATAGGAGGAGGGCTACTTTATTATTATCACCTCTTTTTCCCGGGAAGAAGATTCTTAGGAGTCGACTTCCTGGGTTTTGATCATAAAAGGTTATATTCTTAATATTTTTAAGTAAAGAATTTTAATAACAAAAGATGATTAAGTAATAGAAGAGGGGTATTATTTCTTATAAATTAATAATCGAGGTGTAAAATAAGAATAATTTTAATTTATATTCTGGAGGTTATATTGAAACTTATTTTAATTAGACATGGTGAAACCATAGGCAATTTTAATAGAATTAATGAAGGTCATTTAGATGGAGAGCTTTCTCAATTAGGTGCTGAACAAGTAAATAAACTTGCCTTAAGATTGAAAGATGAGAAAATTGATGTTATTTATTGCAGTGATCTTGGAAGAGCTAAACAAACTTGTAATGCTATAATAGAAAATCATTTGAATATTCCAGTTTTTTATGTTGAAGATTTAAGAGAAAAAAATATTGGAGACTTTACTGGAAAATCCTGTGATTGTGTTGATTGGAATAACCTGCCAAATAATGCAGAAACTCATGAACAATTTAAAAATAGAATCGTAAAACTATTTGATTTAGTTTATAAAAAATATAAAAATAAAACTGTTCTTTTTGTTGCTCATTATTATATTAATAGTAATCTTCTTTCTTATCTTTTAAAAGAGTCTAAAGTTTATCGTCAAGATAATACTTGTGTTAATATTTTAGAAATTAAAAATAATAAAGTTATTTCTAGTTTAATAAATTGTACTAAACATTTAAAATAATTTTACTTCTTTATGAATTCTGTATAATGACAAGAACCACAAGTTTTTCTGTCTTTATGAACAGCTAAGAATTTACCTGGACCACATTTAGGACAAGAAACTCCTTTTATTAATTTCTTACCTTCTAATTTGTATTTAGTCCACTTTTCACTTGGTGCTTTATTTTTTGCTTTTTTCTTTTTACCCATTTTATGCTCCAGCTGCTTTAGCAGGTGCTACTTTTTTACCTTTTCTAGTTTCAAGTAATTTTAATAATTTTTCATCTTCGTAGATTGTAGCAAATACTTTTGATTCTGAATTTCCAAAATTAGTATAAATATGAGCTATAGAAACTAATTCAGGTTTAACATTATGTTTTTTTGCTATTTGTTGTTTAATGTCTTCTTTTTTAGGAGTAGTTGCATTTGTATGCGGAACAATAAATTCAATTCTTTTTCTAGACAATAATATACTTGATTGTTCTTTTAGATTTTTAGTTTCCATTTTTATTTAGTTTTAATAGCATATTCTCCTTTTGTTTTTATTCCCATCTTTTTTGCTATTTCTGATTTTATTGGATCCATAATTATAACACGTCCTTTCCATGAACTTGTTAAATCTTTTGATTTACATAGAGGACAATCTGCTCCTTTTACAAAGATCTTACAATTTTTACATGCTTTTTTCTTTACCATTTTTATTCTTCTTTATCTGATTTTTTCTTAGCAGCTTTCTTTTCTTCCCATAAAACATTTCCTAAATGAGGTTGTCTCATAGTTAAACCAATTTTTGGATTTGCTAGATCTTTAAAACTTACAGCAATTATTCTTGCTCTACATTTATCTCCAACTTTTAATGATTTTTTAGATTGTTTACCTGATAATACTTTAGTTTTACTGAAACTTATGAAATCATCCATTGTTTGTGATACGTGAATCATACCATCTACTGGGCCTAGATTTATAAAAGCACCAAAATTTGTTATATCTGTAATTTTTCCTATTGCTACTTCTTGTAATTCAGGAATAAATGTTAAAAATTTAAAATCTGTTTCAAAATAAGGAGCACCATCACCTGCAATTATTTTTCCTTCTCCTACTTTTACTATATCTGTAACGTGAATTACAAAACCTATTTCATTATTAATATAACCTTCAAACTGTTCATTTAATCTTTGTAAAAGAGCTTTTTTAATATTCTCTTTCATAAGTGCTGGAGGCACTCTTACATGACTTTTAGCTGTTATTTCGTAGAACATTTTTAAATGATGATAAATTTGCATTTTTAAATGTTTTGGTTTGGTCTTTTAGAGTTTTCTTAGTTCTAGGTATTTTTTCTGTCTTATAACAATGACTGGGCCTTTTAGTCTATCTTTCAATTCTTTATCTTGAGTAGCTATAATATAGCCTTTTTCTGATAAATTTGTTAATTCATCATCTACATAATGATCTTCAGCTTTAATAACTTCTAATTTTTCTATAAATTTTTTAATTAAACTAAGTCCTTTTGGTTTTACTATTTCTAATTCTTTAATTGTTGCATCAAGAACTTTTAGTTTATAAGGGAAATGACAGATTCTTTCAATTTCTGAAAATAAATCTACTTTAAAATTTGCACAATATATTAAAAAATTTGTGTCTAATATTATTATTTTCATAATCCTATATCTGTAATAATATTTATATAGCTTGTTAACAAATTAAAATAGTGGATATAAATAACTTTATGCGTATTTTGCATGATATATGGCATTTTTTTCCAAGTCAAGGAATTACTCTTGATTTAGGTAATTCAACTAAGTGGAAGCCTATAAAGCAAGAAAACTTAGATTTTATGATTAAACACAGAATTCGTGCTTCTGCAGAAACACATGTTTGTATTTATGTTAAGAAAGAGGATGAATTAAAATTAGAAGAATTGTTAGAAGATTTTTACGTTGGAATGAAAGGCTTAGAATTAGAAACTGTTCATTTAGTTTCAAAAAGTAGTTTTTTCTTAGATATTACTTATAACATTTCTGGTAGTTCTCAGAGAATTATAATTCAAATAGCAGCAATAGATATTATTAATTCTTTTTTATTATTAATTGTAAATCATACCTTAAATTTAAAACCTTAAAATTATTCTTTTTTTTAATCACGTTTAGGAGCTTTATACTGCTTGTTTTTGAGGTTTCTAAAACCTGTTTATAGGCCTTATAGACATTGAATTTTGTGTTTATAGGACTATTAAAAAGCGAACATTTATAAAGTAAATTTCTCTTCTAATCTTAAGGAATTTATACTAAATTTAGGCACTACAATTTTCCCTGATTTTAGTTTGAAAGCTAATAAAAAAATGGAACAAAATAATCAATTTAATGAGATACAATTTCTTAGAGATAACTCCGATTTTTCCTGGAATATTATTGGAAATAAAGGACACTTAGAACTGTCAAAGAAATTTGGAGTAAATTTAGGTGCAGTAAACCGTATTGTAGATGAATCTCGTATTTTAAGTTTTTTTCCTAAGTTACATAAAAGTAAATCTACACCTTTAGCTCGTATAAGAAATAACAGGGAATTACTTTTATTTGCTCAAAAATATAATATTTATAAATTACAAGTAAGAGAAATTTATAAACTAGTTAAAGAATGGAGAAGAAATATAGAAATTAATCCTAAAATTTTACTTACAGACTTACAGCATGATTTAATCATTGGAAGTACTATTGGAGATGCAAATATAAGACAAAGAAATAGAAATTGTATGTTTAGAGTTAGTCATTCTCAAAAACAGAAAAAATATGTGGAATGGAAGTTTAATATCTTAAGAGAATTTGATAATTCCACAATAAAGTTAAATCAAAAATTTATAAATGGCAGATTAATAAATACTTTTGAATTTAATATTGATACGCATTATATGTTTAATTATTATAGAAAATTGTTTTATAGTCTTAATGGCAATAAAATTGTAACTAAAGAATTATTAAATCAAATAAATCCTAGAAGTCTAGCAATTTGGCTTTGTGATGATGGGAGTTATTGTCAGAAACAAAAATACATAATTTTTTGTACAAATTCATTTAATTTAGAAGAACATAAACTAATGAAAAAATATTTTGAAAATAAATGGAATTTAAGTCCAACGATTGGTTTTAGAGATAATAAGTATTATTATTTGAGATTTAAAAAAGAAGATACTGCTAAACTAGTTGAAATTGTTAGACCATTTGTCCCTAAATTTATGAAATATAAAATTGGAGAGGAAAATGAGTGAACAGTTAAAAGAATACAATGCTTCTAGTATGAGGGTATTAAAAGGTTTAGAGGCTTGTAGAGAAAGACCTGGAATGTACATAGGAAGTACAGATACAAGAGGATTACATCATTTAATATGGGAAGTTGTTGATAATAGTGTAGATGAACATTTAGCTGGTCATTGTAATAAGATTATAGTTATCATTAGAAAAGATGGTTCTGTTTCAGTTGAAGATAATGGAAGAGGTATTCCTACTGATATGCATCCTAGTGAAGGTAAGACAGGTGTTGAAATAGCTTTAACAGTTTTACATGCTGGCGGTAAGTTTGATAAAAACACTTACAAAGTTTCTGGTGGTTTACATGGAGTTGGAGTTTCTGTTGTAAATGCATTAAGTAAATTATTAATTATTGAAATTAAACAAAAAGGAAAAATATTTGTTCAAGAATATTCTTATGGTGATCCTAAAACAGAATTGGAGATTGTAGGAGAAACAGATTCTACTGGAACTAAAGTTACATTTTATCCTGATGAAAAAATATTTTCTACAACTCAATTTGATTTTGATATTGTTAAATCAAGATTAAGAGAAATGGCTTTTTTAAATCCTAAATTAGAAATTATTATTACAGATGAAAGAACTGAACCAGCTCAAGAAGAAAAGTTTTTCTTTGAAGGCGGAATAATTGAATTTGCTAGATTTTTAAATAAAGGCAGACAAGTATTAAATAAAGATCCAATTTATTTTAAAGTTCAAGATCAAGATACAATAATTGAAGTTTCTTTACAATGGAATGATGGATATACTGAAAGTGTATTTAGTTTTGTAAATAATATTAATACTAGTGAAGGTGGAACACATTTAACTGGTTTTTCAACTGCATTAACTAGAGTTATTAATTCTTATCTTAAGAAAAAGAAAATTGTTGATGTAAGTTTAACTGGTGATGATGTAAAAGAAGGTTTAGCTGGAATTATTTCTTTAAAAATTCCTAATCCACAATTTGAAGGACAAACAAAAACTAAATTAGGAAATTCAGAAGTAAAAGGTGCAGTTGATAGATTAACTTTTGATTCTTTAACAAATTATTTTGAAGAAAATCCTTCAGTTGCAAGAATTGTAATTGATAAATGTATTAATGCTTTTAGAGCAAGAGATGCTGCAAGAAAAGCAAGAGAATTAACAAGAAGAAAGGGATTACTTGGCGGTGCTGGATTGCCTGGTAAATTAGCTGACTGTCAAGAAAAAGATCCTGCTAAATCAGAAATATTTATTGTTGAAGGTGATTCTGCTGGTGGAACAGTTAAACAAGCTAGAATGAGAGAAAATCAAGCAGTACTTCCTGTATTTGGAAAAATTTTAAATGTTGAGAAAGCTAGAATTGATAAAGTTTTGAAAAGTGAAAAATTAGCTTTGTTAATTGCAGCAATGGGTTGTGGTGTTGGAGATGAATTTGATGTTACTAAAATGAGATACCACAGGATAATTTTAATGGCAGATTCTGATGTTGATGGAAGTCATATTACTACTTTAAATTTAACTTTATTTTATAGACATTTGAAACCAATTATTGAAAAAGGTTATTTGTACATTGCATTGCCTCCTTTATATCAAATAAAAAAAGGGAAAAAAATAATGTATGCAATGAATGATAAAGAAAAAGAAAAAATATTATCTGAAATTGGAAGTGAAGGTGTAAATATTCAGAGATATAAAGGTTTAGGAGAAATGAATGCTGACCAATTATGGGAAACAACAATTAATCCTGAAACAAGACATTTGAAACAAGTTACAATACAAGATGCTATTGAAGCTGATAATATGTTTTCTGTTTTAATGGGTGAAGAAGTTGAACCTAGGAAAGAATTTATAATGGCTCATGCTAAAAGTGTAAAGAATTTGGACGTGTAAAAAATGAAAGAACTATATTTACCAATAAACTTTAAGAAAAGGTTGACTAATTTGACAGCTGCACCTAAAGAAGTTAATGGTGCTTTGATTTATTTACCCTTGGATGGAGTAGATGTTGTTGTAGCTTCAAGAATTTTAGGCGGAGGTACATCAGATGCTTTAACCTCTGCAGATCCTAGAATGTTATCTCTAGCAAATAAATTTTTTGAACAAAATCATACATATGGTTTTGTGGAATTCCATACACATACAGAAGAAACTGTAAGAAGACACGGTATACATTATGCTTTTAATTTATCTGATGGAGACATAGAAACTATAACTAGAAATTATGCTGGTAGCAAGACTTATAGGCATTTTCTTGTAACGCCAAATGTTTTGAAATTACATAAAATGGAAGGAAATAATGTTGTTCCTATTAGTTATATGACTCCAAAAACTGTTGATAAAGATCAAGGTCTAGAAAAAAGAATTAAGAATAAATTTGATAAATTACATGCGGAAATGGGAATTCCTATTTTTGATTTGAGGATGAATTAAAATGGCAGATGAACAAGGAAAAATAATTCCAACATTAATTGAACAAGAATTGAAAGATTCATACTTAGATTATTCTATGTCTGTTATAGTTGGTAGAGCACTTCCAGATGTTAGAGATGGATTAAAACCTGTACATAGAAGAATTTTATATGCCATGCATAAAGAAGGATTACATCACGATAAAAAATATACAAAATGTGCAGGTGTAGTTGGTTCTGTTTTAAAATACTTTCATCCACATGGTGATACATCTGTTTACGATGCACTAGTTAGATTAGCTCAACCTTGGTCTTTAAGATATACTTTAGTTGATGGTCAAGGAAATTTTGGTTCAATCGACGGAGATCCTCCAGCTGCTTATAGATATACGGAATGTAGATTACAAAAAATAGCTAAAGAATTATTAGTTGATATTGATAAGGAAACTGTAAATTTTACTCCTAATTTTGATGGTGCAACAGATGAGCCTTTAGTTTTACCAGGAAAATTACCAAATTTATTAGTAAATGGTTCTTCAGGTATTGCTGTTGGTATGGCAACAAATATTCCACCACATAACATACATGAAATTTGTGATGCAGCAATTGCACTTATTGATAATCCTGAATTAACATTTGAAGAATTAATAAATATTGTAAAAGGTCCAGACTTTCCAACTGGTGCTCAAATTATTGGAACAAGTGGAATTAAATTAGGTTACAAAACAGGAAAAGGAAAAATTTTAGTTAGATCAAAAACTAGTTTTGAAGAAGGAAAAATTATTGTTACAGAAATTCCTTATCAAGTTAATAAATCACTTTTATTAGAACAAATTGCAGAACTTGTTAAAGATAAAGTTATAGATGGAATTTCAGATATTAGAGATGAAAGTGATAGAAAAGGAATGAGAATAGTTATAGAAATAAAAAAATCTGGAAATTCTGATGTTGTATTAAATCAATTATATAAACATTCAAGTTTACAAACTACATTTGGTGTAAATATTATTGGATTAGTTGCAGGTGAACCTAGACAATTATCTTTGAGAGATTGTTTAGATGAATATATTAAACATAGAAAAGAAGTTGTAATTAGAAGAGTAAAATATGATTTAAGAAAAGCAGAAGAAAGAGAACATGTAATTAAAGGGCTTTTAATTGCTTTAGATAATATTGATGATGTTATTTCTTTAATTAAAAAAAGTGAAAATGTTAATGTTGCTAGAGAAGGATTAATTGTAAATTATTCTTTAACAGAAATACAAGCAAATGCAATTTTAGACATGAAATTAGCTAGACTTGCTGCTTTAGAAAGACAAAAATTACTTGATGAATATAATGAATTATTGAAATTCATACAAGAAATGAAAGATATTTTAGCTTCAGAAAAAAGAATATTTTCAATAATTAAAGATGAATTAATTGGTTTGAAAAAAGATTATGGCGATGAAAGAAGAACAGAAATACTTGGAGCTGAAGATCTTGGACTCGAAACTGAGGATTTAATTGAAGATACAGAAGTTGTTGTTACTATGACCCATGCTGGTTACATAAAAAGACAACCATTAGAAGTTTATAAGATACAAAGACGTGGTGGAAGAGGAGTAATTGGTGCAGAAACTAAAGATGATAATGATTTTGTAGAAAATATTTTTGTAACAAATGCACATAGTTATATTTTGTTTTTCACAGATAAAGGAATAGTACATTGGTTGAAAGCTTATCAATTGCCTGAAGCTGGAAGATATGCAAAAGGAAGTGCTATTGTTAATTTAATAAAATTAGATCAAGATGAAAAAATAAGTTCAATGATTGCTGTTAAGGAATTTAAAGATGATAATTATTTAATTATGGCAACTAAAAAGGGAGTTGTTAAAAAAACTTCTTTAGTTGAATATTCTAAACCAAGACAAGGTGGAATTATTGCAATTAATTTAAGAGATACTGATAAATTAATTGGTGTTAAACTTACTGATGGCACTAGACAACTAATGTTGGCTACTAAAGATGGAAGAGCTGTTAGATTTAAAGAAAGTGATGTTAGTGTTGTTGGTAGAAATAGTATTGGTGTAAGTGGGATAAAAGTTAGAACATCTGAAGTTATTGGAATGGAAATTGTAGATGCACCATATTTGCTAACTGTTACTGAGAAAGGTTATGGAAAAAGAAGTGAGGTTAATGATTATAGATTAATTAATAGGGGTGGAAGCGGAGTTACAAATATTAAAATTACAGAAAAAAATAGTAAAGTTGTTGGTGTAAAAATTGTAAATGAAAATGATGAAATAATGTTAATTAGTAAAAAAGGAGTTATAATTAGAACACCAATTAAAGGTATTTCTGTTATTGGAAGAAATACTCAAGGTGTTAGAGTAATTAATTTAGAAGATGGAGATACACTTTCAACTGTTGCAAGAATTGCAAATGAAGAAGACATTGAAGTAAAGAAAGAAGAGTTTATACCTAGTGAAGAAACTGTTACTGCACAAGAAATAGTAGAATCTGTTGATGTTGCTGAAACTGAAAATTTAGATGAAGAAAATTTTGGTTTAAAAGATGAAGATACAATTGAAGAAGAAAAAGATTTAGATAATAATGACAAGGAAAATTCTGAAAATGACAATTAACCTCAGAGAAACAAGAGAAGATGATTTTGAAGGAATTGCTGCTTTACTAAGAGATACGAAACTTATAGATCCTTATTTCTCAAGTGATAAATTTGTAAAAATGTTAGCTAGAAATAGTGGATATTGTTATGTTGCTGAAGATAATGGTAAAATTGTTGGCTCTGCTTTTGCAACTCATGATGGTGCATTTAGAGGTCATATCCAAAAAGTTGCAGTTGCTCAAGAATATAGGAGACAAGGAGTGGCATCAAGATTAGTTGAAACAATTGTTGAAAGATTTGAAGGAATAGAAATTCCACTTATTTTTGCACATGCTGATAAGACTAATGAAGCTTCAATTGGATTACTAAAATCATTAGGATTTGAAGTAAGAGATACCCATTATCTTATAGATAGAGGTTATAAACCTAAAAAATTATAACTTAAATTTAAAATCATTCCTGCTCCAAAACCATAATGGTGGGTGCATATCAATTGGATTTATTCCTGAATCAATAAGTATTTCTCTCCATCTTTCAGATATTTTTTCTTTTGTCATTGTTAATGATTCTGTTTCTGAAATTACATTTAATAAAACCGAACATTTTGTGACATGTGTGTCTGGTGCAATTTCTATAAATTGAGAATTTTTTAAATCAACTTTACAATATTCTTTTAAAATAAAACACCAATAATTAAATATTTTAGGACCAGATAAATAAGGAAAACCTTTTTTGTTGTCTTCTTGAATTATTTTTTTCAATTTTAAATAATCATTGTCTACAGCTTCTAACATTTTTGTAATTGTTCCGTATCTATCAAAAACAGTTTTAGAAATTGTTTGCCAAGTGTTAATATGTTTATTTGGTTGCAAAGCAATTTTATATTTTGTTAGAATTTCTCTTAAGTTATTTGAGTTTATTTTTGCTGAATTTTCAATATTAAAAACACTTTTACTTTTTTCATCATTATAAGTTTTTAGAACTGCTTCCCAAAGTTTGTAACTATCTCTTTGATAATTTAAGCTCATTGGTAATGTAAAATAAACTAATCTTAATTCTTTTTCATTATTAGAAAATCCTGGATTTGAATCTTCAGGCATTCTTGTCTGACCTAATTTTCCATATTTGTAAGCTTCTAAAAGAGTTTTACAATTTTTTATTATTTCTTCTTTATTCATACAAAATAGAATTGTTTCTTTTTAATAAGTTTATTTGTAAATTCATATAACTATTACTGTCTAAAATAATTTTGTAAATCTGTTTCACAAGTATTACATAAAGTACCATTAACTAATCTATCACTTGTAATTTTTATCCAATCATGGGGAACATCCAATCCTTGTCTCATTACACACACATTGGTACAATGTTTTCCAAAAATTTCTTCTACATCATCTGTTCTTGATTCTGGAATTAATCCAAACACATGACCAAATTCATGTATTGCTATAGTTTTTAGACATTCATATTTTGCTCTTTCACTTAATCCTTGAAGTCTATATGTTGAAACTGTAGCTCCTATTCCTTCTCTTGCTGAACCAATTAAAAAATTTGCATTTCCAGAATAGATATCCCCATTTACAATTAAAATTTTGTAATGATCTTTTCCGCCCTTAGTTGGATTTCTTGATGGATCTTCTATCATATCTAAACCAATTGTGTCTGCATTAAGTTGAGAATCATTTCTACTTGTTGATTTTGCATGTTTAATATATTCTTCAATACCTTTAGAATTAATTGGCAATCTTGTGAAATCTACTCCATTTACTTTAGCTAACCTAACTAATTCAGAAACTCCTTCTAGAACTGCTTTTACTTCTAAGCTTTTTACTTCATCTTGATGCATAAGACAAATTTGTTTTACTGGGCTATAGAATGTTCTTGTTCTACTTCTAAGACTCTCTGCTAACTTTGATAATCTATCTACCATATTTTAATATTAGTAAAAAGTTTTTTAAACATAACCAATATTTTCAATCAAAAGCTTTTTATATAGAATCGTAGGATGAAAATTTATGAAGAGAAGTTCAAGACGTTGGAAGAAGAAAGGACAAATGCGTTGGAAGTGGCAACGTAAGAAGATGAGAAAAGAAAAACGTAAAAGAAGAGAGAATAAGTAAATTTTAAAATAATTTTTATAAATTTCAAGAAATTCTATATTTTGTATTATTTATTTTATTCTTCTTATTAGCTCGTAATTTTGATATTTTTGCTTAATTTTTTATTTTTAAACAACAAGATTTAAATATTACATCGGATTCGATTTTTATATTCATGCGTGAGGTTAAGACTACAGAGTCTTTTCTGATGTGAGTTTATGTATACTTAAAGCAGTTTAAGTATGAAAAAGTAATACCAAAATATGTAGTGAACTCTTTTAGGTCAATGCGATTAAGAATTCCCGTTGATCCTGCGGGAGGTTGCTGCTATTGGGATCGGATTAAGCCATGCAAGTTAGGGGGTAGCAATACCACCGGCATAAGGCTCAGTAACACGTCGATAATCTGACCTTAGGTCTTGGATAACCTCGAGAAATTGAGAGTAATACTTGATAGGAGATTAATACTGGAATGTTTTTTCTCTGAAATGTAAAGCCTAAGGATGAGTCGGCGGCTGATTAGGTTGTTGGTGAGGTAACGGCTCACCAAGCTTAGGATCAGTAGGGGGGATGAGAGTCCTAGCCCCGAGAAGGGCACTGAGATACTGGCCCTAGCCCTAAGGGGTGCAGCAGGCGCGAAACCTTTACAATGCGCGAAAGCGTGATAAGGCGATCCCAAGTGCTTTGTCTTCGGATAAAGCTTTTGCTAAGTCTAAAAAGCTTGGAGAATAAGTGGTGGGTAAGACGGGTGCCAGCCGCCGCGGTAACACCTGCGCCACAAGTGGCAATCATTTTTATTGGGTCTAAAGCGTCCGTAGCCGGTTTGAAAAGTCTCATGTGAAATTGTTAGGCTTAACCTAACAACGTGCATGGGATACTATCATGACTTGAGACTGGGAGGAGGTAGAGGTATTCTGGGGGGAGCGGTAAAATGTTGTAATCCTCGGAGGACCACCAGTGGCGAAGGCGTCTACCTAGAACAGGTCTGACGGTGAGGGACGAAGGCCAGGGGATCAAAACGGATTAGATACCCGAGTAGTCCTGGCAGTAAACGCTGTGAGCTATGTGTTGCATAATCTTTGTGATTGTGCAGTGCCTAAGCGAAGGTGTT